>Ga0256405_10001013_pt1 | contig 83743 bp, 73 predicted proteins | sample RumenRJG_02DNA_FD_189096 | JGI IMG/M metagenome (GOLD analysis project Ga0256405, IMG submission 189096) | Bovine rumen microbial communities from Lethbridge, Alberta, Canada - RJG_02 | ecosystem: Host-associated > Mammals > Digestive system > Stomach > Rumen | place: Canada: Alberta... | reverse complement strand
ATTCAAAAGCAACTACAAGTGGTAGTAGTCTTTCTCTCTTTTCTCAAGTAAAGAAAGATACAGATGATATATCTACTATTGTACTTTCTATGACTGGAGATACCAGTGAAGCATCTATTGCTACTAAAATAGGTAACTGGAAATCGGGAGTAATAACAAATACTAAACTTGATAGTGCCATAGCAGGATTTATTACAGGTAGTGCAGTAGAAGATAAATTAGCTGCTTATGTAGCTAAGACAACTTATGATAAAGCTATGCAGTCTTTGACTACTAAATTAGATAATGCAGCTACAAAAACAGAGATGACTTCTCAGATAAATAATGCTAAGATAGCTATGTCTTCAGAAGTCACTACTACATTGAAGGATTATGCTACTGTAAAAAGTGTTTCAGATACTTTAGAAGATTATACTAAAAATGCAGATCTTAATAATACTCTGGGTAACTATGTTACTAATGATGCTCTGAATAATAAGAACTATGCAACAGTATCCTATGTAAGTAACTTTGTTTCAAAAGCAGATTTTGAAAATGCCAAATCTGCATTGTGGTCTACTACAGTAATAAATAATATAGGAAATATAGCATCTAATAAATTGTCAGATTCTATCAATTCAAAAGCTTCTACTGCTGATTTAAATAGTGCTATATCTAAAACAAATTCAAGTATTGATTCTTTAACAAATAGTTTAAAGGATACTAATAGTAATTTAGCAGGTATATTTAATACTACTACATTTACAGATGCTCTTTCAGCTCAGATTACAAAGTCAGGAGGATTATTCTCTGGATTTATAACTTCTTCTAATGCTGACTCCTCACTTGCTGGAATTTTTGCTAAGAAAGGGGATGTGTCAGCTGCTAGCATTGTAGCTAGTATAAACAGTTCAGGAGAATCTACAGTTAAGATTAGTGCTGATAAAGTAACTATTACAGATTCATTTATACGTAAGCTAACTTCAAGTAGTATCTTTACTGACTATCTTAGTGCTGGTAGTGCTGAAATTAAAGGTAATATTACTGCAACAAGTGGTATTATAGGTGGTTTTAAAATTGAGGGTCATGTATTAGAGTCTATAGATTCTGATTCTATGATTTCTATTATACATGATGGAGGATCATTTATGTACATAGGAGGTGCTGCTGGCACAGATGGTTCTTTCATAAGTATTAGAAGAGATGAAGGTGTTGGTATTAGTGTAAATTGTTTTGGTGATCATTCAACAGCTATCTCTGCTATGGCTCAAGCAGGTATTGATACTAAAGTACTTGAAACTTGGGGAAATATTTATTTCAGTACTAGGTCTTCAGAAAAGATTGTTTTCAAGGGAGCACTTGATGATGTTGATGCTAATACAAGTAACTATGGTTATATAGACTGTCGTATACCTATTAAATTTAATGGTGTACCCACTTGTAAAGTAGGTGGTACTTTAACACTTCCTGCGCACCCATGTAATGGAATGTTTTTCTTTGCTAGAGAGTGTAGGATTATTGGCAATGGTCATGCTCTCAGAAATTGGAATAATAATAATGATATTTTTGCAAAAAATGGTTCTGTAGATATAGGGCAAGATTCTTTCTTTATTGTTTACAGTAGTGACATTCAAAAATGGATAGCATATCTTTGTAACTAATAATTAATATAATATGGAAAAGAAATTAAAGACAATTGATGTAGTTAAGGCTTATAATGTATTATCAAAAGCTAAGTATCAAAAACTTCAAAATGAAGATATGGTTAAAGTTTGGAGAATACAACAGAAACTAAAACATTATGCTTTAGAATTTGATGAAGCTAAAAAAGATGCTGAGGATAAGTTGTTGCCAGAAGACTTTATGAAGGAATATCAAAAGGCTTTGGTCTATGAATCCAAGATGAAAAAAGGTGAATTAGGTCTGCCTATGACAAAACAGGAACATTCAGCATTTATTGTAAAACTACAAAAATATAATACATTAATTAAGAAAGCTTTAGCGGAACTAGAAAATAAGGAAGTATCTATAGATTTTAATCCTATAGTGGAAGTAGCTTTTGCTGACTTAATGTCTAGCAATGAGTGGACTTTTGAAGATGTTGATGCTATTAGCTTTATTATAGAATAATCAATTGATTTATTTATTTAATCATTATAAGTATGGTTAAGAAAGTAATGCTTTGGAAAACTAAGGGAATGAACAGGGATCTCTCTGTTAGTTCCTTTAGTCCTGAATTTGCCTATGAAAATCTGAATCTAAGATTGTCTACCAATGATGGTAATACTCTTATGAGTTGGGTAAATGAAAAAGGAACTAAGAAACTAAGTATATATAATGGGGAGCAAGGACACACTGATGAAGAATTTTATTTATTAGGCACTGCTATAGGTACAGCTATATTAGATAAATATTTAGTATTGTTCTCTACAGCAAATGATACTGATTACATATACAGACTTTATATGGGTGATGCACATGAAGGCAGAATCTATGCAAAAGTTTTATATGATGGCAAATTGAATTTTGATATTTATCACCCTATAGAAACTCTTGTGTCTTATGAATCAGATAAAATACAAAAAGTATATTGGACTGATGGTAAAAATCAACCTAGAGTAATAAATATAGCTAATCCATATCATTATCTTGGTAAGGTTAATACTGTATTTGATTTTGTAAGGGAATTACAGCTTAAAGAGGAGATAAAAGTAGAAAAGAAGATAGGTGCATCAGGAACATTTGCTCCAGGAGTAATACAATATGCTTTTACATATTACGATAAATATGCCCAGGAAACTTGTATATTCTACACTACCCCATTATATTATATATCAAATTCAGATAGAGGAGGAGCACCTGATGGTAAAGTAGATAATGCTTTTAAAATTACTATAGAGAATGTAGATACTAATTTTGAATATCTTAGAATATATTCAATACAAAGGACTAGTCTAAATGGTACTCCTATATGTAAAAGAGTACAGGATATAGCTATACATGATATTACTGGAATAAAGGTATCTTTTCTTGATGTTGGAACAAGTGGTAATACTATTGACCCTACAGAGTTGCTATATAAAGGAGGGGATGAAATAGCAGTGCAAACCTTACAACAAAAAGATGGTACTTTATTCTTAGGTAATATCAAGGATATATCAGAAATGGATGAGGCTTCTTTAGATAGTTTAGTAGATAGAGAAGCTACTACACCTAATTTTACTTTAGAAGCTGGTATAAGAAACTTTACAGCAAATTCTGCTAGTAATGGAGCTTATAAATATTCAAGTCAGCTTACTGCTACAGATAATGGAATAACAGTACCTTGTGGTGGATTTAAAACAGGAGATTATTATAGATTAGGTGTACAATTTCAATATAAGACAGGTAAATGGAGTAAACCAGTATTTCTTAAGGATTTTCCAATACCTCAAGATATTCAACCTTTTATGGATAATTCTGGTAATCATATTAATGTTCCTATTATAAAAGGTGAACTTAATCCTTGGCTTTCACATGAATTATGGATAAGAGGATATAGGAGAGCTAGAGCAGTAGTGGTATTTCCTAATATACAAGATAGAGTAACTCTTTGTCAAGGAGTATTATGCCCTACTCTATATACTAAAAATCAAAGAATTACAGATGGTAATCTATATGCACAATCTTCATGGGTATTTAGAGCACATTGTACTTCTAATATAAATGCTTCAAAAGGTACTGTAGCTCCTTTATTTAGAAATAATGCAGACCCATTGGATTATGCTAATCACAATATGGATGGTGCCAATGTATATAACCCCCATCATATAAAAAGTGTAGAAATACAAGGAGATTTTAAGGAAGACAATCAGTATAGAATTGATTCTAGCTGTGTTACTTTTCATTCTCCTGATATAGAGTTTGATGATGCCTTATCTGTAATGGATTACCATGGATTTAAGGGAGTGTATGTTGGAGATGCTACATTTACAAAAACTCTATCTGATATTGATATACAAACAGAAACACCTACTATTAGTAGTGAAGGAGGAGGATTCATTCATAAATCATTTGTTGATGATGGTGCATTTGGTATAATATCAGGATTATTTTATGATGATTATAGTCTCGATGACTATAATTCTACTACTATAGGAAAAGAGACTAGAACACATTCTTCTTTTAAATGGATGGTGTATTTATGGAATAAAATAGGAAGTCTTAACAATGACTTTAATAGACCAGCAAATATAGGTAATCAGTCTGCCAAATTAAAGAAGAAAGTAATATCAAATTTGAGGTATGCAAAAAGTACAGTATATAATCATTTTGAACCCATAGATTTCTTGGAAACTCCACAGCTATTTTCAAGTGATGAATGTACTATATTGAAATTAGCAAATGATATTATTTATCAGGGTAATATAGATACTATGTTGGTTCCTGATTATTCTGATGGTATGTACTTTGCATATAACTCTGCTGAATTTAATTCTAATGGTGTAGAAACTCCATTTAATTATTCTGTAAGTTGGAAAACTTTTTCATACTCAGAATCAGAAGCAAATGGAGAGGGAATGTATAGATGGAATTTCAATAATGCTTGGGAGCGTAAACAAAGTGAAATTGGTAATGAGTTTTCTGATTTAGCTCTAAAGAAAGAATCTGTAAGAATTAAATATAAATCTACCCCACATTTAGTATTCAGAGGAACCCCAGGAAGATTTACTTGGGGAGATGAATCATTACCTGTATTTGATATACGTAAATCTAATGTACAAACTGATTTACTATTTGGAGGGCAGACTAAAGATGCTTTTAGGGAAAATGTATGGCTTCCTTGTGGAAATTCTGTACCTATTCTTACTACAGGTACCAAGTTTGAATATTCTTATGGAGATACATACTATCAGAGGTGGGACTGTTTAAAGACCTATGCCTTTACAAAAGAAGACATTAATCAAGTTGTGGAAATAGGAAGTTTTGTTCTTGAAACCCATGTTAATATTGATGGTAGATATGATAGGAATAGAGGACAAATCAATAACCTTAATATGTCTCCTCAGAACTTCAATTTAATTAATCCAGTGTATAGTCAGAAAGATAACTTCTTCTCATACAAAATACTTGATGATGATTCATATAAAAATAATGAATTTCCAAATCAGGTTATATGGAGTGAAACCAAAACAAATGGAGAAGAGATAGACCACTGGACTAAAATATTAATGTCTTCTGTGTTAGATCTAGATGGAGATAAGGGAAGTATTAATTCTATACAAAGAATCAATGATACTCTTATAGCTTTTCAGGATAAAGGTATTGCACAAATATTGTATAATGAAAATACCCAAATAAGTACAACTGAAGGTATTCCTATTGAATTAGCAAATAGTGGAAAGGTACAAGGTAAAAGATATATCTCATCTACTGTAGGATGTGCTGATAAATGGAGTATATGTACTTCTCCTAGGGGCATATATTTTATTGATTATTATGGTAAGGATATATACCTATTTAATGGTCAATTACAAAATATATCTCAAGAGGGAGGTTTCAATCCTTGGGTTAAAAAGAATGTGAGTATTACTTCATCTAAATGGGATTTACACTCTTTTAATGGATTTAGAAGTTTCTATGATAAATTAAATCAGGAAGTACTATTTGTAAATAAGGATATTGCTCTAGCTTGGAATGAAAAAGTAAATACATTTACCAGCTTCTATAGCTATGGAAATAAACCTTTCTTCTGTAATGTTGAAGATATGGGAGTATGGATAGATGATTCTTGTGGATTATGGGGACATCAACAGGGAGAATATTGTAAATTCTTTGATGAAATAGAACCTTATAGTATGACACTTATAGGCAATCCTGATCCTCAAATATCAAAGACATTCACCAATTTGGAATTTCATGCAAATGTTGCTAAAGATGGTATACCTAATATATCAGATACATTTGATAGTACTTTTGATAGCACCTTTCATGGAGATAATTCTTTCTCATTCTTTCTTCCCTTCACTTCGCTGGAAGTATGGAATGAATATCAGCATGGTGAAGCAAACTTTATAGATACTAAAGGTTTAAAGCATTTTGAAGATACTGCTAATATTAAAAGGAAGTATAGGATATGGAGATGTGATATACCTAGAGATAATTATCCTCTTGATAGAATTACAGGAAAGGATATAGATGAAGAAAAAGGTATATACAGATACTATAGAAAACCTATTGACAGAATGAGGAATAACTGGATATATTTGAAACTACATTGTGATATACTTGGTACTCCTCATAAGACTGAAATACATAATATTATGATGACTTATTTTGAATAATTCTTTTCCATACCATTTAAATAAAGAACCCTGGGAGCTTAGTTCTCTCAGGGTTCTATTATTATTATTTATATCCTCGTTTATAATACAATCCAGCAGCATCAAGGTCTTCAGCAAATTTATCAATTTGATCCCATTGTGATAAAAATGGAAGAGGTAATTCCATCCATCTTTTATATATGTAACTATGTCCTTTGAATTTACCTGTTTGAATCAGATGGTCTTCATCCATATTCCAGTTCAAAGGGTTTACAGTAGTAAGTATCACCTGAGCTACTTTAGAAGTAGCTGAAGCTACTACAAATGGGTCATTTAATGTTTGTAGTCCTTCTGATAACATTGTAGGACCAGCAGCGAGAAATCCTAATTCATGAGCCTCTCTATAAGCTAAGTATTCAGCAAGTTTCATTGCCCATATTTTGTCAGGATCCTTTGCACCTGATGCAAGACCTGTAGCTAATACCCAAACAAAAGTAGCTTGAACTATTTCAGCAAAAGCTCTTATTACATTTTGTTTTTCTGGTTTACTTAGATTATCCCATTCAGAAGTAATTTTAAATCCTGATTTCCATATATTCTTAGCAAATCTAGCAACAGTTCTATAATAGCCTTCTTCATCCCTGCCTATAGCTATTACCCTTCTACTCTTTTGAAATCTTCTCATCATTTGTGGGACAATCCATTGACGCATTTGTAGTAATAGTCTGCCAAGAATAACTCTTTGTGCAGCAATCATATCTTCATCATTATAGACACCTATAAGAGTATGATTAATATGGGCTACTTTATCTTCAAAATCTCCAGTATTGAATAAAGTACCATCAAGATTTCTTGTACCACTTTTAAGCTGTATCTTATTATATCCATTTTTATCAGTAACTATTTCCAAGGCATCCCATAAAGAAGTTTCAACACCTTTTACTTTTACTTTCTCTCTAAGTGCCATTGCTATAGCAGTTCTATTATATATCCAATGGTCTCCAAGTCCTTGTTGTACAAAAGCCCAATTTTGTCCAAAGAATCTTCTTACTAGATTCTTTGATTTTACATTATGTACCTTATCCTTGAAGTTCTGCTTTACATTAAAAAGATTATCAAATAAAGAAAGTTTATCATCTTTATATCTATTAGTAATATTAGACATAAATGCGGGCATTAATTTAGCATATAATGCATCTGCTTTAGCTAATTCCTTTGGACCAAAAAATTCACCAGCAGCAGCTTCAATATTTTGCATACCTACAGCTGTAGCAACATTGGCTATACCACCTAAATAGTTACAGCCTATATAAGCTAAAGAAGATAGCTTTTGGAAAAATCCTATAGTCTTTTGTGCATTCTGTCCCAATATATCATCCTTTTTATAATATCTACCATATACCTGACATTCCATAAAATCCCTAAGTTTTTTTCCAAAGTTATAACCATCTCCTATAGAAATATGGTTTTTAGTAACTTTCCCCATAGTATTAAGAACCTCTTCAGTAAGACCTTTACTATCAGATTTTTTAAATGAGTCTTTTGGTATAAGTCTACTACCTATTTCAAGAGCAGAATGTACCTTACTTATAGCATGATATACATTAGCCATATAAGCATAAGCTGTAAGATCACTAATTAAATCAGTAGAAAGAGTATCAGGATTCTTCAATTTATTTGTATATAAAATTGGTAGAGTCATATACTCTTGTCCTCTAAAATCTCTCAACTCCTGTGTAGGTTCTCCATATAATAAATCGTCATCAGCATCATGAGAGAATATAGATTGTATATCATCTACAGTGCTTTCATAAGCTTGTGAAGGATTTTTAATAGAATCTAAAATTCTTTGTGTATTTGTTCTTCTTCTTTGTATTGCTCTTGTGACATCTCTTTTATTATCAGGTAATAACTCTTCTATACTTCTTTTATATTCCAATATCCTGTCAAGATATTCTTTCTTATCTTTAGATAACTTAGCATAATCAGAATTTAAATACATATCACTTGGATAATAATTACCAAGGGCATCTTCTACAGTATGTGTCTTAAGCCATTCATCCCTTTCTTTTAGCATTTCTTTTACAGCATTTCCTGAAGGATTATTACCATACTTTTCAAGTAACTTTTCTTTGAACTCCTTTTTATCTTTTTCATACTGTCCCCTATTATATTTAGATATATAATAGCCTGTCTTATGCCCTTCACTATCTTTTTCATAAGCCCATTCAAAAGAAGTTATACCTAATTTTTCTCCATCTTCTTGGAGTTTTCTAATATCACTAATATCTACAATGGTTTTTTGTCTAGCCTCATGTCTTGCTCCTTTTACTATATGATCATACATTTGTAGTATTATATTTGAAGAAGTACCCATAGTAGTTAGCCATCTATCAAACTCTGATATATCAGGTTGTTCTCCTGTCAAAACATCCCTAATATTTCTTATTTTACCATTCTTATCTCTTAGTGGATTTTTATTATAAATAGGAGCAAGATAGTCACAGAAACTGGTAAGTGCCTTCTCACTGAATTTATGAAGGCAGGTAGCATTTATATCATTTAAATCCATCCATAGTTTCTTTATATTTCTCTCTTCTCCATCTAATATTACTGTAGCATCCTCATCATTTATATTGTCTAGTATATCATGTAGTTCTTTTATAAAATTACTATATGAATCCAGTACCATTCTGATATTTAAGTACTCATTAAATACATCCTCAGAAGAACCTTGTAAAGCATCTAATGCTTCAGTAGCATTTTTAATGTCTTTTACAGCCCAAGCAGCATACTGCATAAGTCCTGTAAGTTTTTCTTTATCAGAAAGACAAGCTTCAAGCTTTAATACTCTACTTCTTGCTTCATCAGATAACCCATCTTCAAATACCTTAAATTTCTTTCTTTCTACATCTTTAACATCCTTGAGTAGTTCTACTATATCATCTATAGCATCACTAAGCTCATTGAATTTAGCTTGTCTAGCACTATTCATAATATTTTTCTCAGTAAGTTTTTTATCCTGATTGAGAAAATCCTTGGCTAGTTTACCCATGTTAAGATTAACATCATTCAATATCTTATTAATATCATTAGGGTCTTTTCCTTTAAATATATTTTTTATCCAATTTATTAAACGATTGACTAATCTATTTAGAATTGTTGAATTATCATTACTCTCCTCTTTAAAAGTGCTCAACAATTTATCCCTTAGAATCTGTCCTAAAGCTTCTTCAGCCATAGCTTCTTCTATAGGTACTTCATTGCCATCTTCATCATAATTGGGATCAGTATAATAATATTCATAATAATCCTGATATTTATCTCCTAATACTTCTTGTAATAGATTATCATTATTTGCCAATTGTGCTAAGCATCTTTGGATTATTGGACTATTCTTAAAAGCTCCTACTAATATGTGAGCCACTTCCTCAGGGAGTGCCTGTTGCCCTTTTATACCTTTAGCTATATTGATAAGACCTCTAAAACCATTGGCTATATCCTTCGCTTTGCTGAAATCTACATAGCCATTGGTTCTTTCCATATTTTCCAGTTCAGTAACTGTTATACCTGGAATACCTAATAGAGTAACTAATTTTTCATTTAAAGCATTAGTACAATACTGATCTTCAAATAATTTAGTATTCTCATCATTTCTATCTCTTATTTCAACTCTAATACCATCTTTATAAGGTACTACCACAGCCACAAAAGAGTCAGCATTATCAGAATTTGTATTATAATTATAAGCTTCTCTAAGAAGTAGTTTATAATTATCACTATTATCTTCTACTGATTTGTACTTATTTTGGTCCTTAGCTTTTAATACTTCTTTACCTATTATTTTTTTGATATAAGGTATCTTTATAACACTATCATAAGTAGGTACATCTTGTTCATCTAATTTAATGTACTTTTTAAAGTCTTTTTGGAATGTAGGAGAAATAGCTTGAGTAAAGACTTTAGCTGCTGTCTTGTACCCAAGTTCTTTTCTGTAATTACTAAATTCTTTTAGTTCTTTACCATTCCTTTTTGGTATATAACTACAACTTAAAACCATATTATTCTCTATTAGTTTTATGGCAAAGTTAAGAATATTATTATTATCCAATCCAAAAGTAAGTTATATTATAACTTAAAGTTAGTAATAAATTAAATCTTTTTATATCTATATTTTATTAAACTAAATTTGTACAAAAATATTAGATATGAAAGCTAACAAATTATACACTGTAAATGAAAGTAATAAAGGTATGTTTGTTAAAGCAAACAAATTTGATTGGGGAGGTTTAGCAGAAGCTGATAAGCATAATAATCCATGGAATTATGCTGATGATTTAGATACAGTAAAACAGTATCAAAATTCAACCAATGTTTTAGGAATATCCAAGATGAATAATCCTTTTAGTAAGGGGGTTATGTCACAGGGTATAGGAGCTATGGCTAAAACACCTATAGGAGGAGCTGTTATAGGACAATTAGGATCTGCTGTAGGAAAAGCTGGTGGTGCTCTTATTGGAGGAGGATTACAAAGTAAAGCTGGTAGTGCTATAAGTAATATAGGAGGTTCTATAGGTAGTGCTATAAGTACTGTAAATCCATTGATTGGAGGTATAGTATCAGTAGGAAGTGGACTTGTAGGAGGTGTTGTCAATAGGGCTTTTGGTACTAAAGTTGACCAAGCTAAATTAGATGCAGCTAATGCTGGCACTCAAGCTCTAAATAATTACACTTCAAATGCTTCTAATTTTGATGATATTAAGAGTATTGAAGGACAGGCTAATGTACAAAATGCTTATAAAGGAGGTTGGTTTTCATCGGGATCTGCTGCTAGAAAAAATGCTGAATTATTGAATCAAAGAATTGATGCCCAACAAATGGCAGAGAGAGGATTATTGAATAATATTCATAATATAGCAGAAGATCAATATAATAATGCTTTAGCTAATTATGCAGCATTTGGAGGACTAATAAATACAGGTAGTCCTACAATGAATACTTCCTATGTAAGTCCATTTAAGAGTATGTATAATTTCAATCAAGCTTCTTCTTTGGGTGATTTTAGTTTACCTCAAATACCTCTGCCTTCAGATAACTATAATCTTGAAGAGCAGGAATTTGCTCCTGCTAATTATGGGTATGGAGAAACAAACAATCCTAACTATAATCTAGTATCTGTAGTGGATATGGGGGGTAATTCAAAACAGAGTCAGAATACTGTACCTAATTTTTCTTATAATTCTTCATCTGCTGGAGCAAGTCATAAATATAATAAGAACAATGCTAATTATGTTAAGAAAGCATTACAAAAAAGTGGTAAATTTAATTCAGTACAAATAGAAGGAATCCTACAAAATATTGCTAGAGAATCAGGATTTAATGCTAATAGTACTGGAGATAGAGGAGCTGCTTATGGATTATTACAGTGGCATGGAAATAGAAGACCTTCAGATTTGAGTTTGAAAGGTCAGACACAATTCCTTATTGATACTCTTTCTCACTATGATGGAGGAAAACATTGGATAGGTAAAGATGCTTATAATGGTTTCTTACATGCTAAAACTCCTGAAGAAGCTCATTATTATATAGCTAAAGGATATGAGAGACCTGCAAATAATATTTTATATGGATTAAAGAAACAAGCATATATGAGTTTGGGTAGAAAGAAAGCTTTAGGAGGAATCATACAGACACATGGAAGTGATTTCAGTAATGGACTTATGTCTATAAATGCTGGAGGAACTCATGAAAATAATCCTCTTGGTGGTGTTCCTATGGGTATTGATGCCCAAGGAGTACCTAATTTAGTAGAAGAGGGAGAAACAGTTTATAATAACTATGTATATTCTAGAAGGTTGAAGGTACCTAAAAAATTGTATAAAGATTTAGGACTTTCAGGTATAGGTAAAAAAGGTATATCATTTGCTGAAGCAAGTAAGAAATTAGCTGAAGAAAGTGAGCAGAGACCTAATGATCCTATAAGTGAAGCAGGCTTAAAAGAAAGTATGCTGAGACTTAGTACAGCACAAGAGGGAGTAAAAATGTTAAAAGCTCCTAAGAGTGTAGAAGAGGATAATACTGAAGGTAATAAATTTTATGATGGTGGTCATAAGATTAATCTTTATGGATATGACCCAATAAATACTTTTAAGTATTTTCATAATGGCAAATATGATGATGATTATCTTGACTTTATAAATAATAGACTGGATAATGATTGGATAAACAGAGCAATGAGTGGTGTCTATGGAGATATGAGTAGATATAAAGGATCAAATAATTTTAATCCTACACTTTCTCAAGCTAGAACTTTGGGACAAGATAAAAAGTATTCAGATTGGCATAAGGCAATGGCTAATGCTTTTGATGAATATAAAGCAGGTATAAATCCTGTTACAGGTTTGCCTAATAGTGTATTACCTAATCCAACTATACCAGTAGGTCCAATTCCTAATTTACATGTTAATGCTCCAGTTATAAATCATAATATTAGTAATGATAAAGAGGAAGGTATTCCTCAATATGATACAAGATTGAGATATGCTCCGGCTTTAGGTGCAGGTATTATGACACTTACAGATACCTTAGGTTTAACAAATAAACCAGATTATACTTATGCTAATAAATTGGAAGCAGCAGCTACTAAAGCCAGTTATGCTCCTAATATAGGTTATAATCCTATAGGTGATTATTTGACTTATAGACCTATGGATATTAATTATGAGCAAAATAAAATGGATGCCAATGCAAGAGCTACAGATAGAGCTATTGCAAATAGTGGATTATCAGCAAGTGCCAAAATGGCAGGTTTGATAGCTACTGGATATAATAATCAAAATGCAGATGGTCAATTATATAGAAATGCTTTGGAGTATAATGATGCTAAAAGAGAAAGAGTTACAGGTTTTAATAGAGAAACTAATAGTATTAATTCTCAGATGGCATTACAGGCTGCTATGGCTAATGCTAGATATAGACAATCTGCTACACAATTTGGTTTATCTGGATTAGCACAAGCAGCTGCTTTAAGAGATTCTATTGACCAAAGAGTTGGTGCTTCTAGAAGTGCAAATATTTCTAATCTACTTAACTCACTTGGTAATATTGGTAGAGAGAACTTTGAGTTCAATGTACTCAATAACATGAAATCAAGTAGATATGGACTTACTAAGAATGGTGGTATAAAGTATAAAAAATAATAGGAGGAAGAGAAATGCCAAATTATTCATTAGTTGCAAATTCTACATTTCAACCTTTCAGTTTTCAAGAACTGGCAATGCCTATAGATAGAGAAAACGCTTATCATGAAAATATATTAAATGAATATGATAAACTAAGTAGTCAGTCTGATATTCTTGAAGCTTTAGGCAGTGATGTAAGAGACAAAGATACAGATACTTATAAGAAATATAAAGACTTTAGTCAAACCCTTTTAAATGCAAGGGATAAACTAAATAGTAATGGTTTAGATTTTGATGTAAGAAATACCCTGTCCAATTTGAGAACAGCTTATAGTAAGGAAATAGTTCCTATACAAACAGCTTATAATAAAAGGGAACAGGAATATCAGGAACAACGTAGAGCACTTATGTCAAATCCTTCACTTATATTCCTTCGTGATGCTGCTACTTCAAGTGTAGATGATTATATAAAAAATCCTACTGTTAATAATGGAGTTATAAATGGTGCTAATATTACAGCAACAGTAGCTAATATGGCTAAGGGATTACAGAGTAAAATAATGAATGAAGGAGATGCTCATTTAAGAAGTCTGGATAGTACTACTTATGATTATATTGTTAATCATGGTATTACTCCTGAAATGATTCAGAATTGGGAAAAGTATCCTATGCTGAGGAATATAGTAGATACTGCATTAAAAACTAATGGTGTTACTAATGATGCATTGAGTACTATTAGTAATCAACGTGCTAAGGCTATATGGAATAAGAGTGTAACTTCAGCAGTAGCTGGATTGTGGAATGGTGTAGGTCCTGATACTTCTCAGATTGTTACTAACTATGAAGGTCAATTACAAGCTCAATATGAATATCAAAAGAAAGCAGCAGAAGAATTAGGAAACTTACAGCAAGGAGATACTACAAATAGTGGTATATCTAAAGATCCTGAACCTTTGAGAGCTATTGAAGATATATCAGGCACAGAAGATAAATTAAAAGATCTTAATAGCTGGGAACAAAAGGGATATATTAAATATACTCCTAAAGGAATAGTTTTAACTAAGGCTGGAGTTTCAGCTATAAAAGGTACAAGTACAAAAACAGATGATTATGGTACTAAATTAGCTAGAATTTCTGATTCTAATGTACCAATGAAAGCTACTGGAGATCCAGAGTTCAGAGAGTTTTTTACTAAGATAGGAGCATATAATCCTAAGACAGGTAATATAGAAGCACCTTCTACTCATTTAAATAAATATAGGAGTAGACTGAAGGCAGGAGAATTTGATACTGTTAGGTCTACAGAATATATAAGAAAATTGAAGGGTGATGATGGTAAACGTTTCTTAGAGGCTGTAAAGACAGCTTATAGAGGAAGTAAAAAGGGAGTACAGGAAGTACAATTTACAAGAAATGGATGGAAACCTACAGGTGATTATATTGACTTGTCTGAATTAAATACTTCAGGAGAAAAAGCAGCTTATATCTCTGATGTTAGATATAGTAAAGACGGGGATACTGCTATGTTGAATATTCCTGGCAAGAATCCAGTTAGAATTAAATTACCTACTGGTTTAAATTCTGATGCTCAAGATAATGTACACAGATCATTATTAAATGAGCATCTATATACTTTGGCATTACAAAAGGGTCTAAGACCTAAAATGGTAAACAATAGAATTTTAGTAGATAAGAAAGGAAGGATTGTTTATACTCCTGTGAAGATGACTACTGCTGATAAAGCTAAATTAGCTCAGTTTAGAGATAGAGCTATAGAAGAGGCTTATATGTATGGTTCTCAATATGTAGTTACAAGTGATTCACCTAATGAAGAGAACAAACCATTTAATTTTTAACAATTGATTATTATGAAATTTATTAAAAATAACAAACCAGTAGATATAAAGAAAAGCGGTCCTCAGTCATATAGAGATTTGCAAAAACAAAATGCAGCTATAGCATCAGGTAAATCTATATTTGATAATATGCAACCTGTATATCAAGCTACCCCATCTTCTTCTCAGATTTATTATGGTAGAGAAAAATCTCCAATACTGAAATCAGGAGTAGATTATTTAGGTAGGTCTAGATATGATGATATAGAATTAACTCCTAACAACTGGACTTCAGAAGATATAAATCAATCTAGATATGAAAACCAACCTTGGTATGATAATATAGCTAATGGTGTTGCTAAAATGATAGGTAAAACTGGTACAACAATATTAGATAGTGTAGTAGGTTTACCTTTAGGATTAGTAGAGACAGGAACTGCTCTTGCTGAGGGACAAAAAAATCCATGGTCTAAAATATGGGATAATGAAATATCTAAGGGCATGGAGAATATAAATGATTGGATGGAGGATTATTTTAAAAACTATAGAAGTACAGAACAACAAAATAGTCCTTGGTACTCTCCTGTAAATCTATTATCTACTTCAAGCATTGCTGATAACTTTATTGATAATGCAGGATTTGTAATAGGATCAGTTATAGCTGCATCAACTGGTGTAGGAGCTTTAGGTCTTGTTGGAAAGGCACTTAATTTAACAGGAAAAATAGGAAAAGTAGGAAAAGGTGCAGCATCAGCTTTAAGTGCTTTATTCTCAGCATCAGGAGAAGCAATGACAGAAGCACAGAGTGGAGTACAAGAAAGAAATGAAGCAGAATTAGTAAGACTTGGTAATTCTTTCTTGCCTGAAATGGATAAACTTAAGCAAGCACAAAAAGCAATTGATGCTGAATATCAAGCTAATAAGGGTAAATATTTAGTAAAAGGAAATGATGGTAAATCTTATGACCCTGCTTTTTTAAAATATAAGAGGGATTCAAATGAAATTCAAAAGCAATGGGATAAGATTAATGAGAAGTATGAAGCAGGTAAGCAGCAGATAGAAGAAAGTGGTCTTAGAATGGGTAATAAGATATTTGGTCTTAACCAAGTCCTTCTTACTGCTGGAAATCTAATTCAGTTTGGCAAAGCTATGAGCAAAGGTTTTGGAAATGCCATGCATGAAGCTGAAGAAGCTGCTAAAATAACTAAGCCTTGGGGAGTAGGTGCTAAACTTATGGATGATGGTACTTATAAGATTTATAATAATAAACTTATGAGGGGTGTCAATGCTACCAAAGGATTTTTTACTGAAGGTCTTGAGGAAATGAATCAGCAGGCAATTCAAAACTATGGAGGTATTTCTGAAAATGAAGTAGATGTAAATGATTATTGGAAAGCTAAATTAGACCCTAAGGCTTATAGAAAAACTACCAAGGACTTCTATACTCTAGGAAATGAAATAAGTAAGGCTTTTGCTGGTAGCTATGGGGATGTAAATCAGTGGGAACAATTTGTAGTTGGAGGTATAACTGGATTACTTGGTTCTTATGCCCCTACTAAAATGTTTAATCAAGATAAGTCTAAATCTAAATGGAATCCTCTAAGATATGGGGAATGGTCAGGAGGTGCTATCAATGAAGTAAAAGAATATAAGAATACTTATAATAAATATAAGGAAAGTATTGATGACCTTAATACCCTCAAGAAGTCTAAGGATTTTCATGAGCATTTAAGCAGACTAGTTGCACATACTAAACTTGAGGAGGATAAAACAAAAAGTGCAGAAAATAATGATAAGAAAGCTTGGAAGGATGCTGATGATAAACAGACAGTTCATGATATTCAGACTTTTGCTAGAGCAGGTAAAATAGATGATCTAAGAGACATTTATAATAGTATTGGTGGATACTTGTCTGATGATGATATTAACAGTATTATTAATACCACTACTAGACATACAACTGCTGAGCAGGATAAACAAAGATTTAGTGCAGAAGCTAACAGTAAAATAGAGAGTATACAAATTGAAAATTATAATCTCTCTAATCAGTTACAAAATATATTCAATACATTCAATCATTTACCTCCAAAAGAAAGATCTGCATATTATAATTCTCAACGTAATACTATTGATAATATCAATAAAAAACTAGAACAAAATAAAGAGAGTATAAATACTCTTAAACAAAGTATAAATGACTATGAAGGTAAGGAGTATTTTAATGGTCCTTATGTAGATAATGAAGGTAATACAAAGACACCTGATGAGGTAAGAGAGGAACTCAATAATAATTCAAAATCTCTTAATAAGAAATTGGATGATTATCTTAAATCTTTTGCTGCTATAAGAGAAATAACAGGTGGTACTCTTACTAAAGACCAAGAGGATAACTTAGCTTATCTTCATTATATTGGAGGAGAGAAGCTGGAAAGAAGTCAGAAAATAGCTAATAATGCAAGAAAGGATCTTCCTAAAACATTATTGATTAAATCAGATAAATCTCCAGAGCAATTAGCTAAAGAGTATAATACTACAGACTTAGCTTTTAGTAAAGATAAAGATACAAAAGACGGTTATGTAAAAGTAGATGTATCTAAACTTAGTGATGCTAAATTTGTAGATTTCTTTGTCAATACTATATGCAATGGGTCAAATATTATTAAGGAGTTTCTTAATAGTGAAGAAGATGAGAAGACAAAGAAAGAGGAAGAAGGACTTTCTGATAAAGAAAAGCAGCAAAGAAAAATTGATAGAGCTAAAAAGAATGGAGTGTTTGATAAAGCCAATGAGCAACTTGATGCAAACTCTGAAAGTATATATAATTCTTTTATAGAAAACTATAGAAACAGCAACCCAAGAGCTACTGGATTGGATGAAAGTATAGCAGTGAATAACTTTATGACTTCATTAAAGGATATGGTTAGTCTATATAATGAAGCTGGGGAATATGGTGCAACACTTAGAAAGTATATGGCACATCCTGAACTAATAGATAAGAAGAAGGAGGAAGCCATAAAAACAGCTGCTAAAGAGGTGCAGAAAGAAGCAGTAACTGATAAGGTAAAAGGTAAAGATGTGCATCAAGTAAGTGAAGCTTTACAAAATGGAAGCATGGATGATATGGACCTTGATTCCTTAATTGAAGCAGCAAATGAAACAGATGAAGATGAAAATGAAGATGAAGATACTAAAAAGGAAAAGGAGGAAACTAAAAAAGCTGCTGAAGTAGCTAAAATAGCCAAGGAGAAACACGCTAAAACTGCTAAAATTAGAAGGCATGCTTTAGATGCTATTAATGAATTACCAAGTAATAAAGCTTCAGAAGAAGATAGGAGAACCCTAGCTACAATGGCAGATTCTACTATATTATCTGCTGAAGTTAAAGCCTCAGATGCTGCTGATATTAATCTTGCTAGTATAGATACTAGTGCAGTACCTTTTGATGTAGTAGAACAAACAAATAAAGAAAAACTTGAGGAATTGCAAAAACTTCTATCAGAAGTTACAGCAGTAGCTTTTACAAGGTATAATAAAGATGAAGTTGGTGCAGAGGATATTCCTGAAGAGAAAGGGCTTGCTGAAGCTGATAAAAGTGCTCAAAAAGCAGCAGAAGCCACAAAGACTACTGGGCATGACCCTGTAGCTGCTAATACAGTTCCATTTAACTTTTCAGATAAAGAGGGTAGTAAAGAAAAGGATAAGAAGAGTACTAATAAAGAAAAGAATACTACTGAGGAAAAGAGTACAGATAAAGAAGATAAAACTGTAGATACAGATACTTCTATCACTTCCTCTAGCACTGGTAATACTGATAATACTAATAATCCTACTACAACAGTAGTAAATAGTGATCAAGCAATAAGAGGAGAAATCAGTACTGTAAATGAACAAGAATCCAGTATTGAAGATAATAACTGGAGAACTACTACTATGAGGAATCCTTATGGCAGAACTGAAGGTACTTATCACGATGATATGTTAGAAGATAAAGACTCTGCTGCTTATAAGCGAAGTAAAGCTATTTATGAGTATTTAAAAGAACAAGGAGCTTGGGATAGAGTAGATGCTGTAGATGATAATCTTAAACTACATGAAGGTGACAAGGTACATATTATGGTTAAATTCCTTCCTGAAGTATATGGTGAAAATACACCTTTTAGTAGTATACCTGATGAACAAAAACCTTATGCATTAGCTCTTATAATGCTGGATGACAAGGGCAATGTTTTAGGTGATTTGCCTTTAGCTCAATGGGAAAGAGATTACTATGATAGCAAGAAGTCAGAAGGTCTTAAGAACTTGATAGCTTTTCAGAATGAAGCCTTTAAATTATTTGAAAATAATTATGCTAAAACTGGAAATAAAGAAGTCATACTTGATGATTTCAAAAAGGAAGGTGTTGATACCTTAGGTGTTAAGAGGATAAATGGTAATCCTCCAACTCTTAGTATTAAAAATATGTATAATGGTTTAGTACCTACATCACAAGAGTACAATACTGTCAATGAAATAATTGCTGGTAATGGATTACAATTAGGTGTTATTACCAATGAGGGAGTTGCTACTGGTTATAATTATAGAGAAAATAAGCATATTACATTAATTCCAGGGGAACAAGTAAGGATACCTCAAGCTAAAACAGGTAGACCTGTAATGCTATTAAATTCTCCATCAGAAAAACAAGTAGCTATACCTATAGTAACAGATACTTTTGTTGCTGATAAGGATTCTTTGATTTATAGAGTACTTCATACAGCTTTAGTAGAAGCACTTAAGTATAATGAAAATGCAGATATATCAAAACAGACTTTCTTTCAGGTTTGTGATTTATTATCAGGTTTACTACAAGTAGATAGATTCAAGAACAATAAGGAAAGGGGATTATTCAAAAAATCAAATGGAAAAAATACTCTTACTGTAAATCTATATAAAGCAGGAGTTGATAACCCTAGTAAGGAAAATGGTACAGATTACTCCTTTACCATTGAGAGTGTAAGGGGTGTTAGTTTGGATACATTAGCAGACATGATTCTAGAAGGATTAGCAAAGAAGCATATACCTATCCAAATAAGTACTCATTATATAAATAAGAATATACCTCTTGTAACTGTAAAGAATGGTAAAGTAGAAACAGAAGAAATAGAGTATAATAAAATCATAGGGGAGTTAGCTAAAGCTCCTTTACCTAAGGGTACTACTCAGGTTATCAACAACTGGTTTACACTTGAATATAATCCAAATAGTTCTACTGAAAGACAAAAGACGTCTCCAAAGGCAGATGGTGTACAGATAATAACATTAAATAATACACCTTATACTTTAAACTTCAATAGTCATACTATTAGGAACAAAGGAGATAACCCTGTAGAATTTAAAGGACATGAGGATTTATATAAATTTTATGCAAGAGCTTTTGCAGAAAGGGCAGAATATAAAAATAAAGAGGTAGTATATGTTGTTATAAATGGAGAAAACTACTATTATAATAAAGCAGAAGATAAATTTGTACAAAGACCAGGCACAGAAACTAAAGTTGAAAACACTGTAACTAGTGATAAAGAAAAGGAGGTAAATAAAGAAAAAAGTACAGAAGGTAACAGTACTGAAAAAGATAAAGCTAGTAATGATAAACTAGAAAAGAAAGAAACAAAAACTTCCTCTACTAAACTTACTATTGAAGATGTAGAAAAGGAAGTGAGTTCTTTTCTGGAAAAAAGGTATAAAAAGATATGGGATAAAATACCTAATGAGCTTAAAGTAAAATTAGCTAATGGAGAATCTTCTGTACAATTAAGTAGTAGAGAAACTAAAACTTATGTAATTAATTCAATTACAAAAAAGGAAGTTAATAATATTTTATCTAACTTTGTAGGAGTTAGGAAATTTACTGTAAAGGAAGTTCCCAATAATGTAAAGCCTATGACAAAACAAACAAAGTCATTGGAGAGGGAAAAGGAAAGAAGATCAAGGCATTGGTTATCTAAAAATCTTCCTTCTCTAAGTACTAAAGAAAGAACTCAGTTTGTAGGAAAGCTTGTTAGAGGTAATAGTGATATGTGGGCTACATATAAAGCTGGAGTTATTGAAGTACTTAAAAAAGCTCCTAGGGGTACTGTTTATCATGAAGCTTTCCACTATGTTATAGATATGCTAATGACTCAAGAAGAGAAAGGAAACATTTTCAATATAGCTGGTAAAGAATATGGTTTAACAGATAAATGGGAAATAGAAGAAAGATTAGCAAATGACTTTAGAAGATATGTAATTGATTCTGAAGATACTGGTATTGTTGGTACTATTAAGAAGTGGATAAGAAAGCTAATGGATAAAATTAATAGATATAATAGAATATCAGATACTACTATTAACCAACTATTTTGGGAAATAAATAATGGTCATTTTGCTAATACTTCTACAGCAGCAGAGGGGGAAAAAGAAAATAAAGAGGTAGTATTAAGAGAGATTAGAAATGTACAAAATAAGAGGTATCAATGGGATAATCTTAATAATACTATTAAAGAGAATATAAAAGAATCAGGACTTTTTAAGGAAGCTTATGATAATATGAGTCTTGAAGAGAAAGAACAGTATGTAAAATGTAGAGGATAAATATTTAAATTTATATCTTATGATTATATATAAGAAGATTTTTTATCAGTGAATCAGCCTGAAATAGATAATGGTATATGGCTAAAACCTGTAGGAGATAATATTGAAATGCACTTCATTGATGGAGGACAGGTTAAGGCTATAAAGGGTGAAGGAGGAACTAGTATTGATACTACTACTTTAAAAAATGAAATTATAGGAACTGATAATGATAGTAGTTTAGACCTAACACTAAAGGGGTTGAATAAACGTATAACTGATTTAAAAGAATGGGTGGAGCAACAGCTAGAGAGCTTTAAAGAGCACCCTGAAAACCATACTAATAATCCTTAATACTAATGAATATGAAAAGTTGTAAAGAAGAAAAAAGACCAAAGCCACTTACACCTAAAGCAGGTCTTACTAATGATGTAAAAAAGAAAGAAATAAAAAAGTAATTAAAGAACTCTTGAGGGTGTGTCTTACTTAGGCACATCCTCTTTTTATTTAATAGTATGGAAACACTACCTATAAGAAATATTCATAAAATACAACTCTGGGTACTTAAAGTAATTCCAATGGTATTATCCCTCATTGTGCTGTTAAACATATTACTTTCCTACTTAAATGTAGATACTTTTATACTCTCTTATTTAGGAGGAGTTTCTTTATTGCCTATGATGTTCTTGTATATATCTAGTTATGCTTTTAAATTTTGTAGTTATCATAGATTATTTCTACATTATGTATCTCTTAACTGGATACTTAATATATATGATTATTATATTGGAATACCTTTATCAGATAAAAAACTTTTAATGTTTTACTTGATAATAACAGGACTATTTATATTTCTTATATTATATAGGAGTAACAAGTATAAAAACATATTAAGAATAAACAAATAAATTATCACAGATAACCATATCTTTTTTATATGTATTTTTGTAGAAACAAAATATAAAAATATGAAGACATCATTGATTAAATTAGTAGCTAAATTATTAAGAGAAATTGCTAATAAATTAGATTCAGGAAACTCTGAGTTATCAGAATCTGAAGCAATGGATATAATGTCACTGCTTACCCATCATGTTATGAGTAAAGAGACAGCCTGTAATTATCTCAATATGTCAAGAAGTAAATTTGATAGTATGATTAATCTAAATAAATTACCTAAAGGAAGGAAAAGAGTAGGATTCAAAGAACTTGTTTGGTATAAAGATGAGCTATCTAATTATATAACTACTAAAAAGAAATAACAATGACGGGTACAAATAAAGAAATAGGAAAGTCTGAATTAAATAAGACTCCAAATAAAGCATTCAAATTTAAAATAAAAGAGCATGCTATACATTCAGAACACATAGCAGATAACTCAATTACTACAGAACATATACAGGATAAATCAATAACTCTTCCTAAATTAAATCAAGAACTAATTGATATAATATATACTATAGCTGATGATTTGTCATATATTACAGGTAAAGGGTACATGGATTATACATTTACTATAGATCCTTCATTTGTTATTGCTGACGGAAATGTAAGATGTATATGTACTGCAAGTTGTATTAATGCTTTTGAACCTTTTACAAGTATTAAGTTTTATGTAAATGATGAACTTAAATATATTGGTGGAAATATTAGAACTGCTACTACAACAATAACTACTGATAGTACTGTTACTATTAAAGCAGAAGCTGTATTGATGGGTAGAACTATTATTAGGGAATTACAATGTGTTGTTAAGGTACCTTTTTATATAGGAGCAGGTATTGCATACACAGATGTTATTAATGAAGAGCATAGAAAAGAATTTTATAAAGTTACAAGGTCTAATTTTGATGTAGTTGTGGGAAATGATGAACATATATATGTAGTTATTCCTAACTCTGTAATGAGTCATTTCCAAAGAGTAGACATGAATGGTTATGAAATACCTATAAACAGAACAGTTGTAGGTGATTATACAGTACTAGAATCTTTAAATACTTATTCTGCTGGTACTTATAATATTGATATTGAAATGGATTACTAAAATTAAATTAAACATTATTGCATAGTCAGGCTCAAAAGGTCTGACTATTTTTTTGGTATTTATATGATTGTATAACTACCTATGTATTAGTGTCTTAGCCTAATTTAAAGCATTGTTTTAGTTGTTATATATTATAGTGTATCTTTACCATGTATTTAAATACAATCATTTATTATTTAACAACTAAATTTTTTAAATTATGGCACAAGATGAAAGTGTTTATGTTTTCCCTGATGCAGTATCTAAAGCTACTGGCATTGATCCTAACTTATTACTTGCCCTTAACAATAACGGGGGTTTTGGTGGTAATGGTAATTGGATATGGATTATTTTCCTTTGGATGATTTGGGGTAACAATGGCTGGGGTAATAACGGCTTTGGAGGCAATAATGGCACTGGCTATTTAGCTAATCAGATTTCAAACTCTGAGGGTAGGGATTTACTATTGCAAGCTATTAATGGTAGGGCTGATGCTGCTGCTCAATTGGCATCTATTACCAATACCTCTGTAGAAGCAGTGAAGAATGGTATCATGACTTTACAGAACTCTATTAATCAGGTAGGTAATCAAGTAGGCATGTCAGGTCTTCAGACTATTAATGCTGTACAAGCTGGTAATGCTTCTCTGGGTTCTCAAATAGCTCAGTGTTGTTGTGAAAATAGATTGGCTATATGTAATCAGACTAATGCATTACAGAGTCAGATGGCATCTAATTTTGCTGCTAGTACACTACAAACTTCTCAGGCAGAAGCTGCTGATAAACTAGCTGTATGTCAACAGACTAATCAATTAGGTTCTCAGGCTGATAGAAATACTAATAGTATTCTCAATGCTATTGCTGGTCAGAATACCCTTATAACTAAAGAGTTCTGTGACCTTAAAGAGAGGGAATTACAGAATAAAATAAATACTCAAGGTGACATTATTACTCAGCTTAGAGGTCAGATTAGTAATGATAAACAGACAGAAGCTTTCAATAAGGCTTTTGAATCTCTAAATGAAAAAATCAATAGCATTGCTGCAAGACAGCCTAACACAGTACCTGTACAGTACCCTAATATTATAGCTGCAAATGCTACTCCTTATTTAGGGTATAGTTATCCTCAAACCAATTTCTTTAACTAATAAAATATATACCTATGTTTGGAGCAACTACTAATTATCCTTTTAACTTTGCCAATAGGAATGGTATACCTATGATTGAGAGTACCTGTGTAAATGTTACTACTGAAAATGTAGTAATAGGTATTCCTAGAAGGGCATTTAGATTTCTAAGTACTAATGGTATAATGATATTTAGACTAAATACCGAAATTCCTAGTACTGCTGGTACCTTACCTATTTTGTTTGAATCTAGTGATTTTACTCAACCTCTTACTGTGGTTGGTGGAATAGCAGCTACTGCTTCAGAAATGTCAGGAACTGGAATCTATCTTATTTATTATGATAAGAATAGTAACATTCTTCAGTTGCTTAATCCTACTACAGCATAAAGAAGAGAATAAAATAAAAGGTTTTAATTAAGAGGCTATGTTTTCAAATTTAAGTAAAGGAAGTGTATTATATGGTCTAGATACTAAAGGTGATATTAAGTTTTTCACTGCACCTATAGACTCAATATCCTTACCTAGATCTAGGTATATGCAGAATACTTTTGGTCAAATTCCAGAAACAGTTATAGATATAATAGCTGTAATAAATGGAGAGAAGAGAGAATTTAAGCAAGTACCTAGTAATAACACTATAGCTGATTTTGGTCCTGATACTTTTGTTATTGCTGATAATAAGGAATCTTTAGTAAATTATATTAATGGACAACTTCAAAAAAGTATTGATATAGTAAACTCTAAAGATAAACATGAAATTCTTATTGAGCAATATAAAAAAGTTTTAGAGCAATTAAATCCCAGCATGGTAGATAATAATGCAGTAAAGGAATTAAAAGGGCAAGTTGAGAGTATGCAAGCTCAATTAAAGGAAGCTTTAGCTCTTTTAAAAAGTAATAATAAAACAATTTAAAGATATGAAAATAGTAAGATTTAGAAGTAGTGGAGAGCACAAAGAGATGCTTGAAAAGATTAAAAAGATGAAAGAATTTGCAGAAGATCTTGAAGAGTGTCTAGAAGATGCTATGGATGATGTTGAGTATAGAGATGATTATCATAGGAATTATGATGATATGAAAGAAGGTAGATATGACTACCGATATACTAGAAGAAGGTAATGTTTAATCAAGGGCAGTTGATACTATCAGCTGCCTTTTAAATATTAATATTATGTATCAAAAGAATACAGGAAGTTATGATGAAATTCCATTAGGAATGAAGAGTTATATAAATAACTATGGTTGTCATTTTAATAGGAAGCTTTGTGAAGAAGCTGCTAGTAGAATGTATACTATGGAAAATGGTATAAAAAAGTACATAGTACCATATACTAAAGAACAGGTTGATTCACTATTACGTAATAATAATATAGTTTTAGATAGAAATAAACTATATGATTATGTATATGTAGCTAATATGGCTAAAGCTGATTTCTTAGGTAAGTCCTTACCCTCAGATAAATACTTGGCTATGTATATAAAAGATTTAATAGATGACCCTGATGCTACTGAAGGATTTATATTTAATAGATTCTATGCTGATACTATATTTATGAATAATCCTATAGATTGGGAAGAAATGCTATGATTAAACAGATGTTCAAAATAGAAAAATATTGGAAAATTATAGTTTATTATAATATAGATTATAGCTTCTTTGATGATATTTATTTTGAATTACGTTTACTAAATTTTTCAAAAGAATCTATAGATGATATTTTCAATAAAATAAAAAGTGGAAAGGTTAAAGCTGCAACTTGTAACAGCATTGAAGAGAGAGTAAGTATAGTATTATTTGGTAATCATAGTAATGATATAGATTATATCAATTCTATAGTACATGAAGCAGAACATGTAAAACAAGCTTTACTTAGAGCATATTCAGTAGATGATATAGGAGAAAATGCAGCTTATACTATAGGGTATATAGTAAGTAGAATGTATTCTATATTTAAGAATATTAAAAAATAAAAGGAGGATTTTTCAACCCTCCTTTTTAAATAACCATATTAACCAATACACATTTGTGTATCTAGAGTATCATTGCCTTCTTTACTATACTGGGAAGTATCCGACATATTATCAGATACATCTACATTAATTGTCTTAGTACCTGCCTCTTTAAGTAGATTTTCTAGATAATCTTCATTAAGATCATGGTCAAATTTTGGATTTACAGATATATCAGTTTTTCCTGATAAGTCATCTGTATTTTGATCTTCTATATTATAGTCTTGAGTAGCCACATCCATATAATTAAATGGTTCATTCTCCATATCCTCATAATCATATAGCATATTCTTATCTTCTACTTTACCTAATCCTTGTCTATTCTTTGCCTCTTGTATAAGACCTTCATCATGTATATCCTTATCTTCTTTCTTTCTCCCCTCTTTTGCTGTAATAGAGTAAAGACTTTCCAAATCTGAAACCTTTAAATTACTATTGAAAACAGGATGCATTTTAGAGTTACTATAAATAGGCACTCTATGATATACCAAGGACGCATAACCTTGGTTTTCAGTAGCTTCTTTATCATAGATATAAATCTGTCCCATCCATATAACATACTTGTACATATTAATATCACCATTAGGATTAGGAGAAAGTATAGGACTTGTCATCTTTTTGATTGTATTCTTACCATTATTCATAATAAGCAGGTCTCCAGTAGATTTGTCCCACATTAAATTATCCCTTAATGAAGGGGGAACAAGTACAGCCATTTCATGGTTAAATGATAGGAATTGATGAATGAAGTTCCTAGTATCTTCTTCACTAACCTCTTTATTCATATCTTCCAATACTTTGCTATACTCCTTAAAACTCATTAGGAAGTCTGTACTGAAAGCTGAAGATATTGAAGTATTACTAAACTGCAATCCATTCTCGTAATAAGAGTATAGAAGTAAATCAGTTGCCAGTTTTCTTACTTCCTCATCCTTGCTATATCTTAGGTCTCCTACCCTAGTTCTAACTATAGCCATTTGTTTTTTATTAATATTACTAGCATCAAGGAACATGATTCTGCCCATCTTTACAGTAAAGATATTACCTAATAGATTTCGCACTTCTTTATTACTTGCTATAAGTTTCTTGAAATCCTCAGGGAATTTCTCTGTGTAGTACTTTCTCTTTTCCTCCATAGTATACTGGTCATCATTACCAAATAATTTAGAATCGGATAGTCTGTATACTACATAGGCTTTATATACACTATTTACAATATCTATCAGTGTATTGTCCGAAGTATCTACAGGAAGATTATATAAGATAGGTTTTATAATCTTATCATCAAACCACTTTTGAGAACCAAAGAAGAAGTTTTTTGTTAATGTGTCAAAAGAATTAATACCCAAAGCATACATACCATGAAGCAATCCCATTCTTTGATTGTATAACTGCTTTCTTATCTCATCTTCAGAACCAGTCATATTTATAGCATCATTGCTTAGAGTTTCCTTAATAGGCTCAAAAGCAAAGGTTTTCTGACCCATCATAGCTTGTAGCACATCTACCTTATATCTCTGAACACGACATCCTGCATAAGAACTCTTCATACCTCCATTAGGTGAATCTGCTCTTGAAACCTTATTGACAAACTCAATAGAAGTATGTTGACTTTTTACTTTGTAGCATAAAGCCATTACATTGTAAATATCATCCTCACTTGCTATTTTATTAGTACCATTTGAATCTACATAAACACGTATAAGCATATCGGTAGTAACCTCATTCTTTTCAGGAAATTTACCATTCATGAGTCTCATTAGTTTCTCCTTAGATAATTGCATATAAGGAGAGTTTACTATAAGAGCAGCTTCTTTGTGTGTAAGACCTTCCCTTAATAGAGTACCTATAACAGAAGCAGTATTACTTGTAGAACCCATAGCTGATAGGGTAGGATTTTTACCATTATCAGCAGCAGCACCTACCATTTGGTTAGTATTCTTTACTGTCCTACCTCCTCTAGAAGTATCAATTCTATCTATAGTCCTACCATTAATAGTAAATTGTAAGTAAGGTTTGATCACAATATTAGCTCTTTGGTGCTTAGCACTCATAGAAGCTTGTACAGCATAAATACAAAGTTGCTCTACACCTGCCATATTTTGAGCATGAAGCTTTGCAAAAGTTTGTGGATATACTGGAGCTACAGGATTTTTAATCTTCTTAGTTAAAGCACTTAATTCCTTAGATTCTAGCTTGGTTAAATTACTTAATTTTTCTGTATATGTCTCTCCTGGGATAAGGTCTATAATTTCAGAAGATCCAGACTTAAATGCATTTAATACACGCATGAAGTTTGCAGCATCCTCTACATCCTTGAATCCTTGAGGATTTAAGAAAGCTTCAGAACCTTCCTTAGAACGAAGTATCTGATTAGTAATTTGAAGAATCATATTATTCCTAGCTTTCCTTCCATTCTCTTTAGGGGATTTATTGAAATCATATTTAACAGCAAATACCTCAGGCTTAGGTTCACCTGTCTTCTTATCTCTTAAGAGATACTGGTCCTTATTAATAATTGCTATACCTGCAACTGTTTTATTTCCAGTTTTTCTATTAAACCATTTGTTAAATGATTCATCAAAACCAATCTCATTTAGATAAGAAAAGAACTCCTCATCTGAAATACGACTTATATCTATACTATTAGTGATATTGACTTTAATATTATTTTCCTTTGCAAAATCTTCCCAAGCCTTAGCCATATTATAGTTTCTTACACTAAAGGATGAAAGGATGAGGAACAATTTATCAACATCAAAATCAGAACCAGCCAATGCAGTAATTTCTGCTGGTAATATTATCACTGAACCATTTTGTATAGGAGTAAATCCTTTAATAATAAGAGGAGCCATACTAGATTTATTCTCAGTAGGAATACGATAACCTACAGCTTCATTAAGACCAAACTCCTCTAGCTTCTTAGGATCAAGTATTGTATTGCCTTCTGCATCAGTAGTAAGAAGAGGTTCAAATAAAGCTTTGGAAGTAACAGGGAGATAGCACTCCAATCCTATAAGTTTACCATTATCATCAAATTTAAGTCTAAGGTCTTTGTTCAAACCTACACCTGCTGCTTGCACCAAAGTAGCACCATCTACCTTCTGTTTGGTTATTCTATTTCTGAAGAATGCTGTAACAATACTCTGTATTGCACTGAACATTGTAGGAGAGTTTAATGATAAATTAAACTTTCCATCATGTAATTCTAGTGCTTCCATAAATCCTCTATCATATTTAGGATTACCTCTTACAACATCCTTTATAGCTTCAGCAAGTGATTCATTGCTACTAAAGATTTCAGATAAACCTCCTTTACCATCAGCACCAAAATAATCTTCCAATAGATTCTCATTGAGTAGTTTATAGTAGAAATCTACTATATCTTGACCCTTGAATTGCTGTTTTTCTCCCTTACCTTTAAGTTCTATTGATGTGTTATCAGATATATCTGCTACTGCAAGGTTTCTTGCCTGAGAACCATGAGGTACTTTAGCATCTTCATGGTGAAGGGGAACATGTTGTGATTCTGAATAATAATCAAATGGAATAGTCTTTACTCTTTGGGGATTTATAACAGTATTACCGTCATTATCTACAATTGTTGTTGCAGATTTAAGTATACTGATTATTTCATCCTCTGAAGGAGCAAGCTTTGACATAATCTCATTATATTTATCTTGAGTAATAGTTCCTTTATCAAGCATATTATCAAGACTATCCTTAATATAACTATAATAGGTTTCAACAGTATTACTGTTAACAGGTATTATTTTACCATTGTCATCTTTTATAGGGTCCATTTTAATACCATAAGTATCAAATCCATGTGCAATAAAGTTTTTAACTTTCTTAGGAGAAAAAGATATATTGATTACACCTTGATTACATACTTTACTAGCAGATTCAAATTCAATCATATCTATCAAAGATTCACCATCAGAGCCTACTGTCTCATCCATGAATCTAGATAATGCCTTGTATACTGGGGAATTATTAAGACTATTTGCTACAAGGCTATACATCATCAAAGCACATATCTCAGAGTTCTTATGCTGTACTGGCATAGGTATATGATTACCTAGACCATCAGGAGTATCTATGACACCATACAGAAATGGTTTTAGGATATTCATGATGGCATCAAAGTCTGCTCTATTCCAGTTATTATTACTAAAGTTCTCAAGAGCTTTATCATGTGCTAGAGACCACTTTCCAAGCATATCCATTACAGCCCTAAAGCTCTTTAGGCTTCTGATAGCTTGTGCATCTGCTACATTTACATTTTTAAATATACCCTTGATATGCTCCTTATCTTCCTTACTTAGATTTTGATTTCTATCTACAGCAGCAGCAACACGAGAGTATGAAGGAGAAGTAATGATAATATCCCTTAGTACAGCAACATTCTCTGTCTTCTTACCAAATCTAGAGCTGGTATTAGGCTTGTTGCCTCCTGAGTACACTTCTTTCCATCTCTTTTGAAAGTCAATAAAGTTCTTATAGAAAGCTAAATCAACAGTAAGTAATTGAATCATTGAAGCATTAGCATATACCATATTATAGTATCTTACTCTCAATTGGTCTTTTTTAAAGTCACTTATATCATCAAAACCTTTCATATTAGTAGAGTAATAATTTATAAAATTAGGCTCTAAAACTTCTTTTACATACTCTCTTATAATATCATCTATCTCATCATCAGTGGCTAAGTCTTTCTGTGCATTTGCTATAGCTTCCTTAAGAGTCTTACCATTAATTGTATAGTCATTTAATTCAGGAATAAAGCAAAATTTAAGAGCATTACCATAATCAAAATTATCTATTGGTAGAATCTTACCAGCTTTAATAGCTTTTTGTCTCTCCACTTCATACTTAATTCTAACTAATTCCTGTCTTACAAGTTCAACAAAAGCACCCCTTCTATCTACATCAACAAGTCTATTACCTTTAAGTATCTGATCCTTATGTTTTTCAATAAGCTCCTTCATAGTGAATTTAGGACCCCTAACCATTAAAGACATAGGACTATCAGAGAAGATAGGAGCAAGATAAAATGCCCAATTCTTTTTTTGGTCATAACCACTTTGCTGAATATCAAATATATCCTCAGCAGTCCATTTAGAGTATTTTCTTACTACAGGTTTGCCTTTTTTCTCATCCTCTACATTATCTACATTTCTATAAGCTGGTAAAAGGAACTCATCAACAGATCCTTTCAAATTATCTATTCCTCTATTATAGAATATATCAAGCCAATAATTTCTCCATTCTCCTGTTTTCTGATTTCTGAACCATTCATATTTACTATAGTGTTCATCAATATATGCTCTTCTGTCTTCGAGACTTCCCATACCTATACTTCTGAAAGTATTCATAATATAGTTATCTGATGAGTAACTATACTTAGTTTTCTTAGTAGCTGAATCACGGAAACTCTGTACATATTGGTCATCAGTGATTATACCTGCTCCTGTGAATAAGTCTTTCCATAGATTTACATCACTCTTGAGGTGTCTGACGTCTACCATGTAATCAAAGGTATCTGCACTCTTTGCCCCACTTTCTATTTGTTTACTTATAACATCTTGTATATATCCTAGTCTCCTGAGGAAGCCACCTATTCTTTCTGAAGCAACTAAGGCAACTACGGCATTTGCATTCATATCAATACCAAAAGATCTTATATAATTTAGATACTCCTTAATGACTTCATTATAAATTTTTATTTCCTCTTCTGAAGCATCTGTAGTAAGTGGCTTTAAGCCTGTATCCACATGACCATAGCCATTCTCTTTTAATTCCTGAAGATGCTCAACATTGATACTCCCATCACTATTATAAATAGATGTATTAGTAAGAGTAATACCATTATAATAATTGGTTTTAAGCTTTTCAAGCATTACTTGTTCAGCCATATCATGATTAAGATACCTTAATCTACCAGCAGTTTTATCATACTTATCATAAGGAATGAATGCTAATTTTAATCCTGAATACATTTGAGAACTTAATGTACCATAGGTATGGTAAGTATTACCCTTCCAAAAATCATTTGTAAGCTTTCCAATTATTCCCTTTACCCAAGGATACTGTTTTTCCATCTCTTCAAGAGCTGGGAACAAAGGATAGCCATAAGGATACTCTTCTTTAAATTCTTCCTCATCTTCAGCTACCCATTCTTTAACTTCATCCTCTCCTATAGCTTCTACCAGTTCATTATATGTTTTACATATATACATGAAAGAATCAGGGTTTTTCACATTATTAGAGAAGTAAGAAAGGAAAGTTGCATATACCTGACTAGTAGAATAGTATTTAGGCATTCCTATACTATTCTTCTCTGTTACATATTTACCATTACCATCTTTATCTATTACTAAAACCTCCTTTTCTATATAACTAAATAACCTCTTAACTTTTTTAGATAGAGTACTTGCTGGGTCTGTATAACGTGCTTTATATAACCAACCACTGGCTTCTTTATCAGCATACTGAGAAGTGTCATCATCTTCATCTTCATCATTATTAGGATCATCTGTAGTATTTTCTTTAACTTCTAAGTCTACTATTCTGATACCTTCAGCTTCTTCAATATTTAAGGTTGTCTGCTCATTGAATATTTTAGTAAAGTACTTTTTTGCATTAGTCCATAATACAAGTTCATCTTCATTATTATATTCCTCAGCATCCTCAATATTTCCTTTTACTTCTTTTAATACATCATTAATAAGGTTATTAATACCATATTCCTGAGCTATAAGTTGTCTACCTTTTATAGGATCTTCAAACTTATTAAGAGTTTCCCTTATCTCTTCTTTTTCTTTTTTAGTATAACTATCATCAGATAGTAATTCATTTAATTCATCAATTCTGTCTCCTTCTATTACATCAAGCTTACGACTAAATACCTTACCAAAATATTCTCCTAAATCAGCTATTTGTCTAGGTGAAAATGCTTCATGATATTCCCTATCCTCATTCTTACTTATTTCAAGAGCAGATTTTATAGCTTCAGATCTAGGATTACTTATCTCTTTTACTTCCTTCTTTTGTATTGCTGGTTTAGGAGTTTTATCTACAACATTATCAGAATTATATGCAGTAATATTATTTAAACCAGTATTTTTAGTACTAGGTAAAATCCATATTCCTAATGTTTGGTTATTAACAATTTTCTCAGAATAAACAGCCCCAGCTTTTTCAAGAGCTTTAGCAAGCTTTTTTTCACCTTCATTATAAGTACTGCTCTGTGTATAGGCTTTGTTATCTGTTACCAAAGTAGCTCCAGCTTCTAGTGCCTTTAAAGCTTCTGCAATAGTTTTATCTTGCTGTTGGTGTCTTACAATCTCATTCCCTCTTAAACCTGGAATTGATACAAACACAACATCATTAACGTTATAACTGCCAACATTAGCCTTGTCCCCTGCTTGTCTTGCATACTCAGCAGTAGAGGAGCCAGCAATTCCCTCAGCAAATCCTATAAACTTATTAGATATAGAACCTTTAGCTGCTGCTTTCTTATCAACGGGTTTTGCAGGTGTGATATTTAATGTACTAGTAGGAGCAGTAGAATTAGAAATTGTAATATCAGAAGGGATTAAGCTGTCAAACCCAAATTCATGCAGCAATTCTCCTAAAGCCTGATAAAGTTTAGGAGTTCTTGTTTTTGAGATGGCAGATATACGAGTATTAAACAAACCATCTCCATCAGGAAACATGATAGTATCATATTTTCCAGTATTAAATTCATTTACTATTTCCTGGAGTTCTTCACGAATTACTTTTTTAAATTCTTCTATGTCAGCATCAGTCCATCTACCTGTAGTACCTTTGGCTCCTTGATGGTACCATCTCTGAGTACTTATAGGTCTAGAATTATCCAATCCTCTGACTACAGCAGCAGTCATTGTTGGAAAATGATGACCTGCACCATATTTCTTAGAGTACCAGCTATCAGCAGGAATTATACCAGAGCCACTATCTCTGTCTGTATTATCAGTAAATACATAAAGGATTTTTGGATTATTTTGGGCTTCTTGCCTTGACCAATTACCTTGATGTTTTTGAACAGCACTATTAATTAAAGACTGTTCTGCTGGTGATGATGGTTTTTCTTTTTTATTCACCCATCTTACCATAGGAGTATTATATTCATTTATATATACTTCAGATTTTCCTGTATCTAAGCCAGCAAGAAGTTCTGTATCTTCTTTGAGTTTTACTTTGTATTTATTCAAATTTTGAATATCTTCATTTGTTGCTTTGTTCCATTTAATTTTATCTTGTATTTGATCTATTCTAAATTTAGAAGTTTGTATGATATGATATAGTGCATTTCTAGCTTCATTTATTTGTTCCTTACTAATATTAGGATCAGAAGTTTCTTTTAATATTGTAGGAACATTAGATAAATCCATACCAGATGTAAAATCTCTAAGAGTCATGTAAGTAAAGTCCTTTATAGTAAGCTTATCAAGCTCTTCTGGAGTCCATTTAGAGAAAGTAGCCTTTAACTCTTTATAAACATCCAAAATCCACTGTTTAAGTTTACTAATAATATTTTTACTACCTTTCTGCTTAGCTATTTCATCTAAAAGCTGAAGACCTTTCTTTCCTGTAAGTCTAGCATGAACTTCAGAAGCTACATAGTCTTCATAATGTGCTTTTGTTTTATCCCATTTTAGACCATAGTTAGGATCTTCTTCTATTTCTTGCCATATACTCTTTTCATGTCCTTTAAGTTTAAGATTCTTATCTTTAAGCAACTGCTTTCCTCTATTCCATAATGCAGGATTCTTTTTAGCAAGAATTGTATCCCAAAGATGAGTGTATTCATGAATAGGATGTTCTGGAGAGATTACAGTTTCATCAAGATATATATTACCTTTCTCATCTACAAAGCCATAGACTTCACCTTCAGGAGTTATAAAAAATGGAAGGTCAGATGATGCATCTAATTCATTTTTAATCTTCTTTTTAATGTCTTGAACTTTCTTCCATTCTACATCACGTTGTTTATTTAACTCATGTAGCTGTTGAGTAAGATTTTTCCTCTTGAGAATATAGTCAACATTGTTTTGCTCATTGGACTGCAAAACGTCAGTAAGTTTAGAAAAAGCTTTTGTATCAACTAATGTTGGAAGTGCCTCTATTAGACCTTTAGCATCAACAATAACTCTCTCTTCTACTGTATTCTCCTCTTTACCATCTCTCATTTCAAACTGGAAATATGGAGATACATCTACACCTAAGACTTTACTTAGGTTTTTAATTCTTCCTTTATAATTATACTCTTTACCATATTTGCCTCCAGCATATAGAGTCCATTGTGTATGAGGTTTATTGTGCCCGTTGTCAATAAAGTATTGTAATACTGTTTTTAAGAGGCTTGCATGATTACTTCTGATTGGGTTTTCTAAACGGAGATAATTATTGTTAGGATTATTAATTTCTATACTTGGGAAAAGGATAGAACCACCTATCAGATTTTTGCTAACATTAGCTTGAATAGATATACTTACCCTACCAAAAATAGATCTACCAGAACTTAAAGTAATAGTATCTCTATCATATTCAGAAGAATCTTTTGATCTCTCATTTTGTACTATCTTAATACTGCCATTTTTAGTTGAAATTGAATCTTCATAGATATTACTATTTAATTCTCTTTCCAAACTATTTATTTGCTGTATTGTTTTCTTATATTGATTTTCTGCATAATACAAGTCCCTTGTAAGAGGGTTGCCATACGCTTTCTTGCCAATAAACATCTGAATATCATCATTCTCAGTAGAGAACTCGCCATTGTTATCAGTAGCTGATTTAAATTGGTTAGGATTAAACATCGCAACATTGTTTGCCCAATAATCCTTACCTACATTTACCCTATCTCCTACATCCCAAGTACGCTCAAAATAAACACCATCATATCCTTCTTCTATTAAAGATGATTGTGCTTCTTGTACTGTAGTTTCTTTGCCTTTATATTCAAAGAAAAAACCATGTGATTCTCCCTTAATAATATATGGATTCTTTAAACTAACAAACCCTTTATATAAACTTGCTTCTTTTGAAGCATAAGAACCAGCAACAGAAAGATTGTCAGTAGCAAAAAAAGATCCTTCGTCACCCCTACCCATAACAGTCTTGTTAGCTCCATCAGTCCTAAACATTACTTTAGGTTCACCATTCTCATCTACTACTTTAGAAGCATTAGTAGGGTCATTCTCCCAATCACCAAACCATTCTTTAAAAGCTTTAGTTCTAACTTGAAGCCACTGTCTTTCAGTAAGATTAGTAGGTTTACCATTAGGAGCTTTCATGAAAGTACCATCAGCAAGAGCTTTGGCTTTAATATCTTGCATTTCTTTATTCTCCTTAATGGCTTGCAAAGTGTAAACAGGGTCTAGTTTACCTTTCTCTGTTAGATATTTTTCCATATCAGCTTTACCAAGAACAGTAATACCTGAAGCCTTTAATTGATCTATAAGCTGAGTAACAATATCTTGCTTATTATCTTCAGTTGTTGTTGGTTTTCTTGCATATACCTTACCATCTTTAAATTCTAGAACTTTCCAAAGCTTTCTATAGTCATCTAAAGAAAGTTCCTTACCCTCCATGAAATAGTCATTTAATTTATCATCTAATTCATTAGGGAAATTAGGTACATCATCAGAAAGAACTCTACCTCCTCCTTCATAATAACCAGCTAAAGTTTCAATATCCTTTATAAATTGTACCAATGTAGAATTAGCTTCACTTTTTTGAGCTATCTCTTTATTAAGGAAAGATCTTCCTTCTCTCTTTCTAAGATTTTCAACATAAGGAACAAGTGATTTTAAATCTGGTGTAAAGTCAGGAGTTTTATTAAAATCTTTTTGATATAATTCTACCCAACCTAGAAAAACATTTTTATTTACCAAGGATGCTTCACATTCTTTAGGGTATTTACTCTGTAATTTGTTGTATAATTCCTCCAATTTAGGAGTCATAATAAGGCAAACTTCTCCACTCATAATATGATTATTTTATTATTAATTTTAGGACAAAGATATAAGTAATTTACTTAAACTCAAAATAAATAAATACCTTATTTATTTTGGAATGATTATTATATTTCTAATTTAGCTTGAAACCTTAGAAATAAAGTATACTTTTGCATAATAAAACTACTATATTTATGAGCAATAATAAAGTACTTATTACTATTCCAGGAAGACTACACAGTGCAGCTATGGATAAATGTGTTGCAGGTGCAGATGAAATAGTGGATGATGTTAATTTTAATCCATCTAAAAGGCAATCTGAATTTAATCATGATGTAACTCAAAATCTAGCAGATATACATGATATTATAGATCATCCAATGTATGTCGGAGAAGATAATTATGTGTATATTTGGAATCCTGTTACTAAGTCCTATAATAAAACAAACTCTTATGTAAGAGGGGAAGGATTTAAAATAAGCAAGGTATTTCCCTCTATTACAGCAATGCAAGAGTATAGAGGTGATGATTTAAAGGGAGGGGATTTCGTTATCATTACTTCTAATGTGGAAGATGAAGATAACGCTAAGTTGTTTATTTATAGTGGAACTCCAGGGTCTTATACATTCCTTGTAGATATGTCAGGAGCTATAGGATTTACAGGAAAGACACCTCAATTAATTATTGATAGAGTTACTACTGTAGATTATAATACTCCAGCTAGTGCTTCTATGAGGAAGGATGGAGAGGATTCTAGTGGTAATCCTATATATAAACTATCATTAGCTTTACCTAAAGGAGCTAATAGTGATAGTAATTATGTTATAGTTAATGACCATTCAGGAGAAGGAGAAGATGCTACTAAGACTTATATACCTTCAGCAGCTTCAGATAAAGAGAATTTTGAATCCTTACAAGAATTGAGGAATGGGTTATTTGATGATGAAGAAGTGCTAGCTAAAGCATTAAATGATATTAATGACAGATTGAATAATCATGCCAATAATGATTTAATTCATCTTACTTTTGGATATAATAAAGATGACTTTGATGCATTGATTGAAAGCAAAGTTACTCTTAACAAACTTATATTTGGTAAAGTTACTACAAATGATTATGTAGATTTAGAATTATCAAGTGGTACTATTTGGGCTGTAAAGAATCTAGGAGCTACAAAAGTAGAAGAAGGTGGAAATAGATATATGTGGGGAGATCCTACTATAAGAAATGATAAAGCTGACTTTACTATGGCTAATTGTATTTATTATGATACAACTTCAGGAAATATACCTAGCTGTTTGGGATATGGATATAAGGGTAATGTCACTACTTATATGGAGAAATACTTAGACCCAGCTTATAATACTTATAATGGTGCTTGGCATACTCCTACAAAAGAACAATTTGATGAATTAATACAAGCATCTACAAGTGCTGAACTAGCTTATATTAATGGAGTTAAAGTAATAAAACTAAATTTTAGTACGGGTCAGTATATATACTTCCCATGTACTAACTGCTGGTATGATAATAATGATAGTGGAGATGCTGCTTATAGAGACGAAGCTTATGTGATGTGTAATAATATAAAAGGAGTATTTGCTAGTAGATGTATTAAACTATCTTATAGTAATAACAGAGTAACTGTATCAGAGTATGCCGATTCTATATACTGGGGTATAGCTGTAAGACCTGTTCTTAGTCTTTAATTTTAAATTTAAAAATGATAATTTATGAAATACTTAAGAAAATTTCAAGATATACAAAGTGTAAATGAGTTTCAGGAATCAGCAGAATTGCCTGATACTTATATAGGATATGCAGAACAAGAAAATGAAATAAAATTTACTTATGACTATCCATTTTATTATAAAATAATAAGAACAGATGATAGTGTAGAAATTGGGGAACAAGCTACTTTTCCAAGAAATAGTACTAATATTGAAACTGTTAAAGAAATATATATTGGTAATAGTAGCTTTTTTAATATAATGAATTATCCAAATCTAGAAAAAGTAGTATTTGGAAAAAATAGTAAAGCTAATAATATAACTATAACCAACTGCCCTAAACTTGAAAAAATAGATTTAAGCAGAGTAAATAAAATTATTATTAAGGCACCCTATAATAAGGACATTTTAATAGATATCCAAAACTTACCAAATCTAAAGGAATTTAAATTTCCTTATTATTGGACAATGTCTACTGGGCAGCCTAGTAAAAAGCTATTTAATAATTGCCCTAATCTTACAAAGATTGTATTTCCTGAAGGTTTTCACAAAGAAGCTAATGCACATTTTAGTAATTATCCTTTAAGAACTGCAACTGCAACAACTATAGAATTTGAAGGTAATGTATTAAACACATCTGCTACTAGTAGTTATCCTACAGATACATTTAAATATGAATGTTCTATACCTATGCAGTTATGTGCTGGAACACAAAACTTAACTAATTTTGTTTTCCCTAAAAATACTGTAGGTATAGGTGTAAATGCATTTTTAGATTCTAACTTATCTCAGATTACATTTCCTAATACATTAAAATATATAGATGCTAAAATAGGATGTTTTGAGAATATAGATATACCAGCATCTGTAGAGAGAATATCATTAAATCCTTTTTCAATAGGTACTTCAAATGTACATGGTAAAAAAACTGAAACTATAACAGTAAATGTTAATAATCCTTATTATGTATCAATAAGTAATAATATAGTTGAAAAAGCTACAGGAAAGATGATTAAAGGATGTACTAATACAGACTTAACTGCAACCAAACCTAACTATACCATAACTCAACTTGCTGATTACTGTTTAGCTGGTGCTGAATTTGAATCAGTTACAATTCCAGCTACAATTAAACAAATTGATAATGGAGCATTTAACCAATGTCCTAATTTAAAGACAGTTACATTTGAATCTGATGTACCTCCTTTATTTATTGGTGATGTTTTTAAAGACTGTACTAATCTTAGAGCTTTATATGTTTCAGCAAATGCTTATAATTCCTATGGTAGTGTTACAAATTTAGAGAATTATAAAAATTTAATAAGTGCTAGGAATAAGATTACTGTTACTTTAACAGATGATTCTCAAGTTACTGTAGAAAAAGCAACTAAGGAAAAAGTATCAGATTTATACAATTCAAATTTAAAGAAAATAGAAGTAAGAATGCCTACTATAATAGAAGATGAGGCTTGTTTAAATTGTACTACACTTCAAACAGCAGATTGTGGACATTCACATTATATAGGTAAAAATGCTTTTAAAGGATGCACAGGTTTAACGTGGTTCACTTTAGATTACATCTCAGTTGTAGATAACATCTCAATTGTAATAGATGATGGTGCTCTTAGTAATTGTGGAAGTATTACTTTGAAATTAAAGTGTGATCCTCCTACACTTGGAAATAATGTATTTGAAGGTACTACACTTACTCATATATATGTACCTAGTGATAAAGTAGATGCCTACAAATCAAATTCAACTTGGAGTGAATATAAAAATATAATAGAAGCACAAAATAATTAAATTAATTAAATTATGAGAATAGATGAAAATAATCCTAAGCATATCATTGCTGATGAAGGAAAAGAGTTTATAAGAATTAGTGATAATCTTAGATTTGGTACAGAAATATTCTTGGGTAAAACATTTTATGAAAATGGAATTAAATTGGAGAAACCAAAAGATGAATCTGTAGAAGATTTTAAGGAAGTAGATTTACCACAGCAATTAGAAGGAGTAGATATATGTGGATAATAAAGATATATAATTGGATTATAGGTATACCGAAGGATAAAGTAATGCACTTCACCTTATCTTTTCTTATTTCCCTTGTATGCTGTAGTATAGCTACTAAATATACAAATAATATTTGGTATGGTATAGGATTTTCTTGGATAATAACCTTTATTATAGGTATGGGAAAAGAAATATGTGATGAATTGAGATACCATGGATCAGAAGCTTATGATTGGCTTGCTGATGTAATAGGATTTTTAGTAGCAATTATTTATAGTATTATATTTATATAAGCTCACTGAAAAAAAATGGAGAGAAGGACTACTACAGTCCCTCTCCCCATTTACTTTTAATCATAAGGTAATTTTAAATCAATCCGAAATTCTGCTCTCATAGTTTATTTTCCATCTTTAAGTTTTAATTTTACTCCATATTCAATAGCATCTATGAATGTAGGTGTACGATTATTCTTTTTAATGAAGTCCACCACAAAGTCTGACTCCATCTGCGCTTGCTCTTCTGTTAGTGCATCACAATGTTTGAGCCGTTCTTTTTCAAATTGCTCTTTCTGCCATTGAGCACCTGCCTTGAAATGTTCAACACATAATAATTTTTCGCCTCCATCATATTTACAAGCCTCTGCATAATCAAATGCTGCTTCTTCCAGCCCCTCGCTTATAGGCTCTTTTTTGAGTTCACAATGTTTGAGCCTTTCCGTTTCAAACTGCTGCTCTTTCCATTTAGCACCTTCTATAAAAGCATCTTTAATAAACATTTTATCGTCCATCCAATGTTCTGTACCATCATATTCAGTGACAAGGACATCGAAATAATTGTAATCATGGTTTGAATACTTATCTGCTGCCTTTTCTAACTCCTCGCTTACAGGCTCTTCTTGCAAAGCCTTTACTGCCATATCAATAGCCTCCATCCTCTGTTCATCAAGCCAACAATGCCCACCATTTGGATAAAGTTGCTTTAAATACTTTATTGCTTCTTTTTTATTCATCTGTTATTTCCCTTTCAGTGCTCTAACAATATCTTTTAATTCATCTTTCATGTCATCAAGTCCACATTCTTCTAACGTATCTTTTGTGGTATCTCTGACTAATCTAATTATATCACCTAATACTCCCATAAATTATTCTCCTTTCTTTAACTGTTCTAACACCCAAGATAGGGCATTTATTCGCCCTACATTCATGCCATAATTAAAAGAATATTTCCCCTCTTTCCTATACTTAACGTTCTCTGCACCAAGTATAACAAGTTCCTCGGCTATCTGCTTTGCAAGGTCTGACTTGTGCTCATTCCTTGCATAGTCTATCACTTCTTGTAGTTCCATATTATTCTTTATTTCTTAAACTTTCTACTAATTCATGTTCTTCTTCGTCAGTCATTCTATAATCTGGCTTATACCCTATAAAGTCGGAACAGAAGTAATTAAGTTTCCGACATGGTAAATTGTGCTTTTCACAATATGCCTCAGTAAATTCACATCCATCAAAATTTACAAGACGTGTAACACACCAAATACAATGAAGTCCTGTGTCACTTATACTTGCATAACATTGCTGTGCCATAATATCTATTTTTTACATTTGTTCTCAGAAATAATAATCATATATAATAGCATTAGGATAATGTTCCTTTATATGTCTTACTGCATCGCAAGTAAATTCAAAATTATGAGGAGGTTCAAAGGTCGGAGTTCCCCACCAATGAATAAAGAATAAAATAGTATATCTTTGCTCTATTCTATACCAATAAGGATGAAAAGCATTAGGACAATGTACCTCATTATTTATAATACGGAATTTCTTTCTCATGCTATTTTTAAGTTTTGCGACTAAAGTGTCTTTGTCTATCAGTTTCATAATGTTGTTACCTTCTATAACTATTATCATTTTCAAATTCATTAACTCTTAGGAATGTCTTAGAAATAGGTTCTTTTATGCCTATTTCTTCTTCACAATTACCATCACAATTAGGGCAATACCAGTTGCCATATTCATGCTCATTATCATTACAAGCAAGATGTTCCCCACATTTAGGGCACTTGTAAGTTAATGTGCACAAAAACTCATGTAATATTTTTCTTAGTTTCATACTTACAACTTTTTTATTTAATATAATCCTTCCTGAATATTATAAGCTAACCTTTCAAGTAGTTCACATTCTCTATCAGTCATACTTTGTATTTCTTCAGGAGTAAATGTTTCTTTCATTGCATAGTAGAAATTATACCAGTTCTCAGAGCATCCCATGCTATTGCGAGCAGTCAGTTCTTTTAGGTTTTTAATACCTTCAATAATCTCGTTTGCTTTCATAACTATTATTTCAATTTTCCATTTAAATGTTTACTTAGAAGGATTGTGGTTAACAACCTTAGATCCTCCGCTTTGTTCATCCACCTTTGAACATCTGCATAATTGTCATATTCTTCTCTCAGACACCTTTTTGCCTCTGAGATAAAGCCTTCTGCCATTCTAATGTTCTCCTCAATTTTTTCTTTGTCTATCATAACTATTATTCTTTTAAAATGATGGTGGTGAAATTAGTTATTCTAGTGTCTAATTCCACCACACCATCATAAGTTTCTACTTTAATTTCTTTAAATCATCATAGAGTGATTTTAAAACTTTTTGTTTTGAACATCCTTTAAACCATGCAGTTACTTCGCTTAAAAGAACTTTCATCTGCTCATCACTCGGCTTCCACTCTTTTGTGGTTGTGTAATTTGCTTCACAACCAACTCTGTCTTTGATGGATTTAAGCCAGTCTATACATTCGTTGAAATGTGACTCAAGTGTAGATGTATTATTATGAATAAAGCCTTTAAAATCTGCAATAATTGTATATAACATCTTATCATCATCTTCATTCCAAGCAGTAGGCTTTTCACCCTTCTTAATAACTACCTTATCATTGTCTATTTCAGCGTAAAAACCTTTAGGAATATAGTAAGTAGCCTCTTGCAATTCACTATCCTTAGCACCAAATGGGATTTCTGTTTCATCCTCTATCTTTTTCAATTTTTTCTTATCAAAATCAAAGGCATATCCAGCATCAGTCATTGCTTTCATTAGAGTATCACGCTGCTCTTTGGTTGCTGGACAAGCATCAGAAGGAATTTTAATTAAACCATTTGTAGCAACATTTTCAGTTACATAATTCATATTTACACAAGCATAAAAATGCTCATTATCTTTATAAATCCATATAAGGTGATGAGATGGAGAATTGAGTACATCACCATCCTTTGCATCGGCAATAGTAAAGGAATGGTAGTCGTTTTCAATAAACCTGCACTCTACTATATCTTCGTCATTATGAATGTCTCTGGAAATTCTATATCTTTCTTTACCTTGTAAATTGACTATTTCAAGTATTTGTATAAATCGAGCATAATTGTTTGGCGCATTTTCACAAAGCCAATCTCCTTCATGGAACTTTGGCTCAACTTTATCATTAGTGGTTTGCTCCGAAAACACAGCAGACTTAGTTGGATATGTAGAGCCATTTTCTTTTATGCTATAACCGTCAACTTTTTCACAATTCTCTGCCTTAACATAATCAATATGATTTGGCTCATCTTCTATTCCATAGAATGTTACGCCTGCAATGTTTTTTATTTCAAACACATTATACTCGCTACCAGCATACTTAATTCTAAACTTCGGTTCAACTTTATTAGCATTATCCACCTTTTCTTCATTGATTACTTCAAGTAATGACTTACCTTGTTTAAATGCTCTCTTTTTAGTGCAAGGGAAGTTATGACAATTAAGCATAACATCCTTACAATTATTACAAGGGTCTTGTTTCTGCTCACCTTGCTTTTCAAGCCAAGTGAGAATATCCCCTACAAGAACATCATTTATATGTTCATTAGTCCTTAACTCATTAAAGGTTCTAATAAGTGCTTTCCTTATCTTCTCATCCTCGCTCTCTTTGAGTTCGGGGAATGCTCTGTAAAAACAATTTTTAATGGTTTGGATATTTACAATCTTTGCTCCTGTTTCAGCAATTTCATTTAGAGCATCTAAATTATCCTTAATTACTTTCAAAGCCTTATCATAGGCTTTTGCTTTTTCTTCTGTTTCCATATTTATTCCAGTTTATATTATTATCACTTTGCTTTGTAAAATTAACAATATCTTGCATTATTTCTTTTACTTTCTGCTCTTCCCATACAAAGACAGAGCCTACATATTTATTTGGGTCTTCCATAATCACAACATTTTTATTACTTTAAATAACCAATACCATGCAATTCCGTCTGCTATTGATGCAAAAATACTTCCAAGTAAAAAGTCAAATTCACTCTTATGTGGAACACATTTTGATTTATAGACATGTTTTGCATAACACCCTAAGAATATCCATATTGTACATATAATTAATATAAACCATTTCATAATCACAACAAATTTAATTCGTTTAACTTTAATATAATTTCATAGCAAGCATCAACTGGGTTATCATAAGCATCTGTTAGGTGAAAATAAAAGGTTGTATTAAATATAGCGTATTTAATTGCATAGGTTTCACCATTTTTATCTAAACCCTTTATCATACTAAATGCATACCTTTGATTATTGACAATAAGATGAAGAGGTAAAACACTAAGCAATGCTGAAAGACTCCAGCAGCCACATAGTTCTTCTGGGTCTCCCTTAATTGGTATTGTTCTTGCAAAAGGTTTGCCTAAACCATTACTAACCCAAGACATATCTGCACTTTCATCTGATAATATCTTGCTAAGAACCTTTGACTGTTTTAAGTCACTATATGATTTAATTTCATCCATAGTTACTTATTCCTCCTTAATTTCTTTCCTAACTGAATAACGTAGTATTTCTTGTTTGGATCTGCTCCCCAAGAAGAAACGCCTTCGCCAATAAATACATCTTCGACCTTATATGTCATGGTCTTTGAGGAATAACCGTAATGTAAACAGACAGCATCGTAGTGCTTAAAACTCCCATCAGCATTACGTAATCTCTTGTCATAGTAAGGAGTAATATCACGATATTCCTCTTTCTTTTCTCCTTGTTCAATAAGATTATACCATTGAGCCTTTAATACTAAATGTAATATCTTCATAGTTATAACAATTCAGTTCTTAGTTACTCTGGTAGAGGATAATCTAACCAATACTTGAGGTTAGGTATATTCCAACCACCCTTGCCATAAGTCTTAGGATAATATCGTGTAACCTTACCTGTATCAATATTCTTTCCATTCCATCCATCAGGATTTGGCCTATGAGCAAATACTACCTTCATATAGCCGTTTTTATCTTGTTCCAAGGCGATTACTTCTCTATTAATATCTGGTAGGTCCTTACCTTGTGCATCTTTCCATTCTTTCACATCAATATCTGTCTCAAGACTTTCAATATAGGACTCCAACTTTGATAATCCTTCAAAAACACCTTCATTATGAGAATTCTTGAAATTGTAGTGATCATCAAGGCAATCACTCTGTATTTCGTCTATCCTCTTTTTAATCTTTTCTAGGATTCTATTCATTTCCTTTCCCTCCTTTCTTCCCTTATATAGTTCTGCAATTTTCTTTTTTAATAGTTAAAACCGTTAAACATACTCTTAATTAATAGAACTATGCTGACCAAATCAAGGAGCAGCAAAGCACCTAAAATAAAATATTCCATATTCGATTCTCTTTAATATTATTTTACTTTTTCTCTTTATCAGCCTCAGCACAATCTATATCACCATATTCAATATATTTGCTAAGCCTCCTACAATATAATCCGTTAATACAATTCACGGAATATCTACATTCTATGTGCTTCTTCCGGTCAGTCATCGAACAGATTCAATTGTTTCTCTTTGAATATTAATTTCTTTAGCCATTCATGATCAGGGAGATATTTTATTTTAAGGAGTTTCCTTGCTGCCACTATCACAGCCTTACGGCGAGATGGATATTTATCATTTTTCAGAGAGCATGGATATCTCCAAACATCAAATTCTCCCTTATTCCTCCACTTCATTCCTGCTACCCATCCATTAGGAGCCTCAGCAACTTCTATTTCCCATGTAACTCTACTTCCATCTTCCTGCTGTAGCTCGGATGATATAATATCAGGATTCAAACATTCCCCGTTCTTGTCAAATTCATATTTCTTCATTTTCTGCTCTTTTAATTTGTTTCGCTATAAGTCTCATCGAAAAGCTGTCCATATGACAATTCATCCAAAATATGTGATCGTCAGTCTGAATGACCGACAAAGTATTATATTTTTCTTTCAGTTCATGAGATATCTTTTTTACACCATCCCATACGGCATCGATGTTATCTGTCACAATGTGATTATATCTCTTCATCACTGCCTCTCTGAACTCCTTCTGCATATCTGTAGCTATACTACTGCTCTCTGTGTCTATAAAATATTTTTCCATCTTCATTCTGGTAATTCTATCCATCTTTTTACTACTCCATCAAATATCTCTATTCATATTTATGTCTCTTCTCATATTTTTCTGCAATTTCTTTGTTATAACTAATCGCCGTTTCGGCTGCCATATTAAAGTTATCCGCATCTGTTAGATATCGATCAACAACATCATATCCTAAGCATACCATCTCGTCCTTGTTGAGGTCTATTTCATCGTCTTCAGGTTGTATGCAGATAGCATTTTTTACCTTTTTCCATGCCTTATAGACATTATCTATTTTGAATTCTCGGAACTCCTTCTTAATGAACTTTACCTGGAATGCTCCATTTTTCATACCATCAATAAATCTATCATAGAAGACAGACGCATATTCGAGCATGCTTGAGGTTACCATGATCATCGCCTTCAAGTGAGCATCTTCTACCTTGTGACGTTGGAGACAAAGTTCCATCGCATATCTCCATCTATCGATATGTGGGCTTACACCATCCGCTACGGCATTGGCAAGATCCATCCATAGACACGCTCTATCATCGAGTTCTTCGATTCTCTTTTTACACCACATGTTGTATGTATTCATGGCAAGATTTGCGTTTTTCTTCACACTCTGCTTATAGTACTTACTCTTCTTAAGCTCTGCATATGTGTCTACCATCAGACAGTTAGCAACATCATTTATTACGCATACTATCGAGTACATTGATGCAAGAATCTTGTCATAACTCTTTGCTGCTTCTGATATAAGCTCTTTTGCCTGTTCTCCCGTTAACTTAATTTTTCTTCCCATATTTCTCTATAAAATCATCTACGTCCATATATTTTATTCCTGCTCTCCTGGCGCATTCCTTGTCGCTATCCGAGAAGTCTCCAAACTTTCCGCTTGCATCTCCTACCATAAGACATTCATCACTTGCCAGGTTGTGTATCGTAATAAATCTGTTGACCATGCCAGGATTGGGCTTTCTGAATTTGTCAGTCCTGTCAAGAGAGGTACACATTTCAAAAGAATCTTCTGTCCAAGTGTCTTTCTTAAGCTGAAACAAAATATTGCCCATCTTTTGCAAAAACTTTTCTTCGTCTATATATCCAGCTGCGATACCTCCTTGATTAGTCACAATGTGTATCCATGTAGGTCTGTAATTAACTATGGAATCCAATATGCCAGGCTTAAATTCCCAGTCATATTCATCTACGGGAAATGTTTTCCCACTTATTGTCACTATCAGCGTATCGTCAAGATCCATGAAGAGAACCCTTCTCTTATGCAGATTCGGGAACAACATTCTATGTATTGCTATCTTCCATTTTTTCATGATTTTTATTTACGTTTTTCCATTAAAGCGTGACGGGAAGTTGATAACCTCTTTCTCACACTATTTTTACGATTCCCGCCACACAATAATAGAAAATCCTGCAGAGTCTCACTGCACGTTGCCACGGTGGGTCGTCATCTGGGTTAGAAAATAATTGCTATTTTTTGAGATCTTCAAGGGGGATCTCTTCGCTAGCCATATTGAAGTGGGTACCATCTACGGCAAATTGCTGACGTGAGTAGTATTCTGAGATTACAAGTGATCTGTCGAAGCTCTCATACACACATCCGGTACCAAGTATTCCAGACATCACAACCTTGTACTTCGTCACTTTGCCTGTTTCCTTTTGCTTTTGCTTATTCCATCTCTCCAGTATTCCGTCAACGGCCTTCTCTTTTTTCGATAGATCTTTTATGACGGCATTCATCGATATGCCGTCATATCCGCCATGTTTCTTCATTGAGAGATACTTTCCTGTGAGCCTCAACATTTCTTCCACAACACAGAAAAAATCATAATCGGGATTATCCGTGATTTCCTTATCCGCAGGAATAACTTTCCTTATGCGCTCAATCTCTTCCGACAGATACTTCCTGAATCTATTCACGGCATTCAGTGCTTTCACGTTTCTGCCACGAAAATATGCTCTCTCGTAGCATCTCATGTCGTACACCGTCTTTTTGAATTCATTTGCATCCATATCTCAGTCCTCCTTTCCAGAATTCCACGTCACGATGAACCAAATAAAACTGGGGATGCCTATTATCATGCCGATCATAAACCCAATATTGAAGCGTAAATCGCAATTGTCTATCGCCATTCCGATGCCCAACACAGACAAAGTCAGGCTGGCGATGATGCTTAAAGAAAATTTTTCAAATTTATCCATGGTATCTATTTTTTAGCTATGCGCATGAGCAATTGTTTGTTGTAATCATCAGGTGCGCTGTATATTGACTTTATCGCAGCCTTGATGCCGTTAGGTACGTGCGTCATCCACTCGTCAACAGCATTCTTGAAGTCGTCAAAATTGCGACATACGCAGTATCTGTTTCCGGCTGCCTGGTAATACTGCTCAAACAGCTTCTGCTTTGCCGACTGATTGTTGGTCTTGCCGAATTTCATTTCAATACCAAGAGATCTGTATTCAAGCATATCAATGATCTCCTTGCCGTATTTGTCGTATCTGTCTGTTCCTACAGGCCATGACGATGGAATAGCGAGAATCAGATCACATACTCCTGCAACAACTCCCTCTGCTGCTCTCATCCGGAGTTTCTTCACTCCTTCCGAGGTCTCATTAGCAGGATGGAAAAGCAACATTGAAAAGGCGGGATATTTCATCCTGAACCATGATACACATTGTATCTGTAGGTCTCTCTCGTGTTGTACTTTTCTGTTTGAGCCGCTTTTCTTTCCGTCTGAGAGGATTTCTCTCAGCTCGGCTATAGTTACTCGACTACTATCGTTTTGGTCGCTTACAGAGCGTTTATTTAAGTTTTCGTATATCATGATTCGTTGTTTTACCTGGTTTAACTTAATTTTTTTGATCAGACCAATTAATGCCTAGCTCCTTAAGTCTACCGCTAGCCTTCAGATTCCTCAACGCTCCTGCTGCCGTTGAGTCAGGATTTGCTTCTACGAACTTAATCATATCTTCTATCCTGTTGACTTCAGATTCGACTTTTTTACTCTTGTTCAGAACTCGATTATGTTCTCGCTCTATGAGTTTCGTTATCGAATCTTCGTCTTTTTTTCTTTTATTTATTTTCTTTTTTATAATCTCTTCTTTATTAATCTTTTCTTTTTTATGTTTGTTAGTAACATTGTTAGCTCGTTTGTTAGAAGGTTGTTCGGTTTCCAAATCCCCAAGTTTGTAACTTCCATAATTACAGATAGTTATAGTTGTGTTTTGGTGGGTTGACTCCTTGGTTAAAAGGTTTGTTAGTTTCAATGTTAGTAACACAGTCCTCACGTTTTGCATACTCAAATTGCACCATTCTGCTATCTGATTTAGCGTCGTAACTACTTGACCTTCTTTAAGTTGCACGCCATTATATTCATGATCTGACCATGATGCTCTCATGAGCAAATTGATGAATACATTGAATACGTTCGACTTCTTGAAGACCTTCTCATCAAGAATGTCTCTTGGTATAATTATCCAACCTTTCATATAGAATTCCTCCTTAGTCTATTCAATTTAAGGCTTAGCAGATGAATTGATCTAACTTTAGATTCAAACTCTGTTGTAGAATCTGTACCGCATATCTGATAGAGTGATGCGTACAAACTAGATATTGTTAACACTAGCTCTTTTTCTTGATTTCCAAACTTCATTGTCTTAGTCTTATATTTTATTAATTTATTTTAGTGCCGAATTCGGGATCGAACCAGTTGATGCAAAATTATTAACACCTAAACCAACAGTTAGCAAAATTAAAATCATATCATGAAAAATTAGCGAATAGAAAATTTGTCTCACGACAACCTTTGCATCAGGGCGCCTTGTGCCCATTCGGCGAATTGGGCACCGCTGTGCCCTTAGTGGATCATACAAAAATATCACTCTCTAAGATTTTTGTCTTCACAGACATACTAACTTGCCATAAACATATATAACTTGTAATTGGTAATATTTAGAAGTTTAACTATCTATTCATCTTAAGATACCTATCCACTACTTGTTCTCTTGTAGGTATCTTGCCATTCTCAGATTTCAATTGATTAGATATCTCTTGATATTTTTCATACCCCATAGAGTAAGCCACTTGTTCATAGTGCTCATCGTTACCGATGATACCTAATGTCGCAAGAAGGAAAGCGCCTAGCGCCATTACCTTCAATATGTTCTTGATATTTTTCATCTTCTTCAAATTATAAATGTTTTACCAGCCAGTTTCTTTGGCTTAGTTTTTACCTTGCCTGAGCGAATCTGCGATTCCACCTCTACCGGATCATACAATACCTTACCGGCAATACGGTATTCTTGAATCAAACCAGCATCCACCCAGTTGATAATTGTAGATTGAACTACATGTAGCTTGGCTGCTACTTCTTTTCTTGTCATGTACTGTGGGCGAAGTTTTCTTACAACTTGTTCAGTAACCTTATCGGCTAATTCCGTAACAAATGTGTTCAATTGTTCGCCCGTTAGGACATATAATTGCTGTGGCTGTGTCATGGCATTCTATTTAATTCTTGTTACAGAGATTGTTCCGTTCTCCCTGTCTACAGAAGTTTTATACTTCTTTCGCAAAGTATATGCTATTGTGCAGCAGATGCTGCGAACACTGTTGAATCTCTCTAATGGGTAGAATATCTTCTGTCCAAGCTCCAGATCTCTTATTGTCTGTGTTAGAGATTTGTTGTTTACATTTTTTGCGTTCATCTTCTGCTTGTTTTAAAAAATTTTATTATCTTTGTGCCCAACAACATTAGGCAATATTAATTAATCAATCACAGTGCAAAGATAATCACATTTTGAGTAACTTCCAAACAATTTTGGGATTATTTTCTACAAACGTGATTATTTAGACACAATATTAATAACAAAATGAAGGAAAGTAGTGTACATCAGCGACTTACAGCGTTTTTACATGCATTAGACATTTCACAAACTTCTCTTGCTCATAAAATTGGATTGCCTCAGAACTCCGTCAATAACTACATGCGTGGTATAAGAAATCCATCTTATGAATTTATAGAGGCTCTTTTATCCTCATATCCTGATTTGTCAGCCGAATGGCTCATGCGTGGAGAAGGAAGTATGTTTATCGATGCTGACGAGTGCAGTGATGAAAGCGTTGTTCAGGTGTTGCAGCATAAGCTAGAAGAGCTACAAGAGAATTATAAAAAGAAGGAACAACAGGTAGATAATCTTATAGACATTTTGACAAGTAGGGCCAAAAAGTAAAAGAAAACCGGCTGCCCCAATAACGGTGACAGCCGGAAAAGAAACCTATTTATGTATTATGAAATTCCTTATTAATAGGTATACTGCTGCTATAAATGTAATTAAAAGTGGAATAAGCATCCATGGCTTAAACATACTCCATATAGATAACTTTTCCACCACTCGGTCTTGCTGGTGATCTGTATTCTTCTCCGCAAGATATTCACTCAGCATCTTATAGTAATTCACGCTATCTCTAAGCGCAAGGATTTGTCTTTCCAGTTGCTTGTCTCCAAGATAGTGGTATTCGTATGTCTTCTTTACATTTCCAGCCTCATCAACTACCATATATACACTGTCTCTGCGTATATGTTCCCGTTCGGCAACTTTGTCGCTCATTTCGGTATGCTTAGCCTCAACACGCAATGTGTCGTGCTTTTCTATATATAGTGTATCTGTTGTGTTATGCACTCTCTCAACAGGTACGTAGGTCTTGCAACCGCACAACATTACAGTTACAATTATTGCAATCATCGTTCTGCCCATCTCTTTGCCTCCCATCCTCTTCTTGTTACTAATCCTGGTAACTTCTTTCCTCCTGAATACACCCATCTGCGGAATTGTGCTTGTATATCCTTGTCAGGAGCACCGGTTTTTATCAACTTCAGTAGTGTAGATGATTTAAAGGCTCCCGTGCCGATATTAAAACAGAAATCTGCACAGGCATCAAACTTGCCTTGGGTATTTATCTCTTTTATGGTGCTGAGGTACGCTGTTACATTCTTTAAGTCAGATACGATGAGCCTCTCCGCTTCCGACTTCGATACTACATCTCCTCTTTTCACAGATCTAGTATGCCCGTATCCAATCGTCCACACACCTCCGTCTTGGTCCCAGTATGCTTTCTCACTGAAACCTTCCGCCTGTTTTATGTGATCTATAAGGGTCTTGCTTGGGTTCATTTCTTTTCCTCCTTTCCGTTATCTTCCTTGAACTTCTGGTAATCCTTGTATACCTTTAGTCGGTCTACAATACTGAAGCTCAATAGATAATACAGGAAGTCGGCTAGCTTATACCATTCCGTACCCGGTACTAGGCATTTCCTCCAGTTCTTGACAATCTTCGTAAAGAAAATGACGAATGCAGCTAGGCAGAATGTCTTAACCGCATATTCCGCTGCAACTGCCTCGTGCAGGAAATAGCCTATCACGAACAGGGATACGATGATAACGCAGCAGTAGAACACATTCTTGAAAAAGTTCTTTGCTTTGTCCCATTCCCATTTCTCGCCATTGAACTTGTCGGCTATTACACCGAACGTGAAATCTAAAATAAAAAGGATCATCACGGCCAGCATAAAATCCTTAATGGGTGAGAGCATTGTAAGTAATGCTCCTCCACCCCATACCAAGAGACTCTTAATGTCATTCATATCTATTTCTTAATTTCAGAGTTAAAATATCCCCAAACTCTTTCCAGCCCAAATGGGTTGTCAGGATCATTGAGCGATACGATGGTGTCCTGAATCATCTCGTCCGTGATGTCCGTAGCCTTAGGATATCTGTCAGACTTGATTCTGTGCAGTTCCACATAGAAGTCATACATATTGTAGGTCTTATATTTCAACCTATTGTATACTCGCTGGTATATCGTTCTTACCTGTTCTAGAGGTAGTGGAGTAACGTAATGAATGTTACTGTTATCGTCTTCCCAATACATGTGCCTTACCTGTTGCATGGCTAGGAATTCGTCGTAGTGTCCTCCATACATTCTGTAATGGACTCTTTTCATGAAGTCGAATTGCTTGTCTTCCGTCCAATGTGCCTCCATGACGTCCATGACGGCACCCAGCATCTTACGCAAATCTTCTTCGCTCTGATCCTTCAGGATTCTCTCCCTTATCTCGTTCCATTCCTTCTTCATAGCCTTTATCTTTAATGCGCAAGCGTATTCGGCGTAGAGCTTGAAGACAGTTGTCAAGGCATTGCACGGTCTCATGGAGTTCCTCTTTAAGCCTCATCAACTGTTCCTGTAACTTATCATTGTTGTTCTCCTTATGCTCTATCATAATTTTCTCTATTGTGTCCGTTATACTTGCCATAGTTCTTATATGTTGATTATACTTACATGGCTGCACAAAGATAGTATCAATATCCATATGATATTGGATATAACTCCTTATGTGCAGCCAATCGAGATGGAAATAAAATACTCTTGTTAAGTGGTTGCTGCAGGCTTAAGCGCAGAGATAATAGCTTGTGTCTGCTCCATGCTCGCTACCTTTGCGTTCAGAGAGTTGATAATACCCTGTTGCTCTGATGTCCAGTGGCTGTTTAGGGTGTCAATAATTCTCTGTGTGTTTTCTGTAGAAGTCTGCTTTACATCACATGCATTGCGCTCCAACTGGAATCCTATCTGTGTGAACCCGTTAGTGATAGAATTCTGTAATGCTTGCGCCTGCTGCAAGATGGTGTTTGTCTGCTGACAGTTCGCTAGTTGATTTTGATAACCCTGCTCCAAGATAGCACTCTTCACTTGGCAGCAATTATTCTGCATGTTCTGTGACATAGCGTTTATAGCTGCCGTGATGTTATCCGTGCTAGTGTTCAGAAGGTTGGCTAGCTGGGTTATTGCAGCGGTGTTGCCGTTAATAGCCTGCATCGTCAAATCACTGTTGTGGTTGTCTTGGATAAGATCTTGCAGATTCTGCACCTGAGGTCCAACGCCTGGTCCGTTACCTCTGAACCCGAAGCCACCACCACCAAAGAACATCATCCACAACAAGTAGATGAATGGATTATTCCACTGACCATTGGCACCATTATTGGCCATGGCAGCAAAATCAGCATAAGAAAGGTTGTTTCCGTCCATACTTTTGGTTTTTAAAAGGTTAAACATGTCGTAACGTTACATGCCAAAAGTAAATAAAAAACGGCCCGAGCGGAAACAATGCTCAAACCGTTGAAATATATGGTATCTATAGAATTAATCGTGAGTAATAAGTTGCTCAAGTTCTCGCTTAGACCAGTACAGTTCCTTCCATCCTGCTTCTTTCTTACCTCTCGGTATCTTTCCCTCTGCTATACGTCTGTCAAATGTTGCACGACTCATGTTCAAAAACCTACACGCATGTACTTTGTTTAATTTCTCGTCATTCATTCTCGCATAATCATTCAGTAGAATATCTATCTCGTCATCCGTAAGATTTGAATTATATTTACTTTGTTCGCCATTCTCTATATTGTCAGCAAGGGTTCTCAACATCTTCACAACTATGCTCTTCCTACTCATCTTATCCTGATTATTAAGTGGCTATGAGCCATATATCCAACTACCCATGTTACGTATATTGCTGCTAACATTATAACGTCTATACTATTCCATGTTACAACATCCCATTTAATGATTCCAAGCGAGAATAATATCCTCGTTATCTCATAATATATAGAGAACAATATTGGGTGTCTATGCCAGTAACAATAGTAATAGCACTTACTCTCATCATATAAATGTATGTTGATGAGAAGTAATGCCATATACACAAGTATAGAACCAAAATCGGGGCATCTTGGAGGTAGTCCGTTAGATACCAAGTTGAGTACATAGATGGCGTGAAAAATTGAAATCGAAAAAGTAAGATAGCGTGTTTCCAGTTTCATACGTTCTTTCTGTAGGAGCGTAGGTTCATGATCTCTTAATCTTGTCATTATAAAATATTTTTTGATTATTAAGTTACACATTATTATATACGCAAATATATATCACATATCAGTAAATTGTTCTCTTTAATTGGTAATTTTAAATATTTTTAATAATTGGCCCTTATTTCTCACAATGCTGATGGCAGTATAGCCTGCAAGAGCACCTTGACGGAGTTTCTGGCCAGTGCTGCAAAAGCTATATTATCTACCAATACGCTGTCTACAGCAACAAAGATAGCTGCTGTAGACGGAAATACATTCGGTGGAATAGACGGAAATAATCTCGCAACACTTATGGCGGGGAAATTACAACCTTCTACATTCGTAAGAATACCGGGAAAAGAATCTGCTGTAATACCAAACGCTACGTATGGGCTACTGATGATGTTGTTCGATGGGGGGCAAAATTATGCCATTGTGGAAATACTTTATAGTTCTTATGTTATAATTAGTACTTCCATACAAGAGCAACTCCAAGGGTTGTATATATCACTTACCATCAATAGAGGAGTTGCTAATGTAGAAAACAAAAGAAATTCTGAAATTCTATGTAGACAATTATCAATCATCTAGAATGCCAAAAGTTTGAATTGCAATTGGGTGTTCATATGTGCAGATATTCTTAATCGTTTATCTTCACTTGTGCCTGGCAAGATGACCATTCCATAGTTATTGTTGTCATCTTGCTCACTATATCTTATATATGCTCCAGAACCAAATATCTTATTTGATCCAAAAAGCCATCCTGATGCAATAAATATATGATATTCTCCATTTGATAATTCATGCAATACATAAATTCCTTTTTCTAATGGATAATACGTTTGACCTTTATTTAAATAAAGGTATTTCCATTTCCCCGCCATAAGTGTTGCGAGATTATTTCCGTCTATTCCACCGAATGTATTTCCGTCTACAGCAGCTATCTTTGTTGCTGTAGACAGCGTATTGGTAGATAATATAGCTTTTGCAGCACTGGCCAGAAACTCCGTCAAGGTGCTCTTGCAGGCTATACTGCCATCAGCATTGTGAAGTTCTACATATAAGCCGTCTGAAGGTGTCTCGTTATGTTCTACTGCAGCATCTATTGTCTTGAGCGCTGCACTTAAATTCGTTGTTGCTGTCATAATTGTATTTTTTAATTAATGATGATAACTCATTTCAAACCATCTACCTCGTACGTAGATATATTTACGTGGAACAGAATCTTCTATTCTATGTTCTGTTCTATTGCTATGTGCTGCGTCTTGGAAAACGATTCTATGTGAATTATTTTTTACTTTCAAATTTATTGGGTGATTTATTGCCTTAAACTCAAATGTGAATCCGTCAAGTGATTCTTCTGGAAGATTAATGGTTAAATCATGGTCATTGTCAAAAACGTAGAATGTCCCACTATCTCCTGATGTTATATCGAAGGAATCTGAAGAACGAATTACAAGTGTACTCGATTTTAATCCGAGACAGTCTCCATATTTTCCAATACTCCAATTCTGCAAGAGAGAAAACGAACCTGATGCTGTGTGCGCTATACCAGTTGTAGGTACTATATCAAGTCTGCCAATTTCCTGAGGGCTTGATGAGGAATAATCGTTTGCTGTTAAAGTTAAAGCGCATTGTGATACATTAGAATCTGTAAATTGATCAATAGATCCACATTCTGTTTCATGAGAGTCACTGAAACGAATCCCATACAAATCTGAGTCAGCATAAGAGTTGGCTTTGATTTTCCCTAATATGATACGATTTCTATAAGCGGAAAAATTACCATTAAACTCTCCTCCTGTGGCATTAATTGAATCGGTATAATAAGCCTTTCCATTTCTGAAGTCTATAGCTACAAGTGGCCTCCATAAAGCCTCATCCGAGCTGTTATATACAGTTGGGTCAAAATTCGTCCAGTTGGTATCGTTATATGTTGTATAGACGTAACTTTCGTTACTCATATATCTTCCTGCCTTGCTGAACATCCATCCGTCCTTGAACACTGCATCATTGAGAGTACCTCCGTTAATGATGGCCATTTCTGCAAAGAGTGCAGCATATCCTGTTACCTCTTCCCATGGTGCTCCATTTCTTGGATCTTGATTGGTACTAGATCCGACATTAGGAAGATACCAGTAATTACGTGAGGTGATACCACCACTAGAGGATTCTGTCATCACCATAGGGGTAGCCTTCCCGTTATTGGTATACTGCGTATTGCTAGACCATGTTCCTGCATTGTACATAATAGGCCCTGTGCTACCGGTATCGCCCTTGTCACCTTTATGGCCCATACCGATAAGAACCCCATTTGAAACAGATGCCGTAAGACTTACTTTCGTGTTTTTCGACATTTTGTAATACGCAGTTCCTTCTGTCATACCTTTTTGTCCGATGAAGACAAAAGATTCTCTTGTTGGCCCTACATTATACAGTAGGTTTTCCCCTCCATAGCCATAGCTCCTCAATGCTTGCCGTAAATCATCGTTTACCGATATTGCGTCATATCCGACAATCACCAATACGCCATTAGCGTACGCAGCAGCTTCGTCACCTGTTAGAAAATTTGCCAAGTCCGTTGCCAATGATGGCGTTCCCCATGTATCATAATTCCTTGAGAATGCTACGACAGGATTAGTCCCGCCTGTAATGAAATAACACCAATGTCCACGTCCGATTGCCGTTTGTAATATTTGCCCGTTACATGCGATATGAGAATCATTTCCAATATCATTATTTCCCGAAGATGCTTCTAAAGAATACATTGGTGGAGTGTCTCCTTTGTCTCCCTTTATCTTCGTCCAAGAGTATTTCGTCGGGTCGTTGGAATCCGATTCTGTGAAATCAACATACTGGCCAATATAGAGTTTTCCCGTGCTGTTGCTAACATCGAACCCGGTCTTTCCGTCTGCCGAGTTAGCATAGGCAATATGCAAATATGAAGTCTTTCCGTCGTTTCCGTTCGTGCCGGGAATACCCTTGTCACCCTTCTCGCCTTGCGCACCTTTTACAAGCTGCCATTTGTAGGCAGAGGGGTTCGTGGAGTCCGTGGCCGTATGGTCTACATACGTGCCGATATAATTCTTTCCGGTTGGGTTCTGAGAAAACCCTCCGCCTGTTGCATTGTCAGCGTATGCAATATGGAAGTAGGTGCTCACGCCATCCTTACCAGCAGCACCAGTGTCGCCTTTCTCGCCCTTCGGACCTTGGATTCCTTGGTCGCCTTTCTCGCCTTGCAAGCCCTGCAAGCCACGGATACCTTGATCACCCTTGTCTCCTTTGTCTCCTTTGGCACCGTCTTTGACTGCCGTTACGCTGAAAGTGCCTGTTACCGTCTTTTTCATTATTGTGCTTTTAAAATTCCACTTATGTTACCTCCACATTGTATCACGTTATCATAAGATACGGATAGACTTCCTATAGGTACACCTGTATCACTATCTGTCGTTGTCACATTCTTGTAGCCATCAGATCCATCACTACCAAGCACGATAGTGTTTATTGACTGAGCACCGATATTGCTCTCCATCTTTGTGTTGAACAATTTCACGGAATACGTCGTGAATTTATTATTCGATCCTATAGCCTTGTTCGTCTCGTAAGCCATCCAAAACTTAATATCAGCTATCTGATCAGCGTGCAATGTTGCCGAGTTACCATTGTTAGTTCCCTGCCCTCTGATATTGCACGATACTTGCATCTGGTCATTATCGCTGGCATCATCTACAGAGGTATAGCTTGTCAACACCTTAGTTCTCTCCGTACCTACTATTATAAATTCACATTTTATTACGACATAGTCCACCACATTGGCTTCCTGTAGAGTGAGTGTCTTTCCTGTTGCGGAAACAGTTGATGAATCATTGAGATACCAATTGCAGTCATAATTTCCTGTATATTCAGCTCCGTTGGCATATAGCTTTCCTGTTATCGTTATTGTCTGGCCTCGCTCAGTAATCGTATTGCTTGGGCTAAAAGTAAAAGTCGAAGAATATCCGTTACCTTGTACTTCTGTCAGCATGATAGTCTCTCTCACGGCAAATTCTACCTGTGCTCCGTTAAATTCTACTGTACCTTTCAGCATGATGCTATCCGCATCGAGGTTACCCGGTTTGGCAAGGTTGTCAATTATTTTAAGGCATTCGTATCCGTTTGCATCAGTGATAAGTTGAAATACGTTTACATATCTTGGTGTTGTACATTTCTTTGTCGTAGTATCGAATTCCAAAAGAATTCCATTGCAATACCAATTCTGCGTCGTTGGCTGCACTCTTGTAGCTCCTTTAAGAATGTATGGAGTCAGTATAGGACTATCAGTCGTGAAGTTAGGCATCCATACTCCACCATTATTAGGCGAATAGGATTGTGATAGCGCCATATTTTTGGATAACGTAGCCGTCATCGTACTTCCGTCATCTACTGCGCTGATGAAGAATTTGTTCGTTACTATGCTCATTTCTGTTCCTCCTCTTCTCTTTCGTCAGATTCTACTATAGGATTATCAAAGCGTCTCCCGTTCTCACTTATAAGACGGTCAGCCTCATCTTCTGTAAGCATTTTCACATCAAGACCATTGACATATTCCTCAGGCTTGAATTCTACTGCCATCAGGTCATGAGATGATAATATATACCTTCCATCCTTGGTAATATACCTTTGACCTATAATGTTTATCCTTGCAGCAATATCCTTGCTTGCACTGTAATAGTTTGCGTAACTCTCCATATCATTAATATTTTTGTCCTAATACATATTTATCATTTCCATCAACGATATATTTTCCTTCATCGTCTACCAATAGCTGGTTTGCCTCAAGGAACAGTTGGTCTGCATTGATTATCGTATTTACTCCTTGCTGAGATTCCAGATCGGATGATCTTACGGTTACAGATGGATTTGTTATGAGGTTATGATAATCATTCTCATTTGTTTTCTTCATTTTCCATAATAGTAACATTTTCTGCTTCCATGAATTGTCTGTGATAGTGGCACCCTTATAGTTTATGATAGGTTCAAAAGTCATCTCCGACATAGATGTTGGATGTATAGCATTCCCGGCTCTTGAATATATCGTCGTTTCAATTCCTGTGAAATCCCATATAAGTGTTCTTGTCTCCTGTGGTGGAAGTTCCGTACCATCTGCCTTGGCAATACGGCATACAACAGTCAGCTTAGTGATATATTGCATGTCTATGCGAAGCACATTTGTTCCTTGGCCACTTACGTAGTATGGACATGGTTCTGTATTGATATTGCGAAGCGTGCCATCATCATTCATAGCGTACCACTTATAAGTTATATTACTTGCTATATTATTCGTATAGGTGACCTGTGCCTCCAATGACTTGATGGTAGATGAATCTCTGAAAGGATTGTATGTTATTGTTGGAGCTGTAAGTACAGATAAGTGAAATATAGGATCTGTGGCCGTAATCATTGCCAGATCTATAGACTTTTCCACATCATAAGTCGTTAGTGTTCTGCTATCAGTCCATCTTATCTTAGCTACAAGCATGATGCTACTCGTACCGAGTGGTATATTGTCAGCTACTATCAATGCTTTATCATCAGGCCTTATGCTATAGTGCTTGCCTGCAATATCCGTTACCCTTGTGTCTATGCCATTCACACGCTCATACCAAGTTACATCATATTGAGGTTGTATGACCACACCTGGATTCTCAGGATCTGTAACCTTTACCGTAGGTACAATGAACATAGGTGTCTTGCTCCAGTCTTCCTTGTATGTGTCGTATGCAACATAATACCACTGCTTGACATCCATGCTAGGTGTCAGTGCGATAGCAACTGATAGTGGCTGGTATATTGTATGTACAACCAAAGGAGTGGAAATATTCTGACTTTTCATATTATATTATAATTTCATTCGTAACAAATTTTCCATCACGTACCAATATGCTACACGTTATCTTGATCTTGTCCCCCGCAGCAAATGTGGATGGCATGTCATCATTCGTTATTCTCAGACTTTTATGACCGCTCTTAGCAATACTCCACGCTCTATCCATATCCTCATAACCGGTTCCTCTGTCTATGGTCCATGTTACGTCCTGATCTCTTATATCACTGGTTATGTCTATATGTCCGAGAAAGACTTTTGCGAATACGGTAAAATCTACATGCTGTGGTCTTACTGCTAGATACGTTATAGCGTATCCTTCTTCGTCCGTGAATTCCAATGTCAGGTTGCTGTTACCCTCAATAAGAATCCAGTCGGTACTGTTCCATACCGGTTCACTTGTCGTTCCCTCATGGATACATTGCCATTTGCAGCCTATGTGGTACACAGTAGAAGTCTCGTATGTCCCTCCGGAGTTTTTCCCATTAAAGTGATAAGGTTCAGAAGGATTTGCAGTCCACTGACCTCTGTCTACGATCTCCGTGATAGGCTGATGCTGCTTGTTTATCTTCTGGAAGTTTTGCGCATATACCGTATCTACGTATACGGCATCACCATTGGCGTATCTCGGCAATAGGTTCTGCAGTGGTTCCGGGATGGTACCAAGCGTGAATCCATAATTGTTGAAATCTATGATAGGCTTATTCACTCTCTTCAGGTGGATGATCTTACCATCACCAGATGACAGGAACAAACAACTCTGTAGCTCAGGTTTGCTATCATCTGCATTTCCCCATCTTGCTATCTTCATCTCCTTGCAAGGTGCGAAATTTCTTCCGGCTGGTACTTCCTCGTCAGGATATAGCGCTACCGTTATCTCATTTTTTACGGTATCCACAGCCTTGATCAGCATCCATGATGTATAGTAATATGCCGTTCCGGAATCTCCTTCACGTTCGCTATCGCTACGAGTAACATCTGTTATTCCTTGTGCGTGTGCAGGCAGTGTGTTGATAATACCTTTCAAGACATTATTAACATGCTGTGCCGTAAAGTATCCTTCGTACTTCTCCTTTAGCTTAAGCAGATAGGTTCCGTCATCATTTCTGGTAACTGATTCTATGGTATCAGATTCTGTAAGTATCTGATCACCCTCCAAAGCTGACAATCTATTGACGACAAGTTCAAGTACCTCAAGGTAAGATCTTACCCTTAATGATTCAAATTCAGCATTTCCTCTGTCATCGATGGCTCCTCCAGTTCCGGCATACAGGCCTTTCACGAAGTTGCCGAATTCAGCTCCTCCACGGGCAAAGATTTTTTTAAGAAATGTAATGACTCCATTGGCCGTATCATCTTCCAAGCGGGAAAGAAAATATTCCCTTACATATGGATCTATGTTGTGAAGTGTGCTGTCAAGAAGTCTATTGATATACTTGATGATATCATTATTTCCGGTAAGGTCGATAGGACCGGTAGATGGTATAGGAATAGCATCCATATCCACAGGGTCTGCCAATAGGTTACTATCCTGAGATGAATTCACGATGAACAGCACATTCTTGCTGGTCGCTCTTATATCGTCACCATCGAGCACTCCTACAATTTCTAAGTCATATTTCCCTACAGGAAGGTCATTGCCTCCTACATCTATCTTCACGGAAATATTGTCTGAGCCAGCATGCCATACGCAGTCATACTCCTTCGAATAGGTGTTGACGAACTTAATAGAAGATATGCTCAGACGATCCAACGTAAGGTCGCTATAGGTCACACCTGTTTCATCCCTTACAGCTTGTGCAAGAGGGACGATAATACTGAAGTCGTTTCCTTTAACTACCTTTAGATTTCTCATTGCTGTGCTAGTCTCTCGTCAATAATTCTGTTTATATATTTTCTTAGCGAGTTCACCCCAGACATATCGATAGGGCCAACAGACGGAAGAGGTATGGTGTCCATATCGACGGTATCAGACATCAAGTTACTATCCTGAGAGGAATTCACGATGCCTAGAATATTCTTACAGTATGCACGGACGTGCTTTGTTCCACCCATGATACCGACAATCTCTAGATCGTACATTCCTATAGGAAGCAAGTTACCAGGTATATCAATCTTTATAGAGGTGTTATCTTGCCCGTTTTGCCATGTTGGCACATAGTTTTTTTTGTAGCTGCTTACGAATTTCAATTCGTTGATTGTAAGGTTACTGAGGTTGAGGTCGCTATAGGTCACACCATTCTCATCTCTTACAGCCTGTGCAAGAGGTACGATGATGCTGAAATCATTTCCTTTAACTATCTTGAGGTTTCTCATAATTCATTCTTTGATCATAGCGAGTGACCACATTGTCACTCGCTATATGTTGATTGCTGTTGTGATATTCCGAGATAATTCTGAGAGATTTGCATAAGCGTCGTTGATATTGCGTCACGTCGTGACGTCGTTGATAATGCAGCTATATGATATATGAATGCAGCTTCAGCCTTAATTGGTATATTTATATCATAATCCTCGTCCTGAAGCTCCTCTTCTTTTACATCCGGTTTTTCGATAAGATGTATGATAGCCTCATCATTAGCAGCCTTAGCTCTATTCATCTGCAATTTCAGTTCTCCATCATCGTGTATCATCACGGTAACAGGTCTGTCTGTAGTGCCATGAGCATATGTATCATTCTGCATGAGCGCTTCTATAGAGTCCTCCGCAACAGGAGTAGGTGCATATTTCCATGATTTCATCCTCGCTGATATCAGTCTAAGGAAGTTTTTAGGAAGAGTTATTGTAGCTACAAAATCGGCATCAATTGATATTTTACCGACAGTATCGTATTTTTTTACAATACTATCGTTTAGCATACTGTTAGGGGCATAGGTAAGAACATAAAATAGTGAAGGATATATGCTGTTCACTATTATTCTGTCCAACACCTTGCTATCGGTAGCCTCATCGATAAACTTGCTGTTGTTGGCTTCTAGCTCATCGATTGCTGCACGTACTCTAGTTTTTATCTCTCCTACCTTCATCAACCTTTATGAATCGTTACCTTAAAACCTCTGTCCTTGAGGAATTTTCTTGCATCTGCCTCGGTTTCAATAGATTCGCTGTACTTCTCTGCGATATACATGATTGCATCGGCTACGCTGTCAAATTCCAAGTCTGAAGAACTGCCAGATGGGGAAGACTTCTGCACTTCGCCAGCATCCTTTATGCCCTCCGGTACAAACTTCTCTTGTTTCTTCTTATCTCCTGGTTCTGGGATAGTATCACAGAGAATAATGTTCCCTAACTTATAGAGATCAGAATCTTCTATAGCTCTCTGAAATACTTCATTGTTAGTGTAGAATGAAGGCTTGATGCCGTTTATACAGTTTCCATCCTTGAACTCAATAGGAAGTTTCGCACCAAAGCAATCAATCACGATTCGTACGAAGTTCTGTTCTCTGTCGTATTGATATTTTTTAATCATCTTTTTTTAATTAAAAAGGGCAGGACATGGGCTTTCACCTCCATGCACCTGCCCAAGTAAATATAGATCTAACGGTTCACTTAATCGGTTACGTCACCAGTAAATAAAGCCCAAGCATTGTTGTGGTATACATATACCTTACCCTTTTCGTAGGTTTTTGCCTCGTTACCGGTACCTACTGTATAATCCTCTGTTAGGACTACCTTAGTACCCTCAGCAGCAGTAGCTGGCAACTTGCTCTCCAATGTGATTGGGTTAGCACTAGTGCTTAGATTGCGTTGAGCGATCTTAGCTGAAGGACCAACTAACATTGAATTGAAGCCACGGAGTGCGAGTGCCATACTCTCGATATATGTATAGCGTGAGCTCTCTGTTGCATCATCACCAAGTTTGTTATTGTCTGTAGTTGTCTCCTTCTTGATCTGATGGTAGTAGCGTGCTAATTTCAAATCAGCGACCACCATGAAGTCACTCATCTCAAGTTCATCCAACATTGGTGCGTGAACAACATGCAATGTTCCGAAGTTGTTCTTGATATGGTTTACGATCACACCGTATTCTGTAGTCTCCTGAGTAAACTGAACACCATTCTTGATGTAGTCTATTTTCAAGAGCTCTGAGATCTTCTCACGACCGCAAAGTGCATATGCTTCCTTAGAATCACCGTTGTTGGCGAATTCTACCTTCATGATATCTACCAAGATGTCATAAGACAGGGTATCTGTACCAAAGATGTTACTCAACTGGCGAAGGATACCTTCTGTAGTATATGTATACTCGTTCTGACCAGACTTTGGCTCCTTGACAAGGAATCGCTTCTGTTTACCTGTCCAAAGACTGACTTCGGCCTTGTGAGAGAAATTCTCGAGACCGTCTTCCTTGACATCTGAGATACCCCATCCGATCTTCTTCATTATCTCCTTATAGTGATCTGTAATACGTACATTGAAGATTTCCTTCTGTAGGAATACAGTCTTAGGAGTAGGATTACTATTGTCCGGAGCAACAACCTTCTGAGACTCTGAACCAGCCACACCACTAATCATAATTGTTGTGTCTGCTGGGATTGCAGGTACATAGTAGTCTTGCAAACGTTCTGAAATCTGGCCATCTGTTTTTGCCTCACCATTGATGGCAACACATGTAACGGAATCACCAGTGTTAGATGTAACGAACAACTGCAAGTCACCTTCCTTCTTGGTTTTCGAACCATCAACAAATCCACTTACTCCACATACGGCAAGTGTAGAACCAGGGATAGCGAGGTCTAGGTTACCGTCAACATTTTCGTTCGTGAGAGATATTGTATGTGCTCGGGCTATAGCAGCCTTTGTTTTCAACTTCAGAGAAGAAGCGCCAATACGGAAGTGAGGTACTTCGTAACCCTTTACTGACTTCTGTGTTGCCACGGTTCGGGCAAGGTTAAGCAATACGAATACAGGAGCCTTGTATCTTACGATATCCTTATCATACTCCTCTTCTGCCAATCCAGCCTGTCGAATGCCTGTAGCACTGCCGGTACCGGTACCATGCTTACCTGCGCCATTACCATCAGGAGCAGTTCCATCACCAGAAGGTGTTGACTTGTCAGGAGTAGCCTGACTTCCTGGTTCACCTGCATCAGGTGTAGGGTCTTCAACGGCAGCACCAGCAGCGATGGCAACAGGTCCTGCGGTAATCAATGCGATGAGGGTAAGAAAAAAGTTCAAGCCCTTCATCCAAAAAGATTTGTTCATCAAATTCAAAAAACTTTTCATTTTCATTGTGTTTGTGTTATTATTCCATTCCAAAATCTGCGAAACTTGTTGATTTCTTCTTCTTAGGTTCCCTTCCGCCTTGGTCACCTCCTACATCAGGAGGTAGGTTTCTCTCTGGAATCTTCACCTTGTTGCGGAATTTCTCGTTAAGAGCTTGTGTACGGGCTTTGTCCGCTGCCGACTTGACATCTGCATCATAGTTTTTGGAGTTAAACCATGCATCCCAAGTTTCCTTGGCAACCTTTCCGTTCTCAGCATCCTCTACCATCTTGAAGAATGATTCGTAGTTGCTCTTAGCCTCATCCATCGATAGGCCTCGTTTCTCAGCGATACTCTTCAATGCTGAAATAGACTCTGCGAAGTTCTTGTCACGAGCCTCAGACATACGCTTGTTCGATTCCATATTGTCGTTAAACTCAGTAAGAGCCTTCTCCATAGAATCGTTGAATTCGTCATTGTCGGCTAGTTTCCTTGCATCAAGACCGCCGTTCCTTGCCAGATATACCCAAGGATTTGTTCCCTCACGGGCTGCTACGACCATTCCAGCCAACAATGGATTAGCATCTATAGCCTTGCCAATCTCTTCGTTGTTTTTGCGGAATCCTTCCAACTCATCTAGATTATTGTTGGCTTGTGAGTAGAAAGAATCCTCATCATCAAGGTCAAGGTCGGGGTGTGCTTTCTGATATCTGTTACGATATCTTTCCTTAGCAGTAGGCTCCGTTGGTTCTTCATCCGGAGTCGGCTGATCCTGTTGACCTTCTACAGGAGCTTCAACATCCTGAGGTACGGCATCTGCAACTTCAGGTGTCTGTTGGTCAACTGCCTTTTTATCTAATTCTTTTGCCATAATTATATGTGTGTATGTGCTGTATTATTTTTACTTCTCAAAGTTACTTTTTCCCGTATGATGGTTTTAGATATAAATTGTCTTGATGTATTTTATATCCAATCACTCAGCTTTTTATCTTGTATTTTTGTAGAAAATAAGATTTTGGTATATGACTAATACTATATATACTAGGCGAGATCTGCTTCCTATTGGACAAAGAAAAGGAGAAGTCGATACGGTAAGAGAAAGACGGCTCCTGCAAAATGACAACAGATTAGACCTTACGCTGCTCAATGAAGCGGAAAACGCATGGATAAGCAAAGAGGATTTCCGCAAGGAAAGAGATCGCACCATCAGATACACTTTCGATGATCAGTGGTCTGATACAATATCACAAGATGGTGTTATTGCTCTGGAGAAGGAAGTTATCAGAAGACAAGGTAATATCCCTCTTCAGAATAATGTCATGTTCCCTTTGTATTTCTCTATCACAGGTCTACATTCAAAGGAGGAAACAGAACCAGTATGCTATGCGTATGAAAAAGACTCTCAGAAGTATAGTGAGATGATGTCATCAGCATTGCAACGCAACTGGCAGAAAACGCTTGAACCTTTGCTCATGGATTCCATCTTCGGAGAATTACTCCTTTCAGGTGCTGGCTTTGCATACGAGAAATGGAAAAAAATACCTGGATGTGGGAATATCGAAGACGCATATACAGAATTCGTAAATCCATACAACATGTTCTGGAAATGTGGCGATGATCCTCGTAACCTTGATATATATTTCATCGGTCGCCTCATCGATATGACGGTGGAACAGATGTATAATGTCTTCGCTCGCAAAAAATACGGACTTACCACGAAGGATATCGATGCACTGTATCATCCTTATAAAGATCGCTCTGGAACCTATAGTTCTGAACATGCACACGAATACGAGAATAAATCGTTTTATGTTTCTGATACTCCGGATATGTGCCGTGTCATCGAGGTATGGAAACAAGAATCTCGTGCAAGATATCAGGTTTTCGACCCATTAGGCAAGAATGCAGATGAGATGTATTACCGCATCGAACTGAATGATACTAATTCATTGAACGAGATTATTGCAGAAAACAAGGAACGCAATGCCATGTATGATATGGATGGCGTCGACAAGGAAGATAGATTGCTTATAGAGTACGAGGTTGTTCCTGACTTGTACTGGTATTATGAATTCCTGACACCTGATGGATTCATCCTCGCAGAGGGAGAAACCCCTTATGATCATAAGTCTCACCCATTTACGGTGGTGTTCTTCCCTTATATCAATGGCAAACCTGTTCCTTATCAGGCTATTACAATAGATCAGCAGCGACTTATCAACAGAATGGTTACCATGCAGGATATGTCTGTGAGACAGGCCGTCAAGGGATGGAAGATACTCCCTCTATCCATGAAGCCTGCTGATATGACCATAGAAGAATACAAGAGACAAGCTACGTCATTCGATGCGGTGCTTGTCTATGATGATGTCACTCATCCAGGATCTCGCAACAAACCTGAGATGATAACACATTCGGCCTTCAATATTGGAACCAATGAACTCCTTCAGACGGAGCTTAATCTTGTTCATGAGATATCAGGCGTACAAGGTGCGCTGCAAGGTAAGGCACCAGTCGCTGGAACATCAGGAGCGCTATATAATCTACAGGCTCAGAATGCGACTACTACACTATACGGCCTCATCAAGAGATTTGGCACATTCAAGGAACAAGTGGCTCAAAAGAAATGCCAGGTTATGCAACAATTCTACCAAAATGGGCGTAACGTCACCAAGAATGGAGCGGAAAAGCAGATGTTCTATGATTCTTCCGCTGATGACGTGACATTTGCTACATCTATTCATAATAGCGCATCATCGCCTACTTATCAGATGGTTCTCGATCAGGTGTTACAAAACATGTACGATAAACAAGTTATCGACGCAAGAATGCTTATCAAGTATTCCTCAAATATTCCTCACAGAGAGGAAATTTTGCAAGACCTTGACTCACAGGCTCAGCTGGCTCAGCAAGGGCAGATGCCTCAACAACCAGTCAATGTGCCAGGCGCAAATCAACAGCAAGTACAGGAGCTACAAGACATCATGAAAAATTACCCTTACGAAGTTCAATACAATGGCAGAGACAACAGTAAATATCAGAATCAGTAATATTGAGGATCGCATTAAAAGGCATCTCAGCATCATCGGTAAAAGAATTGTCGATGCGAACGGGGAATCTCTGTTCGATAAGATAACTCTGTCATCAGCGGAATTAGATATCATAGAAGATTATATCTCAGATGCCGTTGATAACATCATCTCGAATACTCGTGATTTTTATAGTAGCTATAGGAATGGAATATTCACATTCAATTTATCCCAAAATACCACTGCAAATGCTACAAATCTAGGAAACACTTTCGAGGATTATTGCTTCCAGTACACTATGGGGAAATGGATGGATAGCGTACAGCCTCAACTCGCGAAGGATTACCTGAGTAAAGCTGATGTATTGATGCAAGACATTATCCTAATGATTTGCAACAAGAAGCAACCTTCTGCTCCTTCACACAACTACACCGACAGCATTAGTATAGAAAACTTTAATTCATATGTTGCCCCTAAAAATACAGAGTTCAACACAACGATAGATGGAGTCGTTGCCGGAACTAATACAGCTGATATCGCAAACACAATTGCTGTCAATGAGAAGAAAGCCATAGATGTATCACGGCAGGATGGAACTATAGATGATCTATGCATCGTATGCCACTCTGATGTCGTTAACGTATCTTCCGAAAACGGCACGTTCTATGTAGAAGGTGAAAATGTAGGCACCGCTATCGTGACAATATACAGTTATCACAAGCCAAAAATATATAAACAAATACCATTTACAGTATATGCATAAGAAAATTATTATATATCGTGACGAAATATTAAGGGACATCGAAGATGACACCTTATTTGTAGCAAAGATGCAGGAAGCTGAGGAAGCCACGTCTGCACTCAAAGGCTACAGATTATCAGCAGACGAGAAAGATTCAGCCTTCATAAATAGAAGGATGGACAAATACTTTAATACCGTAATACGACAATTACAGAGATATCTATATAAGTATGAATCTACCGACAAGGCTGACAATGCATTGACAGAATGGAAGTCTCGGGCTTTCATCATCGACATGCCAGCGGATTGGCCGGAAACAAATCTACAAGACCTTACAGACAATATCCATAGTGTTATAGCTAGCGGAATAGAATACGAATACCTTCGTAGGGCTTTCGGTCCAAACAACCAACTCGTTGACGCCTTACGTATAGACATCGAGCAAGGTCTTGGACAAATTAACGTAAATATTAACCAGCGCACAAAACAGACAAGTACTCCATTTGTGCCATTTGATAGATAAGATATGGGAAAAATAGATAAAATACCCAAACCAAGAAAAGCCGGAAGACCGAAGGGATCTCAAAATAAGGTCTCTAAGGAACAAAAAATATTTATTGAGGGATTACTATCCGACACACAGGATCTATTCGAACAGAGATTCAAGGAACTTGGCAACAGCAAAATTCCTAAGGATAGAGATAGATTTATCGAAATCTCGCTAGCGCTCAATAAACTCGTCGTTGCTCCTCCTCGTGAGGTTACCGTAAAACATGACGAAGAAGAAATGGATAAGCTATACAGCATATTCAGTACATGGGACAATGATTTAGAGACACATGAATAGTAGTTATTAATGATTTTAGTTTTATGTTTTAAGTTACACCATAAAGGCTGCCGTCCGTGAGGATAGCAGCCTTTCTCTTTATCTCAACTTGTCTTCATATCTTGTGTCATCAACAATTACTGCAGCGGACAATCTCTCTTTAGGTAGCAGATTGGTGTATATTGCCAACCTTACAAACTTGAAAGAAGAGCCTCCTTTAGATCCTCTTGGATACCATATATGTAGATCATTAGATACGATCATGCTCATCCTCACGGAACTACCATACCGTTCTGACCATTGTCCGTACAGCCGTTCGTCCTTTATAACTTTCATGGATAAAGCAGAGGATAACTTCATGGGTCTTGTCAAGAGGAAACCCTTTTGCCTTTCATTAGAGTCTTCTTCGTCCTCCTTTTGATAGAGAGAATACAGGCATCCTTCTTCGTCCTCGATAATATAGTCCGGGTAATTATTCACGGCCGTTAGAGGTCTCTTATTCCATACTATCTTACTCATCTGCATGCCTTCTGTGTTCAATACCCATCCATATTGGCATCCTCCTTTCATGATGAATATCTGCTTATCTACATAGTCGTATGCCATGAATGAGTTTCTTAAGAATTTCTTAAATTGCTCATTTTCGTGTGCTCCCGTGACAAGATCAAAATATTCTCCGTCTATATTCACCTCATCATCAATGTCAGTGCCACTTCCAGACAGCATATCGCTCACACATTGTACTCCTCCATCCATGATGGCCATGAGACCTTTCCTTGACAAGAAAAAAGTAGCGACATCCGTCTGCAAGATACCCTCTGTGTTGATAATAACATCTCCTGATACAATTTGCTTTGCTGCAAACGTGCCGTCACTGGCAATGTTCATACCCCAAATACCGTCACTGGTATAGCATACAAAAGGCTGCGAACCAAAGTTGTCTTGTGACAATGGTGCCTTTACCGGGGATATAGCAAGGATATCCTTCACATTCGATATGTGAGATACATTGTCTGCTGTATATACCCACGGGTTTCCAACCTTTGAGTTTAACAGCTGGTTCTGTAGATATTCTGCTTCAGATGACAACGTAGGAGTAGGCTCATTAGCATAATTGACGGTATCCGTTGATGACGGTAATTTGCCTAGATAATAGGCACCGTTCAGATACGGATGTTCTGTTAGCTTGTAATGTAGGCTTTCACCCTCTGACCTGAAGATTACTTCCTTGGCTCTAGGATCAGGATAATAGAACCAATAGCCTCTGCATTCTAACATATGAGAAACCTTCTTAACGACTCTTGTACCCGAGTCTGTTTCTATCTTGACATAAATATCTTCTGGATCTCCATTGTCGACACTGTAAGAACCAGTCGACTTTATCGGACAAAAACGCTCGAAGCCCTCAAAGAATGTTCTGCGCACTCCTGTCAACTGAAGTCTGTTGTTGAATGATGTTATCATGGAAGGAGTCATAGCGGTATGACCATAGTAGTCATCATTCTCTAGTATCGTCTGATTTGTGATATATCTGATAACGTTTTTCTCTACCGGTACTTGTGCTTGGTCTAGGTTGCCGAATGAACCTGACTGCAAGCCGTTCACCTTCTGTAAGTCTATAGACGCCAACTTATAAAACTGCGATTTCTCGATGAGCTCTTTAATTATCTGAGAATCGGACTTCCACTTCGGTATGAAGTGCGTATTGTAGGCTCTCGTCTTCTGATCTGAGTCCTGAGATATATAACTGCTGGTATCGAATTCCATATGTCTATATTCACCTGTAGAGGACACATAGTCATTATACAACCACTTTGTACCATCAGGATTACGGATTTCCCAGTCTTCATTCATATCGAATGGATACACGCAGTCAGACACAAAGATATCCACTCCCGTGATGACGCCTTCCCACTTCTCCAAATCAAAACGATTCGTAGCCTCATAACATAGAACAGATGATTTTACATCTGCCGTCCATAACGCATGAGAAAGCCATTCTTTGTTATTGTAAGGATGTGGATGCCCGTCATCATCAACGGAGTATGGAGATATGATGCCATTCCTTCTTACGGAAGGTAACATAAGTTGCGGATTTGATATCATCGCATATTTGCCGTCTGATAGCCTTATGGCATATCTTACCCAAAATGGGAAGCAGAAGCGACCCTTCTCCTCCATATCATGTACACATTCCTCTATCAACCCTATACACTGATTGTTAAATCCATCTATAGTATCCTTCTTGTTGTCCTCAAAAACTAGATCGCTGACAACTTCAGCATTTGCAGATCCATTAGGTGGCGTATTAATTCCATGTCCGATATACCTACCATTGGAATCGTATCCAAGCATATCCCTAGACACAGACAACTCACTATTTCTTCGCTCTCTGACAAATGGATCGAAATCCTTGTATTCGACTTTGATATTAACAGAGGTATCCTCCATCCAAAATCGTATACCAGGATCTGGCAATGATACCCCGTAATCCTTATAGCTGTCTTGTTTCCACATAAAAATATGGAGACCCTCATCAGTACTGATTACAATTCTTGTTCCTATTGCCGTGATGTTGGTTACATGTATAGAACCGTTATACATGTTAGTGGCAGTCTCTATAGAATCATTTTCCACGTCAGCCTCAGAATACCACAATTTATCATCTGTAGACTGGAATATAAAATGCTCCACTCCATTGAACTTGTGTATGAAGATTAACTTCATAACATGTCCGTTGCTGTCCTTCATCGACTGCCCACCAAAGATCTTCTTAGGTCTATGAATAGGCTTTAGTTCGTGCCCGTCAGCAGTAAGATTGATGCACTCTGCAAGTTCACCATCCTCACTAAGAAAATCGCTCGGGCTCCTAGTAATGCCTGCCTTAAAATTAATTCTATGTTCCATAATTAGAATGTTGATTCGTTCATAACTTTATGATTCATTGCCATTGGCTTTCTAGCGATAAATGCCGGTGCAGGCATCTTGACAAGAGATACGAAAAGACCAATAGCCGTTGACATCACGATATCATCATGATTTCCCGGGCCAATTGCATTACCAAGGCTGTTATCTTCATGTCTTTCGTATATTCGGGCCTCAGAATAGAATAGATGGTCAGGCTCATCGTAATCCTGCTCATCAATAAGATCTGAGATAGTATCAATAACCTGTTGCTTCGTCTTTACGTTTGTGTTGAATCCATATTGATTCTTAACATCATGTGTAATACTGTCTTCTGTAGACTGACGGATATAGATATTACTATATGACGGCGCAAGCTTCTCAATGATTGTCAGGAAGTGATCGCCCTCCGTACCCATGTTATCCTCCGTATATTTTCCCTTGTCGGTATCAGCGGTATTACTTTCTATGACAAGCATGGCATGGTTATAGTATTCCGCAAGCATGGCTGCCTTCCATGCCAAGAGAGAGTGCTTAATATGTCCTCTCCATCTTGCCACGACTTTTGGCCTACCTCCAAGAGATGCCATCTGACCTAGTCGATCTATTACCGTCATCACGGTGAAATCCGACTTATCATGTACACCACCGATATCTACAGAAACTACATATCTGTTTGACACCTTCAGAACATTATCAGGGAACTTCCATACTCTAAGAGATCCCATCGCATCGGGTTCATATCTCGCGGTTTTTATTGCATTGGCACCGGTATCTGCGTAATCCGATACAATATCACCTACGGAAATCGGATCTCTACGGTATTTTTCCTCCATAGCTTCAAGAGAATACATATCGAAGATAAGACTTCCTGATGTCTGAAAAGCCTCAACATCATCACTCGGTGCCTCCGTAGCAAGGCGCACATGAGACCTCACCGAATTTCTTCGCACACGATACCAGTTGATAGCCTCAAAGCTGGCGCCCTTCTTCCATTGCTTCCAAAAAAATATGCCCGACTCTAGATACCCTTTAGGGTTCTGAGGATTTTCTCTGTTCTCCCATAGCCATCGGGCAAATCCCATCTGATCATTTACCGGAAGTCTATCGTTCTCCGACATATAATAGAAGATGGCAAGATGATCCCATATAGATGGCATGTCGGGGTCTTTCGCAGCCTTATAGTATTCGTAAAATAGTCCGGAGGCGTTTTTCCCAGATGACTCCATGATTTCACAAGTATCAGGGTCTAATGGTATACCACCATCAATAGATGACAACACCTCTTCCGGTTCTTTACCAGGAGTGGCTTTCCAATATGCTACCTCAGAATAATGTGCCTGCTTATAGTCTGCAGATCGCAATGAATCGTAGTTCTCAAAAGATGCCACAGAAACTACGGTATTTCTTCTCACCTCTCCTTTTGTGTTTGTGACAATGAAGTCGTTGCTAGATTTCTCATATGGCGAGAATAGGAGTTGCTCACCGACTGCTCCGATGCTCCACCCTGGTTGGTTCTCCAGCATTTTCGTAAACATAGCCTTAATACGCTTTGTGGCATCTTTTACATGGGCAAGAATAGCAATGTTCCATCCCACATGGAGAAAGTCGGAAATCCATTTCTCATAACCTTGCGAAAATGTAGATCCTCCTACCTGTCTGGCCTTTAAGATAATAAGCCGAATCGGCTTGCCTGCGAAGCGCATCTTCTCGCAATGTTCCAAGATTTTTCGTTGTCCGTAGTTAAGGATGAATGGTCCCATTGTACCAGCTCTTCCGTACTTATTATCTTTCTTGTACTGTATCTTATAGAAACAAGCGAAAGCAAATGCTGGGTCTTCAGTAGCACGAATTCTGATGATCATCTGTATCACCATTTTCCTGTTCATCTCGCTTGCTTCCATTTTCATCTCATAAGTCAAGAATTTGTCGATGTCATTATACTTCCTTATCTTCTGCCACATCAAGTTTCGCCAGCAGCGATTAGGCATCAGAAAAGACTTCAAGGGGAACCCGACAATCGAAACCTTCGTTCTCTTGCCGGGGCACCCCCTTCCAGTCCAAGGGTTAAACCCCTCAAACATCTCATAGTTTCTTCTCTTATTCTCAGCTACGAGTTCTTGTAATATATCTTCTTCTGATTGCTCCATACAAATATCCTATCGCCAAACAATACAGGTGAATACACCAGTTCATGTGAGGGAAAAATATGCTTATCACTATCCACGGCAGACAATTCTTAGCACATAGTTTTAATTTACCGACATCCCCGTACTTAATACCTATGATAGCAAACAACACTCCTGAGAATCCCATTGTGGCGTATGAACCACCAATGCTCCATACCGGAACAAAAGAGGCCACTACAGAGATAATGAATGCCGGTATGAGAAATAATTTTCTCTTGAGCATCAGCAGACATACGATATTACCAAACAGATGGAAAATATTCGCATGACAGAATATCCACGTAAAATGGTTTATTATCGGTCCATTTACCTCATACCCAGTCTGAGGAAACAGGACGAATATAAATATCAAAAAGAGCGCAACATAGTATTTTATTTCCATTCTAATTTAATTTCGATGCGACATTCGGTTCTTTCGGAATATTACTCCCATCCGTGATATACCTATGTAGAATTTCGGCGCTGGCTCCAGAACAGCATATTGCAGGATGTAGTGCAGCGTTTTCTTTCTAAAGCTCGGTTTCTCCGACAACCTTTTTACAGTCTCAAAAAGACTTAGGTACATCTCCTTCTTAAGAGGATTCAGACCGTCCAAACAACTTGTGTCGCCATATTGCAAGCCTTTGATTCTTTTATATGCCCACTCCGGCGTGACATAGTATCGAGGAGCGGGATGATTCAAGATGATATTATAGACATCAGACTGAAACATATATGTATATTTGCTGGTTTCTTGTCTATACAACTTGATAAGATCCCTCTCCATCTCCTCCATAATCCGTGTTCTCTGCTTTCCTTGTGCTTTCTGCATATGTTTCTCACTTTTATCCATATCAGCAAAGGTACTTAATATACCATTGCTGATTTGTGAATAAAACTTAAATCTACTTATACATAGTCGGATTGAGCCCTTCTAGCTCTCTCAATGCCTTCGTTCTAACCTCTCTGATTTTGTTCATGGTGCTTGCATCACCTTTTCCCTTCTTCATGAGTTTCTTGTAGGCATTTATCTGCTTGTTGGCCTTCTTGATTACATTATCGATTTCGAACCATTTTCGGTGACTGTCGTAATAGGCCTTTGCCTTAGCTGGGTCAGTTTCCCTCAAATCGTTAATGATATCTGTATGCTTCTTCACCTTTGTACGAATAGAACTCAATCTATAGTCATCAAGTACATCTTGATATGTGGCCTTGCTGATATATACATCATTACTCTCTTTATTCGGAGCTTGTCCCGTCAAGATATCCTTCGCTTCATCGATGGCATTCTGCATAGAATAGTCTCCGTAGTTCTCGTTGGCAAGATACTTCAGAATCTTATTCTTGTAGTTCTTCTTCTCCTCTACAGTCTTGGCCTTCTCAAAGGCTTCCTTGGCTGTGCCCAAATCTGTGATACCATCATTCATCTCTGTCTTGGTATCCGCCTTTATAGAAGCTATCGCAGCCTTCATCTGCAACTGTGGATTAATGCCATTAAGGATACAATTCTGATAGGTCTTGCTGATACCCGGTGTATCTCCGTTCATGATATACTTCTTGAAGTCATCCTGTGCCTTGTGGTTGTTGTAACCCTTTGAGGACGGGAATACAAGATCTGTCATTCTGAATTCCTTGTTGTCCTGTGTATTGAGACTATAAGGAAGATAGTAGTTTATCAATTTGACCAAGGTACCGACCTCTTTACCATACTTACTCTTGATTTCTTCATCCTGAGCGGTATTGTTATAGTCGCTGTAGAAACCGGTGAGGTCGCTGACCAAATGAATCATAGGGTTTGCCTTTGTGAACATTCGCTCCCAAATCTGAGCCGGGAATGACAGATGCCAATTGTCATCGAAGAACATTTCAGGGAATTCACGGAACTGCTTACCCCATCGGATATACATTTCCTTGCCATCCTTGTATCTACCACCGAAGATATGCGTACCTTTACCTGATGCATTCGAATACATAAGGTAGTCATACCACTTCATACCATCAGGATATGCCAGTTTGTATTTGTCTACATAGCTCGGATCTTTGGCAGCCTTCTCGGCTTCGTTCTGTTGGTCGGTCTTTCGCATATATGCGTTGAGCGCATTGGCAGCAAGTTGGTAGAACAACAATACACCTACACCGTAACATAGCTTAGATGCCTTACTTCTGAGCGATCTGTTGTAGTCTTTCTCGATATCTGCGCCAAAGGCCCTCTTGAGGTTGTCAAGATTGAACTTGATATAATTCTTCATCGAACTATCTGAGTATAGACTTCCGAATCCAAATGTACCTAAGAAGTGTCGGTTGGTAGAAACAAGCCAGTCAGGAGATAGGAACAGTCTTCGCAATCCCTTCAAGAACTTAGGTGACACGTTGATAAGCTCCCAATACTGACCACCGAACATATCGTTGACATACTGACCAGCCTCATCGAGCAACTGCTCACGTTTGACGGAATCAAATTGACCCATAGAGAATCGCTTGTTGATGTCATCCGAGAACATCTTGAAAGATGCAATCTTCAGTCCATCATGCAAATAATCCCATAGGATCTTATCCGTACCCTTGTTGACAAAATCTAGCATGGCAGCAGCAAACTCAGGGACAGTGATACCTACACCGGCGATCTTACCGGCTGTACCTTTCTGCTCTGCCTCCTTTCTTAGATTTGTCCAGAAGTTTTTAAACTTCTCCGACAGGGCCTCAACTTCAGATGCTGCGTAATCGTCCGTAGCACCTAACTTGACAAGGTGTTTTGCAGCCATCTTGAAGTCCTCAGGATTAGCATATCCCGGTAGTTCCCCATGTAACGCTGGGTTCACGAGGTATCTCATTAGGTTCTTGACAGTCTTGGTAGGCCCAAATTGTGACAGACCCTGTGCGATGTATACCTCCGTCAAAGCACCGGCATGGAATCCTGACAGCGACAATTGGATTTTTTTTGCTGTATCTGCGGCTAGGTCATACAGATGCCATAGTACATTCTGTGACGAATGATCTGCAGGATTACCAATCTGACCGAATACAGTACCAAATCTACTGTCTACACCTCCTGATACTTTTACTCCCTTGATCACTTTACCACCACCATTATAACACCATAGCGCTCCAATGCCTGGTACCTTATAATAGGAGTATTTCTCAATCTCCAAAGCATTAGGTTGGTGCGTGGTGAGCAAAGGAAGTTTGTTTACTACCTCTCCGTCGGAGTTTGTTTCCAGCACGTTCACACCGGCAAGGTCGTCAAGCATCCTTCTGTTAGCAATAGCTTGAGCGTTCTCTGTTCCATAGAATGCCATCAGATCAGTGATCTTGTCAAAGCGAGGTACAAGTCCAATGCCGATACCTTCCAGGTATGTGCTGACAACACGCTTTCTCATATTACGAGAATTCTTACGCTGGAAGTTCTCACCTACAAGCGCCTGATAAGCATTAGGGTCACTCTTTCCCTCATCCCACATATGATTGACGTAATTCTGCACAAATCCGGTATCATCACGCTTTAATCCGGCATCGTCTAGGAGCGAATAGAATTGGTCATACCAACTTCTAATCTTCTGCATGATAGGCAACACCTTTTCCTTATCATAATCAAGTCCACTATCTAACGGCTGTTTCCATATAGACAAGGTGGCAAGAATATCCTCAGCAAAATATGGAGCATACGTTTCTTCCATAGGCACCTTGGTATTTCTTGTAATAACAGGTAACACGTCCATGATTTCTTCACCTGACAATGGTATAAAACCTTCTTCACCGTGATGTAAATCATTGATAGACCTTGCGATCTCTCCGGCTAGATCATTCATAGGGGTAGATCGGAAACCGTCACCAAGACCCGCAACCATAGACCTCAGATGCTCTAACATGCTCTCCACGTGCATCAAATCAGAAGGAGTGATAGTGAGATGGTCATGCACAAATGTCTGTGTGTTGTTCAAACTCTGAGCAATACCTGCTAAAACTCTGTCATGCTTAGCCTCAGCCTTCTTTCTTGCCTTTTCCATATCTTCATCAGACAACTTGTAATAGAGGCTGTTCAATTTTGTAGCAATCTGTGCTGCCTTTGTCTCAACCTCTTCCGGAATAGGCTCATCTTCATTCCTATTATTATCGATTGTAGACAACTCACGTAATAATGGCTCTACGGCTTCAATATTTTCCTTAGTTAAAGGACGGAGATGCCCGAAGATGAAAGTCATCGTATTGTTCAGTTTGTTGGCAATATCATACAATCTTCTGTCATGCTCTAGATCAAACATTAGGGCCGAATTCAGTTTCTCAGGACTGATTCCCATCTGCTTAGCAATTTCCGCAATATCCTTATCGATATTATGTATTTCGATGGCGTTCTCCGCATTCATAGACTCTATATCCTTTCGGCGATCTATAACCGAATACTTCACAATCTTCTTCACTCCTTCAGGAGATGTGTCTACGCCAAGAGTATCACCAATCTCATGGATGATGTCATCATTTACCTTCTCTATTATATCCTTCTCTTCTGGAGTCTTCTCATCCTCTAGGAGGTGATATTGCTCGTCAATGACCTTACCACGATCTGGATATTTCTCTGTGGCGTTACCATAGATTGCTAAATCCATATTCATCTCGTCAGCGATCTGATGACGGGCCTTCCAAGCAAAATAGCGCTTGTAATATTCCTTTTGTTTCTTGCCGAGGAAGTCGAACATATCAGGAATAGGGTCATCCTTATCCTTCGCTGCCTGAGACCATTTCTCGTAGTTCTTGATAGAAGATAGGTAATCTTCATCGCTCTGGCCTATTGCACGGTCAGGAATACTTTCAGGCTGTTCACCGATAAGCCCGTGACGCTCCTTCCAAGATTCCATAATATCATTCCATTCCTTTTGAGCTTCCTTATCTGTATCCATATTGAACCCCGCAGGAATAGGATCGTCCACATCCTTCAGGGCTTCCGATTTCCTTTCCCATTCCTCCATTCTATTCTTGAAATTCATAAAGCTCTCATTCTTTTTCTTGTGAGGCTTAGGTGGCATATCATGTTTGTTGCCCTTGTCATCGATATAGGTTTCACGATACATATTAGGATATTGTATATCTTTCTTCATCGTTGCATCCATATTATCCCAATGCTTCAAGGCTTCACCGGTCTTGAGGATATAGTAGCGCATATCGTCATCGTTGAACATACCATGGAAGGTAATACCCATCTTCTTGGCTGCCTGAATGAGATAGTATTTTACCTTGCGCCATATATTAAATTCCTCTGCACTACGTGGACCATTTTCCGCAATATCCGCAAACACTTCCTGTGCCGCGATACTCATACCATCCTTATCGAGAGCGCTCTTACCGAGTTCTTTTGCTTTTTTGTTAATGAGATCTCGCAAATTAGCATCAGCGCTAAGATAGATAAAGTTACCAAACTTGTTGACAGCCTCTTGGCCACCCAACAAAGCGGATAGACCTTCATGACCTAACTTCTCATGGAAGATAGTGTGCTGCACATCTTCCTTACCTTTTGCCTTGTCTTTCAGCACGTACACCTTACCGCTATTAGGATCATACCATCCCTTTACGTTCTTCCCACTATCTATCATTGCTCTTACCTTGTCAGGAGCATCAACGGAATCTACAAATTCAATCTTGGAGCCTCCGAGCCTTTCGGCGGTACGTTTTCCTTCTGTCTCTACCTCTTTATCTTCCCACTCACCATCCTCCAGCTCATTCAGCAGCTCAGGATCATCAACAATGCGGTACTTTGCGGTGTCCTCTGTTACATCGTCGCTGTCTTCGTCAGAAAGTTGTACGCCCTTTGCTGCTTCAACAGAAGCATCCATTTCTGCATACTTGGCTTCTTTCTCTGCCATTTCCGCTTTCATCAGTTCCTCATACTCGGCAAGTTTCTCTTTGGCTTGCTTCAACT
>Ga0256405_10001012_pt1 | contig 83802 bp, 59 predicted proteins | sample RumenRJG_02DNA_FD_189096 | JGI IMG/M metagenome (GOLD analysis project Ga0256405, IMG submission 189096) | Bovine rumen microbial communities from Lethbridge, Alberta, Canada - RJG_02 | ecosystem: Host-associated > Mammals > Digestive system > Stomach > Rumen | place: Canada: Alberta... | reverse complement strand
ATAAAAGAAATCCGCTAAGTACTGATTTTCAGTGGCTTAGCGGATTAATCTGTTGGGGTACCCGGACTCGAACCAGGAAAGGCAGGACCAGAATCTGCAGTGTTACCATTACACCATACCCCAAACTTCTGTGCTGCGGGTTTCACGCCTGCGAAACACCTGTCAGCGCGTACAAAATTCGATTTTGCGACTGCAAAGGTACTGCTTTTTTTTGAACCTCCAACATTTTTCACTGTTTTTTTTATAAAAAATATCAAAATCGAAGCGATTTCACTTGTTTTTCCGACAAAACACTGTACCTTTGCACTATGGAAGAAACAAAAAAGATAGTTGATACCATCGTAAAGGGTATTCAGGAGAAAAAAGGTCAAGGCATCACGGTCATTGACCTGAGTAATATTGAAGGGGCCATCGCCCATTATTTCGTGATTTGTCAAGGAAACACGCCGACGCAGGTCGAAGCCATCGCCGACTCGGTGGAGGAAACGGTGCGCGTGGAGTGCAGCGAAAAGCCGGTGCACCTGATTGGACTAGAACTGGCGCAATGGGTGGCGATGGACTACACGGATGTCATCGTGCATATTTTCGTGCCCGAAATGCGCAATTATTACAACATCGAAAACCTCTGGCAAGATGCCACGATTACGGAGATTCCTGATGTCGAGTAATTTTTTCGAGGAAGGAGTTACGAGGAACGAGGAATTCTAAAAAAATAATCAACGAAAAATGGAACAAAATAAAGATAAAAAATCGCCCAATCAGGGCAAAGACCCGAAGATGCCCAAGTTCAATATGGGCTGGCTCTATATGCTGATTCTCGTCGCTCTGATTTACGTTTTTATGACCGACGCGGGCAATTCGCTGACCAATTCGGCTGTCGGCGGTGTGCGGCAGGAAGCCACTTATACGAAGTTCAAGGAATATGTCGATAGCGGCTACGCCAAGAAGGTGGAAGTGAACACGACGGAGCGCAAACTGAAGATGTTTGTGAAAACCGAGCACATTCGCGACGTGTTCAACCGCACGGCGCAGGAAACGGGGCCTGAGCCTTTCGTCACAGTGGAATATGGTTCGCCCGACAATCTGGAAGCCTATCTGACCGAGATGCAACAGAGCGGGAAAATCACCGATTTCAGTTACAACAACAATAGCACGAGCACGTTGGAACGAATTTTCTACAATTTCGGTCCGCTGATTCTCTTCGTGTTCCTGATGTACCTGCTCTACAGCCGTATGGGAAGCGGTTTGGGCGGTGGAATGTTCAACGTCGGCAAGTCGAAGGCGAAACTCTACGAGAAAGCCAACGACCTCGGCGTGACGTTCAAAGATGTCGCCGGACAGGTGGGAGCGAAGCAGGAAGTTCAAGAAATCGTTGAATTCCTGAAAAATCCGAAGAAATACACCGATTTGGGCGGAAAAATTCCCAAGGGAGCGTTGCTCGTGGGTCCTCCGGGAACGGGTAAGACACTGTTGGCAAAAGCCGTTGCTGGCGAGGCTGGCGTGCCGTTCTTCTCGATGTCGGGAAGCGATTTCGTGGAAATGTTCGTCGGCGTGGGAGCGAGTCGCGTGCGCGATGCCTTCCAACAGGCCAAGACGAAAGCCCCCTGCATCATTTTCATCGACGAAATCGACGCCGTGGGCCGTGCCCGCTCGAAAAATCCGGCGATGGGTGGCAACGATGAGCGCGAAAACACGCTCAACGCCCTGCTCACCGAGATGGACGGCTTCGGAACGAACTCGGGTGTCATCGTTTTGGCGGCGACGAACCGCGTCGATATGCTCGACTCGGCACTGCTTCGCGCAGGTCGTTTCGACCGCGAAATCCACGTCGATTTGCCCGACCTGACCGAGCGCAAGGAGATTTTCCAAGTCCATCTGAAGCCGATTAAGATCGATACAAGTCTCGACATCGACTTCCTTGCTCGTCAGACGCCTGGTTTTTCGGGTGCCGACATCGCCAACGTCTGCAACGAGGCTGCGCTCATCGCCGCCCGTCGCAACGCTGAAAACGTGACGAAACAAGACTTCCTCGACGCGGTCGATCGCATCATCGGCGGTCTGGAGAAGAAAACGAAGGTGATGACAGCCGCCGAAAAACGCGCCATCGCCCTGCACGAAGCAGGTCACGCGACGGTTTCGTGGTTCTGCGAGCACGCCAATCCATTGGTAAAAGTGTCGATTGTGCCTCGCGGACAAGCCCTCGGCGCAGCGTGGTATCTGCCCGAAGAGCGCCAAATCACGACGAAGGAACAAATGCTCGACGAAATGTGTTCGCTGCTCGGTGGACGCGCTGCCGAGGAACTTTTCATCGGCCAAATTTCGACCGGCGCGATGAACGACCTCGAGCGTGCCACGAAGAGTGCTTTCGGAATGATTGCCTACGCTGGAATGAGCGAGCGACTGCCCAATATTTGCTATTACAACAATCAAGAATACCAGTTCCAACGGCCTTATTCCGAAACGACGGCGAAAATCATCGACGACGAGGTGCTGAAGATGGTGAACGAGCAATATGCGCGTGCGAAAGCGTTGCTCACCGAGCACAAGGAAGGTCACAACGAACTGGCCGAACTGCTGATTACGCGTGAGGTGATTTTCGCCGAAGATGTCGAAAGAATCTTTGGCGCACGCCCGTGGGTGAGCCGTTCGCAGGAGATTATCGAGGAAAATGAAACGCTCGCCCTTGCCGAGGCAGCCAATGCTCCCAAACTCGAGGATATGCCCGACGAAGTGAAGCAGGCACAGGCGGAGTACGAGGAACGAGTGGCGAGTAGCGAGGAAGGAGAAGCGAGTAAGGAATAATGTCATTATGAAGAATTTTGTAGTTAGAACGATAACCGGCATTCTGTTTGTGGCCGTGATGGTGGTGGGCATCTGTTTTCGCGGCGACGCGATGATTCTGCTCTTCGCCCTCATCACGGGACTCACGCTCTGGGAATACACCGGTCTGGTCAATCAGCACGTCGAGGACACGAATGTCAATCGCTTCATTTCCACGGCGGCAGGCGTCTATCTGTTCCTTGCATTCGCCGGCTATTGCACCGACCTCGTGCCCTCGGCAGCGTTCATTCCCTACCTGCTCACGGTGGTTTACCTGTTCATCAGCGAACTCTATCTGCAACAGAAAAATCCCGTTCAAGACTGGGCTTACACGATGCTCGGACAGATGTACATCGCCCTGCCTTTCGCAACCATCAACGTGTTGGCGTTCCAAGCCGACCCAACAAGCGGACAAGTCGCCTACAACTGGCTGTTGCCGATGAGCATTTTTGTGTTTCTTTGGATGAACGACACGGGTGCCTACTGCGTCGGTTCACTTTTTGGAAAACATCGCCTTTTTCCGCGCATTTCCCCGAAAAAATCGTGGGAAGGAAGCATCGGCGGTGCCGTGCTTGTGCTTATCGTCGCTGCGCTGATTTCACATTTTACAAAAGAGAATGGAACGACTCAAATGCTCCCCTCTCTATTTGGAGAGGGGCAGGGGGAGAGGCTTCTCCACTGGATAGGCCTCGCCCTCGTCGTCGTTGTTTTCGGCACTTGGGGCGACCTTGTCGAATCGCTTTTCAAGCGCACGCTCGGCATCAAGGATTCTGGAAACATCCTTCCCGGACACGGTGGAATGCTCGACCGCTTCGATTCGTCGCTTCTCGCCATCCCTGCTGCCGTCATCTACATCTACACCCTGCAATTTTTAGGATAAAATCGATATGATTCTGAATAATTTTCATTATCTTTGCATCGAAATTATCACTAAAAACTGAAAATCATGGGAAGAAGTAAGAGGCAGGCAGGCAAGGCTGCCGAAAAACCGCGCCGACGTAGGAATAGCAAGGCCGATGTGGAACAGATGCTGCAAAATCTGTTCATGGGCAATCCGCAAACGACTTTCAAACTGAAGGATATTTTCCGCGAACTCCGACTCAACACGCATCCACTGAAAATGCTGGCACTCAGCGTGTTGGACGAGATGGCGTGGGACGATTTCCTGAAGAAAGAGGGCGACAACGCCTTCCGTCTGAACATGGGCGGACAGGTGCAGGAGGGTCGCTTCGTTAGGAAGTTGAACGGCAAAAACTCGATTGTTCCCGACGGCACCGACAAACCGATTTTCGTCTCGGAACGCAATTCGCTGTGGGCGCAAAACGGCGACCGCGTGCGTTTTTCGTTGATGGCACGCCGTCGCAACCACATTCGCGAGGCGCAGGTCTTGGAGATTCTGCAACGGGCGAAAGACACGTTTGTGGGTCGGCTGCGCGTCGATAGCGACATCGCCTTCCTTGTGACGCAAGACAACCTCATCGTGCAGGACATTCTGATTCCGAAGAGCAAACTGATGGGCGGAAAAAGCGACGACAAGGCACTGGTGCGCATCACGCAGTGGCCCGACGCGCAACATCGCAATATGGTGGGCGAAGTCATCGACATTCTCGGTCAGCAGGGCGAAAACAACGCCGAAATGCACGCGATTCTGGCGCAATACGGCCTACCCTACCGCTATCCGAAGGAAGTCGAGGAGGCTGCCAACAAGATTTCGGGCAAGGTCACGGAGAAAGACCTCGCCGAGCGTGAGGATTTCCGCGACGTGTGGACTTGCACCATCGACCCGCACGACGCGAAAGACTTCGACGATGCCTTGTCGATTCGGAAAAAAGACAAACTTTTCGAGGTTGGCGTCCACATTGCCGACGTGTCGCACTACGTCACCGAGGGTTCCATCATCGACAAAGAGGCGCAAAAACGCGCCACGTCGGTCTATCTCGTCGATAGAACGATTCCGATGCTGCCCGAACACCTCTGCAACTTCGTTTGTTCGTTGCGTCCCGACGAGGAAAAACTCTGCTACAGCGTCATTCTGCTGATGGACGAGGACGCGCAAGTGCGCTCGCATCGCATTGTCCATACCGTCATCAAGTCGAACCGCCGCTACGCCTACGAGGAAGTGCAGGAGTTGCTTGAGCAAAACGGCGTGGTCGATGGCACGGGCGAACCGTCGCCCAACCTATTCGACAGTGCGAAAAAGCTGAATCCGCATCACCTCAAGGGCGAAAATGCCGAACAACTGCTCTTGCTCGATATGCTGGCGAAAAAACTGCGTGCCGAACGCTTCAAAAACGGTGCCATCAAGTTCGAAGGCGAGGAACTTCACTTCGATGTTGATGAGAAAGGACGCCCGCTTCGCGCCTATTTCAAGCGGCAGCGCGATGCCAACAAACTCATCGAGGAATTTATGCTGTTGGCCAACCGAACCGTCGCCGAATCCATCGGAAAACCACAGCGCGGCAAGAAAGCGAAGACGCTGCCCTACCGCATCCACGAGAATCCCGACGTGCAGAAATTGGAGCAGTTGAGCGAGTTCATCAAGCGCTTCGGCTATCGACTGAAAACTGCCGGAACAAGCGGTCAGACGGCGCGGTCGCTGAACAAACTGATGGACGATGTCGAAGGAAAACGCGAACAAAAACTCATCCAATCCATCGCCCTTCGCGCGATGATGAAGGCGAAATATTCCGTCCACAACATCGGCCACTTCGGCCTCGCTTTCCCCTACTACACGCACTTCACCTCGCCCATCCGCCGCTATCCCGACACGATGGTCCATCGTCTGCTGACACGCTACGAACAGGGCGGAAAGAGCGGCAACGAGCGTTATTACGAGGAGCAATGCGAACATTCGTCGGATATGGAACAACTCGCATCCTCGGCTGAGCGCGAATCCATCAAATACAAGATGGTGGAGTATATGTCGGAGCACATCGGCGAGGATTTCGCCGCGCATATTTCGGGCATCCGCTCGTTTGGAATCTACTGCGAAATCGACGAAAACCACTGCGAGGGTCTTGTGCCCATCGGCGACCTCGACGACGACTACTACGACTTCGACGAGCAAAACTATTGCCTCGTGGGCCGTCGTCGCCGCCACGTCTATCAGTTGGGCGACCCGATTCACATCCGCGTGGCTTCGGCGAATCTCGAAAAACGGCAACTCAATTTCACCATCGAACCGTGATTTTCCGAAACGATAAGTCAGAAATTCTGACGAAAATTTCGTAACTTTGCAGCACGAAAGAATTTTGACCGAAAAAATATGATTTTGTTTTTCAAAACCCCAGAAGAGAGTGTGATTGCCGTGGCGGTGGACCACGAGCTTGTGCAAACGGAAAAAGATGCGCTGTGCTGGCTGTTCGGCGGTGCGGAAATGCTGTCGGAGAGCCAGTTGGAAGGGCGATTCGTCGGTCCGCGACGCGAAATGGTGACGCCGTGGAGCACGAATGCGGTGGAAATCACGCAGAATATGAATCTCAGTGGGATTTCGCGAATAGAAGAATTCGTTTTGGCCTCTGGGAGATTGGAGAGTGCCTCTTTCGACCCAATGCTGCAACGAATCTACGAGGGTCTCGACCAAGAGATTTTCACGATTGACATCGAGCCCGAACCGATTCGCTACATCGACGACCTCGAAGCATACAACGAACAGGAGGGTCTGGCGCTCTCGGCGGAGGAAATCGCCTATTTGCACGAAATCGAGCAGAAAAATGGCCGAAAACTGACCGATTCTGAGGTTTTCGGCTTCGCGCAAATCAATTCGGAGCATTGCCGACACAAGATTTTCGGTGGCACGTTCATCATCGACGGCGAGGAAAAGGAATCGTCGCTCTTCCAAATGATTAAAAAGACGACGGCAGAGCATCCGAACAAAATTCTTTCAGCCTATAAAGATAATGTGGCGTTCGCGCAAGGTCCTGTGGTTGAGCAATTTGCACCTGCCGACCAATCGACTGCCGACTGGTTCGGCGTGAAGGAAATCGAGAGCGTGATTTCGCTGAAAGCTGAGACGCATAATTTCCCGACGACGGTAGAACCGTTCAATGGTGCTGCGACGGGCACGGGCGGCGAAATTCGCGACCGAATGGGCGGTGGCGTTGGCTCGTGGCCGATTGCCGGAACGGCGGTTTATATGACTGCGCCGCGCTCGGCACAGCGCGACTGGCTCTATCAGACGCCCGAACAGATCCTCATCAAGGCGTCGAACGGCGCGTCGGACTTCGGAAACAAGTTCGGACAACCGCTGATTTGCGGTTCGGTGCTGACGTTTGAGCATCATTCCTCCCCTACGGGGGCAGGTCAGGAGGGGGCTCTCTATTCCTACGACAAAGTCATTATGCTGGCAGGCGGCGTGGGCTACGGCAAGAAGCGCGACTGCCTGAAAAAAGAGCCCCAGAAGGGCAATAAAGTGGTGGTCGTGGGTGGCGACAACTATCGCATCGGACTCGGCGGCGGCTCGGTGTCGTCGGTCGATACGGGACGCTACAGCAACGGCATCGAACTCAATGCCATTCAACGTGCCAATCCCGAAATGCAGAAACGCGCCTACAACCTCGTGCGAGCGTTGGTCGAGGAAGACCAGAACCCCGTCATTTCGATTCACGACCACGGTTCGGCAGGCCATCTGAATTGCCTTTCGGAACTGGTTGAGGACTGCGGTGGCGAAATCGATATGTCGAAACTGCCCATCGGCGACAAAACACTCTCGGCGAAGGAAATCATCGCCAACGAAAGTCAGGAACGAATGGGTCTGCTCATCGACGAGCAACACATCGACCACGTGCGCCAAATTGCCGAACGCGAACGGGCTCCGCTCTACGTGGTCGGCGAAACGACGGGCGACGCGCATTTCTCCTTCAAACAAGGCGACACAAAACCTTTCGACCTCGACGTGGCACAGATGTTCGGTCATTCGCCGAAAACGGTGATGAAAGATACGACGGTGGAAAGAACATACGAAAATGTTGAATATAACTCTCAACTTTCAACTCTCAACTCTCAACTCGAAAAAGTCCTTCGCCTCGAAGCCGTCGCCTGCAAAGACTGGCTGACGAACAAGGTCGATCGCTCGGTGACGGGAAAAATCGCCCGACAGCAGTGTCAAGGCGAACTGCAACTGCCGCTCTCTGACTGTGGCGTGGTCGCCCTCGACTATCGCGGTCGCAAAGGCATCGCCACCGCCATCGGTCACGCACCGCAGGCTGGTTTGGCATCGCCCGAAGCTGGCAGCGTGCTCTCTGTCGCCGAATCGCTCACAAACCTCGTTTGGGCACCCCTCGCCGACGGTCTGAAAAGCGTGTCGCTGTCGGCCAACTGGATGTGGCCGTGTCGGTCGCAGGAAGGCGAGGATGCACGGCTCTACAAAGCCGTCGAAGCCCTTTCTGACTTCTGTTGCGCCATCGGCGTGAACGTGCCGACGGGCAAGGATTCGCTATCAATGACCCAACAATATCCGAATGGCGAGAAAATCATCGCACCGGGCACGGTCATCGTCAGCAGTGGCGGCGAAGTGAGCGATGTGCGCAAGGTGGTGAGCCCGGTCGTGGTCAATGACAAGCGGTCGAGCCTCTACCACATCGATTTTTCGTTCTGCGAACAGCGACTCGGCGGTTCGGCGTTCGCCCAAAGCCTCGGAAAAGTGGGCAGCGACGTGCCGACGGTCGAGAATCCCGAGTATTTCGTCGATTGCTTCAACGCCGTTCAGGAACTGATTCGACGCGGTTGGGTGATGGCCGGTCACGACATTTCGGCTGGCGGTCTTATCACGACGCTGCTCGAAATGACTTTTGCCAATACGCGAGGCGGTCTGCACATCAATTTACACGACATTTGCAGCGATGGCGACATCACGAAAACGCTTTTCGCCGAGAATCCGGGCGTAGTGATTCAGGTGAGCGACGAACACAAGTTCGACCTGCGCGAATTCCTCGAGGATGTTGGCGTGGGCTTCGCGAAAATCGGCTATCCCGTCGAAAACAATCGGGAAATCGAAATCGTTTTGCCAACACCCAACACCCAACACCCAACACCTAACACCCAACACCTAACACCCAACACCCTGACCCTCGACATCGACCATCTGCGCGATATTTGGTACGAAACGAGCCACGAACTCGACCGCAAGCAGAGTTTCAACGGAATGGCCGACGAGCGTGTCAAAAATTACAAGCATCAACCTGTGGAAATGCGCTTCCCACGCGGTTTCACGGGCAGTCTGCGCCAATACGGACTGAATCCCGACCGCTGGAAGAAAGCTTCAGCAACCAACACCCAACACCCAACGCCGAAGGCTGCCATTATCCGCGAAAAAGGCACGAATGGCGAGCGTGAAATGGCCTATTGCCTCTATCTGGCTGGTTTCGAGGTGAAAGACGTGATGATGACCGACCTGATTTCGGGTCGCGAGACGCTCGACGAAGTGCAGATGATTGTGTTCTGCGGTGGTTTCTCGAACAGCGACGTGTTGGGTTCGGCGAAAGGCTGGGCCGGCGCGTTCCTCTACAATCCGAAGGCGAAAGAGGCGCTCGACCGCTTCTATGCCCGCGAAGACACTCTGTCGCTCGGCATCTGCAACGGTTGTCAGTTGATGGTGGAACTAGGGTTGTTGGGCAAATCGTCAAACTCAAAAATGCTCCACAACGTTTCCCAGAAATTCGAAAGTGCCTTCTTAACACTGCAAATTCCTGAAAATGAAAGCGTTATGCTTCGTTCGCTCAGCGGTTCGAAACTCGGCATCTGGGTAGCGCACGGCGAAGGTCGATTCTCGTTGCCAGAGGGCGAAAACCACTACAACATCGTTGCGAAATACAACCACCACGACTATCCCGCCAATCCCAACGGCTCGGACTACGACGTGGCAGGCATTTGCTCGGCTGATGGTCGCCACCTGGCGATGATGCCCCACTTGGAACGCGCCATTTTCCCGTGGCAGAATGCGTGGTATCCGCAAAATCGCCGTATGGACGAGGTGACACCGTGGATAGAAGCCTTTGTCAATGCCAGAAAATGGGTAGAGAAAAAGGTAAAAAGGTAAAAGGGTAAAAAAACACTCCTCACTTCACACTCCACACTCTACACTCTACACTATGCACTCTACACTATGCACTATCAACTATTCAAGACATTCAGCAAAATCGGCGCATTCACCTTCGGTGGTGGCTACGCGATGATTCCGATGATTGAGGCCGAGGTGGTCGATAACCACCACTGGCTTTCCAAAGAGGAATTTGTCGATTTGATTGCCGTGGCACAGAGTTGTCCGGGCGTTTTTGCCATCAACATCTCGACCTTCATCGGCTTCCGATTGCGCCGCCACACGGGTGCCATCGTCGCAGCGGCAGGTGCGGCACTGCCCTCGTTCCTCATCATCCTGCTCATCGCCCTGTTTTTCCATCGTTTTATGGATGTTCCTTGGGTCGCAGCGATGTTCAACGGCATCCGTCCGGCGGTGGTCGCGCTCATCGCCGTGCCGACGTTCAACCTCGCAAAAAGCGCCCACATCACCCTGTCGAACTGCTGGATTCCTATCGTCACCGCCCTACTCATCTGGCTGCTTGGTGTCAATCCCATCCTCATCATCCTCGCGGCGGCGCTCGGCGGCTATCTCTACGGACAGTTCATCAAACCGACAGAAAATGAAAATGGATGAAGGATGAAATTGAAAAATCAATTGAACATTGTCAATCGTCAAATTGAAAAATAAAAATGATATATTTAGAGTTATTCATCACCTTTTTCCAAATCGGCCTCTTCGGTTTCGGCGGCGGCTACGGAATGCTCTCGCTCATCCAGACCGAGACCGTCGTGCAGCACCAATGGCTCACGACGGCGGAATTCACGAACATCGTGGCGATTTCGCAGATGACACCTGGCCCCGTCGGCATCAATACGGCGACTTACTGCGGCTATGCGGCGGCAGAAAAAGCCGGTTTCGGTGACGCGATGGCCGTTCTCGGCTCGTTCACAGCCACTTTCGCACTCGTTCTTCCGTCGGTGATTCTGATGATTCTGATTAGCAAAATGTTTATGAAATATATGGACACGCCCGTGATGCAAAGCATTTTCACGGCCTTGCGCCCCGTCGTTGTCGGACTGTTGGCCGCTGCAACCTTGCTGCTAATGAACTCTGACAATTTTAAGACGATGACGGGCGACCCGTGGCATTTCTGGATTAGCGTGGGCCTTTTCGTGGCGACTTTTGTCGGCACGAAATACGTAAAAATCAACCCGATTCAAATGATTGGATTCGCGGCGTTCGCAGGGTTGATGTTGTTGTAATTATCTCACTTCCTTTGCCAAAATCGCTTCCAGTTCCTCTGCCGAGAGGCGCAGACGGAAATGGCCGTGAATGGCGACGCTGATGCGACCTGTTTCCTCGGAAACGACGATGGCGAGGGCATCGCTCTCCTGCGAAATACCCATCGCGGCACGGTGGCGCAGGCCGAGTTCCTTCGGAATGTGCAAATCGTGGCTCACGGGCAGAATACAGCCAGCCGCCTTGATTCTTTTCTTGGAAATAATCATCGCACCGTCGTGCAACGGCGAATTCTTGAAGAAAATATTCTCGATGAGCCGCTGGTTGATGCGGGCATCGATGCGGTCGCCCGTCTCCACGACATCGTCGAGCACCACACTGCGCTCCATCACGATGAGTGCACCGACTTTTTGGCGCGCCATATTCATACACGCCATCACAATCGGCATAATCGTTTCCTTGTCTTCGACAACCTCGTCTTTGTGGTGCCTCAACCTGAAGAAATGGGCGATGCTGCGGAAACGCTGACTGCCTCCGAGCGAATAGAGGAACTTGCGGATTTCCTCCTGAAACAGCACGACGAGACCAATGACACCCACGCTCACCAGTTTGTCGAGAATGCTACCCATCAGGCGCATCTCGAAGATTTGGCTCACCAGCAGCCACACCAGCACAAACACCATAATTCCGCCGAAAACGCTCAGCGACCGACTTTCTTTCATCAGTCGATAGACGTAGTAAAGCATCAGTGCGACAAGTAGAATGTCGATGATATCCTTGATTCCAAAATCGAATGGCATAATTTCAATTTACAATTTGACTATTTACTATTTGACAATTTATATTTTCACCCTTTAACCTTTTAACAATTTCTATAGTTTCCACCGCCTCCTTCACATCGTGAACACGCAGAATTTTGGCACCTTTCAGCAGTGCGATGGCGTTCAGAGCAGTCGTTCCGTTCAGAGCCGTGTCGGGTGTGCCGTCGAGCAGTTTCCAAATCATACTCTTGCGCGAAACACCCACCAACAGCGGCAGTTTCATCACCGCGAGTTTCTCCAGTTCGCCCATCACGGCATAGTTTTCGTCGAGCGTCTTGCCGAAGCCGAATCCTGGGTCGAGAATGATGTCTTTCTGACCGAGTGAGCGCAGTTGCAGCACGTCGTCGGCCCACGTTTTCAGCATCGTTTCGATGGTCGGCTGCACCGACATCAGGATGTACGGCACACCCAACTGCGCCACCGTTGCGAACATCGACTCCTCTTCGTGAATCGCTACACCGACAATGCCCGTGCGACCGCCTTCCGACACATCGTTCACGATGTCGGCACCCCACTCTTCCACGCAGCGACGCGCCACCAACGGACGATACGTATCGATGCTGACAATGGCATCGGGCACCTCGCGGCGCACAATCTGCAACGCCGTCTGCAACCGCCGCAATTCCTCCTCTATCGGCACTTCGTCGGCACCCGGGCGCGTCGAAAACGCCCCGACGTCAATCATCCGACCGCCCTCGGCCACAATCTGCTGTGCCCGTTCGGCAATCTCGCGCTCCGTCTGCTTCCGACTACCGCTGAAAAACGAGTCGGGCGTGCAGTTCAAAATACCCATCACCAAAGGGCTTTCGAGCGAAAAGAGTCGTCCACCGACGTTGATAGAGAAGTCCATATCCATCATCTTCATAATTTTGCAAAGATACGAAATTCTGCTGGAAATCAAGAATGAATGACGAAAAATTTTGCGGATATGAAAGTTTTTCAGTACTTTTGTGACGCAATCCATAAAATTGAAACAATGAATATCAACGAACTATACGAATTTTACAAGCAGCATCCTGTGATTACGACCGACAGCCGCGACTGTCCCGAGGGAAGCATTTTTTTCGCGTTGAAAGGCGAGTCGTTCGACGGCAACCAGTTCGCCCTGCAAGCCTTGGAAAAAGGCTGTGCGTTGGCGGTGGTCGATGACCCGAATTTAGTTTCAGAGCGTACTGTCTCGCCGACTGCCGAAAATTTCTACGAAGATATAGTCCCCTCCCCTTCTGGGGAGGGTCAGGGTGGGGCTCTTCTCCTCGTCCCCGACGCGCTGCAAGCCTTCAAAGACCTCGCTCGCGAGCATCGGCGGCAGTTCCAGATTCCCGTCATCGGCATCACGGGCACCAACGGAAAAACCACGACAAAAGAGCTGATTCGTGCCGTTTTGGCCGAGAAATACAATGTTCTGGCCACCGAGGGCAATTTCAACAACGATGTGGGTGTGCCGAAAACGCTGTTCCGACTGACCGCCGACCACGACATCGCCGTCATCGAAATGGGTGCGAGCCATCCGGGCGACATCCGCACGCTCGCCGAGACTGCCGAACCCACCTGCGGCCTCATCACCAACGTCGGAAAGGCACATTTGCAGGGTTTCGGGTCGCTGAAAGGCGTTCTCAAGACGAAGGGCGAACTCTACGACTACCTCGCCACACGCGACGAAAGCGTGATTTTCATCAATGCCGACGACGAACTGCTGACCTCGATTCTGCCCGAAACGGCGTGGGTGTCGCCCTACAGCACGAACCTCGCCAATGCCGACGGTTGTGTGGTGGGTGAAGTCATCAAAAATTCAACATCCAACACCCAACACCTAACACCTAACAGCCCTTATCTAAACCTCCGCTGGCTGGAAAACGGCCTCGACCTCGAGGAACGCGGCGAAGAACCGAAATGGTACGACATCCAGACCCATCTCATCGGCTCCTATAATATCAACAATGTGTTGGCAGCCATCACCATCGGCCTGCAATTCGCCGTCGAGCCCGACAAAATCTGCCACGCCATCGAAAATTACATTCCCTCGAACAACCGTTCGCAATTCACCGAAACCGCCAAGAACCGCCTCATCGTCGATGCCTACAATGCCAATCCGACCTCGATGGAACTCGCGCTCGAAAATTTCCATCAGATGGATGTGAGTCCGAAAATGGCGATTATCGGTGAGATGCGCGAACTCGGCGAGAGCAGCGACGAAGAGCACCGCCACATCGTGAAAGTGCTGAAGAAATGCCGCTTCGACTGCGTCTGGCTCATTGGCGACGCCTACGCCGACATCAAATGCCACTACCGCAAATTCCACGATGTCGAAGAGGCGAAAATCGCCATTGCCGACGAGCATCCCGAGGGCTTTTATATCCTTTTAAAAGGTTCTAACAGCACCCGACTTCACCAACTTCCAGCGTTGTTGTAGAAAAAAAACTTCGGAAAATTTGCACGTAATTCAAAAAATCGTTGTACCTTTGCACGGCAATTAGAAAATTGCCCTGCGATTGAGGGCTTCAGCCTTGCAGGAATCGGGATGTAGCGCAGTTGGTAGCGCACTACGTTCGGGACGTAGGGGTCGGGCGTTCGAGTCGCCTCATCCCGACCAGCAAAGAGATAGGAAGTAGTTGATTTTCAACTGCTTCCTATCTCTTTTTTAACAATTTAACCATGTATAATTAGAGCCTCAACAAAAAGAAAAAAACATAAACAGAGGATTTTCCAGTGATTCTTATATTCTTTTAGATTCAAAACTAAATATTTAGTTCATTTCGTGTTCTTGTCTTTAAATATTTTAGCGGCCTCACCAATTGTAGCTAAGACTTTGTAAATTGGAGAAACTATAAAGCATGAAATTGCAAGATAAATACAAGCTAGACCCATGTATGTTCTCTCTGGATGGTAACTACTTGCGTCTGCAATTTGTATAAATCCAACAAGACAAAGAATAACGCCTAGTACAATCAGAATGCCAGATATTATTCTCAGTGGTTTTACACCAGTTCCTTCGAGGTTGTCGTAACTTTTATTTTCTTTCTGTTCTTTCAGATTAAGGACGTTTAAGTCCTTCTTTTCATTGTTTGATTGTTGTTCCTCACTTTTTTTCAAGTTGAGGGCATCTAATTCTTGATTTTCCATAACTACTGCATATTTTTATGAAGTGTAAAAAAGAATACTGATATAGCTATCCAAGCAGCCGTTTGAATAAGAGGAATGAGTAGGGAATGACCTCCAAAAGGGAATGAGATTAAACATAAAACGGCTTTTAAAGCACTTGCATAGGCTACAATTTTTGTCATTCTTTTAAGGGTCATGTTAGTAATTAGTGGCTTTATAGTCTTCCAATTGAATACTAAATATAAGACCAATCCAATTACGATGTAAATAAATGAATATCGCATGAGAAGGGATGATTCTTCATCCCAATATGCAGTATAATCATATGTTACATGAAAAACCACAAGTGCAATAACATACACTAGTAGTAACACACCTAATAGTATCTTATTTTTTTTACTCATAAGAATCACATACAATAACTTTAACCTTTAATAATCTTCCAAAAGAATAACATAAAAGGTAGCCATAACAATGCACCAATGACGCTACAAGCCTTATCCCAAGTAGTTACCCACTCTGAATCGCTTTGCAAATAAGAATACATATCAACTAATTGAACAATAAAAACCAACGAAACGATGGCTAATGAAATTTGTGAAACTGTTTTTAAACTCATATGACACATTCTTTAGTTAATAATCTGCCGCAAAGATAGGAAATAATTCAGTAATTTCAAAACTTTATATTCAAAAATGTTATGAAAATGAATATTTTTGTTTTTTGGGGGGCCTTTCTATAATATTCGACTTCTTATTTTATTTTATTTAAACAAGTTCATCACATTCGCAGGCGGACGCTTGGCTCGAAGTTCATCGGCCATAAATTTCATATACGGCGCAACGTGCTGGAAGAACTGGCGATAGCCTTCGCAAAGGTAATTCACAGTGAAGCGACCGTCGGTGTCGGGTAGGAATCGGTTGCGCGGACACTCGCCGTGGCAGGCGAAAAGCCACTCGCACGAACGGCACGTCGAAGCGAGTTGGTCGGTTTTCTGACGCGCAAACTGCTGATGCTGAGGGCTGTAGATGAGTTCGAGGATGGTTTTGTCGCGAAGATTGCCGAGTCGATACTGCGGAAAAACGAAGTGGTCGCAGTCATATACGCTGCCATCGGCCTCGATGACGGCGCTGTTGGCACAGGTCTTGCTCAGCGTGCAGACGCCAGGCATCTCGCCAACCCAATTCGCCAATGTCGTGTCGAACAACTGCACGAAAAGCCGTCCAACATCGCGCCGCACCCAAAGGTCGAACACCTCACAGAGGAATTTTCCCCACTGCTCAGGCCGCACGGAATAGGGCATCAACTCGCCACTGCCGTCGAAGCCAGGTAGTTTGGAAAGACCTTCCTCGCTCCTCGTTCCTCCTTCCTCGAAAATTCCACGCTCCACCACAGGCGTAAATTGCAGGAATTGGCAACCGATTTCGCGGAAAAACTCGTAAAATTCTCGGGGCTGCTCGACATTCGCACTGTTCACCGTCGCCAGCGCGTTCCAATCGACCCCGTGTTTGTTGAGCAAATCGATGCCGCGCATCACGTCGTCGAAGGTTGAAGTGCCGCGTCGCGTATGGCGGAAAGCATCGTGGTGCTCACGCGGTCCGTCGATGGAAATGCCCACGAGGAAGCGATTTTCAGCGAAAAATCGGCACCATTCGTCGGTGAGCAGCGTGCCGTTGGTCTGGATGCTGTTTTCGATGGTTCGACCGCCTCCGTAGCGTTTCTGCAGTTCGAGCGCGAGTTTGAAAAAACGGATGTTGCGCATCAACGGTTCGCCGCCGTGCCACGTAAACTGCACGAAAGGAACGGTTTGCGCCTCGATGTATTGCTGAATGAAGCGCTCGAGCAACTTGTCGTCCATCACGCCATTTCCTTGGGTCAGATTGGCTTTCTCAAGGTAGTAACAATAGGTGCACGCAAGGTTGCAACGGGCTCCGACGGGCTTCGCCATCATCGAAAAGGGGCGACTGAAAGGGGCGAGAATCATATTTATTTACTATTTGACAATTTACTATTTACAATTTATTTACAATTTTCACTTCACACTCCACACTCAACACTTCACACTCCACACTGGGGCCTAAAACTCCACATACGGCGCAAGCCGCGTGATAGCCTCTTCGGGAAATTCGGGCAAGAACCGCAGGTCGTCAAGGTTTTTCAACGCCCCGTGCAACCGCCGACGATCGACGATGGCACGTGCCTGATAGAAATTGAGGTATGGATGCCGCCTCAACTGATTGATATCCAATTTATTAAGATTGAGTTTGCGAACATTCGTCTTGCCGAGCGAGAAATAGCGCAGCGACTCCTCGGGCAAACCGTCGATTTCCGACAACTGCTCCAGGCTGACATATCCGCCTAACCGCCGACCGTAATCCACAATTTTCCGTGCGAAATAACTCCCGATGCCAGGCACGCGACGCAGCATCGCCGTGTCGGGGTCGTTCATATCGATGGTGACAAGTTCGTCGGCCTTGATTTTCACGGGATAGCGCAGCGAATCGGTTTTTTCGGCCATTTCCGACGATTTTTCTGACGCAAACAACTCCGACGCAGGCCGATGGTCGGTCGTGAAGCGCAGGTAAGGCTCCAACTGCTTGAATTTCTCGACCGTCAGACCGTAGAGTTTCGCAAAATCTTCCGCCTTGCGATAAACACCGCCCTTCGACCGATATTTCATCATATTTTTCACCTGCCAAGGCTTCAGTCCGAGTCGCAAAAGTTCCTCGGGTGTGGCGGTGTTCGGGTCGAAAGGGAACAAATCTGCTGAAGTTGCCGAATAGCCCTCGAAATCGGCATTCTGATAGCGTTTTTCTCTCTTTTCATAGCGATTTTTCCCATCGTTGAACTGCGCAACGTCAAGACTGTCGGCTTCGTCGAAAGGCGTACTGTCGTGACTGCCCAACACGTGGAACAAGGCCGCGACAACCACCGCGACTATCAGCAAAACGCACATCGCCGTGCGGTCGCCTTTTCGGATATGGAAAAACTCCCTGATATGCATTCCGACGGTCGTTTTAAGGGTTTAAATCACGCCGAATTGATGCAGGAAAATGGCAGCAATGGCAATCGGACAGACCACGCGAATCAAGAACAGGAAAATGTTGAAAACCAACTGCCCCGTAGCGGCTCGCAAGGGGGTGTAACCCGTGAAAAATTCCTCGCGCACAAGCCGTTTCGACACACCCCAACCCAAGAACAGACACGTCAGGAAACCGCCGACGGGCAGCAGAATCTGACCCGTGACGAAGTCGAAAATGTCGAACAGCGAACGGCCTGCGATGGAAATGTCGGCAGCACCGAGCGACAACGAACAAAACGCACCTATCACGCAGGCAGCAATGGTCACCATCAGCGTGCCACGGTTGCGCGAAACGTGCAATTCCTCGACGCAGAACGCCGTCAGCACCTCGTGAAGCGACATCAGCGAAGTCAGCGCAGCCAGTGACAGCAGCACGTAGAACAACAACGCCACCGCCCAACCCACTGCCGGCATCGACGCAAACGCCTGACTAAACACGTTGGGCAGTGTGATAAACACCAACGACGGACCGCTTCCAGGGTTCACTCCCACCGAGAAGGCCGCCGGGAAAATCATCAGTCCGGCGAGAATCGCCACAAACGAATCGACCAGCGAGATCTGCACCGCCGACGTCACCAAATTCGTCTTGCTATTGAAATAACTGGCGTAGGTACACAGCGCACCCATTCCGATGCTCAGCGAGTAGAACGCCTGACCCAGCGCACCGAGGAAAACATTGCCGTCGATGCTCGAAAAATCGGGATGAAGCAGAAACGCTATACCCTTCGAAGCCCCTGGCAACAGACACGAAGCACCAACCAGCATCAGCAACAGAATGAATAGCAGAGGCATCATCAACTTCGCGGCCTTTTCGATGCCGCCGCGCACACCGCGACAGATAATCAGATGGCTCATCACAAGAATCGCCACCGTCCAAACCACCGGCATCGTCGCCGACGCTGAAAAATCTTCAAAATATTTCGTGACATAGTTCACATCGCCCGACAACTCGCCCGCCGCCGAGGCGTAGATATACTGCAAACACCAGCCCGACACCACCGCATAGTAACTGATAATCAAAAAACCCGTCAAGATGCCCATATAGCCGATGAATTTCGGGAAAAGATGCGCCCCGAACAGCGATTTCCGACCGCTCTGCTGCGCCACTTTCGCAAACACACGGCTCGCATTCGTACCGCCCCGACGACCAATGATAAACTCGCTGACCATACAGGGAATGCCCAGCAACAACACGCAAATCAAGTAAATCAAAATGAAGGCAGCACCGCCGTTCTCGCCCGCCATATAGGGGAAGCGCCACACGTTGCCCAAGCCCACAGCCGAGCCCGCCGTCGCCAAAATCACGCCCAATTTGCTGCCAAAACTACCTCGTTCTCTTGCATTCTCCATAAATGCTTGTTTTAAGATTTAAATTCTATTACCCTTGTGTTAGTAGCCATTAGGTCACTATTGTTTAGCCTTTGTCGCTGCAAAGATAATATAAATTATTGGAAATTGCAAGAAAAACGGTACAAATGAGGCGTAAGTCTGATGAATTTCAATTTTTTTTCTGGTCTATGTTTTCAATCGTGTGATAGGAAGTTCTGCCTCAAAAAAAGATTTGACTTCTTCACTACTGACGATGATGGGTGACATAGTGGTGGAACCGTCGATGTTTGTAACAATAGTTTGGGGCAGAAATTTGGGTATTAAATCCCAATAATAATAGTAGGTCATTACTGCCCAAGCAGCATCACTCAAATTTGTGAAACGAAGGGTTATAAAAGTATAATGATCGGCTTGTTCAACGGTTAGTTTCTGATATTTTTTCCCGACATTCAACCATGCACGACCAATCACCAACGAATTTTTCGAAAAATCGACTTCTGGCAATGGTTCATTTCCCTGATAAACCGACTTGAATTCTTCGTAGGAATTGATGACGACACAAACATTCTCTTGATTGTCAAACCCAGAGAATGGAACGTTTTTGACTTTTGTTCCTTCGCCTTCCTTTTCAATTGGGAACGATTTTTCAAAGAAATCTGAGAGAACTCCTTTTTCTTCAGGAATAATATCATCATCGCTACTGCACGATGAAACCGTCACTGCCACCGCGAGAAGCAGCAGGGCTGAGAAACAATAAAATACTATCTTCATAATATTTCTCCTCCTATTTTAGAAAAATAAATACAAGTCCAATCTTCCACTTCGTAGAAATATTCAACTCCACCTTTCATGATTTCTCCGTCTTTGTCGTAAGACATTCCGGCAAAACTCGACATAAAAGTCACATAAACATTATAAATGGGCTGACCATTCCAAGTTCCAGAAATGACATACATTCCACTTTCCCGATATTCACCCACTTGTTTTGCAAGCCATGAAGGCATAGACGACACATCCATTGGCTGATAAGGTATCCTTCTATTTGCGAGAGAAATCTCTTTTTCCGCAGGAATGTTGTTATCTTCATCGCTGCTACACGCAGTCAATCCCACCGGCAGCAGCAGGCAGGCGGAAATCATCACCAAGAAAAGGCGCAGGGTGTTGGAATGTGATTATTTGATTACGACTTTGCGACCATTCACAATGTAAACGCCCTTCGGAAGATGTTTTTTCGAGACTTTCCGGCCTTGCAGGTCGAAAATCTCTTGACGCTCATTGGTTACGTTAAGCAAATCCACAAGGTTAATTTCGTCACTTAATTCACACAAGTCTGGCACTGATGCCGCGAAACATCCACTTTCATACAATGCATTCGCACATTTCAAGGTACTATTTTCACTGTCTGGAGTGATGGCTAAAATATACCAAGCAGGCATTAAGGTCGAACGACTCACGATTTTGAGTTTATATATCTCTGCATACGAAGTCAGCAAATCCTTGTCCTCTTCTGTCTTGAGGCGTACATTCAAGTATGGGGTTTCAAAAACCTCCTTGTTGCTCTCTGTAAAATAACTATAAGTCAATATCACAGACTTTGCGTCTTCTTCCCAGAAATCCTGTGCCCTCAATTTCTCAAAATCTGACTGCGAAATAACAAAAATGCCAGAAGTCTCGTCTTTAATCGTAAACAGAACATTGACATTTGCACGAAATCTTTCAATAACCTCATTACAATCTTTAGAGATACTGACACAGACCTTGTTTTCGTTAAGGGTCAGGGGAACTTTGTTTCCTTGATAATAATAATAGTCAGTTTGTGCAATCGCGTATGTTGAACATACAACGAACAACAACATCAATAAATTTTTTCTGTTCATAGTTATGTATTAGGATTAATTTGTTATCAGTTTTTCTGCGCTCACTTACTTACTATTTTTCTCCCACCGCGAATATAAACGCCTTTTTCTGGCACAGTTTTCAGCCGACGCCCTTGCAGGTCGAAAATGGTAGAGTTATTGTTTCCTTGTGTATCCGCAATGGTTTCCACACCCAAACAATCGTCAATGTAATTGTCAATCTTCTCCCAAATCAAATTTTTATAGGAAGCATCTGCAAAAAAATTGCCGATTCCTTCATCGCCAATTTTACAATTCCACAAAACGGGAATAGAATCCCTAATGCCTGTGACAAAAGGGATAAACAAATCAAGCCAACTACCCACACCTTCCAACCAAAATCCTGTTGTATCCAAATCGGTATGGGGATAGCACAGCGCCGTTGCCAGCCTGCGATACGGAACTCCATCAATGTTAATTGTATCCACATGGACCACAAAGGCCTGATGGTTAAAATCATAGCCATTGTTGAACGGAGTGAAAACATCGCCCTCTTCCAGTCCGAAATCATAGAGCATCCAAGCATTGTCAGCCTGACCCTCCAAAAAGCACATCACGCGCTTGCCTTCTTCATACAAAGCAGCCTTATAAACATCTCCATTCTTGTAGATTTTCTTGCATGGAACATCATTGACGGTCGTATCACCTTTGACAATGTAGTAATAATCAAAGTAGTCCCACACCTTTCCCTCAACAAGAAAGGGAACTGCCGACTCTTGCGCGTTGGCAACTTGAAACGAAAGCAGTGTGAGTAGTAAAAGTGTGATTTCTTTCATAATGTATGTATGATATTGATTTACTTTGCAAAGATACGAAAAGTTATTGATTTTCAAAAAATATTAGGAAATTACGAAATATTTATTTACAAGGTTCAACTATACAGGAATATTCAAAAGGGAATCCAGTTGTAATTCCTTCTGGTATAATTTTTTCAAATTTCTTAATGATAAAAGAGATTTCATCTCCTTCTTTATATTCTAAAGAGATATTTTCTTTGGGAAAAATTACCAAAGAACCAACTTGAGGAGTGATTGTATTCTCTTCTGGAGAATGAAGAACTCTTACAACGAATGATGTTTGGGCTGCATCTAAAATGATTCCAGAATAGCAAGTCTCCTCATCACTACCACACGCCGTCAATCCCACCGGCAGCAGCAGGCAGACGGAAATCATCACCAAGAAAAGGCGCAGGGCACTTTTCTTCTTTTTCATTTTTTCTTTTTGTTCCATAGACATTTAGTTTTTAGTAGTTTGCAAAGTTAGTCCATTTTTCGCTACAAATTTACAAAAAAAACTTATCCCAACAAACTTTTTGTATATTTTTAACCAATTTTGATAGCAAAAAAAATAGAAAAATTAAAAATGTTTGGCAATATTGAAAGAATGTGCTACCTTTGCAGAAAATTGAATACTGATTGATTCCGAAAAATGCATTACAAATTTACACCGATTTTAAAGAATACGATTTGGGGCGGCACGAAAATTGCGCCCTTCAAGAACATTCAGACCTCGCTGCGGAAAATCGGCGAGAGTTGGGAAATGAGTGGCGTGAAAGGCAATGAAACCGTCGTGAGCGAAGGGCCGGAAGCCGGTCGGAAACTCAACGAACTCGTGGCCGAACAACGCGAAAAACTGGTCGGACGAGCCAATTTCGAACGCTTCGGCGCGGAATTTCCGTTGCTCGTGAAGTTCATCGATGCCCGCGACGATCTTTCGATTCAGGTGCATCCCGACGACGAGACCGCCCGTCGGCAGGGTCGCGAGCGCGGAAAAACGGAAATGTGGTATCTGATGTCGTCGGAGCCCGAGGCCACGCTGCTCTGCGGTTTGAAACGTGAAATCTCGCCCGAAGAATACAAAAAAATGGTGGCCGAAAAGACCATCACCGAGGCCATCGCACGCTATCCCGTCGGCGAGGGCGACTGCTTTTTCCTGCCTGCCGGACGCATCCACGCCATCGGCTCGGGCTGTTTCCTCGCCGAAATCCAACAGACGAGCGATGTCACCTACCGCATCTACGACTTCGACCGCCACGACGACCTCGGTCGTCCGCGTGAACTGCACACCGAACAGGCCGCCGAAAGCATCGACTACACCGTGCTGCCCGACTATCAGACGCACTACACACCTGTGAAAAATCAGCGCGTGGAACTCGTCAGTTGTCCTTATTTCACAACTGCCGTCTATGACCTCGACCAGCCGTTCCAACTCGACTATTCCGCTCTCGATTCTTTCGTTATCCTCGTCGGACTGAGCGGTGCGGCCATCGTCACCGAGCCCGACGGCAGCCATTTCGTGCTTCGGGCCGGTGAAACCGTACTTCTGCCTGCCACGACCGAAAAACTTCAAGTCGAAGGCACGGTAAAATTCCTCGAAACTTACGTTTGATGGGCTATTCGCCGCAAAGCAAGGCGCAAACCTTGTCTTGGAATGCCTTGCCGTCTTTCGCTTTCACAACTCCCTGGTTGATGATGGCGAAAGCGAGTTGATGGCCGTTGGCGGCGGTGGCATAGCCGGCGAGTGAACTGATGCCCGTGAGGGTGCCCGTTTTGGCGCGGACATTGCGATGGGCCGCCGTATTTTTCATGCGGTCTTTGAGCGTTCCGTCGATGCCTGCGATGGGGAGCGAGGGCTCAAGATGGCGGCGAATCGACTCGTTGCGCCACGCATGGCGGAGGAAGGCGGTGAGAAGTTCGGGCGAAAGGTAGTTGTAGAGCGAGAGTCCCGAACCGTCGGCGACAGTGTATTGTGCAGGGTCGAAGCCGAGCCGTTGAATGAGTTGGCGGACGGCCGTTCGGGCGTTTTTTTGCGTGGCTGGTCGTGCGATGGAGAGGGCAGTATGATAAAAAATGGCCTCGGCGTAGAGGTTGTCGCTCTGCTTCATCATACGAGTGAGAATTTCATTGAGTGGAGAGTGGACAGTGGAGAGTTGACAGTTGAGAGTTGACAGTTGAGAGTTTTCCATGTTCAATGTTCCATGTTCAATGTTCAATGATTCAGGTTCCAAAAACACAACGCCAACATCGGTGAGGAGTGTGGTGAGTCGATTGACGAAATTGTCCTTGCGATTGAGGAGCAGGGCCGACAGGCAGGGATTGTCGTCGTCCCAGCACCATCCTTGTCCGAGCAGCAGCGTGTCTTTCATCGACTTATCGGCAACGATACGACCGCAAATCGTGTCGATGCCAGCGACGCGGATGCGATCGACCAAATAATTCATATCGCCATTGTCGAAACTCGGGTCCATGCAGCCGACGCAAATGAGGTCGCCGACGAGCGTGCGCCCGACGATTTCGCCCTTGTAGCGCACTTCTGTCGTGAACTGATAGTTGCCGCCGTAGAGGTCGAGCATCGTAATCGCGGTGAGCAGTTTCATCGTCGAGGCTGGACGCATCCGCTGGCGATGGTTGTAAGTATAGAGGACGGAGTCGGCAGTCAAGTCCCAGACCATCAGCCCGAGTTGGGTGGTTTCGAGCAACGGACTGGTGGCGATGAGAGAATCGAGTTTAGTTGAGAGTTGACAGTTGAGAGTTGACAGTTGACAGTTGACAGTTGACAGTTGTGAATTGTTAATTGATAATTGTGAATTATCAGTTTGCGCCCGCAAAATCGTTGCGGACAGCAATCCGAAAATCATGCTGATAGCGTATTTTTTCATTTTCTCGTCCTTTTATGTGTCGAAAGTAGGTGCAAATTTAACAATTCCCGAAAAAAAACACTTAACTAAAACTTTCGAAATAGTTAAGTGTTTTGATTTTTTAACATCTCCTTTTCTCTTTTTAAGGCATTTGAAAAGATTGACAATTCTTGCTTTTAAAGTGTCCAACCCAAACTAACATAGGGATAGAATTCTGAACGACTCAAGCCGTACCTATCACCGAAATTGAATGACGGTGTAATACCTAAGCGAAACATCAAACCACGAACAGGTTGGAAACGGTAGCCGACATTTCCAAAGAGAAAATAGCCAAAAGTCTTGTGATGACCTTCTGCTTCAGCCATCAGCCCTGTCGAAGAAGGAACCCAATTGCTATATTTCTCTTGATAATAGCCGAGGCTCATTCCAAACCCTAATTCTAATTTACTTTTCCTCTGCCCCACCAGATAGTTTATCTCTGCTGGAATCGCCACGCCTTTAATGGACGAAGATCCAACTAAGAAGTTGCTGTGCCCGCTATAACTATAGCCAATACCGACACGATAGCCCCATCCCTGATTTCCCTTCAATCGGGAATCATAGTTTATTCCGACAGTATTGTGCGCGCCAAAAGCCTCTATAGAGATGTTTTGGGTCTGTGCATTTGCCAAGAGTGATGAGGCAAATAATATTAGGAAAATGAAAACATTTTTCATACTTGATATTGTTATTTATGTTTATTTATTAAAATAAAAAAGCAATTCGGACGAACAGACCGTGCGTCAGTTTGTCATCAAGCCGTGAGCCGTCCGCAGAAATTTTCTTGTCAAGTTCAAGGGTCGAGAGACTGTAGCCCAATCCCAGCGATACGTGCTGAAATTTCGCTTGAAGCCACAAATTTCCACCCCAAGAAACGGCGCGACTGCGATAGGTTTTGTAAATATCGCCCTGTGGGGTGCCGAGAAATAGTATCGTACGGTTAAATTTGGCATTCATCATACACGAGCCCTCTGCACCAATGGACAGTTCCATTCGTTCTGTTTTCAGCAGTGGTGGCGTGAAAGCTATGACAGACGGTTTCAAATAGGGGCGCATCAGTAGATTGTTATCATCCTCCGTATCATCAACTTTAGACAACAGTCCATTGGATGAGAACTGTTTCCAGTAGCCGACACTTCCGCCCACGCCGACATATCCATTCAACATATAATGACCACCGATTTCAACGAAATAAGTATCATTCAACGTGATTCCTGTACCGACAGACAAGACTCCTTTTGCTGTATCTTGAGCAAAGCTGTTTAGTGCTGTAAGATAGGATAATATGATTAGAAAAAAACTTTTCTTCATTTACATGATGTATGATATTTCCACTGGCAGTAAAACTGCCAGTGGAAATATATTTATTCTGTTATAAAACGAATTCCTAACCATTTCCCGTCATAATATGCTGCCCCAAACATATCAAGTTTCTTTATGTCGAATTCTGTTGGGAGAAATCCAGAAACAGCACCATTGTAAAAGTTCAATCCGAACGACCGATCAAAAATTACTGATTTTGACTTTCGACTTGAATATTCTTGCACTCCAACAACATATGGGCGTTCTTTATTAAAAGTCACTGTACTATTACCCCAAACAAAATATCCAACCCTTGGATCTTTGGGAGTTATTTGTTTCTTGATGGGGTTATATATGTAGCGGTTGTCCAAAGATTTTAATAAAGAATAAACGGCATTCGGAGGCGAATCATATATTTTATTTCCAATTTTTGCGACCCAGTCTTGATTGCCGATTTTTATTTCTGGCATCATAATTATAATGTCATCTACCCAATCCTTTATAAATGGGAGTTTATGATAATTTCCATAAATAAAATTGGATTGTAGATCGTTTAATTTTCCTGTGAATTTTCCCCAGGCTCCAGAAGGCGTCGGAAGAATGTTTGAAAAAGAACGAGGATTACTATACTTCATCTCACCTTCCATACCGTTAAATCCTATAACAAGTTTTGATGCCGTTTCTGATACCCAATAGGGGATTCCCAAAAATCTTTTGCGTTTCTCCATCGTTACCTTTATACCTGCACTGGCATAAAACTGGTAATTTACATCAAATACATTTACTTTAACACGTTTCTTTTTGTTAAAATTGTTCGTCTTGGAAACATCTTTACCTCGCAGCTTATCTAAAAATTTCTGAAAAACACTATTATTTTTCCATTTATAAGTTTCTACATTGTATCCAGTATGAAAAGAATTTTCTCCAGAAACAGAATTAGTTGCCAATACCGTTGGAATAGTTTCTAATTCGCTCAAGTCAAAATTTTCTTGAATCGTTGTTGCAAAAGAGTTTGTAAAAACAACATCATTATTTAATTCAACAGAAGCACCAGGAGCAACTCTAATAGAGGTACTCGGTTCAAAGTCCCTAATAGCTAATTCTATATTCTTAGAATTTTTTATTTCTGTTGAGAACGTACCATATTCTGTTATTTTATACAAGCGATTTTCCACACAAACACGCAAAGTCGTATCAACAACATAGGTTAAAGCGTCATCTAATAATAAGTTTTCGGCTTTCATCAAATTATATTCGTCTTCTGTCATTTCTTCCAAATCAGACAAGTCTTCGCTATTGTAACCTGAGCGTGTTTGGATTTTTTCCAATCGTTTTTGCAAAGAGGCTACTGATTCAAAAGGCTTACCATTTTTAGATCTTGTCATTTCACCTCTATAAAATTCTTCAGAATCTGAATTCTGAATCTCTTCAAAATATTCCTCAAGAGAAGACATTGTAGGAAAACTCAAATACCCTTCTTCTGTCACGGTTATTTCCGAAAACAAGGATTTTTTTTCGGGAGAGTCATCCCCTTTAATAAAATCATCTTCGTTGGAGCATGATACTACACATAATGCAACTCCCAATAAATAAAATACTGTTCTTTTCATAAAAATAATTCATTTTGAAGTATCATTCTTCACTTATGTGTCGAAATCCCCTGCGGTTAATAATTTGTTAAAAGTTCTCTGTTGCCACTTCCTCCGATGTGCGCACATTTTTAGTCGTGGCGGTCTGCACTCCATCCTGTTGCAATCAGAATTTCATGCAGAGTTGTCGAATCGTCATCCGACAGGAAACGTCTTTCCTTATGTTAACGTGGACAAAGATATACGAAAATTTTTTAATAAACAAAATTACCCTCACCATTAATATTTTTTTAACTAATTTATTACCAATTTTAATGGATATTTGCAAAAAAAAACGTTCTTATCTCGTCAGCGAGATTTTCATTGAGAGTCCGAAATCTTGCGTCGTGGTCGGATAACTGCTCGACGAGAGCAGCGGCGTGTTCGTCTGGCGGTCGAAATAGAAACTCATCGTGAGCAGTTTCGAGAGCGTGTAGTCGGCGATGAACGAGAGTTTGAACGCCTTGTTGCCACTGCTGGCCGACGATGTCAGCGAGGCGATGTCGCGTGTGATGTTCGCCTGATTGCGATAACTCACGTCGAGACGCAGGTTCAGGGCGTTGTTTGTGGTGGTTTTTCCACGTGGCGAGGTCGTTTCTTGGTCTTGGTTCTTCTTACCCTTCACGGCACGGTGGTTGCGACCGCCGAAAAGCTTGAAATCGTTGATTTTATAGCCCCATTTCACCACCCAGTCGCCCGATGTGGCCTCGTTGAGTTGCACACTCGTCATCGAGAGGTTCAACACGCGCGTCGAACGGTATTCCACGCCCACCGTCATATTGTTTTGCAGCGTCACATCGACACCGAGCAGCGGCGAGAACGACTCGTTGATGCTGACCGTCGAAACATTGTACATCGACGACGGAATGGGCATTCCCGTTGTGGCATCGGTGACGAATCCGAGCATTCCATCGACTCCGTTCGAGAGCGGATTCGGGTTCATCATTTCCATAAACGTGCTGTAGGAACTGTACGCTCCGACTGCGTAGATGCTCTTGTACGAATGGTTGATGTTGACACTCTTGAAATGGTCGCGGAACCACGGCAGTTTGCCCAGTCCGCTGTAGCGCACGGTCCAGTTGGGAAGCAGTCGCGAGAGCGCGGGGAAGATGTCGAGCCCGTCGCCGCCCATACTCGTGTAGGCCGAGAGGAAGGCAGGCACCATCACATCGGCACTGTACTTATTGACCGCGCCGTTTTCGGGATTGAACGGCTGGCCGGCGAGCGGTGTGCCTTGGGGATAAATCGTGCCTTGATATTGCGCTTCGACGCGGTCGCGATAGCCGTCGAGCGAAGCGACAAACTTCTCGAACGTCTTGCTGTGGTAGCCGTTGTTGGCGTTGCCCGAACTCTCGAATGCGCTACCGATGGAAATCGTCGTCATTGTGAACGTACCGCTTTGCGTGGTCGGATTTCCAACGTACATATACTGAATACTCTTCGCGCGAGTGAGCATACGCGAGGCATTCAGGTCGATTTTGAAGTTTCTGAAAGGCTCGAGCGTGGCGCGAATCTGCAAATCCTCGGTGCGGTTGGTCGTGGCAGGCGTGGCGATGTCGTCGTTCATCAGCAGCCAATCGTTTTCACGCGCTTTTTCGAGGTAGGAATCGCCCGAAAAACCGAAAGCGAAGTCGAGTCCGGGGGCGAGAATACCGCCGGTGCGCGTCTGTCCGAAGGCTTTTCCGACGGTCGGCATAAAGCCGGGCAACGCCATCGAATACTGGTTGCGATACGACAGACTCACGTTGCGCACCATCATCAGGAAGCGGGCCACGCTCTGCGTCGTCTTGTACCAGCCTTTGTCGTCGAGCGGTTCCTTCGGCATCAGCGATAGTTTGATTTTTGTCGGCGACGAAGCCGGAAGTGCCTGAATATTTTGTGCGACGAGCGGTTCAAACAGACTGTCGGGCATTTCGGGATGCAGGTTTCGCAGCGAGTCGCGCACCGCCTTCTTCATAGCGATTTCGTCGGCTTTCATCTGCTTGGCGACCGATTTCGGCATCCAAACCTTGATGTTGTTGTCGTCGATTTTCTTGAATTTCACGGGATAGGCCTTGCCGTTTTCGGTCTTGGCGGTCAGGCGGAAACGCTTGGTTTTCTTGCCGTGCGCCACCGAGATGGCGGAATCGGGCAACAGCGTGAGTTCCTTCTCGAACCCTTTCGAGTTTTTCGGCAAGGCTTTCTTCTGCTCTTCGGCCTTTTTGTCGGCATCGGGGTCGCGTCCGGCGGCGATGGCCTCGGCACGCGCCTTTTCTTCCTCTTCCTTCTTCTTTTTAGCCTCTGCACGGGCTTTTTCGCGGTCTTTCTTCTCTTTGTCGAGTTGCGATTTCGACTTTTCCTTGCTGAAACGGTCGTTGGTCTTTTTCAGGAAAGGGATTTGGTTGTAGAGCCGCTCCAGACTGAACGAACCGTTGAGGTTGAGCGTGCGGTCGTTGGAAATGATGTTGCCGAGCGAAGTGCCGTCTTCGAGGTCGGTTCCGCGCACCCAACGATACGACGAATTGAACGACACATCGCCGTTCACCCAGTCGAAAATCGGGATGAGGTTGAGCGGCAACTGATAGGTCGCTTGGAACGACTGATTGTAGTCGAGCGGCGTTCCGAAGTGGCGCAGCGACGTTTTCACCGAGTCTTTCCACGCCTCGTAGCGGTCGGGATAGAGGTCTTTGTTGATGATGGTGTAAGGTTCCTCGATTTCGGCGTGGGTGGCGCTCTGGAAGTTCATGTGAAGGTTCTTCGTGAGGTCCCAGCGAATCGAGAAATCGCGGTTCCACAGGAATTGCTCGCTGAACGTCGGGTCGAGTTTCGAGCCGCCGAGGTCTTCCATATCGCGCTCTTGCAATTCGTAGTAGTTGCGCAGGATTTCGGTGTTGAACGCGACGCTCTGCGGCAGCCAATTCAGCCCGAATCGCTTCAGAATCTCGTACCATTTCGACTTCGACTTGATGTTTTTGAATGGTTCGAGCGGCTTGAACACGGGCGTCCACGAATAATTCATTCCGCCGCGCCAGTTGTGCTCATCTTCGTAGATGGTGGTTTCGCCCGAGGTGTGGCGATAGGAATGGCTGTAGTGGAACGAGAAGTTCGCGGGGTCGATGGGGGTCGGATGGCGCTTGTTCTGAATGCCCACGCGCACGTTCGAGAGCGAGAAATTGCGGTTGGTCGTGCGCGTCACGGCAATCGACTCGATGCTGTCGCGCTCGTGTTGGTCGGCAGCGGCATCGAGCGCGTCGTCGAGGCGCATATCGGTGTCGAGCGGATTGTATTTCGGGCGCGATTCCTCTTTCGTAATCGAATAGTAGAGCGGTGCCGACACCTTCGCCTTTTCGGGGAAGAATTTGCCGAGTTCGACCGATGTCGTGATGCTGTAGGTCTTGTAATCGTCTTTCGACCGCGTGGCAACGCCCTCTTCCAAGCCGCCGAAGCCCTCGGAAGTGTATCGACCCTGCACATTCACCGTGCCGAGGTCGGAAAGTTGCATATTCAGGTTGCCCTGCGCCGCCCATCCGCCTTCGTTGTTGTACTCTTTCAGGCGCAGTTCGTTGATCCAGATTTCACCCGATTTCGGTGTTCCGCTGAGGTTGCGCACACCGATAATCATCGTTTTCACCTCGCCAAGCGACGGATTTCCCATAATGCTCATCTTGTTTTGCGGATGGTCGGGGTCGTACTCGCTAAACAGGCGGTTGAAGGCGGCCATTCCCTCGGCTTTGGCGCGATTTCGAGCTTTTTTCAGCGAGGTGAAGATGCTGAGCGGCACGTCGAGCATATTTTCCTCGGGCCAGACGGCGCGGCAGTCGTTGGGCGAATAGCGGTCGTAGTGGCCTTCGGGCGTGAGCGTGAGGGGAATTTCGTATTCGTAATAGTTCGATTTGTAGTCGCTACCGAAGCGCACGAACACGGCCAACTGGTTGTTGCCGAGCATCGTCGTGTTTTGCTCGAAAGCATTGGCGTGGACGAACATCTGGATGCGCTTGTACTGACGCAGGTCGAGCATCGTGTTGCGATAAACGGCCTTCGACTCGTTGTTGCCGAGGTTGGTGACGGTCATTGCGAGTGCCTGCTCGTTGTTTTCGACGAGTTGGGGCTGCGAGGGGTCGGTGTCGCGACGGATTCCGGGCGGCAACACGTAGTTCACAGGCGTTTTGTCGTTGTTTTCCTCGATATTCACAGCGCTGACGGTCATTTTTCCGCCTTGCGAAGCCGCATTGTCGAGGTTTTGCTCATAGACGCGCCACTCGCCGCGCACGAGGTCGAACGTTCCGAAGCGCATAATGACGGGATGCTGGAATTCGGTGAGGAACATTCGCATAAAACGAATCGACGTGAAATCGTTGATGCTACCGACGCGGTCGTGGTAGTCCTCGAGCGGAATGCGGAACAGATACCACACGATGTGACCGTCTTCGCCGTTGCGCAGCGTCTTGGTGTATTCGCGCTTATCGACGATGTGGTTCTGACCCACAACGAGGTCTTGCGGACGAACCGAAATGCGATATTGGTAGTATTTTTCGTATTCGTTGAGCGTGTAGTCTTGGTTGATGTCCTCGACGTCGGGCGTGGTTTTGTAAGAGGTGTCGTAGCCCTCGGTGCGTGTGTCGTTGTCGGGCGAGTTGCCCTGCGGATTGTTGATGTATTTGTAGCGACGGATGATGTCGGCACGCATATTGTCGTAGTCGGAACCACGGAAATAGTGGTAGTTGTCGTTCGCAGGGTCGTTCATAATGCTGTCGAACACGGCGGGCGACACTTTTCCTTGAATCTGCCGCAAAAAGTCTTGATAAGCCTCGTAACTGCGCTCTTCCTCGTCGTTCAAACCGTTCAAACCCACGTCCTGACGGGCTCGACTGCCACTCGTCGTCGCAAAGGCGTAGGTGACGGTCGATTGCGTCGGAATCTTACCCCACTGCGTGAACGTGAAGGCGTTGGAACCATCGACGGGCATACCGCTTTCGTAGAATTTCTTTCCGTCGCGCAGCACGTCCTCGCTCACTTCGCCGAGGTTGATGTAGAAGTCGCCGCCGTACTCGTGGGCATCGGGCTGTTGGTTGGTATAAAGGAACGGGTCCATCATCCAGAACTCGATGTATCGAATGTTGGCTGCCTCGAAATCGGTGGTTTCGAGTTTGCGCATCATACCGCCCCAGTGCTGTGTCGGATTGTTGAGTTTACCGTCGGACGCGAGGTCGGGATTGAAGTTGTACGGACCGCGCTCGTTGGGATAATAGGCGATGTTGAGAATCGGCAGCGTGGCAGTAGCACCGCTGTAACTGCTCTGGTCGCGGTTGGGGAAGAGTTCGTTGGTATAGATTTCGCGAATGTAGTAGTTGGAAAGTTGGTTGAGGTCGCTCTTGATGTGGCTGGGCGTGAGGCTCGACGAACGGCGCGTGAAGAGCGGGTCGATGGTGTACCACGCCATTTGCGAACGGTTGAAACCGCTCGTGAGGCCTGTTTTGTCGCGACTTTCAGGGAATTTCGACGGCACACTCGACAACAGCCACGAGGTCGGTGTGGAAACGTCGATGGTTGATTTCGTATTCTCGAAATCGTCGATATACGAGGCGTTGTCTTGCGTTCCGCGACTCTGTCCCGCGATGAGTTGGGCAAATTCACCCGTGAACGAAAGTTGCGACGGCTGCGTCAGGCGCAGGAAGGGGATTTTGTCGAGCAGATTCGTCAGCCACTGGCTTTCCTTCTTCCAATTCATATTCACACCCCAAAGCGTGTTGTTCAGCGGTTCCGAACCCATATTCACTTTCGTCGTGAGCGCCTGTTCGGAAAGGTGTTGCAGCGTACCGCTCAACTGGAAATTTTTCGAGAAATCATAAGCCCAGTTCACGCCGAACATCGTTTTTCGCATTTGTCCCCAGTCGGTGTTGCTTTCGAGCGACACGTTGATGGGCGTTCCAGCGTCGATGATGCTTTGGTTGAGAATCGTCACCTCGCCCGCGCTGTAGTTCACGGTGTAGTCGCTGCCTTCGCTGAGCGTCACACCGCCTGCCGTCACCACGACCGAGCCTTGCGGCACGTATTGCGCACCGAGCGAAATCACGTTGGCCGAAGTGCCTCGGAATTGTCCCGTCAGCACGAATTTGTTCTTTTCGGCGATTTGCTTCGCGACGGTCATCGTCGAGTCGTAGAGTTCGGTGAAGGCATATCGCTTCGCTTTTTCGTCGCTGATTCCCTTGGAAGTCAAGTATTTATAAAGATATTGACCGAAAGGCTCAGCGGCTGGGAAGAAGACGCGACCGTTCGACACGGTGTAGCCCTCGACAAAGTCGAAACGACCGTTGGAATGGACTTTCATATTGTTGTCCAAACGGTCGGCGCCGAGCACTTTGATGAGCATTTCGTTTTTGATTTGCGGCTCTGGAATGTAGGTCAGATAAACGCCTGCGGTGTCGCTCTGGAACTTCACATCGAGGCGGAATTTGTCTTTTTCGACGGTCGAAGCGAGGTAATAGACGTTTTTCATCATCAAGCCCCAGTTGCGCTGATGGGGGTTGTTCGACGTGTTTTTCAGGGCTTTCACGAAAAGCGCCTGCTGCACGTCGGTGATGTCCGAGGCGAACTCGCCAACCTGATAGGTCTGACCGCCGTAGGTGTATTCAAAGGCGACGGCAAGCACTTGGTCGGTATGCACCTCCATATTCAGCGAAATGTAGCCCAACGCCGTGTTCACCGTGTATTCCGACGGACTGAGCAGGCGTGCGCTTTGCAGTTTTTCGTAGTCGGCACCGCCCACGAAGCGGCTGATGCCGTCGAGCACGGTCGAAGTTTGGTCGATGTTTCGGGCGGCGGCGTAGGTCGTCACCATCTGCTGATATTCGGTGTTGGCACCGTTCGACGGCACTTGCACACCCGTCACCTGCCAAATTCCGTTGATTTTCGCTGGGTTGGTCTCGCCCAAGTCGGTCAGGGCGACGATGTTGCGTGTGTTGGTGGTGGTTCCGGTCTTGTTCGTCACCCAAATTTCCACGCGATTGATTTTCACGCCCGTCATCAGGTTCGGCAACGTTTTCATCGCGTCATCGTAGCGGTCGCGGAAGTATTGAGATAGGAAGAAGTGTTGGTTTTCCTCGTAGTCGGCCACATTGATTTCAAAGGGTGTCATCTGCACGCCGCCACGCGACGAAACGCTTTTCGAGGCCGTTTTTTTCTGTGAAACGACGGTCTGAAGCGACAATTTGCCGAATTGCCAGTCGGTGCGCAGACCAAACAGGCTCGACGCACCGCGCACAAGGCTCGAATTCGACGGGAACGACACGTATCCGCCCTCGACGAGTTTGATGATTTCGTCTTCCTTGCCGTCGTACTTCAATTTCATATTCTGCGTGTCGAAATCGAAGGTCGCGTCGGTGTTGTAGTTCAAGTTCAAATTGACCTTGTCGCCGACTTTTCCCGTGACGTTCAAGTTGATTTTTTCGTCGAAATCCATCGTTGTCGTCTTACGGTTGCGGACGGGCAGCGATGGGTTGTCGATGTTTTTCATCGTCACGCCGAATTTCAGTTCTGCCGTGCCTCGCGTCGTCACGCGCACACCGCCCGGACCGAAGATTTTCTCCGCCGGACCAAGGTCGAAGTGCATATCGGTGAAGTCGAATTTCTCCTTGCCTTTCGTCTGGTAGATTTCGTCGTTTTTCGTGCGGAAAAACTTGCGAAGTTGCTGTTTCGTGCTCCAGTCGAGATATTCCGAAGGCGTCATCATAATCGGTGCGGCAATCCATTGGTTGCCGATTTTCGAGCCGATGACGTAGCGGTCGAGCGTGTCGTTGTACTCCACCTGCTGCTTCATATTCTCAGGCCGCTTCAGGTCGGCTGGATTCTGGTTGAGGTCGTCGTAGGTGATGGGCGTGGTTCGCTGAATCTTCCAGCGCGTGTTCAGCAGCGAGTCGGGAATCTCCTCATCGTCGTCGATGATGGGCTGTTCGGCGACATTCGCCGTTTTCTTGTTGTCTTTCGAGGCGTTTCCAGTCGTTTTCGAGCCTTGATTGGCGCCATTCGTCTGGGCAAAAGCAGTGCTGCCGACCATCAAAATGGCCAGCACCATCAATCCTTTGATCCATCGCCTAAATTCCATAACTCCTTTTTAACTCCTGCTAACTCCTCAATTTCCCTCCCCCATTTGGGGGAGGCTGGGAGGGGGCTTTATTTAATCATCTTCAACGCCAACTTAATCACCTGTTCCACAGGCAATTCGGGCTGTTCGGTCAGAATCTGCGACACCACCTTCGCACTCGGCGCCGGCGGGAATCCCAACATCGAGAGCGCCTGCACCGCCTCGTCGCGCACAGGACTCGCCACGGCCATCGCCGCCGTCGAACCACCAGCGTGCAGTTCCTCGGCAATGCCGCTCGTCATCACCTTGTCGCGCAAATCGACGATGATGCGCTGCGCCGTCTTAAGTCCGATGCCTTTCACGCCTTTCAGCACGCGCTCGTCGCCGTTGGCAATCACGTTGCACAACTCTTTCGGCGACAGGCTCGACAGAATCATCCGCGCCGTGTTCGCACCCACGCCCGAAACGGTGATGAGCAGACGGTAGAGTTCGCGCTCCTGCTTCGTTGCGAAACCGTAGAGCGTGAACGAATCGTCGCGTCCGCCCGTCACAAGCGCCTCGTGAACGTAGAGTTTCGCGTCTTTTTTGCCTTGAATGGCACTGTAAGTATTGAGCGAAATTTGCAGCGCATACCCCACCCCGACTGCTTCCACGACAGCCAGCGCAGGCGTCAGCTCCGTCAGCTCGCCCTTGATATATTCTATCATAACAACAAAAATTTTTGGCCGCTATCGATGCACGGCAGTTTGTATATACACGCTACAATAACGGAAAAAGTCGCGATTTTATTGCATTTTTGCACAAAATTCATATCAAAATAATGACTTTACCAAAAATATTTGTAACTTTGCCCTCGAAAACAGCAAAAAAGAAAAGAATATGGAACAAGCAAGAACACCGCTTAATGCAGCGCAACTGGACTTTTTACAACTTCTGGCACACATCAAGACCACTGAGGAACTCGACGAACTTCGCCAAGTTGTCAGTGACTATTATGCACAAAAGGCCGAGGAGGGGATGAACCAACTATGGGAATCTGGACAATGGAGCAAGGAAAAAGATGAAAAAGTCTTGAAAATGCACCTTCGCACACCCTATAAATATGCAAAATAACAAGATTGTCCTCGACACCAATTGCCTGCTCGTTTCCATCTCAAAATATGGCGAGGCCTATCCTGTCTGGCGTGGATTTCTGGAAGGAAAGTTTACGCTTTGTGTTTCAACGGAAATCTTGGAGGAATATGAAGAAATCATTGCCAGTATGGCCACACCCGACGTGGCAAGAAACGTCGTGGATGTCATTTTGAAGCGTAAAAATGTTGAACGCGTTGACCCTCATTACCACTGGCATCTCATCACAGCCGACCCCGATGACAATAAATTTGTCGATTGCGCCTTTACAGCCGGAGCCGTATACATCGTTTCCGACGACGCACATTTCGATGTCCTGCGCGACATTACGTTTCCAAAATTACTTGTGCTCAAATTGAAAGAGTTTTTGGAAACGCTGCAGAAAGAACATTGATATTAAGGAAAAGAATATGCCCACCAAATCATTCAAAAGGTGGGCATATTTTCAAAAGATTATTTCCGTGAAATAATAACATTCATAAGGCCAACTATTTCATTTGTCAATTTACCATTTTCCCCCGTATGAATACGAATGATAGGTTCTGAAATGCTATTCATATTAATAACAACCGTATAGTCATGAACTGTTTTATCATCTTCTTGAATATATTCAGTATGTTTTTTTGCAGTCGTTCCCCCAATGATTGCACCAGCAGGACCAGCTACAACATCTCCAACAATTGAGCGACCAATTACACTTCCATTTTTTGATTTAGTTACAGCTATCATCTTACCTTTTATTACTCTTGGACTATCGCTAAAAGTACAAGACATAACATCTTTGAAAAGATATTCTCTCCCTAAGATGAAAATTTTCTTTGAGTTTTCATAAACATTAATTTCAGAATTTATATCATATTCATTTATTATCAATGTTTTACTAGGAGTTCCATTTTCTGCTAAAAACAGTTGTTTCTGACTATTGTACTCTTCTTTCTTAATTCTTAACTTTTCCTCTCTTTCTAAACGAGCATTTTCTTCCTGCACTCGTTTCTTCGATTCCTCTTCAGAGGCTGAAACAATCGCTATAGTAAATATGATGGCAAAAGCTGCAATTACCAACCATACCCAACTTTCAAGATTTCCATTTTCATTAACAGAACCTCCACCTAAAACGGCAAATGCTAATAAAATTAGCATAGATAAAATACTTTTTGATTTCATAACTGTAGTTTTTTGATAAAAATAAATAAAAAAATTGCTGAAATATAACTCATTAAATCCAAAAAATCAAATGTACCTGAGAGGATGCCGAAGTATTGCAATAATTCAGAAGTAATTGCCATAATTGGTAATGTACAAAGAAAACATTTGTAAACGGACTTTTTATAATTTCCCCATACAGAGTCAATGATGAACAGATAAGAAAACAACCATAAGCCTGCGGGCATACTATATTTAACCCATCCATATACGCTATTTTTTCCATAATCTGCTCTAAAATTGCAAATATATTCTGACATTCCTAATTTTTGAAACCAACTAAACATAAGAAGACTATCTGTCCTATAAAGAATATATATTATTCCACCGACAGATAATGCAACAATACCAATTGTTACTTTTATCGTCCTTTTATAATCTTCTATTTTAACAACCATATTCTACTAATTAATGATTTTCTCAACGAACAGAAGCGTGGAACTGATATACCACGTCTGATGTTGGAGGTCGTAGGAAAACCATTATAGGCAGATTGTGATAACAGTCCACGCCTAGCGTGAACCGTCATTACTCTTACTTGCCTATGCTGCAAATTTCCTACGTTTCCAACAATCAAGCCGAGAGCATAACGCTTCGTTTTTAATATTTTGTTGCAAAGTTAATAATTTTTTTTTATTTTCCAACTTTTTTCTCATTTTTTTCAAAAAACAACTACCACTTATAACAAAAAAAGCCCCTCTCTTTTCGGAGAGGGGATAGGGGGTGAGGCCCTAAAATCTTAGAAATTCACACCGAAGTTCACGAAGAACGCATTCGTGTGAACGGCGTCGTCGCTCTTGCTGATGTCGGTGACACCAAACTGGTAGCCGGCTTCGAGATAGAGGTTTTCGTACTCAGCACCGCAACCCAGTTTGAAGCCCATGTTGGCACGCTTCAGATGGTCGAAAGTGCTGTCTTCGACGGTGTTAGTTTCTGCGCCTACATTCGGATGCTTGAACTTTCCGCTCACGGCATACGAGAACACTGGGCCGAGGAAAGGCAGAATGGCGATGTCGTCGCCAGCCTTCAGGCCATACTTCACCAAGAGGGGAATTTCCAAGTTGTTGTAGCTCATCTTGAACTTGTCTTTCTTGGCACCGCGCTCCGTGTAGTACAGACCGCTCTCCAAGAACACGGGAGCCGTGTGGGAAAGGCGCAAGCCAATCACACCTGCCAGCGTCATGCCGACCTTGCTGTTCAAATCTTTCACGACAATGTTATCGCCACTCAAATTGGCTGCCGTCAGACCGATGCGAACACCATAATAAACATTCTCCTCGTCGAGCGAGAAGCCACCACTGCTAAACTGTGCAAACGAAGGCATCGAAAGTGCCATCGCTACGATTGCTACTAAAAATTTCTTCATAATCGTTCTTTTTTATAGTTAATAAATAATATATCCACACTTCACACTCCACACTTCACGAATCACGTTTCTTCTTAAAATAATCATTGTAGATTTTGATGCCGAACACGATGCAACTGCACGTCGTCGTCACCAGATTCGTCAGAAACAGCGACCACAGCACGTCGGGCTTGTGCAGAATGCCCTGCAACATGAAGCAAAAGCCACCAATGGCCATCATCAAAAAAGTCGGCAGGGCGATGTCGTCGGTCTTGCGCGTCCGAATCGTCTGCACTGCCTGCGGCAGATAGCCCAAAATCATTCCGATGCTCGCCACCCATCCGCACACTTCATAAAAGAGTCCTTGTTCCATTTTTTTCGTTGTTTTCGGGCGCAAAGGTAGTGATTTGTTTCCAAATATGGCTATTCATTGCAAAAAAATTAAAAAAAATTTGCATAATTGCCAAAAACATCGTAATTTTGCAGCCGCAAACCGAAAAAGGTATGCGCTTGTGGCGGAATTGGCAGACGCGCCAGACTTAGGATCTGGTGTCTCACGACGTGAAGGTTCGAGTCCTTTCAGGCGCACAAGTCACGCAACAAGAGCGGTTTCCGCAAAAGTCGGCATAGCTCAGCTGGTTAGAGTATCACCTTGACATGGTGGGGGTCCTTGGTTCGAGTCCAAGTGTCGACACAAAGATAAGTGGCTGAAATTCAGTCACTTATTGTTTTTTAATTTAAATCTGAACGAATCATGAGATATTTATGGTCTTTTTTCTGCCTGTTTACGGCAGTGGCACAAGCCCAAACGGAGGTTTTGGCCGACGAATTCATCTACGACGATGCGCCGTTTCCCTCGTGTCACGCCTCGACCATCGTCGAACTGCGCAACGGCGACCTGCTCGCCGCGTGGTTTGGTGGCAGTTACGAGGGTGCGACCGATGTCGGCATCTGGACCGCCCGCAAATTCCACGGTGCAACGCGCTGGACGAACCCACGCGAAGTGGCGACACCGCAAGGTCGAGGCGCGTGCTACAACCCCGTGCTGTTTCAAATGCCCGACGGCGAAGTGCTACTCTTCTACAAAATCGGAAAATTTGTGCAAGATTGGTCGGGCTGGCTCGTCCGCTCTCGCGACGACGGACAAACATGGTCGTCGCCCGAACGGCTTCCCGAAGGTTTCCTCGGACCGGTGAAAAACAAGCCGGAAATCGTTGGAAGAATCGCAAAAAATCAAGAAAAAGTTGGAAAAACTCAACATTCCATCCTTCTCTGCCCTTCGAGCACCGAAAAAGACGGTTGGAAGATTCATTTCGAGCAATTTCTTTTAGACGATGCCGGACGATTCCCTTCGACGGAAAAATTGGCGTCGAAAGCCTTGAAAACAGACCCCATCGACGCGGCGCAGGCCGAAAAAACTTTTGAAAAGGGCACGCTTTCGCCCATCGGCTGCATCCAACCCTCGATTTTGAGGCTGAAAAACGGTCGGTTGCAGGTGCTTTGCCGCACGCAAAACGCTCGTTTGGCCACGTCGTTCAGCGAAGATGGCGGAAAATCGTGGAGCAAAGTGACGCTGACCGACCTACCCAACAACAATTCCGGCACCGATGCCGTGACACTGCACGACGGTCGCCACGTGCTCGTCTATAACCCCGTGGCCACGCCCAAGGGCGAAAATGGCGGAAAGCGCTCGCCCCTGTCGGTGGCTGTCAGCAGCGACGGAAAAAACTGGCGCAACATCCTCACCCTCGAAGACGACGACAAGGGCGAATATTCCTATCCCGCCGTTGTCGAGGGCCGCGACGGCACCATCCACATCACCTACACGTGGCGACGCTCACGCATCAAACACGTGCAAATAAAACTGCGTTAGAACTTGAATTTGTAATCGAAGCCGAGCACGTGGGTGCTACGGTCGTTTCTACCGAAAAGCGACGGGTCGTAATTGGTGTTTGAAAAGTCGTACACGGGCGTTCCGCTGTCGTCGGTGAAGTTTTTCACTGTGTTGAACGCACTTTCGCCGTTGTCCGCCGATGATTTGTGCTGATAGCGATAATAGACCTCGACGGAATGTTTTTTGTTGATTTTGTACTCAACGCCGGCGGTGTAGCGCATTTTATCGATACCGAAATTGTCGCCGCCGTTATACATTTCGACACTGGCAAAGGGTTTCCATTTCAGGCCTTTCTTGTCGTATTCCACCTGAAGTCGCGAGCGCAGATGGAACGTGCTTTTGCTCTTCACGGTGTCGATTTCCGACAGGTCTTTCCGAGAATCGACAACCTCGCTGTCCCATTCGTTCAGCATATATTTCATGCCATAGCGACTCATCGATGTTTCCGGACGGAAGTTGTATTGTCCTTGCTCGCGCAGCGAAACCTCGAAGTTGCCGAATTTCTTGTGCAAAGTGGCCGAGAGAAACACGCGATGGCGACTGTTCCAATAGGAATCCGACGTGCGAATCTTGATGTTTTTGGGCTCGAGTTCGTCGTCGTCGAGGTATTTCGTGACCTTTCCCTTCGTTTCGGCGAGGGTGTAGTAGCGAATGAACTTATATCCAGCCTCGAATTTCAGCCATTTCGTCGGTTTATAGACTCCACTGACGCCGGCCGTCCAGCGTTCGAGTTCCTTCGCATTGTCTTGCAAGCGAAATTCCGTCTCAAATCCTGCACTCCATTTCTTGTCGATTTTCTTCTGCACCTCGATAGAAGTCCAGATGCCGAAATCGTCGCTCTGTGCGCGTGCCACCATCATCGCGAGGCACAGCACCATCAAAATTGTAATTCGTTTCATATTTTCACTTCTTTACCTTTTTACTTTTTCACCTTTTCACCTTTTCACACCGTCGAAAGGTCGTTCTTGTCGAGTTTGATTTTCGTATCGATGACACCGCGCCCCTCTTTGTCGTTTTGCGGATGAAAATAGACTTTGAGAATCGTCATGTCGCGCAAGAGATCGACCGCACCCGTATCCACCTTGTAAACGTCGAGTCCGAGCCGTTCGCGCAGGTCTTCGATGAGTTCTTCGCGCCGTTCGGGCTTCGTCAGTTCGATTCGGTCGTACTGGATGAGTTTCGTGTGCTCGATTTTCAACATTCTCTCGCAGAGCCAGATGACCGCCGCGATGAAGCAGTTGGTCAGCAGAATCTCGGACAGCGTCACCGTCGTGGCGATGGCGTTCACCACCGACATCGACACAATGACGAACAGATACGTCATTTCGCGCACGGGCATGGCGTCGGTACGGTAGCGCATAATCGAAAAGATGCCGAACAAGCCGATACCGATACCCATCGAGGTTTTTCCGCCGAGTTCGTCGAGTCCGAAAATCATGAAGAACACGAGGAAGAAGATGGCGACACTCGTCAGCAGGAACGTGAAATAGAAGTCGCGCCGATGGCTCTTGCGGTAGTAGAGTCGGTCGATGATGAGCCAGTTGAAGGCCATGCAGATGGCGAAGCGTATCATCATCTCGATGAAATACGGCGTGATGTTGAAATTGGTCAATTCGTGCATAATTCTGATATTTTTCTGATGTCAATAAGTTTCGGTTTGAAGCGGTTCACGGGCAAATTCGGGTTGGTGAGGGCCGAGCCCATGCAGTATTTCGAGAATCCATGCGGAAAAATGCGCAGTTGTCGCAGCATTTCCAGCACGGGCGAGTAGCAGAGTCCATCGCGCTTGAGTTCGATGATGACGAGCGGATTCATTTCGAGCGTTTTTCCGCTGACGAGGTTGAAGAATCGCAGGTTGGTGTCGATGGTGAGCCGCTCGGTTTTCGCCCGATTGACGAGCGTGATGCGGTCGAAATTGTTGCGGATGGCGGGCTGCATCGAATCAACGCTGTAGCGCAGGTGTTCGGCCAGAAACGCTCGTTTTTCCGCGTCGGCGAGGTTCATATCCTCGACTTTGATGCGTTTTTTCTTCGTCCTACCGTGGTTGTTCTTCGTTTTCACCTCCATAAATTGAAGGTTCGAACTGACGTAGGTGCGAAAACGCAGCTTTTGGCGACCTGTGTGACCCGATTGGTGGACGCGATACATCGCGAAGTCGTCGGTGTCGAAGTAGGTCGTGTCGTAGCGCGAAAGGCGACTGCCGGCGATTTCCTGCGCGTAATAGTCGTTGCGGGCCATATCGAGCAGGTGCATCAGTCGATCCTGCGTCGTCACAAACTTCGTGTCGATGCGGTTCATCAGCTTGATTCCACTCATTTCTTCGAGTGTTATCGGCTCATAGTCGCTCAAAAATTTATTCATCATCTTTCGACCACCTCCCCTTTCTGGGGGAGGTCGGGAGGGGGCTTTATTTCTTGAAGAGATATTCCGCAATCTGCACCGCATTCAGCGCGGCACCTTTGCGAATTTGGTCGCCCGACAGCCACAGCGTCAGACCGCAGTCGTCGGAAAGGTCTTTGCGGATGCGACCCACGAAAACATCGTCTTTTCCAGCCGTGTCGAGCGGCATCGGATAGACCAACTTCGCCGGGTCATCGACCAGCGTACAGCCCGGTGCCTCGGCGATGGCCTTGCGAGCCTCCTCCACGCTGATGGGGCTTTCGGTTTCAATCCAAACGCTCTCGGAATGGCTGCGCAACGACGAAACGCGCACGCAGGTTGCCGAACAACGGGCATCGGTGTGCATAATTTTCTGCGTTTCGTTGAACATCTTCATTTCTTCCTTCGTGTAGCCGTTGTCGGTAAAAACGTCGATTTGCGGAATCACGTTGTAGGCCAACTGATGCGGGAATTTGCTCACCGTGACGGGCTCGCCGTTGAGCAGTTCGCGATATTGCTGTTGCAACTCGTCCATCGCAGCCGCTCCGGCACCGCTCGCACTCTGATACGACGACACGCGGATGCGCTTGATGTGGCTCAACTTCTCCAACGGCTGCAACGCCACGACCATCATAATCGTCGTGCAGTTCGGGTTGGCGATGATGCCACGCGGACGGTTCAGCGCGTCCTCGGCGTTGCACTCGGGCACCACGAGGGGCACGTCGTCGTCCATGCGGAACGCACTCGAGTTGTCGATCATCACGCAGCCGTGCTTCGTAATCGTCTCGGCAAACTCCTTCGACGTTCCGCCGCCAGCCGACACAAACGCCACGTCGATGCCCTTGAAATCGTCGTTGTGCTGCAACAACTTCACTTCGTATTCTTGACCACGAAAAGCGTATTTGCGGCCCGCACTACGCTCAGAGCCGAACAAAACCAATTCGTCGATGGGGAAATCGCGCTCAGCCAGAATCCGCAGAAATTCCTGTCCCACGGCTCCACTTACGCCTACAATTGCTACTTTCATTTTCGTTTTTTCCTTTTTATGATTTTATCTTTTTACCTATTTTCAAAAATTTTTACGTCAATGACGCTTTTGAACTGACAAAGTTAAAGGAAAATAGCCATAAAATCATCAAAAGAATCATCTTTTTATGAATTATTAAAGAAAAATCGGAACTAACCACCATTTTCGGGGTTAATTCCGACTTTTTAAGAACATTTTTAGATGCTATTCCGACAACATCGTCACTTCGATGCAGCGTTTCGAGGCGAGGATTTTCTGCGCCATTCGCTGCACGGCGGCGGCAGTCATCTTTTCAACCATCTGACAATAGTCTTTGTCGAAGTCGGCTTTGTCCTCGAGTTCGTGCCAAATGACGTAGTTCCAATAGTCGTCGGTGATGGCGGCCTGCGCGTATTGCTTGACGAGATACTGCTTGATTTTGTCCATCGACGACGGCAGCGGACCATTTTCGGCAATGTGCTCCAACTGGCGGTAGATGATGGGGTTCAGTTCGTCGTAGCGCGTCGGGTCGGCATTGTAGGAAATGCGCAGCGTGGCGTTGGGATGGTCGTCTTGCTCCAACGAGAAATCGACGCTCACGCCGTAGGTTCCGCCCTTTTCTTCGCGAATCGAATCGGTATAGGCAATCGACAGCACGCGCTTCAGAAAGTCGAGTTCAAGGTCGCTCTGGGGCGAAAATTCGACGTCGGCAGCGTGGAAAATCGTGACATTGGCGAGTGGCGTGGCCATTTTCTTGGTGAAGCGGTGAACGCTGTTGCCACCGACGATTTGCGGCACGTTGGCCTGATTGGTTTCCTCGCGCTGATTCGTGGACGGCAGCGAGGCAAGATACTGGCAGAGCAACGAGCGCAGTTCGGTCTCGTCGTAGTTGCCGATGACGACGGCCTGGAAATTCGCCGCATTGCTGAATCGCTCTTGATAAATCTGGAAAATGCGGTTGTAGTCGGCCTTGTCGAGTGTGGCCTGCACGACGGGTTCCATTCGCGGATGATGGCCGTAGAGAATAGCGCGAATCGAATCGTTGTAATCGACCTTCGGCGACGCATTTCGGTTGGTCAGGAACGAGCGTGTGCGGTTCATCAGACTTGCGAACGCCACGCTGTCGCGACGCGGTTGGGTGAAATAGAGATGCGCCAGTTCAAACATTGTTTTCATATCCTTCACCGAGCCGCTGGCATTGATGCTCTGGCCTTTCGACCCGACCGAAGGACTGACGCGCACGGCCTTTCCCGTGAGCATTTTCCGAAGGGTCGAGGCATCGAAACGACCCACGCCGGCGTCGGTGATGCTACTGCTGATGAGCGAGAAGTTCGGAATGTCTTCGTCGCCGTAGAGCGAGGTGCCACCCGCACCCTTGATGGTCATTTGGATGCCGTCGGCAGTGTGGTTGGTCTTTTTCGCATAGACTTTCATCCCGTTCGACAGCGTCAGTTCCGTAAAGCCGTGTTTGAAAGTTTTTTCGGCAATAATCGAACCCATTTCGGGCAGTATTTCCATCAGATTTTCCGCCAATTCGACATCTTTGAAGGGCGCGAAATGCTGTTGCTGGGTGGTGAGCACGACCTGCTTCAACAAATCTTCGTCGGGCAATTTCGTGCCTTCCTTGTCGGGGCCGTAGAGCACGAGCACTTGGTTTTGGTTGGTAATCAGTTCCTTCGCAGCCCGATTCACCTCGTCGAGCGTTACCTCGCGATCGAGTTTCTGTGTATTTTTCAGGCTAAATTCAGCCGAAACAATCGGTTCGCCCGTCAGGAAATGCGTCACACACTGGTTCACGAAATGGCTGTTGCGACGGTCGTTGCGCTCTTTGTAGCGACGCTCGGAAGCGGTCAGTCGAATGCGCTTGGCACGACTGAGTTCGCTTGCCGTAAAACCGTGCTGACGAGCCTGTTCGACGACAGAAATGGCCGAAATCAGTCCGCCGAGAATGTTCTCCTGCTTGCAACTCACCGACAGCGCAAACGCCTCTTTCGTGCGGCTCACGAAAAACGACCCAGCGCGTCCCGAAGCACTCATAAACGGCGGATTGGCCAACTGCCGCAAGTTCGACAAACGGTCGTTGAGCATCGAGCCGATGAGGCCGTCGATGTAGTCGTCGCGCAGGTATTTTTCCGAATTCTTCTGGTCATCGGGCGTCGCGTCGCGCTTCATATACAGGTGCGCCAACACGATGGGTTGCTCGGCGTCTTTCTCGATGGTGACAATCATTTCCTCGTTGTCAGGTACGGGATAATAGACCCTTTCGGCAGGATTTTTCGGCTTGGGAATCTTTGAAAACAGTTTTTTTACTTTCTTTTCGACCTTATCCACGTCGATGTCGCCGACGATGACAATGGCTTGCAAGTCGGGACGATACCACTTTTGATAATAGTCGCGCAAATCTTGGTAGGGGAAGTTATCGACGATTTCCATCGAGCCGATGGGCAGGCAATCCTCGTATTTCGAACCTTTGTAGATGCGCGGCATCACGTTCTCCGTCATTCGCTGCATCGCCATTCCAGCGCGTCGCGTGCGCCATTCCTCGTGGATGACACCGCGTTCCTTGTCGATTTCCTTGTCTTCGAGCAGAATGTAGTGGCTCCAGTCGTTCAAAATCAACAGGCACGAGTCGAGAATACCCTCGCGCTTCAGTGGCACGGAACCCACGTGATAGACGGTCTGATCGACGCTCGTGTAAGCATTGAGATTCGCCCCGAACTTCACGCCGATGCTCTCGCACCAAGGCACAATACCAAGGCCCCCCTTCCGTCCCCCCGATTGGGGGGAAACTCCTGGGAAGTGCTTCGTGCCGTTGAAGGCCATGTGTTCCAGAAAATGCGCCAGTCCGCGCTGACGCGGCTCTTCGAGGATGCTTCCCACACGCTGGGCGATGTAGAAATCGGCCAGTCCGGCCTCTTTGGCGTTGTGGCGCAGGTAGTAGGTCAGTCCGTTTTTCAGTTTTCCCGTGCGAACGGCGGGGTCTTGGGGCAGGGATGCAGCCCCCTCCCGACCTCCCCCAAAAAGGGGAGGAGTCACGAGAAGAAGGGTCAGGAGCGATAAGATGGTCTTTTTCATATCATTGTTAATTGTTAATTGTTAATTAATAAGGTAACTCGGCTTCGCCTCGGGCTCGAAATCGTTGGTCGAATTGTTCGTATCGATATATTTTCCGTCGGCATCTTTCTTGCGAATCACCGCCTTGTTGTAGCGCGTCTGGTCTTTATCGACCTTTCCGCAGTAAGTCCAACCTGCATCGAGGGCGGGCGAGGTGACAATCCACTGGAATTCCGACTCCACACTGAGGTTCACCGCGTCGAGAATCCACGCGTTCGGCACTTTGTAGGTGTCCACCGTACGGTCGAATGAATATTCGTTGAAAGTCCACGTGTAAGCGGCGGTGTAGGCGTAGTTTTCGAGCCAATTTTCCTTCGTGGTCTGCATTCGGGCGATGGCCATCGAGCGGAATCCGCGGTTGTGGAAACCATAGACGGTGGCGGTATAGCAATACCACTTGTCGAGGTTAGTCGCAGGACCGTCGGGGTCGGTGAATTTGGGGTTCGACGACTCGTCATAAAACTCGAAATCGGCACCCGACAGGTCGAACGAATTGGGGTTCGCCTCGCGGTGGTCGATGGCGTTGATGGCGAGCGTGAGGCTTTTTCCGGGTTCCACAGCCACGCTACGACCATTGCCGGGAATCATATAGACGGCCTCAACCGAAAACGCCTCGTTCATCACGTTCGGCGTGTAGTCTTGCTTGTCGGTGGTCATAAATTGCGACTCGAGCACGGCGATACTGTCGGCGTAGAGCGTCACGTCGGAATTGTTGGTGATGATGATATAGGCGTCGCCACCGCTGTACTGCTTGTCTTCGGGCGTGGTGGTGCCAGTGAAGAAGATTTCGCTGATGACGAAACCACCCTCGGCCTTGAAAGAATTGATGGCCATTTTCAGTTCGTGGACGGTTTCAGAAAGCACAACGCCGTCGGAATTGGCTTCGAAAGAGGTCGTTCCGTCGATGCCGTCCTTCACGAACGAAATGTTGCCTTTGACGGCGATGTTGTAGTTGCCAGCCACCAGTTCGGGGATGGCGACGAGGTAGTTCTCACCGCTTTTCACGGGATTTGAAAGGGCTACGACTGCGCCACTCTGCACGTTGGTGATTGTGCCCTCGAAACTGTTCAGCACCACGTCGGTCACGTTGATGGGCATTTCGAGCGTCAGCGTTCCGTCTTTCACGAAAATCGGGTCGTCGTCGCTGCTGCACGATACGAATGTTGCACTCACTGCGAAGAGCATTACGATGCTCAGTAAAAATGTTTTTTTCATTGCTTTAAAATTTTTGTTTGTTAATAATTTATTGTTTAATGTTCTAATTATAATTCTTATTTTTAATTCTTAATTATCAAAAAGTCACTCCCACGGCGACCCTTGCCGAAATCTGACGCTCGCCTGCCGAACAATGGACAAAACCACCGCCCAACTCGGCGAAAAGACCATAGTTTTTCAACGCGTAATCGCCTCGAACCTGCGCCGAAACGTCGGTGTAATGGGCTTTTACAAAGTCGTAGTTGTGGCGAATCATCGCGACAAAAGCGGGTTTCATATCGGCGAAAGGCATCGCCAAATCGTCGCTCACGCAGGCGGAATACGAACTTTTTAATCGACAGGTCAGCAACCACCGCTCCGAAGGCTTCAAAAACGCCTCGCCCGACACTTCGCCGAAGGCGTGAGCCGTTTCCAACCGCCGCTCGGGGTAGGCATAACGCTCGCGGTCGCTCTTGTAGCCCGCGCGCACGAGCACGTTCCAAAAAGATTTTCCGTAGAGAGCCGTCAGCGAGGTTGTCAGACGATAGTTGTGATACATCGTGAGCACACCGAGGTCGGGAAACGACGATGTGGCCGACGTGCCGACGATGTGCTCGTCGCCGCTGCGTTTCGTGTAGTCGAAATCGGCGAAAACAGCCAATTTTCTCCCCATCTCCTTACTCCTTACTCCTAATTTTCCCTTCACTCCCTGCGCATAAAGTTCGGTGAGCGGAAGGGTGTAATTTTCCGTTACCAAACGGCGGAAATGGCGTTTCCCAAGTTCCAGATGACCGAAAAAACCGCTTTTTTGCGTCGGCTCAGCATCGAAAAGCAGGCTCATGCCGCCGCCATCGTAGTGCAAAGAGCGTTTGTCGCCCGAAAAACGAGCGTATTCAGTTCCGAGTCCCGTCATCTGGTATTCGGGAATCACGCCCAGTTCGCGGTAGAAATCGACGCTGTTTTGTTGCTTGTAGATATTGCCCTCGACGGCCATCGCCCAACGATAGTTCCATTTTTCATAGCCTGCGCCGACGCGAAGCGTCAAATCATTGACAACGCCTCGCATCCGAGGGTCGACGTCGCGGTATTCGTGGTCGGCACGAAACAGCATTTCAGCCCCCAAAATCCATCGACTCAACTGCGTGGCATAGCCGCCTTCGAAGCGATAGCGCTCGCGCTGGGTATCGCCGCCCAAAGTGTCGGCCAAAACATAGGGTTTCAGCAGGTCGAAATCGCTCGTCGAGTTCCACGAAACGTTGTGCTGACGGCCATTCATATAGGAAGCGTGCCCCCAAACCGCCGTTTGGTCTGACAGCCGCAAATAACTATCGACGCAGGCCGACGGAAGCAGGAATCCACTGCCTTTTTCGAGCACGAAAGCCTCGCTCTGACGCTGCCAATCGGCCTCGACATCGAGTTGCGAGAACGACGACGAGAACGCCACGCCGTGCAAAGCAGGGTTCTGACGCGAATCGCGGGCGATTTCCCGCCAGAAATTCGTGTGTTCTTCCAACGCCGTGCTTTGTGCGTGTGCGACGAGTGGAAAAAAACTGAAAATCAATATTTTTTTAAACATATTGTGAACTTCTTTCTTCCTTCGCCTCCCCTTTTTGGGGGAGGTTGGGAGGGGGCTTTATTCTAAAAAAATAATCTCCAACACAGCCTCGTTCCGCCCTGTTTTCTCCAACGCGAGGTAGTCGCTGTGGGCTCGGATGCGCTTCGTGAAAGACGCTCCGCCACGATTTCGATAGCGCAGAAGACCCTCGACATCGGCACTGTAACTGCTCCGCAAGAGTTCCAACCGCAGCGTCGCGCCGTCGAAGTCCGACGAACTGGTCGTTTGCTTCGAATTGAGGTTGGTCAGTCGCGCCGTTCCCTGCACGCGCTCGATGGTGAGCGTGTCGCCAGCCGACAAAGTGATTTCTGCCGTGGCAAACAACTCGTCCTCGTCCTGATGGCAGGCCGCGAAGAAGGGCAAAAGGGCGAAAAGGCCAAAAAGCAAATGATTCTTTCTCATATTTTTACATTCATTTCAAGTCCAAAATAGGCCGTCACATAGCGGCGAATGGTGACGCCGTTACTTTCGTAGTCGGGCGTGTAGTCCCAGATTTTGTTGCAAAACATCGCGATGTTCAAGCGGTCGGCGAGCAATTTCTTCGTCACCTTGAAATTCAGGTTCATCGACATCGGAACACGCTGTTTTTCAAAGAGTTCGGGCGAATTTCTCCGTACCAGCCAACGCAGATAGGTGTCGTTTTCGTCGCCCTCTTGCCAGTCGTGGATGCTGCCGTCGGGCGCGATATATTGGTCGGGCTCGTTGCTCACGGCATTGCGCTGACGGGTGGTAAACCACAGGAACTGCGCCGACACGGAAAAGTTCAGCTTCAGTTTCGGAACGTCGGTGTCGAAGGTGAAATTCGTGTTCAACCGCTCATTGACGTAGCCGTCGTCGTCTTTGTAAAGTCCGACATACTGAATCTGCTCGCCGTCCAACACCTGCGACGGACGATAGGTTTCGGTCAGCGAATTGCGATAGGTCGTGCGGAAATAGGCTCCGTTCACCGTCAGACGGGTCTGGACGATGGGCAGTCGCTTCGTTTCCAAAGTGTATTCCACGCCCTCTTTCAGCGTCTGGCTGCCGTTGGTGTAGATGCCGTAGCCCAGCAATTCCTGCCGATTTTCGTAGGGAATCGTTGCCACGTCGGGCTGCGCCGTCAGCGAGGCGGCATCGATGGCCGAGGTGTCGTATTTCTTGTAGGAAAAAGCCTCATATTTCGACTGCGAACGGAAGCCCGACGTCATATTTTCGCGGAAAATCGTCATCGAAAGGCGATGGCCACCCACGTTGATGTCGCCGCTCAATTCCCATTTTTCGTTTCGGGCAGGCTTCAGGGTCGTATTTCGACTGTCGCGCACGTAAGTCGTCAGCCAAATGCGCCGAAACGCGGGGTTGTCGTGGTAATAGTTCATCTGCACCAAGTCGAGATAGACCTTGTCGGGAAAAAGTTGTTCCATCGTGGGATTTTTCGTGTGAAGACCGTAGCCGCCTGAAATTCTGACGAAGGTCGGAAGCGTTCCGATGTGGAATTTCGGGAAATGCCAACCGACATTGATACGCGGGTCGAGGTAGATTTTTCCCTGCATCGCGTAGTCCGACGGCATATTCAGCATCTGCTGACTGCGCAGACCTGCCACGAGTTCCAACGAACCGCCTGCCAACGGCCATTTCAGCGATTCCTCTGCGTAAAACGACAGGGTGCGATGGGCTGGGATGTCCGACAGCCTGCGCTGACGCGACGAAATGCCTGGATAGAGCGGCTGTGCGGGGTCAAACACCTGTCCGTCGCCGAAATTCTTGTCCAGATTCCAGTCGACGCCCAGCAGAAGGCTGTTCGCCAACCAGCGCGAAGGCACCTGAAAACGGGCGTTGGCCTTGAAAAAGAGGTTCAGCGGCTTGCCATCGACCTCGTGGTGGGCGGTGTATTTATAAGGTAGGATGACGGCGTCGCTCTCGCCTTCGTCGTGGGTCGTGGCGGCGATTTGCATCCGTTGGAGCTGTACGAGTCGTGTGCGCTCAATCAAATTGTGTTCGTAGGCGGTGGAAAACGTGATTTTCGCCGATTTCAACCACGTCGGACGCTTCATTTTCAGTTCCGAAGTCGCCAAAAACGCCCATCGGTTGTACTGCGACCGATACGAATCCTCGGCCTGACTGTTCAAGTCGGGGTCTTCTTTTTCATTGTCGAAAGAGCCCGTGTAATCGAGGTTTGTCGAGAGTTTCAAAGTGAACTTTTCGCGTTCCCAAGCCTTGTGAAGTCGGGCCGAAAGGGTCACGCGCTTGTAGTTTTCGAGGCGATTGCGCGGGTCGGCCTTCGCGTCGAGATAGTCGGCACTGAGGTTCAGGCTCAGCCTTTTTTCAGCCCATTCCAAACCCTTCGCCGCATAGAAAAGTTTCGAGCCCATATCGGCCTTCAGACGGAAATTCAGGTCGCGACCGCCACGCTTCCGCTCGATTTTCACCAGTCCGCTCGTCAAATCGCCATATTCCGCCGACGGAATGCCGCGAACCACCTCCACGCTCTGAATCTCGTCGGTGGAAATCGTGCGCATATCCACGCCGGCATTCGTGAAGTCGCGAGTGGTCGCCTGCGTGTCCCATGCACCGCTCAGATATTGCATATTGGCATTGGTCGAAACGGGTGCGCCGTCGATGACGAAACTCGTGCCCAACGACGACGTGGCATAATTGCCACCAGCAGGCGAAGCCTCGCGCAGACGGATGGTGTTCGGTGCGGTCAGCACGGGATTTTGCGCCCGACCGCCCGGTAAAAGTTCCAAAATGTCGGCAAAACTCGACGGTTGCAGGTGTTCCATCGCGAATTTCTCGATTTTCGAAGCCGTCGCCAAACCCCGACTCTCCTGTGCCGTGACCACGACCTCGCCCACTTTCCTGACTTCGGGCTGCAACCGATAGCGACCGTCTTTCGTCGGCTCGGTGACAAGTTCACGATAGCCGATATAGTTGATTTTCAGGCGAATGTCATTATTTTTAGGTAGAAGAAAACGACCCTCCGCATCGGTCACGGCCAGCATTTTCTTCGTCGAAGCATCGGAAATCGTGGCTCCAACGATGGCTTCGAGCGTCTCGCCATCGAGCACGAAACCCTCCAAAACTGCCTGAGCATCAACCATTTGAGTGACGACTGCAAACACGGCGACAATGATGGTTCGAATTGTTTTCATCTGTAGAATAAATTGCGATGCAAAGGTACGGCGATTCCGACGCGCCCACAATACCCAAATTTGACGATTTTTCACAGGCAAAAAAACGATAAAAGCAAAAAAACGATGTTTTCTGAACTTTTTTTCGTAATTTTGCAGTCGGAATGCTAAATCTCTCACCATATTTCCCCATCACCGACCCCACGCTGACCTTCCTCGTGGTGCTGTTGATTGTGCTCTCAGCGCCGATTATTATGGGTAAATTGCGCATTCCGCACATCATCGGTATGGTGCTCGCGGGCGTGGTCATCGGAAAATATGGATTGAACATCCTCGAACGCGATGCGTCGTTTGAATTGTTCGGGAAGGTCGGACTTTACTACATTATGTTCCTCGCCGCGCTTGAAATGGATATGGAAGGTCTGCGGAAAAGCATTCCTCGAATGACGATTTTCGGCCTGCTGTCGTTCCTCATCCCCTTCATTCTGACCTATCTCACGTCGGTTTGGATTCTCGGCTACGGCCACGAAGCGTCGTTCTTGCTCGGCGCTCTGATGTCGTCGAACACGCTCATCGCCTACCCCATCGTCGGACGCTACGGACTGCAACAAAAGCCTAGCGTGACGCTCAGCGTGGGCGGTTCGATGCTGGCGCTGTTGCTCGCACTGATTTGTGTGGCAGCCCTCACGGCGGCTCACGAGTCGGCTGGCGGCGGATTTTTCTTCTGGGTGTTTTTCATCGTGAAATTCATCGTCTTCGGAACCATCCTTCTCTTGCTGATTCCGCGTCTGACACGATGGTTCTTGCGACGCTACAGCGATGCCGTCATGCAGTTCATCTTCGTGCTGTCGATGCTCTTCATGAGTGCCGCCCTGAGCGAAGCCATCGGACTTGAAGGCATCGTCGGCGCATTCCTCTCGGGACTAATTCTCAACCGCTACATTCCCCACGTCTCGCCGCTGATGAATCGCCTTGAATTCACGGGAAACGCCCTGTTTATCCCCTATTTCCTCATCGGCGTGGGAATGCTCATCAACCTGCGACTGCTGTTCCAAGGAGGCGGCATCGTGTGGGTGGTGCTGGCGATGGTGTTTTTCGGAACAGTGGGAAAAGCACTGGCTGCCTATGCCGCGAGTTTCCTTTTCCGACTGCCGCTTTCGTCGGGTCACATGATGTTCGGACTGACCTCGGCCCACGCTGCCGGAGCCATCGCCATCGTCATGGTGGGTATGAACATCGAGACGGCACCTGGCGAATTTCTCATCGGCGACGACGTGCTCAACGGCGTCATCATCATGATTCTTTTCACCTGCATCATTTCGACGCTCGTCACCGAGGGCGCCGCCCAGCAAATCATCATCCGCGACAAGGAAATTGCCAGTGAAGACGATGCGCAAAACGACGACGAAACGATGCTGATTCCCGTGAAATACCCCGAATATGCGCCGGAACTCATCAACATGGCCATCATGATGAAAAATCCGAAACTCCGTCGCGGATTGATTGCCATCAACGTAGTTTACGACGATTCTACGATGCGCGAAAACCAAGAACGGGGCGTGAAACTGCTCGAACAACTGACGCGACAAGCCGCTGCCACCGATGTGCAGATGCAGACGCAGGTGCGCGTCGCTGCGAACATCGCCAACGGTATCAAACACGCATTTCAGGAGTTTCGGGCAAGCGAAATCATCATCGGACTGCACTCGGCGCACCTGTTTTCATCGAAAAAAGAGCCTTTGAAAAGCATTCTCAACGAATTGGAAGGCACGAAAGAGCGATTCTGGGGACAATTCCACCAAAGCCTGTTCAACGGCCTGAACCGCCAAATCATCATGGCTCGCCTGCGCCAACCGCTCAACACGATTCGCCGCATACAGGTGGCAGTACCGTCGCGGGCACAGTTCGAGCCGGGCTTCTACCGCTGGCTCGAGCGCATCGCACGACTGGCTGGCAACCTCGACTGTCGGATGCAGTTCCACGGTCGCAGCGACACGTTGGCCTTCGTCAACGAATTTCTGCGCAACCGCCACCCGAATGTCCGCGCTGAATACCTCTCGATGCCGCACTGGAACGAACTTCCACGCCTCGCCTCGACCATCGCCGACGACCACCTTTTCATCATCGTCACGGCACGAAAAGGCACCGTTTCCTACAAAATGGCGATGGATCGGCTGCCCGAAGAAATCATGCGCTTCTTCAGCGGCACAAACATGCTCATCATCTTCCCCGACCAGTTCGGCGACGCGATGAACGAAATGACCTTCGCACAACCGCAACACACCGAGGTACTCTCCTACTACGACATTCTCAGAAAGTGGATTGTTCGTCTGAAAAATTCCCTGAACTCCTTAACTCCATTACTCCCCAACTCCAAAAGAAAATGATTACCGCAAAAAATATCACCAAAAGTTTCGGCCAACTGCAAGTGCTGAAAGGCATCGACCTCGAAATAGCAAAAGGCGAAATCGTCAGCATCGTTGGCCCCTCAGGAGCCGGAAAAACCACCCTGCTGCAAATCATCGGCACACTCGACCGACCCGACAGCGGCAACCTCACCGTGAACGGCACCGACATCACCGCCCTATCGCGAAAAAAACTCAGCGATTTTCGCAACCAACACATCGGTTTCGTGTTCCAGTTCCATCAACTGCTGCCCGAGTTTACGGCACTTGAAAACATTATGATTCCCGCGTTCATCGCCGGAAAAGGCCACAAAGAAGCCAAAAGTCGCGCCGAGGAACTGCTTCGATTCATGAACCTCAGCGACCGCGCCACCCACAAGCCTGCCGAACTCTCAGGCGGCGAGAAACAGCGCGTCGCCGTGGCACGTGCCCTCGTAAACAACCCTGCCGTCATCCTCGCCGACGAACCCACCGGCTCGCTCGACAGCCAAAACAAACAGGAACTCCACCAACTTTTCTTCGATCTGCGGCAAGAATTCGGTCAGACCTTCGTCATCGTCACCCACGACGAAGAACTCGCCCAACTCACCGACCGCACCATCCACCTAAAAGACGGTCTAATCGTTTGAAACATGAAACAAAAAAAGGCTTCACCAACGTGAAGCCTTTTTTATTAAATAAAACCTTTACTCAGCAATACAAATCGTCACACGGTTCAGGTCGTTCTCAGCGAACGGCTGCACTCGCGAACCCTTGCTGTCCTTCATGATGCGCTCAGCAGGAATGTTGTACTTCTGCGTCAGCAGGTTGGCAACGATGTCGGCACGACCAGCGGCCAGACGATCGTTGATCTTGTCGTTACCCGTGCCAGCGTCGGCATAACCCGTCACGCTCACCTTAGCCTTCGGATACTTGTTTAGATAGTCAACAATCTCGCGAACCTTCACTTCCTCGCTCTCAACAACCTTCGTCGAGTTGATGGTGAAGAACACGTCGCGACGCAGCGGCTCAACCTTCACGGGCTGGGGCTTCGGCTGCGGCTTCTCCTCAACCACCTTCACAGGCTCGGGCTGAGGCTCGGGCTCGGGAACATACACAGGAGCAACTGCCGTGTAACCCTTGCCGAGGTTGATGCGCAGACCAGCCAGCGCGTTGAAATACCAGTCGGGGTTCTCAGCCTGCTTCGAGTTGTACTTGTCCGTCGTGATGTTGGCGTTACCCTCGATGACGAAGCGAACAGCGTCGCTCAGGCGGAAGGCGAACTCCAGACCACCGCGACCGAAAGGCAGCACCTGCGTGTCGTTCCACAGATAGCGGAAAGGCACACCCTTGGCAGCCAGCGCGTTGGCCTCGTCGTTATCAAAACCGATGTTGGCACCACCACCCAAGAACAGCGTCAGGTTGAACACACGCTTGGGATTCCAGCCAGCAAACAGGTTCGACAGGTTGAACATGAAGTCCACACCCGGAGCCACATACTTGTACTTGTACAGCTCGTTGATGTCGGTGTTGAAACCGCCCTTGCTCTGCCAGCCGTTAGCCTGGATACGAGCACCGAAAACCGGCGAGAACTGATAACCCAGTCCGAATTGCACGTTGGGCGAAATCAGGTCTTTGAACTTGGCCTCACCAAGCGTGTACTGAGCACCGCCTTCCAGATTCAGGAAACCGTGCTTCTTAAACTCATACGTTGTGCCGTCAGCAGCCGTATAGGTTGCCTGGGCCATCGCAGTCGTGGTCAGCATTGCGACCATGGCTACAAGAATAAATTTTACTTTCTTCATAATTACTAAAAGTTAGTGAATAAATAATATTTCTTTCTCTCGATTTTACTTTTTCTTATGTTTCACAGGTCTGACCGTCAGTCCACCCTTGCGCGAGAAACGCGAGAGATTATAACCATCGGTCTGATTGAAAATCATGGCGTAACCATTTTGATACTCAAAAGAGAACATATACATTGTGCTGCACCAATAAGCACCTTCCTCGTTCACATCCAACAGATTATTTCCGTTGTACCGACCTGCACAAGGCATGAATATGGAATTTCCATTCGGACCCGTCACCTCGTAACCAAACACACCACTTTTCGTCTTGGGTGTCCATGTGCAATTGTCGCGAAGTTCCTTGAAATCTGAATAGGTAGGCATTTGCCAACCACCTTTCCAGCGCACGTGTGCAATGTCGTATTCCGTTCCGGCAATTTCCGTACCAAGTGCGGAGCTATAACCACTATATTGGGTTGATTCAGCACTCCAATATAAATAGTTTTCCTTGTGATAGCCCTCGCTTTTCTTCTCTGTCAATTCACCCCATGCTACATACATTCCAGTCTGTGTCTCTTTCTTGGCACCCACGTTGTAGTTGGCCCAAAGATTACCCGAATACAAACCGAGGTCAACCGCCGTTCCGGCTTCTGCCGTGGGTTTGTCTTCGGGTTCGGGGTCTGGGTCGTCGTCAGGCGTTACTGCGTCATCGACATAGACAGCACGCACAAAACGATGGCGAGCCTTGTCACTTTGCAGGAACGACTGACTCTGCGGGCTGCTGATGCTCAGCACGTAAGGCATGTCGCCACCGACGCTGGTCGCCGTCCAGTAATAGCCATAGTTGGGATAGTAATGGTGGGTCAGGTCATTGTCGTAATAGCCATTGATGGGCAAATCCAATTTCTCGCCATTCGGAAGCGTCACGACATATTTCGTAATGCCGGTGCTATTGTCATAAACCCATTTTCCTTGTGTGGCATCAATTAGTTCCTGGAATTCGGCCATCGTCGGCAGGCGCCAGTGCTTGCCCCATTTGGCAGTGGCAATGTCGTATTTCGTTCCGCCGATGTTGGTCGATGTGTTGCCAACGGCATAATGACTTTCGTAATATGATGTTACTTCGCCGGTCGCATCGCCCCAACCATAGTAGCCGCCGTATTCATTTTCACTCTCGGCACCGATGTTCCACTTGCCCCATTTCACACTCAGTCCGAGATCGACATAACGACTATCGGTTGTGAAGACCACCGACGAACTCTTCAGCGTGTCTTCGCCCAAAACTGCGTAGGCGACGGCCTCATAGGTCGTATTGTCATCCAAATCTGACAGCGACAGAACCATCGTTTCTTTCGTGGGGGCACCGCTGTGCTCGACCTTATTCGCGTCGGAAATCGAAATGCCCTTGCCGGGTTCGTATTCTTTCCACGCCACACCATACTTCGTCACACCGACCGGATTTCCATCGAAAGTAACGGCAATATCGGCCTCCGTATAACTGGGTTTACCGTCAACGGCGGCTGAAACCGACAAAGGAATGACATATTCGCCATAAACAGGACGAATGGAAAGGCCATAACATCTCTTCAACTGGTCCAAAATCACGGTTATGCTACCGCCTTCGGCCTCGCAAATCTTGGCAGCCAAGGCGTATTCGTTTTGTTTCGAGAGTTGACCCGTCCAATAAAAGCCATTCAGATCCTCGGCTTCTATCTTTTCGTAACCTACTCGATAGCCCGTGGCTGGAAAGAAAAGCGTATTGTTGTTGGCGGCAGTTGCCAAATAGCCCTGACGATCCTCGTCCCACGACCATTCGCAAGCCGCAATCAGTTCGTTGAACTCGGCATCGGTGGGCAAACGCCATTCCTCGCCCCACATCACATGCGCAAGGTCGTATGCGGTGTTGATAATCGTGGCAGGCGCGTTCTTCTTGGGATAGAAATTCAGGTTTTCCGACTTGTTCTGAGCCGTGTTGTCACCCCAACCGACCAAAAATCCTTGACCAGCTTCCTCTGTGGCACCGAGGTTGAACGAAGCCCACTTCACCGAAACACCCATGTCGATGGCTTCGGCCACTGCAAGATTTTCCACCGCATCATCTGCAAAGCCAAAAGAAATTCTTTCGACATCACTCATCAGCAGTGTCTCGGTCGTGCCGTCGGCCTTGTCGATAATCACCACGCGGGGCTTGACTGCCGACGATTTTTGTTGTGCATAACTGCCTGCGAAGGCGGTCAGCGAAAGAATAGCAATCAAAAAATATTTTTTCATTTCCTGATAAACTTAAACGATTGTTGATTGGTTTTGATGATATAGAGTCCGCGAGGCAGCGAGCCGAGGCGGATATTGATTTCGCTTTGAGAATAATCGACCGGAACATCCACCGATTTGCCTTCGGCGGTATAGACCGATACCTCAGGTGTCAGACCAACACCGGTGACTTTCACCCAGTCGTTGGCCATGATCCTGAAATGAATCTTTGCCGACGATGCCGGCAATCCCTCCTCTACATTCGTAACGACTGGTGCTTCCACGAACCTCAGTTCACTGACACTCTCAACGAGATAAGTCGCCGACGAAGACGTCGTTTGAATATAGACATTCTCGTTGTCGAAGGTCACTTCGGGATTCTTGTCGAAGGTGAAGAAAAGCTCCGTGCCATCATCCAAGATGACGCAAAGTGCTTCTTCTTCCTCGGCTGCCCGAAGGCCACTTGCCGTCAGCAACAACAGGCCGAAAAGCCACAGTCGGATATGATTAGTGATTTGCATATTTCAATGTTGCGTGAAAAAAAACTTCATGGTTGGTTGTGTCAGCAGAATTGGAGCCGATAGAAATCGAACGCTCGATGTCGCCCGGAGGATAAATGGAAAAATTGTAATTCACCGTGATTTTTCCCTTTTTTCCCCCTGCCACAATCGTATCATAGCGCTCCACCGTCACACATTCGCACGACGGCCAAACGCTACTGATAACGAGGTCTTCGTCGCCTCGATTCTTAAACTCGATGTCCAAACTGTGAATGGCGTCGTTGGTGTAAACCGTGCCCAAGTCGATGTCGGTCTGCGAAAACGAAATCTGTGCCGGTTTCTTTTCACAGGCTACCAACGAAATGATAGCCACCAGTGCCACCCAAACGATTGGACGCATTCTATGACGCATGAAACTCATTAGTTGTTCTCGTAATAGTTCTCTACTCCTTCGGCGTCCTTGTCGCGAACCGTCAGATACCAAGTGCCGTCCTTCAGCACGGGATTCAGCGAGAAATGAGTCACGCCGATGTTGTTTTCCATATCGCCGTTTTCAATGATTTGAACCTTCAACTTCATTTCGTTGTTCTTCTCGGTTCGAATCGTGAACTCGGAAAGTTCGCAAGCGTAAATCGTGAAGTGCTTCATCGCCTTGACGAAATCCTCGCGTTCTTTGTTGGTCAGCGGCTTGATGCTGTCGTTCTCGACGCGATAGAGCATCTGGCTGGCTGCCTCGAAATTGTTGTCGGAGAACGCCTGAACGTAGTTGTCCACCAACTGACGAATCTGAACGGTATCTTTGCTGCTCAAATCCAGCGTCACGGGGCGCAGATACTGGTTCTGCGGACCTGTTTCCTTTTTCTTGTCGCCACAGGATGCCAACAGCAGCAGGCAAAGGGCGACCAACGATAAGTACTTTTTCATCATGTAGTGTGTTGCTTTAGTTGAAGAAGGGGAGGAGTTCACACCCCTCCCCTTTCGAATATATTACATCGTAGTTCTACAATTAGAACTGCTTTGCGTTACCTTCAGTTCTCTTCACCGTGACAGTTGCCTTGGTGTTGAACTCACCCCAGATGTACTCAACAATCACAGGAATTTCGAGTTTGAACTCATGGACATTATTACCCAAGTTGTTGTACTCGAGGTAGTTGCCGTTCTGGTCATCCTCGTGGTAGGTGAAGTCAAGCTGACCGGTGATGGTGTAGAGAGCCACCATACCCGTGTTGTTCAGGTCAGCCTTCACTTCGTGGTTTTCACTCAGCAAGTCTCCATCTTCCAACTTAGCAACCTTGATACCCTTGATGCCATAGTAGTCGAAGTAGCCAGGCTTCCAAGCGTCGCGCCAGTCCTTATAGTCGAACAGACCGTTCAGCTTGATGATCTGCTTGCCATCGGAACCTGCGTCGATGATGGATGCGTTAGCATCGGTCACGTCGAGCGGACGGAGGAAGCGGACGTTGAACGTACCGTTCTCAACCGAGATGGGCTTACAAGCGTCGTCGTTCTGGATAGCCAGCGTAATGATCACGTTGAGGAAGTCTTTCAGCACGGCCTCGTTCTTGGCGTTGAACTCGTTGTGCGAGCAGTAGTTCAGCAGAGCGTGAGCGGCAGTAGAGTGCTGATACTCAATCATGGTGTAGTTAGCCTCTTCAGTGGTGCCTTCATACTGAGCGAACTTAGCAGGCAGCACGAGCTTTGCAACCAACTGGTTAGCAGTGGCCTGCGTCAAACCTGCGTAGAGTTCACGACCGTCATCCGAAACCTTCAACGTGTAGGTCTTGCCATCAGCACCCTTGAACTTCTTGCCGTTGTTGGCAGCGTCGAAGACCAGACGATACTTGTAGCTTTCGTAAACGAAGCCAGTACCACCAGTAACGATGTTCTTGTTCACGATTTCGTTGTTGAAGAATTCGTTCGAGAACAGGTTGGTCAGCGAGTCAGCGTCAGCGCGCAGAGCGTCCTCAACAGAGGGAACGTTGGTGTGGAGTTCGTCCTTACCCATTTCAGCGGTGTTAGTGGTGTACCAGTACTTCGCAATCTTAGCGTTGTCCCAGTTGACTTTCACCTTCAGGTCTTCCTGGCTGTAGGGCTTGAAGGTCACTTTAGCCTTGAAGACTACATAGACATCCTTGTAAATATTGCCGTTGCACTGAGGATCGTGCTTGTCTTCGTACTTGATGGCAGCTGTGAGTTCGTAAGTCTTAGCAGTCTTCTTGTCCCATGCACGATAGAGCTTCTGAACGTCAGCGTCGGTAAGCTTATAGGTGATGATGGAGGTCTGAGCGTGGATGTCACCGGTTTCGTCGGTCTTCACTTCGAATGTACCAACATAGTCGGCGGGCTGACGGGCAACCCAATTGTCAACCTCTACCTGTTGACCATTTTGCCATACAGTTTTCTTACCCTTCTTCTCATACTGCTGGAAGTTCTGCTGATCGTCGCGAACGGGATCCTCTGCATAGTGCTCGAGGAAGTCTGCACGGTCGAGACCAAGGAGCTTATAGATGTCGAACTCAGTCTGGATCCACTTCGTGGTATAGACGGCGAAGCCAGTCGGAGTGATATTCGGGCAAGCGTCCTGATACTCCTTCGTTGTTCCGTTGTAGTCAACTTCGACGAACGGGCGTTCCTCTCCGGGAGGAGGCGGAGGCGTTGTCTTCACGATTTCGATACGGATGTAACCGTAGTCGAGGATGTTGCCATTCTTGTCAACGAGCGACACGCGAACAACCGGCGTACGACCTACAGCCTGCAGAGCGTTCTCACCGATGAAGTCAGCGATGTCAGAAGCGTTCGGGTCAACCTGCTCGTAAGCAGTGCCTTTCTTACGTGGCAGCTGCGGACGGAAGGTAATACCGTCTTCGAGAATAGCGGCGTGAGCCGATTCGTCAGTCACGTTGTCACCCAGCACCAGCTTGGTGAGTTCGAACTTGTACTTGAGGCCGAACTTCTCGAGTTCCTTAGCGGTCATAGCCTTGTGCTTGCCATCGAGCATCGTCCAGTGAGTTTCAACCAACGTGGTGAGGTCAAGGGTCTCCTTGTAGTTGACCTTGTCCTGAGCGTTAGTCAAGACATCTGCATCATTGTGATTCGGGGCAATCTTAACTGCCTCGTGAACGGTAGCCATTACGTGGCTGTTGATGTCACAAATGCCGCAGTGGGTGTTCTTCTGACCCGTAGCATGAGCATTGTTATCGATGTGAGCAATGCGGAGATCGGTCACCTTGTCAGCGAAGAGCGTAGCATAGTCAGAGGTAACGGTGGTGTCCTTACCAGCCTTGTTCAGCGTAACCTGCGAAGCAAAGACGGTAACCATCGGCTTATCCTGACCTGCAGCCCAATAGTCTTCAACAACAGCCTTGATCTGCTCGGGATCCTTCACGTCGATCTGGACATTGAGGATACCATCCTTCACGTTCCAATCCTTCACCGAAAGACCAGCGTCAGCCTTCGTAGCCGAACGGGTGTTCTCGAACCACTTGTCGCCAGAGAGAACTTCCACTTTCGAGAAGTTGTCAACGTCAACATTCGACGGGTTGAGGTGGTACTGTGCCCAAAGGTCTTCGACCAGAGCAATCTTGGTGGAATCGTAGCGGTTGTGCAGCGTGCGAGCGCCAGCAGCAGCGAGGTCAACGTTCTTCTCCTTCGAGTCGTTGTAGTAGCCGCGCTTCTCCTGAACGTTCCACTTAGCAGCGGGAACATTGTTGTACTTGAAAGCTTCCAGATAGTTGAAGCTGGTAGCCTCGATGCCGTGGTAGTATCCCTCGGGGATGAACACCAAGCTGCGGAGGCTGTTCTTCACGAGCACGTTCAGAACGTTCACCTCTGCCTGCAGAGCGTCAACCTTCTTCGAGAGAGCCTCGAGGTTGCTCTTCAAGGTCTTGATGTCGCCTTCAGCAGTCGTCATGCGATTCTTCAAAGCGTCAATCTGATCCTGCAGAGCTTTCTTGGCATCGTCAATCTTCTTCTGGAGTTCAGCCTTGTCGGCAGCCTTCAGATAGTCGTCTTCGATAGCCTTGACGCGCTTCTCAAGGTTTGCCAGAGCAGTCTTCTGCTGTGCGAGGTCGGCTTCAACAGCCTTGCGGGCTGCGATTTCGTCTTCCAGACCCTTCTCCAGACCTTCGATGCGCTTGAGAGCATTACCGAGGTTGGTCTCGATGGCTTCGAGTTTGCCATAGATGTCGGTAATCTTCTCGTTGAACTCGCTCTTGTCAACCTTGTTGTTCTGCAAGTCAACAATCAGGGCATTGATGTCCTTGATAGCCTGCTCGGCAGTAGCCATGCGAGCTTCGAGGGCAGCAATCTTGGCTGTGTTGTCAGCAACTTGTCCCTGCAACTTTTCAATTGCAGCGGCGTTCTTGTTAACATCGGTACGAAGACCGTCGATTGCCGTCTTGTTGGCAGCAATCTGAGCCTCTGCGGCCTCGATGCGACCCTGCAGAGTAGCAATCTTAGCATTGAGCTCGGTCTTGGCCTCGTTCAAAGCGTTCAGATTGTTCGTGATCTGATTCTGCAAGTTCTGGATGTCATCATCGTAGTCCTTGCAGGACGTCAGCGACGTGGAAGCAATTACGAGTGCTCCCAGCATCAAAAAGCTTAAAAACTTTCTTTTCATAAACATTTAAAGTTTAAATTAAACACTAAAAATTAATTAATTATTTATCATTTTCTCTCGTCCAAAGACAATTTTTCACTGTCATATCAGGCGTTTTTGCGCCCAAACACAACAATTTCGCTGCAAATATAGAGCATTTTCCGAAAACTCACAAATTTTTTTTCATTTTTTTTTCATTTTTCGCGATTTTTTTTCGTTTTTCGTCAAATTTCGCGATTTTTTCCCTGTTTTCGGGTGTTTCTTCGTCTTTTCTCGTGAAATCTCACTCCACACTCCACGAATCAGAACTCAGCGTTCTTCGGTGTCCGCGGGAACGGAATCACGTCACGGATGTTCTGCATACCCGTGATGAAGAGAATCAGGCGCTCGAAGCCGAGGCCGAAACCTCCGTGCGGACAGGTGCCAAAGCGGCGCGTGTCGAGATACCACCAGAGGTGGGTGGTGTCCATGTCGCGACGCTTGATCTCGGCCATGAGCTTGTCGTAGCTCTCTTCGCGAACGCTGCCGCCGATGATTTCGCCAATCTGGGGGAAGAGCACGTCGGTGCCCTGCATGGTCGGGCCAGGGGCTGCCGCTCCTTTGTAGCCAACGGAACCGCCATCGGTAGTCTCGGCATTCTGCTTCATGTAGAACGACTTGAACGCACGCGGGTAGTCGGTCATGATGACAGGCTTCTTGAAATGCTCCTCGACGAGGTAGCGCTCGTGCTCACTGGCGAGGTCGTCGCCCCAGTTGCAGGGGAACTCGAACTTCTTGCCGTTCTTGATGGCTTCTTGCAGAATGTTGATACCCTCGGTGTAGGGCAGGCGCACAAAGGTTTCCTTGAGCACACCTTCGAGCCGCTCGATGAGCGTCTTGTCAATCATCTGGTTGAGGAAGGCGAGGTCGTCGCTGCAGTGGTCGAGTGCCCAACGCACACAATATTTGATAAAATCTTCTTCGAGGTCCATCAGTTCCTCTTGGTCGAGGAAGGCGACCTCGGGCTCAATCATCCAGAACTCGGCCAAGTGGCGCGGGGTGTTGGAATTCTCAGCGCGGAACGTGGGACCAAAGGTGTAGATGGCTCCGAGCGCAGTGGCTCCGAGTTCGCCCTCGAGTTGTCCGCTGACGGTGAGCGAAGTCTGCTGTCCGAAGAAATCGTCGTCGTAGGTGATTTTGCCGTTTTCGTCCTTCTGCAGGTCGTAGAGGTTCTTCGTGGTCACTTGGAACATGTTTCCGGCGCCCTCGCAGTCGCTGGCGGTGATGATGGGCGTGTGGAAATAGTAAAAACCGTGCTCGTGGAAGTAGGTGTGAATGGCCATCGCCATGTTGTGGCGAATGCGCATCACGGCTCCGAAGGTGTTCGTGCGCAGGCGCATGTGGGCGTGCTGGCGCATATATTCGAAGCTCTGACCTTTCTTCTGCATCGGGTAGTCGGCTCCGCAAGTGCCGAGCACTTCAATCTTGGTGGCTTGAATCTCGACAGCCTGTCCGCTGCCGACGCTTTCCACCAACGTGCCAGTTGCACTGATGCACGAGCCTGTGGTAATCTGCTTGAGCATTTCCTCGTCGAATTTCTCGGCATCGGCCACGACTTGGATATTTTTAATGGTCGAACCGTCGTTCAAGGCAATAAAATGAACGTTTTTAGAGCCTCGATGGGTTCTCACCCAACCTTTTGCGCAAACTTCACCGCCGGGCTGGGTCGCAAGTAAATCTATAATCTTCGTTCGTTTCATCTGACTATTGTTTTTTATTTGTTTCTAATTCCTCCCCTTTCTGGGGGAGGTTAGGAGGGGGCTTTTACTCATACGCCCCCATTCTCAGCATTTCGACTTCCTTCTCGGTGAGGAAGCGCCAATCGCCACGGCGCACGTTCTTCTTGGTGAGTCCGGCGAACTGCACGCGGTCGAGTTTGATGACGCGATAGCCGAGGCTCTCAAAAATTCGGCGCACGATGCGGTTGCGACCGCTGTGAATCTCGATGCCCACCTGCGACTTGTCGGTTTCGTGGGCGTAGTCGATGGCGTCGGCCTTGATGTCGCCGTCTTCGAGCGTGATGCCCTCGGCAATCTGGTGCAGGTCGTGGGCGGTGACGTTCTTATCGAGCGTGACATGATAGACCTTTTTCTTCAAGAAGCGCGGATGCGTGAGTTTCGAGGCCAGTTCGCCGTCGTTGGTGAGCAACAGCACGCCCGTGGTGTTGCGGTCGAGTCGTCCGACGGGATAGATTCGCTCGGGACAAGCGTCCTTCACGAGTTCCATCACGGTCTTACGGTTTTGCGGGTCGTCGCTCGTGGTGACGGTGTCCTTCGGCTTATTGAGCAGCACATAGACCTTCTTCTCCATCGTGACGGGCTGGTCGTGGAACTTCACCGTGTCGGTGCGCATCACCTTCGTGCCGAGTTCCTTCACCACCTCACCGTTCACCGTGACAACTCCGGCCTGAATGAAATCGTCGGCCTCGCGACGGCTGCATACGCCGGCATTGGCCAAAAATTTGTTCAGACGCACAGGTTCGTTGGGGTCGATGTGCGTTTCCTTGTATTCGATGCGTTTCTTCATGCTGTATTTCGCATGAGGATTGTAGTCGGCCGTGCGCGGACGGTGGCCGTAGCTGTTGTAACCGCCTTGCTGGCCGTAGCCACCCTGCTGTCCGTTGTAGCGCGGACGATATCCTTGCTGACGCGGCTGGTAGCCGTCGCCGTCGTTGTTGTAGCGCGGACGATAGCCCTGCTGACGTGGTTGATAACCTTCGCCGTCGTTGTTGTAACGCGGACGATAGCCATGCTGTCGCGGCTGATAGCCTTCGCCGTCGTTATTGTAACGCGGGCGATAGCCTTGATGGCGGGGCTGATAGCCACCGCGCTCTCCATCGTTGTTGTAGCGCGGACGATACTGTTGGCGAGATTGATAGCCTTCGCCGTCGTTGTTGTAACGTGGGCGATAAGACTGTTGTGTCTGCTGCAACCCTGCGCCGAATCCCTCGGGGCGGAATCCCTCATCGTCGCGACGGGGGCGGCTGCCGTAAGACACACGTTGCGATGTGTTGATACGTGGTCTTTGTGGTTTCTTTTCAAATTCTTGTTCCATAAAATCCTGATTTTTTTTGTCTATAATATATAATAAGGTGTGTTAGGAGTAGATTCCTGTGTAGTTTCCGGGTGCGATGGCGGCAAGTTCCGCCTTGACTTCGCGACTGACATCGAGGTTCGAGATGAACGCGGCGATGCTGTCGGCGGTCATTTGCGTGTTGGTTCGCGTCAAGGCTTTCAGAGCCTCGTAAGGCTTCGGGTAGCCTTCGCGCCGGAGAATCGTCTGGATGGCTTCGGCCACCACCGCCCAGTTTTCGGCAAGGTCATCGTGCAGTTTCCGCTCGTTAAGAATGAGCTTGCGCAGACCTTTCAGCGTGCTTTGCATGGCGATGACGCTGTGGGCGATGGGTTGTCCGATGTTGCGCAGCACGGTGCTGTCGGTGAGGTCGCGCTGCAGGCGGCTGATGGGCAGTTTCTGTGCGAGGAACTGCAAAATGGCATTCGCCATGCCCAGATTTCCCTCGGAATTTTCGAAATCGATAGGGTTCACCTTGTGCGGCATCGCGCTCGACCCCACTTCACCCTCTTTGATGCGCTGCTTGAAGTATTCCATCGAGATATACATCCAGAAATCGCGGTCGAGGTCGATGAGAATCGTGTTGATGCGGCGAAGCGCGTCGAACACGGCAGCCAACATGTCGTAGTTGCTGATTTGCGTGGTGTATTGTTCGCGCTGCAAGCCCAGTTTGTCGCCGACGAAGCGGTTGGCAAAATCGGTCCAGTCGATATGGGGATAAGCCACGTGGTGGGCGTTGAAATTACCCGTCGCACCGCCGAATTTTGCTGTCATCGGCGTCTTTTTCAGCATATCGAGCTGTTCGGTGAGGCGATAGACATAGACCATCACCTCCTTGCCCAATCGCGTGGGCGAAGCGGGCTGTCCGTGGGTACGCGCGAGCATCGGAACGGCTTTCCATTCATCGGCATACTGGCGAAGTTGATCGATGAGTTCCGTGAGCAGTGGCTCGAACACGTCGTCAAGGGCTTCTTTCAAAGAAAGTGGCACGCTCGTGTTGTTGATGTCTTGTGAAGTAAGGCCGAAGTGGATGAATTCCTGGAAAGTGGAGAGTTGGCTGTCGGGAGTTGATAGCTTGTCAATTTTCTCCTTGATGAAATACTCGACGGCTTTCACGTCATGGTTGGTAATCGACTCGATTTCCTTCACGCGACGGGCATCGTTTTCGTCGAAATCTTCGTAAATTTTACGCAGACTCGGGAAAAGCGAATGGTCGAAATCGGCCAACTGCGGCAAAGGCAGTTCGCACAAAGCGATGAAATACTCAATTTCTACGCGGATGCGGTAGCGGATGAGTGCAAATTCGGAAAAATAGTCGGCCAAATTTTCGGTTTTTCCACGGTAACGACCATCGACGGGTGAGATTGCTGTAAGTTCCTGAAGTTTCATAAAATAAAAAAAATGCCCACGAATTGTGGGCGTTGACGGATTCGAACCGCCGACCCTCTGCTTGTAAGGCAGATGCTCTAAACCAGCTGAGCTAAACGCCCTCTTGAAACTTTGCAGAGCCGGATTGCTCCGGTTCTGCAAAGTTTTTTGATTTGTTATTAACTTTCGGAGATTACTTCACCTGAACAGTTGCACGACGGTTGAAGGAGATGGGCGACAGTTCATCAACACCACCCTTACCAATCGTTTCAATCTTGTCGCGGCTCACACCCATCTTCACGAGTTCCTCAGCAACCGTCTTAGCGCGCTCGTCAGAGAGCCACTGGTTGCGCTCGGGAGTACCAGTTGCGCTGTCAGCATAACCAGTAACGAGCAGGTTCGTGTTGTTCTCAGCAGCGTACTTAGCAACGCCCTGGATGTTCACGAGGTCCTTCTGCGAAGCAATGTCGGTCTTGTCAAGGTTGAAGAACACAGAGATCGGAGTCATCACGAATTCGCGGACAGACTTCGGAGTCTCAGCGGGCTTCTGGTTTGCAAGAGCATCGCGGAGCTTAGCGTTCAGGCGAGCGTTCTCAGCGTTAGCATCGTTGAGCTGTGCATTGAGAGCGTCGATCTGGCTCTGCGAGAGGGCCTTGATAGCGTCCACATCGGGAGTCTTTTCCCAACCCACCTTACCGAGGTTGAAGGTCAGACCGATTTCGCCACTGAACCAACGGTCGTGGTTAGGAATGGCATGGCCACCGCCCTTACCACCGAGGTCCTTGTATTTTGTGTTACCAATGCGACCTTCAAAGTCGTCACCGCACATGTTGAAGTTAGCCTCGAGGTTCAGCAACACGCGCTTCGAGAGTCTGAACGTGTTCAGAATACCAGCACTTGCGATGAGCTCATAAGTGTTGTACGAGCAGTTGCGGGTCACACCAGCACCAATGAAAGGAACGAAGTTCCAAACGCGGGTCTCGTTGTAACCGCAAAGCAGATTGCTGACATTGAACAGGATTTGCTCCTGTGCGTTCCAATACTTAATCTTAGCTTGGTCCTTTGTAGGCTGCACCGTATAACGCTTGTTGCCATCCAACTGAGGCTGAACGCTACGGCCGTCCACTGCCGAGAACTTGGTACGGAGACCGAGACCCGGAGTAAACCACTTACCGAGAGCTACAGAGAAACCGGGAGCGCTACGGAAATCCTTGAACGGGCTCTTGTCAAAGCCTGCACCCTTCTCCTCGTTAGAGTAGAAAGCAGTCCATGCACCGTTAACCTGGAAGAACCAGTTGCTCCAGAACGAATTCGTTGCTACGCTATACTTCTGCGTAGGATCTTCCTGTGCCATCGAGGCGACAGAAATGCTGGCAAAAGCCAGAATCATTAAAAACTTTTTCATAACTATCAATTAATAATGAATTAAAAAATTAAGTTCCTATTTTACATTTTCGGCTGCAAAGTTAATCATTTTTTTTTATTGGCAACATTTTTTTCAAGAAAATTACCATTTTTCCTCAAAAAAAGTGCATTTTTCTTCATTTTCAGAGCATTTTCCGCCATTTTTCCACTTTTTTCATCCAAAAATCTGCTCAATCTCCTGCTGTTGGAGAATATAGAGGATTTTCTTGCCGTCGGGCGTATAGTTTACGTTGGAACAGGCGAAGAGGCTGTTGATTATATGTTCCATCTCGTCGTTCGAGAGCACCTGCCCATATGGAACGGCGGCGTGGCGGGCCAGATTCAGCGACAGCGTATCGGCGATTTCGCGCTGGGCACTGCCTCCAGCGTTGGCATCGGCCACGATGTCGCGCACCAAAGTGACGGGGTTCACGCCCTCCAACCCGACGGGGATGGCATTGACGGCGTAGTTGCGAGCACCGAGTTCGGTCAGTTCGAAGCCCAACGCGGCCATCTGGGGCATCATTTCCAGCAAAATGAGTTCCTCGGCAGCAGTGAATTGGATGACTTCGGGGAAGAGGATTTTCTGGGCAGTCGGTTGGCGATCTTTCTCGCGACCGACATACTCCTCATATAATACGCGCACGTGCGCGCGATGTTGGTCGATGAGCATCAGACCCGACTTGACCGCCGTCATAATGTATTTACCCTTGTATTGATAGTGCATTGGGGCGCGGTCGGCGAGTGGTTCGGAGGGTTCGTCGTCGAAAAGTTGGGGTTGGGCGGTCGGCGTCGGAATCAGTTCGTCGTAGAGTTGTTGCCAATCGGTCGTTTTTCGCGGACGCTCGGTCTTGCCGCCGCTGAACGGGTTGTACTGCGGATTATAGTTGACTTTCGGCATCTCGGGATGTGCCAAAGGGTCGAATTGGGGAATATTCGGTTTTCCTTCTGTATCGAAATCAATCGTGGGAACCTCGCTGAAAACGCCCACCGCCTCGCGTACCGTCGCTGTTAGAATCTGCCAGACGGCCTGTTCGTTCTCGAACTTGATTTCGGTCTTCGTCGGGTGGATATTCACGTCGATATTCTCGGCTGGCACCCTGAAATAGATGAAATAAGGCACCTGTTCGCCCGTTGGAACAAGCCGTTCGAAGGCGTTTTGGACGGCTTTGTGGAAATAAGGATGACGCATATAGCGACCATTCACGAAGAAATATTGGTGAGCGCCCTTTTTCTTCGCCGATTCGGGTTTGCCCACGAGTCCAATAATTTGACACAAAGAAGTGTCGGCCTCGACGGGCAGCAAGTCTTGGTTCAGACGTTTGCCGAAAACATCGACGATTCGCTGTCGCAGGTTCGTCGCACGAAGGTTGAAGAGTTCCGAGCCGTTGCTGTGGAGCGTGAAGGCGATGTCGGGATAGACCAATGCGATGCGCTCGAATGCTTGGACGATATTGTTGAGTTCGGTGACGTTGGATTTGAGGAATTTCCGACGCGCCGGCACGTTGAAAAAGAGGTTTTCAACCTTGAAATTCGAGCCGACGGGACACGAACAAACCTCCTGTCCAACTACTTTCGAGCCCGAAATCGTGAGCAGCGTACCCACTTCTTCGCCGCCTTGTCGCGTGCGCAGTTCGACCTGTGCCACCGCCGCAATCGAGGGCAGAGCCTCGCCGCGGAAACCCATCGTTTGCAGGGCGAAAAGGTCGTCGGCCTTACGGATTTTCGAGGTTGCGTGGCGCTCGAAAGCCAGTCGAGCATCGGTTTCCGACATTCCACAACCGTCGTCGATGACTTGAATCGTCGTGCGACCGGCATCCACCACCAACACGTTGATGGTTTTGGCACCGGCATCGACAGCGTTCTCGACGAGTTCCTTGATGACGCTCGCCGGTCGCTGGATGACCTCACCAGCCGCAATTTGGTTGGCTACGGAATCGGGAAGAAGTTGGATAATATCATTCATTTTCTTTACGTCTGCCTCTCCAGTTAAAAACATCTTCTTTGTTGATGGGACGCAGTTCCTCGAGCCACGCGAATTGCTCTAACTTCTCTTTTCCAGAGGGGATTTGCGTCAGCGGATACCAAGTGCCTTCGGCCTTCGGCATCCAAATTTTCTCGAGTTTGCGCTCAGCCGAGAAGTACATTTTCATCGTGTCGGTCTCGGTGTAGTCCATCACAATAATCGACGTATCTTTCTCGTCGATGGGATAGTAAATCGCCCGCACGTTGCCCGACGAAATAGCCCGTCGGATGTTGCCATCCTCGAAAAATGCCGTCATTTCCTTCGATGAAATTTGGTTGAAATGCTCCTCGTCATCGACTTTCTCGATGGAAAGAGCCTGTCCGATGATGTGCGCCATACGAATCGTGGAATCGTTGAGATAGACGCGGATTTCGTCGCCGAGCAACTGCCGACCCTCGCTCCAGACAATCGGGTCTTGGTACATCGTCATACAGGAATCCTTCGAACTATACACCATCGAGTCGCACACGGCCTGCACGTCGTTGCGATAGGCACGAACGTGCTGGAAACAGTGGATTTTCCGATAAGCGGAATCGGTGTTGAGGTGGAACGTGTAGATCTTGATGCTGTCGCCGTGCATATAGAGCGTGTCGCGCTGCGAAAAATCCTTTACCAAGGCGCGTTTCGTGGCGAAACCCGTTCCTGTCTGTTCGTTGTAGATGAGGTGGTCGCAGTTGAGTTCGTTTTTGTTCTCCAAATCGACGTAAATCACGTTGCCGAAGGCCTCGCTGTAACCCGATTTGTCATCGTAGAAAAGGCTGTCGCCCGTGATGGTTTTCTGCTGATCGACCACCGTCGAGCGCCCGTACATCTGCGCTTGGTCGGTTTTCGTGTTGAAATAGCCGTTGTCGGTGTCGATGGTGCTACCCAGCGAGGTCACTTTCGACGGTCCGACGACGTGGGCAATCGACTTTTGCGTGTCGTAGTAGAGCGTGTCGGTGGTGACGAGGCGGTTGCCGTTGTAGAGTTTCACGTCGTAGAAGAAAATGGCCTGTCGCGTCTCGGTGTTGTATTGTCCCCAGTCGGAAACGAGGTTGTCCTTGCCATCGACGAGTTTTCCGCCATCGACGAAATAGGCCGTGTGGTAGAGTCGGTCGTAGGTCAGGCTGTCGGTGTAGAGTGTCTGCCGACGGTGTTTCAAGACGACATTCTTGCTCGCCGTCATCAGTTCCTCGGAACCGTCGTAAGTGCCTTTATCGCAGGTCAGCGATAGCGTGTCGCCTTGCTTGAAACGCACGTGTCCGAAGGCTTTCACCGAGTTCGACGACTCGTAGTAATAGGCGCTGTCGCACCACAGATGCGCTCCTTGATGGATGAAATGGACGCGACCCTTGGCAATTTGCACATCGGGATTGGGTCCGTAGAGGTCGTAGCGCAGCACATCGGCGTGGTTCAGATAGACTTTATCGTCTTTCGGTGCCCGTTTTTTCGATTTTCTGACAGGCGTGGCCGCGAAAATCAGGCAAAAACCGAAAAAACCCAGAATCATCAAAAGAGAAATTCTGTGTGTCCGGGGCTTCGGAATATGTCTGAAAACGGATGCCATTTTTCGGAAATCGACCTTACTTAATCCAGCCTTGATGCTCGAAATTGCAATTCTTGTAGCGGTCGTTCATACGCACGTAGGTGTGCTTGATTTTATCGGCGACCCATTCCTTGAGCACTTGCTCGCGACGCTGTGCCAACACGATGTTTTTCATCACTTGGAAATCTTGCGTGATGGTGGCGCGATGGGCATCGACGCGGTTCACGAGTTTCACGATGGCGGTCGTGAGTTTTCCACGCGAGTTGATCATCGAAAATGCCTGCGAAACCTGACCGACTTTCAGCGTATCGACCACGCGGGCGACTTCCGTCGGCAGGTCTTTCATACTGAAGCGCGAGGTCAGCGAGCGCGTATTTTCGTCGATGTGTGACATCAGTCCGCGGTTGTTGCGCGTGTCTTTGTCGTCGGAAATGGCAGCGGCTTCCTCGAAAGTGAATTTGCCCTCGCGAATTTCGCTGGCAATCGAGTCGAGTCGGGCTTTCATCTGCTCGACAGCCTCGCCCGAAACCTGCGGTTTCAAGAGGATGTGGCGGCAGTTGATGCGGTCGCCACGCTTGTCGATGAGTTGGATGATGTGGAAGCCGAACTCTGATTCGACGATTTTCGACACTTTTTTCGGGTCGGTGAGGTTGAAAGCGACATTGGCAAAGGCTGGGTCGAAGGTTGCGCGACCCGTATAGCCCAATTCACCGCCCTGACGCGCCGAAACGGGGTCTTCAGAATAGAGTCGGGCGAGTGTGGCGAAGGTTGTTTCTCCCTTGTTCACGCGCTCGGTGTATTCGCGCAACAGGTCTTTGACGCGATTGATTTCCTCGATGGCGATGCGCGGCTGCTGGGTGATAATCTCGACTTCCACCTCCGTCGGAACGTAAGGAACGCTGTCGGAAGGCACGTTTTCAAAGTAACGACGCACATCGGAAGGCGTGACGCTCACGTCCTCGACGAGTTTTTGGCGCATTTTTCCGACCAAAAGCGTATTTTTGTAGTCATCGTGCAGGTCACGGCGGATTTGCGCGATGCTTTTCCGCTGGTATTCCTCGAGTTTTTCCTGCGAACCGACGATGCTAATCCAATGGTTGATTTGGTCGTCGATGCCTTGCGTCACTTCCGATTCGGTCACTTCAATCGAGTCGATGGCGGCTTGGTGCAAAAACAGCTTTTGCACAGCGAGTTGCTCGGGAATCGAGCAGTCGGGGTCGCCCTTGAACGGAATTTTCTCCACTTCCATTTGCTGGCGCATCGCCTCGACGTCGGACTTAAGAATCGGCTCGTCGCCAACCACCCAAATCACCTCATCGACGATGCTCGACTCAGGAATCACCACCTCGCTTTTCGGCTGATTGACAGAGTCGGCTGCCATCGGCTTCGGGGTGAAAATGCTGCGGCCATCTAAGTTCTGCGCAAAGCCAAGCAACGCGGCGGCCACGATTATTACGATTTTTCTCATATTTTCTTAATGGTTATTGACGGTCTTCAGCACCTTTTCATCGACCTTCACGGCGTATTTACGGCGCAATTCAGCCACCCATTCGTTTTCCAAAGCCTCCTGATAGTCGGCCACGACGAGTCCGCGCACGTCCTGATAGCTTTCGGGTTTCTTCAGTTTCTTGCCATAGACGGCATCGATGGGGAATTTCTCGAGTTTTTTCACCTCGGCAGTCTTCACCTTGAAGATTTCGCGATCGACAAAACCGTTGTCGCCCTGCTTGAAGATGCCTTTTTCCACGCGGATGCGCAGCACAGAGTCGTTGTTGAACGTCGTGCGCAGTTTCTCGGCCCATTTGTCGAAAGCCAAGCCTTTCACCGCATTTTTCACGGCTTTCACGTCACCCTGCTCCTTCACGTGATAGACCATTCCCTTGAATCGGGGCTCGTCCCACGCATATTTTTTCTTGTTTTTATTGAAGAAAGCGGCCAGTCCTGCCTCGTCTTTGTTGGCTTTTTCCCAGACTTTCTTGTTGCTGATTTCGTAAAGAAGAAGACCGTCGTGATATTCCTGAATCAAGTATTTCAGTTCCTCGTCCTGGGCGGTCATCTCGTTCATCTTCTTTTCGACGATTGCCTCGGCGGTAGTTCCCTCGGCCTCGGCCATTTCGTTCAGTTTCTTATCGACGATGCTCTCGCGAATGTTGCGCTGCTCGATGAAGTTCAGAATGTCGGTGCGCACCGAGTCGAAGGGGAAGAAACCACCCTTGTCAATCATTTTGATGATGTGGTAGCCGTATGGCGAGAGCACGGGCTCGCTCACTTCGCCTTTGTTCAGGGCGAAAGCGGCCTTTTCAAAGTCGGGCACGAGTTGTCCCTTCGTCACCCACGGAAGTTCACCACCATTCACCGCCGAACTCTTGTCGTCGCTCAGTCGGCGGGCGAGGTCGGCAAAGTCGGCACCGTTTTTCAGGGCTTTTGCGATGGAATCGATGCGCGTCTTGGCGGCTTTCTGCTGTGCTTCGGTTGCCTTTTGGCCGAGCATCAGCAGGATGTGTGCCGGCTTCATCATTCCACCCATCGAGTCGATGCGGTGGGCCGTTTCATCGTAGATGCGATGGGCCTCGGCCTCAACGTCGGCATCGGTGATGAAGGTCGGACGAATCTGCTGATCGCGATACGACACAAATTCTTCGCGGAACGAGGTCATCGTGTCCATTCGAGCCTCTTTCGCGGCCTCGACTTTCAGTTTGTAGTTGATGAACAAATCGACGTATTCGGCCACATTTTTCTTGTCGATGACGCCGTCGGAATTGTTCTTGTTGAAAGAATACTCAAACTCTGAGCGCAGCACGGGCTGTCCGTTCACAGTCATAATGACGGGATCGTCTTTCGTCTGCGCATTGGCTACCGATGCTACGAAGAGCAGAGCGGCGAAAAGCATTTTTTTCATTTTATTTTTTCGATTTTTATTTGATATTTCAAAATGTTGTTGTATCTTTGCAGCAGAAATTAGTCCTAGATTGTCTGAGGCTGCCGCAATTAGAGCGGCTGAGTGCAGATAATTAGGGGCTTTTTATTCGTGTCTCGAATAATTCGGCGCCTCGCTCGTAATCGTGATATCGTGCGGATGGCTTTCGTTCACACCGGCATTCGTGATACGCACAAACTTCGCCTGATGCAACTTTTCGATGCTCTCGGCACCGCAGTAGCCCATACCCGAGCGCAGACCGCCCGTGAGTTGATAGATGACTTCCTGCACCGTTCCCTTGTAGGGTACGCGACCGGCGATTCCCTCCGGCACGAGTTTCTTCGCTTCCTGCGTGTCGCCTTGGAAATAGCGGTCTTTCGAGCCGTGCTTCTGCTCCATCGCCTCGAGCGAACCCATACCGCGATAACTCTTGAACTTTCTGCCGTTGAAAATGATGGTGTCGCCCGGACTTTCCTCTGTTCCGGCGACCAACGAACCAATCATCACGCACGAACCGCCAGCGGCCAAAGCCTTGACAATGTCGCCCGAATAGCGCAGTCCGCCGTCGGCAATCAGGGGGATTCCCGTACCTTTCAAAGCACCGTAAACGTCATAGACCGCGCTCAACTGCGGCACGCCCACGCCTGCCACGACGCGCGTGGTGCAAATCGAACCGGGTCCGATTCCCACTTTCACGGCATCGGCACCGTTCTCGGCCAACAATCGGGCTGCCTCGCCCGTCGCCACGTTGCCCACGACGATATCGACCTGCGGGAAAGCCGCTTTTACTTCGCGCAGTTTCTCGACCACGCCAAGCGAATGGCCGTGCGCCGTGTCGATGACAATCGCGTCGGCACCGGCAGCCACCAACGCCTCGGCACGCTCCATCGTGTCGGCCGTCACGCCCACGCCAGCGGCCACGCGCAACCGACCCTTTTCGTCTTTGCAGGCCATCGGCTTGTCCTTCGCCTTCGTAATGTCTTTGTAGGTAATCAGACCGACGAGCCGTCCTTCGCGATCGACAACGGGCAGTTTTTCTATTTTATTCTCCTGAAGAATCTGCGCCGCAGCCGTCAAATCGGTCTGCTGATGCGTCGTGACAAGGTTTTCAGAGGTCATCACCTCGTCGATCAACTTGTCGAGCCGACGCTCGAAGCGCAGGTCGCGATTCGTCACGATGCCCACCAAATGGCCGTTGTCATCGACCACGGGAATGCCACCGATGTGGTAGTCGGCCATCATATTGAGCGCGTCTTGCACGGTGCGACCGCGACGAATCGTCACGGGGTCGTAAATCATACCGTTCTCGGCACGCTTCACAATCGCCACCTCACGCGCCTGGCTCTCAATCGACATATTCTTGTGAACCACGCCGATACCACCTTCGCGGGCAATCGCTATCGCCATTGCCGACTCGGTGACAGTGTCCATTGCCGCCGTCACAAAGGGTACATTCAAGTCGATGCGCCGCGAAAAACGGGTCTGCAACGACACGGTTTTGGGCAAAACCTCGGAATAGGCCGGAATGAGCAGGACGTCGTCGAAAGTCAGTCCGTCCATTACAATTTTGTCTTCTACAAACGATGCCATAATTTCGTATTTGCTTATATTAAGGTGCAAAGTTACGAAGAAAAATTGAAAAACGGGACGTTTCGTCGTTTTCTTTAATACGTTTTAACGACTTGATGCCTTATTTTTTCAGTTTCGCCCACAGCCAGAGCACCACAATGGCAACGATTGTGGCCGTTTTCTATGATTATGAAATGGGACTACTCTAATTCATTGTTCCACCTGTCATCAAAATCCACCCCAACCCTCTCGTTTTTCTCCAAATCCCTGCCTCGTGCATCAGCCATCTATTATAAATACAAAAAATCCTTCTAAAAACAAACGATTTTTTCTCCGTCCAAAAAAAATACAACCAAAAAGTTGTGTAATTCAAAAAATCCTCGTACATTTGCAGCGGAAAATGATTCAATGATGAAATTTGAAGAGATAATAAAAGGCAAACTATGGGCTGTCAGGGAAGACGATGACGATTGTCATGTCTTGGAAATCTTACTTGACCATTGGAATGATGTGGTTTGGCTGAATGCCTTTTTCGTAGAAAACCAAATTGACTTGCTGTCCTATTACTTCGTCAGCATCGAAGAAGCAATCATGCATACGATTGAGGACAGCGGCAAACTGGAAAGCGCATTGCTTCTATTGGCAGAAAATGAGGACCTTGACAGGCTATTCAGACCGTTGGATAATAACGAAACTGGCAATTCTCTCTTACAGAAAGACAAAGCCAGACTAAAAGACCGTCCTCGCCACCCGTCATGGCTTCGCGTCTATGCCATCCGCCTGTCGAATGGAGCATATATCATCACGGGAGGTGCCATCAAATTGACTCGAACGATGGCAGAACGGAAGCACACACAAGCAGAACTTGAAAATATTGAACGAGTGAGGAACTATCTGCTGAGCGAACATATTGTTGATGACGAGAGTTTTATTGATTATATTGCAGAACTTTAAAAAAAGAATTGTTATGAGAACGATACAGGAAAAATTACGTGAGCATGCACCTGAAACCCCTTCAAAGTGGAGGGAGAAGGCAGAGTGGAGGCAGAAAAACAAGTCGTGGCTTCGCTATTCGCAGCAAATTGCCATCAAGATGCTCGAAAAGATGCATGAATTGGGTCTTACACAAAAGGCTTTGGCCGAGCGAATGGGCTGTAGCCAGCAGTATGTCTCGAAAGTGTTGCGTGGGCAGGAAAACCTGTCTATCGAAACCATTTGCAAAATTGAAAATGCCCTTGAAATCGAACTGTTGACAGAAATGGTTGGAGTGGCGTAATTCCTTGGCAAATTAATGAACCTTCATTCTATAACACTCATTACCCATTTTATCTTCTATTATATTCCTATATAATAGAGGATTCCTTAAATGTGTACCATCAAAAAAGCAAGAATCGTCCAAATAATTAATACCATCCACATACCTATGTAACAATTCCCTTAATCGTGAATCAACTTCATTAAAATTCTGTTTTACAAGATCTTCTATTTCCTTTTTTTTAGTTTTGGGGACAGGAGATGGTATCAAATATAAATCAAAACCATAAATATTTCGTAAAGAATCTATTTTTAGTAAATATTCGTTACTAATAGGTGATAATAAATAGAATTCTTTACATGGGTAATATTTTGGAGCCCATTTCGTCGTTCGGATTCTCGGAATTTGTGAAATTTTATACGATGGTATTTTCTTTATCTGATTTTTCACTGTCTCGCTCATTCTTTCCTTGTAATTGTCGTTATAAAAAGGTTTAAGGAAATAGTGATATGTAAAATTTTGATCTAAATTATTTGATAAAAAAAATGTATTGAAAATCATATATATAGATTTCGGTCTATTTCCACTTTTCAAGAAATCGTCAAGTAGAAAAAAATGCCCACACATTCCGACTGCTTGATTACAAGCTAAAGAGTATAAACTATCTTCGTCAAAATAATTATTAAAAAATTGATGGCCTGTAGAATCGCCTATTATCAATTTTTTCTTGTCAGTTTTCTTTTTACTTTTACCGATTGCATTATAAATCTCGTGACCTGGCAACGTAGTTTTATAATTCCTTAAGTCCTTCATAGTTTTTCCAATATATAAGGTTGAAAACACCATTAGGAAAAACAGGATTGACAAACAAAACCGAAAAATCTCTCGCATAACTCAGAATTGAAAATAAATAAATGTTTGACTAGTTACTATAAATCTGTCTATGACAAATAGAATAATAATATATATGCTCCATCGCACTGGTTTATAAATGAAAGGTTTAATTTTTGGGAATTCCAAAGAATGTTGCTTGTCTCTTTGCAGCCATTCAGCGAACAAGAACAAAAGACTTATGATCAAAGTTCTTTTTCCATCAATGGTTGAAGCATCGAAGAATTTGTTTGTAAAAATAGCCGACAAGAATTCCACAGCCTGAGTCATCGATTCTGCCCGAAAGAGAATCCAACCAATGACCGTCAGGAAGAAGGTTAATAACATTTGCAATGTTTCCCTGATGTTGGGAAGATAACGCTCGTAAGCAACTACATTCTTGTATTTCGTGTTGATACCGAAAATATTGTAGATGGCGAGCAAGGTCGCGTGGAAAAGTCCCCAACATACGAAAGTCCAATTAGCTCCGTGCCATAGACCACTGATTGCCCATACGATATAAACGTTGCGAATGGTTTTCCATTTGTCACACCGACTGCCTCCCAATGGAAAATAAATATAATCGCGAAACCACGTAGTCAGCGAGATGTGCCATCTACGCCAGAATTCAGGTATGCTTCGTGAGAAATACGGATAGTTGAAGTTGCGCATCAGATTGAAACCGAACAACCGTGCACAGCCAATTGCGATGTCTGAATAGCCAGAAAAATCGCAGTAAATCTGAAAAGTGAAGAAGACACCAAGCAGAAAAAGAGTAAATCCTGGCAATTCCGCATATCGATCCCAATATTGATTTACCACCACCGCACAATTATCCGCGATTACAAGTTTTTTCAGAAATCCCCAAAGCATCTGCCGACACCCATCAACGGCTTTCGCATAGTCGAAATGCCGCTGCTGCTGGAACTGGGGCAGAAGGTTCGTTGCTCGCTCAATAGGCCCAGCCACCAACTGCGGAAAGAAACTGATATAGGCAAAAAACTCAACGATGTCGTAAGTGGCTGGCAACTTTCGCTGATAGACATCAATCGTATAGCTAAGTGCCTGAAACGTGTAAAAACTAATGCCGACGGGTAAGATAATCTGCATCGTAACCCAATCCAAATGCCAACCCAAGGCAGAGAACAACGCATCAAGGTTTTCAATGAAAAAGTTATAGTATTTGAATACGCCAAGAATACCGAGATTCAGCACGATATTGGCTGCACTGACCGCTTTCTGTATTCGCCGCTTCCCGTTATAATGCTCAAGCAAAAGCCCACTTCCATAACTGCAAAGCGATGTGAGGGCTATTAAAAATAAGAAACGCCAGTCCCACCAGCCATAGAAAACATAACTGGCAATGACGACCAATAAATTCTGCCACTTTCGCCCACGGAAAACAAACCAATAAAGCAAAAACACGATTGGCAGGAACGCCATGAACTCGAAAGAATTGAAAAGCATAATGCGCCTCTTCTATCAATCAATTAGTTGTCCGCAGAACACCCAAATCGGACGGAGTAAGCCTTATGTTATACTACAAAAGAAAAGCGGGGTATCTAGCCTCCGTCTGTTTGCAATTGAGGTCTTAGGAAACCTGTAGAATAAACAGAACAGAGTTTGACACCCACGCAGTTGGTATATATATGTCCCTAAATGGTGTGCTTGACGGCATTGATAGCCGTCGGCACACCAAACGGGACAAGCATATAATGCCTACCCGTAGCATCTACCTCTGCATTGTCTCTGACTCTACGTTCGAAGTTCCTAAGTTCCAACTGCCAAAAACAAGCGTTAGCAAACGCATTCTATTATGTAGTAACCCACCCCTTTTTCATCGCTGATCCGCGACTCTCACAGAATCGACGGCTTCGGCGTGGGGCGGATGCGAGTGCAAAGGTACGAAGTTTTCTCGAATTAAAATGCTGCAAAAACCACTTTTTTTATTTCCACCTAATTAGTAATATATTTTTCACCACTTTTTATTTCTATTTGCTTTCTTTTTGATGAAATAAAGCTGAATCATGGTGAAAGCCTCCTGAAAAACAAAAATCCCGAGGGTTTTCTCGGGATTTGCGCTTCAGGATGGGCTTGAACCAACGACCCCCTGATTAACAGTTAAAAAATGTAATATTTTGTGATATTTGCTTTATAGTTATTTGGTTGATTCACAGAAAGTTAGTAATTTTGCAGCATCTTATGATACTCTATGATTTTGCTTAATTACGAGAATAAATAACCAAAATTTGTTCAGACGGATTGTCAATAAATAAAGGGGTT
>Ga0256405_10001011_pt1 | contig 83884 bp, 86 predicted proteins | sample RumenRJG_02DNA_FD_189096 | JGI IMG/M metagenome (GOLD analysis project Ga0256405, IMG submission 189096) | Bovine rumen microbial communities from Lethbridge, Alberta, Canada - RJG_02 | ecosystem: Host-associated > Mammals > Digestive system > Stomach > Rumen | place: Canada: Alberta... | reverse complement strand
ACCTCATTTCATTGTTTGTTTAGGCACTTACATTGTATCAGGTTTTAACTTATATGTCTTTTATATTATCGTTAAAGAAAAGTGTGAATGACATATAAGTCACACACACTAAAAATTATACAACCAATATAAAAAAGACTTAAATGTCTTTTTTATTTTTGTACTAATAAATATTATTAATCATATACTTAAACAGGTGAGATTAATGAATAATCTAAAGAAACTTCTATATCTTTTAATCTTTTTACTTGTAAGTATGTATTATACAAATAAATCAATAGATGTATTAAAAAATGTAGATCCAATAATGAAACAAATAAAAACAACCACGGAGAAGTACAAAGTAGATCCAATAGATGCAGTTATCGATGATAATGAAATGTCATCTGGTGTCTATGGAAAAGAAATTGATTATGAAGAATCATATAGTAAAATGAAACAATATGGGAAATATAATGAAGCTCTTACTGTATTGAAAGATACAAAACCTACAATTTCGATAGAAAAGACATATGATAAATATTTAATTAAAGGAAATCCAAATAATAGAAGTATATCCTTAATATTTAAATTGAAAAATAATAAAGATATAACAGAATTACTAAGTATTTTAGAAAAAGAAGATGTTCAAGTAACATTCTTTATAGATGGAACTTTATTAGAAAAAAGTAATAATACAATTAGAAAATTATCTAATCATGAAGTAGAAATATTATCATATAATAATGAATTAAATGAAGATTTACTATTAACGTCAATCTCGTATTTAGAAACTATAACAAATAGAAAGCCACAATTCTGTTATACAGAAATTAATAATGATAAATTACTTAATAGTTGTTCTAAGAATAAACTTCATACCATAAAACCAAATATAGTGATTGATAAAGATTTATCAAAAAACATTAAAAAAAATATATCTCCAGGAATTACAATCACAATAAATAATTATAATAATGAGGAATTAATATACTCACTTAGATATTTAAAATCAAAAGGATATAATTTAGTAACTGTAAAAGATTTATATTCCGAAAACTAAAAGGAAGCATTATTTGCTTCCTATTTTTTAGGTACTAATGTTAAGGATAGTTGTCTAGGTTCTCCTTCAAATCTTGCTTTGTAAAACTTTTTATTTTGTTGAATATATTTATATATACTTTTTGTTTTATTTGTTTTGTTTTTACTTTTCTCATAAGATTTTAAAAATAATTCACCTTTTTCTTTATTACCTAAAGTATAGTATTCTCTTGCATATATTAATTTAACTACATTAATATCTTCTTCTGACATATTAATATTACGACATGCTGTTTCTACATCTAATCCAGATTCACAGATGTAAGTATTAAGCTCATCAAAATTTTTAATACCATAGAATTTTATATTATCATTTCTAAAATCATTTTGTTTCATTACTATTTTTGGCTTAATATCATCTTCATCAATTTGTCCTTTTAAAAATAATAGTAAATCTCCATAGTCTCTATTTTTTTGTTTTTTCTTACATAAGTAGTTTGCTATTGTTAGATATTTGATTGCTTCATCAATTTTTTGAAGTTTCATATAAGAAAGACCAATCATCGCATAATTTGAAGTTTTTTGTTCTACATTTGTCTCAAGAATTTTTATTTGTTTTTTAAGGGATTCTTCATAATGCTTATTTCTATAATCATCTAGAGCTTCACTAATCAAAGCTTTATCATCAAAGTCTTCATAATCTAAATCATTATATTTAAAAACAATTTTCTCTCTTCCTTCATCAATGATAGTAAATACAGATATATCCAAGTATTTATCTGCTTCATGTAATATAAATTCAGTTCTTTCTTTATTCATTGGCTTTAGAATAATTATACCTTTGTTTTTAACTAATTCATCATGCTTTCTTTTAATGAAATTTAAATCACTTTTATTCATCATTATCTCTGTATCATCCTCATAATAATCAAATGTATTATTATGAGGATTAGAATGAGCTAAATAATTTTCTAATACTTTATATAAATTATCAACATCTAATGATCCGTTTTTAATTTTATTAGCACTATTGATGATATCTAGATAGATTTTTGCTTGTTCTAATTTATTTTCAGATATACTTAAATAAAATTTTTGAACATAATTTTCAATATCAATTTCATAGTTATTATTATTCAAAAGAGACATCTCTAACATAGGATATGTATATGCAGAATCCTTTTCAATTATGCTAAGCTTAATTAAATTGGTAATTATATATTCATATTCACTTTTATCAATACTACTTAAATATATTTTTAACTGTTGCAAAGCTATATCAGTATTATTATTCAATAAGTTAGATACAAATAAATTGAAAGAATTATTTGAGTTTAATTTATCATTAGAGTTAGTTTCTTTTAATGAATCTATTAAATTACATATATCATTTAAAATAATATTAAGTGTATTATCCTCGTTTAGTAATTTTTTTCCTTTATTGTATTGATTATTTAGTTTTAATGCTAAATCAAATTTATTTGCATTAATTGCTTCAAATATACTATCAGAACGATGATTCTTTCTCTTTGGAATAAATCCTGTATTTTTGATTGCTAAATATGATTTTGATAGTTTTATAATGTATGCTTCAACTGTATTTAATTTTTGTTTATATTTTTTATTTTTTAAATAATTTAAAACTTCATCATATTCTTTTTTTATAACTAAATTATGAACGTGTTTTCTACTTTTTCTTTCTTCCGTAATTGTTTGAGTTAACAAATTCTTTTCAATTATATCTCGTAACGTATAACCTCTATTTTTTATTGTAATTGAATATAATATTTTACATGAAGAAGAAAATTTTCCCTTTACTGCAGTTGATCTAACTCTATTATAGGATAAAACATCAGAATAATTTTTATTATTGCTGTCTATTTTAATGTCATAATAATCAATTGATTTTGCTTTTTTTCTATATTTTTCTGGAATATTAGTAATATGATTTAATAAATACATATAATAATCTAAATCAATTCTATCATTATCACTACCTAAACTATAAAGCTTATCATATAATTCAAATGCTTTACTGTATTTTTTTTCATGAATATAAACAATAAATAATTGAAAACAATAATCATAATTATCTGAATCTAATTCATAACATTTCTTAAAAATTCTATTTGCAGTATCATATTTATTCTCCATAGATAATTTATTACCATATTCAAATAATTTATTGATATCTTTTATAGAATAATAATCATCATTGATTTTTTCTATAATATTATCATCAATTAATTTATTAATTTCAGTAGAATTAAAACCATATTCATTTAATTGTTTTATAGTTAAAGTAAACTCATCGATAATTCCATTATAAAGATTCTCTAATTTGTCAATATCTGTCATTTTAATCTCCTTACTTAATAGAAACTAAATTATATAATATAATATTTTTCATTATAAATCAAATTTTAAAAATAAATAATTTTAATAATAGTTGTTTGTTAAAATACTAGATTTATAGTATAATGTTGGATAGGGTGAGTAGTATGTACTTAAAAGGTATAGTAACAAGTGGATTCAAATCATTTGCGGATAAACTAGATATAAAATTAGATGATAAAATTACTTGTATTGTTGGTCCTAATGGATCAGGAAAAAGTAATGTCGTGGATGCTGTAAGATGGGTTTTAGGAGAACAATCTGTAAAATCTCTAAGAGGAGATGGCTCAATGACAGATATAATTTTCTCAGGAAGTAAAAGTAGAAATCCACTTAATGTCGCATCAGTAGAATTAATATTTGACAACGAAGATCATTTTTTAAATGTTCCATATACAGAAATATCTATTAAAAGAAGAGTATATAGAAGTGGAGAAAATGAATATTATTTAAATAATGAAAAATGTCGTCTAAAAGATATTAATAATTTGTTACTTGATACAGGAATGGGTAAAGAATCATTTAATATTATTTCTCAAGGAGAAGTAGATAAAATATTATCTAATTCTTCACAAGATAGAAGAGTTATATTTGAAGAAGCATCTGGGATACTAAAGTATAAAAAAAGAAAAGAAGAAGCTTTAAGAAAACTAGATAGAACACATAATAATATAGATAGAGTAAATGATATAATTACAGAATTAGATTCACAAATTGGGCCATTAAAAAGACAAAGTAAAAAAGCAAAAGAATATCTTGAAAACAAAGAAGGGCTAGATAAATATGAAGTTGCTTTACTAGCATATGATATAGAAAATATTCATATTACTCAGGAAAATGATAAAAAGAGAAAAGAAAAAATAGATAGTGAAATAATGCTTATTTCAAATGAAACAAGTAAAAATGACGCTAAATATGAAAGTGATAATAATAAACTAGCTAAATTAGAAATAGAAAAAACAAATTTAAATAGAGAACTATTGAAAGTAACAGAAGAGAGAACAAGAATAGATGGTGAGAGAAATCTTTTAAAAGAGAAAAGTAAAACCACCATGGAAGAAGAAAAAGTAAAAGAAGAAATTAGACAAGTAATTGAACAAAAAGAAACACTTACATCAAATATTAAAGTAATTGAAGAAGATATAAAAATACTTTTAAATAATTCAAATAGTAAAGATAATGAGCAAGTTCAAATAGAAAAAGAATTAAATAGTCTAAAATCAAAGAAAAATATGCTTGTAGGTGAATATACAAGACATAATCAGGAAATAATTTCAACTAATCATAAAATTACAAGTCTGCAAAATGAAATAGAACAAGGTGGAGATATGCCTAATTCTGTAAGAAAGATTCTTAAATCAAATCTTACAGGAATACATAATACAATTGGAAATGTTATCTCATGTGAAGATGAATATGTAAAAGCTTTAAATACTGCTATTAATACATGTAAAAACTTTATTATTACAAAAGATGAAACATCTGCAAAAACTGCAATTAATTATTTAAAAGATAATCATTTAGGAAGAGCAACATTCTTCCCATTATCAATTATAAAAGAAAGATATATTGATAATGAATCTCTAAATATCTTAAAAAATAGTAATGATTTCTTGGGAGTAATGTCAGACTTAATTTCTTATAATAAAGAATTTGATAATGTTATAAAAAATCAATTAGGTAATGTAGTAGTTGTTACTAATATGGATGCCGCAACTCGTCTTTCTCATATGATAAAAGCAAAATATAGAATTGTAACTTTAGAAGGAGATGTAGTAAATGTTGGAGGATCTCTTACAGGAGGATCTTTCTATTCATCAAAAAGTATCATTTCTCTAAAACAAGATTTAAAACATTTAGAAGATACTTTAAATCTATTAAAACAAGAGGAAAAAGAACTGACTTCAGAAATACAAGATAATTCAAAAGAAACAACTGAAATAGAAGAAAAACTATTCGCAATTTCTAAAGAAAAAGTAGAATTAAATGAATCAATTAGTACTAAGAAAAATGAATTGTCTCTTCAAAAAGAAAAACTACTTAATATAAGTAAAGAATATGAATCATTAGAATCAATAAAAAATAATTCTATAAGTGAAAAAGAACAAGAACTTATAAAACTTTATCATGAAAAAACTGCTTATAAAGAACAAATTGAAATTAATTTAAAATCTATATCTAATGAAATTGATATATTAAAACAAAAGTTAGAAGAATCTCAAGCAGAAGATAAATTAAGAAAATCTAATATTAATAATTTAGAAAGAGAAGCTAAAGAACTAGAAATAAATATTACTAGGGCAGATGTTAAATTGGATAACATGTTAAGTATTTTATCTAGTGATTATGAAATGACTTTTGAACATGCTAAAAACAATTATGTATTAGATATTGAGCCAGATGAAGCAAGAGAAAAAGTTAATAACTATAGAGCTAATATTAAAAGAATTGGTATGGTTAATCTAGAATCAATTGAAGAATATGAAAAGGTTAATACAAGATATGAATTTTTGACTAAACAAAGAGACGATTTACTATCTGCAGAAGAAACACTTCTAGAGATAATGAATGAGATGGATGCAGTAATGAAAGAAGAATTTGCAACAACATTTGAAAAAATAAGAGAAGAATTTAAGACTGTATTTAAGGAACTATTCAATGGTGGGTCAGCAGATTTAAAATTAACTAACCCAGAAGATATTTTAACAACAGGTGTTGATATTGTTGCATCTCCTCCAGGAAAGAAATTAACAACAATTTCACTTTTGTCAGGTGGAGAAAAAACTCTAACTGCAATAAGTTTATTATTCGCAATACTAAATGTAAGAACAGTTCCATTCTGTTTATTTGATGAAGTAGAAGCAGCTCTAGATGAAGCAAATGTTCAACAATTTGGTAAATATCTAGATCATTATAAGAATAAAACACAATTCTTAATAATAACTCATAAAAAGAAAACAATGGAATATGCAAATACTTTATATGGTATTACAATGCAAGAGTCAGGTGTATCAAAACTTGTAAGTGTTAAACTACAAGATGCGAATGAAATAATATAATAATTTATATTCCAAAAAAAATACTAAACTATTAAATAGTCTAGTAGAAAAATTATATTTAAGATTATATTGCTCTATATAAATCCTTATCTTTATAAGGATTTTTCTTATCTATATGATCTATAAATAGTATTCCGTTTAAATGATCAAGTTCATGTTGGAAGCAAATTGCTAATTCTTCTCTTGCACGTACATTTATCTTTCTTCCTTCCATATCATATGCTTCCATTGTTACTCTTGCATATCTTGGAACAATTCCTTCAACAGGTCTATTGACAGATAAACATCCTTCTCCTTCTTCAACATAAATTTTTTCCATTGAATTAGAAATGATTCTTGGATTAATTAAAATATAAGTATCAAACTTTCCTTCATCAACTTCATGTACAACAACAAAATATCTTTTAGGAATACCAAGTTGAATTGCACTCATTCCCATACCAGGTCTTAAATCATATTTCTCTGAAAGTTCATCTATTTGACTATCATGTAAATATTTGATCATAGTATCTATTGTATCTTTATCTTCTTTAGATAAAGGAAAAGTAACTTCTTTACTTACAGTTCTAAGTATTTTATTTTTTTCATCTAAAATATCACATGTCTTTAACACTAATACCACCTCAACTTCATATATTTTATCAAATAATCTGCAAAAATTAAAGACTAATTAATAAAGTAATTATTTTTTAGTTTTCTGATAACTTTTAATTTTGTTAATAAGATTATCAAATTTATTATATTGTTTATTAATATAATCATCTTTGCCTTCATCCCAATAATTTAAAGCAATATTATCAACAATACCACAAATTCTTACAAATCCATATATATCATTTAACATTTTATTGATTCTGTAAATTGATTCTTCAATTGTTCCATCTACAATGTTTTCTTCTATTACTTTTTTTACTTCATCAATTTCCCATAGTTTTCTAACAACTTCAACAATGCCTTCATATCCATGATCTTCTAACATATCTTTTTTATCTAAAGTACTTACAAATTCATGTATTGAAGGATCATCAGTATATTTTACAATATCTAATATTTCCTTCATAACTTCAGTTGTTTGTATTGTGTTAATAGCCTCCTCAAAATAAGCAAACATCTGTCTTTCACTTAATGTGTCTTTCTTGGGATTATATGCATATATATAGTGTCCCAGACCAGTTCTCATATAGCAGTTAGAAATATTTTCTTCTTTAAAAGTATCAAAACCTGAATAATGACCTTTTATTAAATGACCCATCTCGTGACAAAAAGAATTTAATAACATAACCGTTGTTATATTTTTAAGACTACACACAATAAATGAATTATCTTTTTTGCCTTCTATACAGTCTAATATTTCATTATATATAAAAGAATATCCTTGATTTGAAACAGCGTATGTTCTATTATTCTCATCATCATCATCTTCAAATTCAATGTCTATATTATATTTTTTTAATATATTACTAACTGTATCTTTTTCCATATATAAATCAACTTTTAAAAACACATCACAAACTATTTCAGGACAATTATTATATTTGCATAGTAATCCATATATTGCACAAATAAAGAATGCTTTTAAATCGTCATCTTCATTAGGATATTTTTTATTAACAACCATTTTTGCTAATTTATAAAACCCCTCCATAAAATCACCTGGATATATTATACTCAAATTTAACTAAAAGTCAAAAAAAAGAACCTTTAAAGGTTCTGATATTAATTTGAAAATCTATTACCTAGAATAATTACTAATAAGATAAATAATACTAGTACAATTGCATAATTACTTCTATTTTGATTTCCTACAGGATAGTAGTAAGAAGTTTGATTAGGACAACATGTCCCACCGTTTCCATAGTAATACATAATATCCTCCTTTACTAATATAAAATATGATAATTTACACATTTTGATAATAAATTTGTCCTAGTTGATTTATAATTCTTTATTATTATGTTATATTTATAGTAGAAGGGAGAATACATATGATAAAGAAACTAAAATATTTAGATAAACCTTTATTAATTGTTTCTGTTTTATTATTCATAATTGGATTAATAATGGTTTTTTCAGCATCTAATGTAACTGCATATATGTCACAAGCTGTTAGCCCTTATAACTATTTTATAAGACAAGCAATATTCTTAGCAGTAGGTATTGTCTTATTTATTATCATGATTCCTTTTAATACATTTGTATATGGAAAAATATCAAGACCATTATTATTAATAAATATTGCAGCACTAGTAGTATTATTAATATATGGTAGTGCAAAAAATCAGGCAATAAGTTGGTTTGATTTAGGTTTTGTAAGTATTCAACCATCAGAATTTGTAAAAGTAATAACAATTGTTTTCTTAGCAGATTATTATGAAATGTATAAAAATAAATTAGATGGATGGATTGCTACACTTTATCCAATAGGGGTATGTATAGCAATTGCGGCATTAATCTTTATTCAACCAGACCTTGGAACAACAATTATATATTCACTTACAGTTGCAGTTATATTTTTCTCAGTACCAATTGCTAAAGAGATAAAATATAAAATATCATTTATTGCACTTGCAATAGTATTTCTTGGTGCATTTGCAGTTTTTGGAATGGGCAAAAAAATCTTAGAAGAAAGACAATTAGAAAGATTTGATATATCAAATCCATGTGAAAAAATCCTAAGTAATGGTAATCAAGTATGTAACTGTTATATTGCTATTAATAATGGAGGTCTGACAGGAGTAGGTTTAGGAAATTCTACTCAAAAATATTTGTATTTACCAGAACCATATACAGACTTTATTTTTGCAATTATAGTTGAAGAATTAGGGGTAATTACAGGTGTAGGAATATTAATACTATATTTAATTGTGCTTTTTAGAATACTATTAATAGGAAGAAAATCACCAACAAATAGAGGAGCTATATTATGTTATGGTATAGCAACATATATATTTTTACATATTACGGTCAATTTATTAGGTATTATGGGATTAATTCCTATGACAGGTGTTCCATTACCATTTATGAGTTATGGAGGAAGTTTCACTATATGCTTAATTGCAGCTTTAAGTATAGTTCAAAGAGTTAATATAGATACAAAACTGTATAATGAGAAAAGATAAAAACTAAAAAGAAAATATCTTAAGAAAAAGTAAGTTTTAAAATAATACTTGCTTTTTTTGTTGTTAAAAGATAAAATATTTCCTAAATGAAGAGGTTTTCTGATTATTTAGCAAAACAGAATTAAATAAAATGTTTATAATAAAACTATTAAAAAATCACAATTTGTTATGAAAAACTTGTATTTTATTTTAAAATATGATATAATTTTGCCCATCTATAGAGGGGTAGAGGAGTAAGTGTATGAATACATTAAAAGAACTTAAATCTAAACTTGAAACTGAGATAAAAAAGAGTTCACATGTTTTTGTAATTGGGCATAATGGTCCAGATCTTGATGCTATTGGTTCAGCAATAGGATTATGTGCTTTAGCAAATTATTATAAAAAGCCATGTAGTATCATTGTAAATGATGAACCGTCTAAGATAGATTCAAGTACAAAAAAAGTAATTGATGATTGTAGTGATAAATATAATATTATAAATAAAAATACTGCCTTAGAAATGGTAAATTCAAATTCGTTATTAATTTTAACTGATGTAAACAAAATTCACATGATTTCATTAGGAGAAGATGTATATAAATTTAAAAAAATTATAATAATTGATCATCATAACGAAGATAATAATACTATTAAAACAGAAGATAAATTAATTAGAGAAGATATGTCAAGTGCATGTGAAATAGTAGCAACTATTTTAAATAATTCAAAAATACCATATAATTCTACAGTTGCAAATTACTTACTTGCTGGAATAAATCTAGATACTAAAAGATTTAAACAAAACGTTACAGAAGACACACACGATACTGCAGAGAAACTTCTACGTCATGGAGCAGATACCGATTTTGTAAATAATTTGTTTTTGGAAGAGTTTGAAAGTTTTTGTAGAATTAGTAATTTAATAATAAATGGTACAATAATTAAAAAATATTCTGATTCACTTTTGGCACCAATCCAAGTATCATTTACTCTTGATAGAAATAATCCAGATGCTATATATCAAAAAGAAGATTATGCAAAAGCAGCAGATAGAATGATGAAATTTAATGGAGTTGATGCAGCATTTGCACTTGGTTTTGTTGAACCAGGACTTGTCCACATATCAGCTAGAAGTACAAAAAAGGTTAATGTTGGTACAATAATGAGTAAAATGCATGGAGGAGGAAATCCACAAAGTGCAGGTGGAAGAGTTAAAACAGATAACTTATTATCATTAGAAAATAACCTAATGAAATATATACCTGCCGGTTTATCAGAAAAAGAAGATATTATTGAAGAACCTCCTGTAATAAAAAAGAAACAAATTAGAAGAAAATAATAAAGAAAAGTGAAAAACTTTTCTTTTTTTTTAATAATAAAAATGGAGGTGATAATATCACATTTAAATATAGATATAGAAAACAAATATTAATTGGAGTAATTTCTTTTATAATTTTGATTGGAATTACCTCAATAATAATATTCAATTCACTAAAAAAAGATAACAAAAAAGAAGAAAAAGAAGAAGTTGTTTTAGATGATAAAAAACTACAAAAGAAAGAAGTAAAAGATGAACTTTTAAAAGTAGATATTAAAGGTCAAGTAATAAACCCTGGTATATATGAATTAAAAATGTCATCTAGAGTTATTGATGTTATCAATATGGCAGGTGGCTTAACAGAAGAAGCAGATACATCAGTAATTAATTTAAGTAAAAAAATTACTGATGAAATGGTAATAATTATATATAGTTATACAGAAGTAGAGGATTTTTCAAAAACAAAAGAAATAGAAAAACAAGTCCAGGAAAAATGTACAAAAAACGAAATATATTCTATCCAAAATGATGCATGTATTTCTACCTCATCAAATGAAATGAATGGACTTGTTAATATTAATACCGCAACAAAAGATGAATTGATGAATCTACAAGGAATAGGAGAGTCAAAGGCAAAAGATATCATAAAATATAGAGAAGAAAATGGACAATTTAATAGTATAGAAGATATAAAAAAAGTTCCAGGAATAGGAGATAACTTATTTGCTTCAATTAAGGAAAATATTACTACTTGATAAATTATATATAATAATATTTTTAATAGTTATTATAGTATCAATTATAAGACTCAGTATAAATAATAAATCTATCTATACAAATAAAACAACAACAGCTACTGGAATTATAACTAATATTAATAATACTAATGATAAGTATACTATTTATTTAAAATCAAAAGAAAATCTATTAGTAAAGTATTATTCAAAGAAAAAAATAAATTTATCTTTAGGAGATAAAATAATTATAAAAGGAGAGTTTTATAAACCACAAAATAATACTACAAGATATTTATTTAATTACAATAAATATTTAAAAAGAAAAAACATTAATTATATAGTAAATGCCCATAGTATAAAAAAAATAAATAGTAATAGAAATATATATTATTATATAAAACAAAAAATAATAAACAACCTTGGCAATAATCCATATCTATATATATTCTTAATTGGCGATAAATCACTAGTAAATAGAGAAAGTATTAGAAGTTACCAAGAAAATGGAATAAGCCATTTATTTGCAATTAGTGGTATGCATATAACATTATTATCATCAATAATAAGTAAATTATTAAGAAAGCTTACAACAGAAGAAAATACTTTTAAAATAACATCAATTATACTTACTTTTTATCTATTAATTGTTGGGCTTGCCGCATCAATCTTAAGAGGAGTATTATTTTATATATTATTTGGTATTAATAAAATATATTATTTTTATATAAAACCAATAAATTTATTTTTATTAGTAATTTCAATTACTCTTTTAATAAATCCAAATTATATATTTGATGTTGGATTTGAATACTCATATATGATAAGTTTTTCTTTATTATCTTTATCAGATAAATTGAAATCCAATAATTATTTTTTATCACTATTAAAGGTGTCTATTTTATCATTTATAACATCAATTCCTATTACTTTATATAATTTTTATCAACTTAATATCCTCAGTATTATATATAATTTGTTTTTTGTCCCATTTATTAGTATTATTGTTTTTCCACTAAGTTTAATAATAGTACTTTTTAAACCTTTTGAATTTATATATAATTATTTGATTAAAGTCCTTGAAAAAACATCTATATTTCTATCACATATAAATATAGGAAAAATCACTTTTATGAGATTGCCACTAATTATATACTTAATATACTTTATTTTGATTTTATTATATTTAATATTTAGAAGAAGAACATATTTATATATTTTATTTTTACTACTAATATTTCATTTTTTTCTACCTTGTTTTAAAAATGAAACATTAATTCATTTTACAGATGTTGGTCAAGGTGATTCAATATTGATTCAACAAAAAAACAATAACATTCTAATTGATACAGGTGGGATTAGAAATAATGAAATATTTTTTAATACAGCATTACCATTCTTAAAAAGTTTAGGTATAACAAAAATAAATACATTAGTAATTACTCATGGCGACTATGACCATATGGGAGAAGCAATTAATTTAGTAAATAATTTTAAAGTAGAGAAAGTAATCTTTAATTGTGGCCCATATAACGATTTAGAGAGTGAACTAATTAAAGTTCTAGATAAAAAGAAAATAAAGTATTATTCATGTATTAGAGAATTAAATATCGATAATAACAAATTATATTTTTTACAAACGAGTGTTTATGATAATGAAAATGATAATAGTAATGTGATTTATACAGAACTTGATGGCTATAAATTTATTTTTATGGGAGATGCTGGAGTAGAGAAAGAAAAAGATATACTTGATAAATATAATATAAACAATGTAGATATATTAAAGGTAGGACATCACGGAAGTAAAACAAGTAGTAGTAATAAATTTATAGATAAAATTAATCCTAAATATTCTATTATTAGTGTTGGAAAGAATAATAGGTATGGTCACCCGAATAAAGAGGCATTAGATAATTTAGAAAAATCTAAAATATATAGAACAGACAAGCAAGGAAGTATTATGTTTAAAATTAAGAATAATAGATTACAGATTGAGACATGTAATCCATAGGAAGGAAGATGATAAAATGAATGAAATAAAAGAGTATACAAATAAAATATTTGAAGATATTAAACATATAGATGAATTTGGTAATGAATACTGGTTAGCTAGAGAACTGATGGAAGTATTAGAGTATTCTTTATGGCAAAATTTTCATAAAACAATTAAAATTGCTATGAAGAACTGTAATAATAGCAATTATGATGTTTCTGATCATTTTATTGATGCCAATAAAATGATAAAATTAGCAAAAAATGCCAGAAGAAAAATACAAGATTATAAATTATCTAGATATGCTTGTTATCTAATAGTTCTTAATTGTGATCCAAGAAAAAAAGTAATTGCTTTGGCTAAAACTTACTTTGCTATTCAAACAAGAAAACAAGAGTTAAGTGAAAAAGAATATAATGAACTAACTGAAGATGAGAAAAGATTATATAGAAGAAATCAAGCAAGAAAAGGCAATTATAATTTAAATAAAACTGCTGTTAATAGTGGAGTAAAAGATTTAGCTAGATTTCATAATGCGGGATATAAAGGACTATATAATGGTGAAACAGCAGACGATATTTTTAAAAGAAAAAAATTAAGATACAGAGAAGATATATTAGACAATATGGGTAGTGAAGAACTCGCAGATAATATATTTAGAATTGCTCAAACAGATGCAAAATTAAAAAGAGATAAAGTAGATAATGAATATACTGCTAATTCTGTTCATTATGAAGTAGGTAGAGAAGTAAGAAATAGTATTAAAAGATTAAGAGGTACTATGCCAGAAAATCTACCTACACCAGAAAAGAGTTTAAAAGAATTAGAAAAAGAGAATAAGAAACTAAAAGAATAGATAAAATGTGATATAATAGCTTTAGGATGTGAGTCGTATGAATAAAATTTTAAAAATAATGGACAAGCTAAACAGTATAGAGTATGGTTTTAAAGATAGAAATGGAAACAACTTAATTAACAGCGAAAGTTGGGATAAAGATTTTTATAAATTCTATTTTTTATTAAGTCCAGAGGAATTATTATCAAGCAAATGTGGAGTTTGCTGGGATCAAGTTGAACTTGAAAGAAAACTATTTAATGATTCTAATATAGATTGTGATACATATTTTATTTATATTGATGATAATGAAAATTTACCATCACACACTTTTCTTACATTTCAATTGAATGATAAATATTATTGGTTTGAACATTCTTGGTGTGATATGAAAGGGATTCATGAATATAATACTATAGAAACTCTTTTAAACGATGTAAAGATCAAATTCATAGATAGTAAAAAAAATGAGATAGATTCAAATTCAAATTATGACACTTATATATATAAATATAATAAACCAAAATATCATATAAGTTGTGATGGATTTTATAACTATATAAAAACTCAAAAAAAAATTAATATTTAATGAACATTAGGTGCTTAAATAAGCATCTTTTCTTTTTGCTATAATCCGTATGCATAAACGCATGTCACCACATGGAGACTTTGATCATATGGGAGAAGCTATTAATCTAGTTAATAATTTTAAAGTAGAAAAAGTAATCTTTAATTGTGGACTATACAATGAATTAGAAAAAGAGACAAAGAAACTAAACGAAAAATGTAATCTATGATATAATATTTAATTAAATAGGAGGAGTAATATGGTCAAAGATCTATGTTTTGAGATAATTGAAACATGTTTAAATAATTGTATGTTCTGTTCCTCTAATTCAAATTGTAATAAAACTCAAATTATTAATTTTGAAGATTTTAAAAGAACTATTGATTATTTTATGGCAAATGGAGGTATTGAAGAACTATCTTTGTCTGGAGGAGAACCTTTTTTACATCCTGAATTAATAAAAATGGTTGAGTATTCCAAATCTTTAGGAATAAGAACAGTTATCTTTACAAGTGGTGTTGTTAGTGGTGGGGAATTAACCGATGAATATAAGAAAATCATTCTAACTGAAATGAATAATAAATTAAGCCAAATTGAACAAAATGAACCCGATAATGAGTTTTTAAAATCAAAAACAGAAAGATATTATAGTCAATTAATAGAAAGAAAAAAAGTTTCCTCAATTGACAGAACTTTATTGCATCAACTAAAAGCAATAGGTCTTGATAAAATAGTTTTTGATATGCAAGCATATGAGGCAGAGACTGATAGCTATATTATGGGAAGAAATGAACAAGCAAGACAAGCGTTATTAAAATCGTTGATAGATGCATCGTTTGAAAATTTTAATATAGATATTCATTTTGTTCCTATGAAACCAAATTATAAAGAAATGGTTGATATACTAGAACTACTAGAAATTGCCAAAGTAAATCAAATTAGTTTACTTAATTTTTTACCACAAGGCCGTGGAAGAATAAATTCTAATGATTTAATGATGACAGAAGAAGAAAAAAAAGAATTTTTCGAATTGTTAGAAAAAGAAAGAAAAAAATTTTCTGGAAATATAAGAGTAGGAATTCCTTTACAAGGTGAGGATACACATAAATGTAATGCTGGATTAGAGAAACTTGATATAAAATTTAATGGTGATGTATTACCATGTCCAGCATTTAAAGAAATTACGTCTGAAGAGTGTGAAAGGTTTGGAATAAAAATACCAAATATATATAAAAATCTAGAAGATGTTTATATTCCTGGAAATGGTAAAAGAGTTAAACAATTATGTAAACAAGTATATGCAAATAGAACCAAATAAAGCGGTTCTTTTTCTTTGCAATTAAATGCATTTTATTCGACTTACTTTTTGACAATCACCGCATGGAGACTTTGATCATATGAAAGTAACTATTATTCTTATGAATAATTTTAAAACTGAATTTGAAATATTTTTTTAATATGATATAATAACTGATAATTTTTATAGGTGATATTTATGAATAAAGAGGAATTACTTGAATATATAGAAGATAAAACTATCGAAATAGATGATAATTGTTTTTTTCATGCAACGAAAGAAAATATAAATACAGTGGAAAGAATAATGACAGAAGGCATCAAATGTGCCTTTTTAAGAAGAGAAGAAACTAGTCAAGGATATAATGGAAAATATTATGTTAGCGTAAGTAAAAGAACAAATAATCCTAAAAGTGTTTATAAGATGTTTGAACATTTCCCAATATTCGTTATTAGTGGAATAAAACCACTTAAAGCAGATAATAAAAAAAGATTTTTTGAGCCTTTTATGGAAACAATAATTCCTTTAAGAACAAGTTCATATTCTGATGAATATCATGTATTTATGAGAATAGACTCGTCAAAAATCACAGCTCTTGCTTATAATCTATATCACAGCCTGTCATTTGAAAACATATTTGATATAGATAGATTGTATTTTTTAAAACAATTAGTTTTAATGTTAGAAAAATTAGAAAAAGATATACCTATATATGATCTTAAATCGAACCGTGAAATAAATAAGAAAAAAGTAAAAATGTTGAACATAGATGATATTTCATAATTTATAAAATAAAAAGACAAATAATATATCGTAAATTATTTGATTTTACAACTTAATTTAATACATTTAACATATTGATAACCATTTATTTTGCAGTCTTTAGGATTATAAATTGTTTCAAAATTATCATCATAGTTTATTGGATATTCAAGATTGTGACCTCTTTTATGCCACCATACATTATCCCAAGATTTTCTCATGAAATGATAGCCACCATCTTTACTTAAAAATAAAGCTATAATCCACTGATAAATAATATAATCATTTTCAAATTTATCAAAAGATATTTCATCTTCACAGCAATCACTATAAGATATATTTAAAGCCTTAAAATCAATATGAATTTTTTCTTCTAGTGACATTTTACTTAAATCATTTGATTGAATGTTAAATATAATTGAACCAATTGTTCCAGGTTGATATGCATTATTAAATATTTTATTCTCAGGAATATCAATTCCAAGTGCGTATGCGTAGCAGTTAGTGCTTACTAAATTGTTCCAAGATCCTCTAGAATTAAATTTCATCTGATTACTAATATTATCAATTGCCATGTTTAATTGACTCATATAATCAACTCCAATTTATTTGACTAAATATTATATATAAAATATATTTAAATTGCAAACGAACATAATTCAAGAACTATAAAAATACTTATAATTTAATGAGTTAAAGATATGATATAATATTTATGAGGTGAAAAATATATGTCTCTAATTTCATTTATAAATAAAAAAACTTTTGAGATAAAAGATGAATTGGATGATTATATTTATTGTGACTATGAAATCAGAAATGTAATAGCCTCTTTAAATAAAAAAGGATATAAGACAAGATATTCCTGTGCAGGACATAATGAGGCTGGACTTTTATGGCCACTACATAAAGAAGATATCAATAATTTAGATGATTATTTGAAGGATGCAGAAAATGATAAAACACTTCATTTTATAAAAAAGGAAAGTGATTTCTTTTATCATAAAGATGAAAAAGTTGCGACTTATACATACATATCATTTGATGATGATTATAAATTTGAAAAATATCCTAATGGTTTTACTTATGAACTTATAGATGGAAAATCATATTTATCAAAAAAAATTGAATTTTATAAAGATGATAATCATGTTACTAGAAAAACAGATATAGAAATAGATAAAGAATTAGAATTAACGATTATGGATTTAGAAAAATGGGTTAAAGAATTACCATCGATATTGAAATAATAAATAAAACTAAAATAATAGGAGGTATTATATGGAATATAAAAATATGAGAGAATATAATCATGAAGAATTTGTAAATCTTATTTTAAGTTTAGATGAAGAACAATTATTAGAATTAAGTGCAAGATATGGTGGATATCCTGTATTATTTAGAATGGCATTAGATGATAGAATTAGTCATATACCATTTATACAAACAGGAGCAGCAGTAATTATCAGAAATGAAGCAGGGCAAATATTATTACAAGAAAGAACTGATAGAAATAAATGGGGACTTCCTGGAGGCTGTCAAGATTTAGGAGAAGACTTAAGGTATACCGCTGTAAGAGAAGCATATGAAGAAACAGGAATTAGATTAGATCCTAATGAAATAGAACTTATAGATACATTATCTGGAGAATCAAGGAAAAATAGTTATCCAAATGGAGATATAGTATATAATAATACATCATTATATCTAGCAGATGTTTCACTAAGTAACGAATCTACATTAAAAGGAGATTCTGAAACAAAACGTCTTAGATTCTTTAATATCGATGAAGTACCAGAAAATTTAATGGATGCTGATTTAATCAAAACTTATTTAAAATATATTAATAAAAAACATTTATAATTAATAATTTAGAATCATCAGAAATGATGGTTCTTTTTTTGTATAAAAAAATGATTGGAGAATAATTATTAGTTAATACTTATGATATAATATAATTGGTGATAGTTATGAACAAGAAAAATATTGTTACATTATTAATCTATTCGTTCTTAAATAGTTTTTTATTATATAGGGCATGTGATGTTTTATATTATTTATCAAAAGGAATAAGTAATTCTGAATATATTAATTATTTAACAATTGGAAGTTTAATAACAATAGTATTTTTGATACCATTTGGAATAATAAAAGATAAATATAATCGTAAATATATTCTTTTAATCAGTAATCTATTTCTTTTTCTTGCAACACTTATATATATTTATGCAAATAATTCAATAGTAATGGGTATTGGTATAATTGCATCAGCAATTTCTAATTTATTATCTCAAGGAATTGTTATATCAATACTACATTCATATATAAAAGATAAAAATGAGTATTCAAAAATGTATTATAAATGGTCTATATTTTATTATTCTGGATATTTAATATCAATGGTTCTTGGTGGTATAGTTGCAAAGTTTAGTTTAGTTTCAATGTATTATATAAGTATTATTCCTATAGTAGTAAACTTTATTGTTATACTATTGTTTGATGATACCAATGAAAAAATAAAAGAAAAAAATCCATCAAAATTATTATTAAAAGAATCTTGTAAACTTATAAAAAATAATAAAATATTAAAAGTTTTATTATTATCAGAAATAATTATTATTCCAATTGCTGATGTATTAGCAGAGTCTCATCCAGAATATTTATCAAATATAGGAGCATCAACTACTATAATTGGAATATACACAGCAGTAATGTGTTTATTTGCAATAATTGGAAATAAAATTGCAAGTAAGTATAAAACACAAATAAATAAGTTTTTTATTTATTCACTATTATTTAATTTAAGCTTAATTATAATAGGTTTTTTAAATAGCTATTTATCTATATTGTTTATAATCTTATTTCAATGCTTCTTTTCTGTAACAAATAATATTTATAACACTATAATTCAAAATGAATGTAAAGATTCATACAGACAGACTATTTTAGCAATATTTACTTTTATTATATCAATTTCAGAAATAATTATATGTACTATTACATCTAATATATTTAATAAGATAGGTTTAGGAAAGTCATACGTTGTATTAGGGACTGTAGGAATGATTCTGATACTAATCATACTTTCATTAAGTACCTTTAAAAATAAGAAAGAAAAAGTGGAGAAGTAATTATGTTAGGAGCAATTTATGGAGATAAAGCAGGAAGCATTTATGAATTTGATCAATTTAAAAAAATTAAAAGTATTAATCCAAAAGTGTTAATAACAGATGATTCGTTCTATAGTGATGATACTATTGAGACTATTGCGTTAATTGATGCAATTATTAATAATAAAGACTATGAGGAAACATTAAGAAGGTATATTAATGATAATGAAAATTATAAACCTAACTTTGAACCGTATTTTGAAAAACCATTTTCACCAAACACAATGAAATGGGCTAAAGGTGAAGGAAATGCAAATAGTATAGGTAATGGAGCAATGATGAGAATATCTCCGATAGGATTTTTATTTAATACAGAAGAAGATGTATTTAAACATGCTAAAGAGGCAACAATTCCTTCTCATAATTCTAAGGAAGCAATATCTTCCACAACAACAATTGCCCTTATAATATATTATTTTAGAAAAGGTTTTTCAAAAGAAGAAGTATTTAAAAAATTAAAACTAAAAGTTGAATATAAACCATTTAAACAATTTAATATGACATGTCATGAAACAATAGGAAATTGTCTATATGCATTATATGAATCAAATTCATTTGAAGATGCAATTAGAATTGCTCTTTCAATGGGAGGCGATACAGATACAAATTCCTGTATTGTAGGTTCTATGGCAGAAGCATTATATGGATTAACTGAAAAAGAAAAAAATGACGCTAAAAAGAATCTTCCAAAAGAATATATTAAAATATTAAATAAAGTTTATCATTAATATAAAAAATAAGTAAATTTACTGGATTTTTAATATGTTTTAAGATAGAATTTATTTATATAGGTGGTGGTTAAAATGAAAAAATTTAATGATTTGTATAATAGTGATTTAACTACCTTAACGCATTCTTTTCAAGATGCTTGTAGTAATAAAGAATTTAAAGAATTCGTTTATAGTCTAAATATTAAAGAAGAAACATTAATAAAATATACATCAAGTCTTCAAGATTCGTTTAATGAATATAAGAATTGTAAAAATTGTAAGGGATTAGCAACATGTAAAAATTCAGAAAAAGGATATAGATATACGCCTATTGGAGGAAATAAAATCATAAACTTTTCATATGATGCATGTACTAAACTAAATAAAGAATTAAATGATAATAAATATAAAAATAATTTAAGCTTATTTGAATTAAATGAAGAAATAAAAAATGCATCATTTAAAGACATATATAAGGATGATAAAGCAAGAGTACCAATCATTAAGTATTTTAAAGAATTTATGGATAATTACAATAAAGGTAATAATCCTAAAGGGATATACTTGTATGGATCATTTGGATCAGGTAAAACATATTTAATAGCATCTTTATTTAATGAATTAGCAAAAAGAAATATTAAAAGTACATTAATTTATTATCCAGATTTTTTAGTTACATTAAAATCATCTTTTCAAACAGATTATGCTGAAAAATTCAATTATATAAAAAAGACTCCTTTGCTTTTATTCGATGATATAGGAGCAGAAAACTGTAGTAATTGGTCAAGAGATGAAGTGCTTGGACCTATACTTCAATATAGAATGGAAAATAATTTGCCTACATTTTTTACATCAAATCTTACAATAGATGAATTAGAAAAGTCACTTTCAACTACATCATCAGGAGTTGATAAAATTAAGGCAAGAAGAATTGTTGAAAGAATAAAACAATTAACAGTACAACATGATTTAATAAGCAAAAATAGGAGGTCATAATAACGTGAGTATTAATGAGACATTAGAAGATTATTTAAATAGAAATGAATGTATAAATAATTATAATGATTTAATTAAATTCTATAATAATAATCCTAATGCTACTATCAATGCTCTTTTTTCTTTGATAAATGAAAAAATAAAATCAATTGAGAATAATAAAACAAAAGATGTTATTAAAATATTAGATTGTATTAAAATAATTATTACTAATTGTGAAGATATAAATAAGAAAATGATAACAAGAAAAACTGATAAAATTATAAAAAAAATATCTATCTCTTCAACAAAAGAAAGCATTCGAATTAAAAATGAATTAGAGAAACTAATAGAAACTTGTAAACAGGAAAATAGTAAAAAATTTGATTTTATGATATTTCTTATAGAACAAATAAAAAATATTGATTACTTAGAACATACAATAGATAATATTCCATCTTTAGTTAATGCAAGTAATGTAGAAAATATTTCACTATTTAGAAATGTATTAAAGTCATATCTTAATAATATAGTTAATTATAATAAAGATAATATTTTATATTATGAAATTGTAATGTCATTAATGATGGCTCAAAAAGAATTTAATTTATCCAATACAGAAAAAAAGAAATGTTTAGATGAAATATACATATGTATTAATAAATTAAGTAGTAATAAAAAACAAAAAAAGAAAAATAGTGAGAAACTAGAATTACTAAGAAATATAACTAATATAATAAAAACCACAAACAAAAAACAATTAAGTTTAGAAGAACTAACAAGAAAATATAATATTAAAGCTAATTTTAGTAGTTCATTATTAAATAGTATCTCTTTAATAAAAAATGGACCAGAGGGATATTTATCTGAACGTGAAATTGTAGATGATTATATTATTTCTATAGATGATAATAAAACCATAGAGATAGATGATGCACTATCATGTAAAAAATTAGAAAATGGAAATTATTTATTAGGAGTGCATATTGCATCAGTATTGGGATATTTTCCATATGAATCAGAAATTATCCAAACAGCAATTTCAAGAAATCAATCAATATATCTTCCTCATAAATATCAATCTTTATCAGATGAACATAATAGGACAATACCAATTTTTCCTTATGAGTTTTCTGTAGAAATTGCATCTTTAAAAGAAGGCCAAAGTAAACTAACAAGAAGTTATTTCTTTGAAATTGATTCATATGGAAACATTATAGATGAATCATTCAAAAAAACAATAATTACAAATAATAAGCAATTAACTTATGATGAAGCAAATAAAATAATTAGTAATGGAACAGATAATAAAAAACTGCAAGAAACGATAAGTAATTTATTGGACGTAGTGAAAATATTAGAAACAAAATATAGTAGAAAATCAAATATAAGAAAAGGAAAAAATGAATCGGAAAACATTGTCTATCAAACAATACTATTAACAGGAAACAGGGTAGCAGAATACTTTAATGGAAATCATTTTCCATTATTATATAGAATTCATTATATAGATGAAGAAAACAACTTGAAATTAAAAAATATGATTTATAGTCTTAAGGATACCTATAAAGAAAAACAATTAAATTTTTTATATAGTCTATTAAATGATATTTATCCTAAAGGTTGGTATGGAGAAAAGGGAAAACATGCAGGACTTAATCTAGAATATTATTGCCATTGTACTTCCGAATTAAGAAGAGCTGCTGATATTATTGTAGAACACGCTCTAGAAGTCTGTTATGATAATACACCAACAAAAGAAGATATAAAAAATTTAAAAGAAGAAATCGCATCAAAGATAGTAGAAATTAATTCTAAACAAACACCTATAGAATACTTTTTAAAAGAATATAGTAAGAAACATAAATTTTAAAAAATTATGTTTTTTTGTTTACACATCGTAATTTCCTTATTCTTTACAAAAAATGTTAAGTAGGATAAAATTGAAAATAGGAGGGGCATATGAAAAATAATATAAGTAATAAAGGATTTACATTAATTGAAATATTAGGAGCTATCGTAATATTAGGTATATTAATGGGAATTGGAGTAGTATCATATACAAGGTATAAAAGACAAGCAGTTGAAACATCATATGACATAATTAAGAAAAATGCTATATCAGCTGCAGAAAATTATTTTATGGATAACGTTGGTGAAGAAAAAGTATCTTTAAATAAATTAGTTGAAAAGTCATATTTAGATACTGTTAATGATCCGGAAACAAAAAATAAAACATGTGTTGGTACAGTAACAATTATAAGTAAGGAGAAATCAGATAATAATTCCATTCAAAAGAACACATATAAAGTATATTTAAAATGTGAAAAACATACTAGTTGTCTAACTTTACCGGGAGGCAATACAAAATGCGATTCCGATGATGGAATTCCAACAAATTAAAAAATACATATTATAATTAAATAATACTTAATTAGTTAATTTCAATTAATGCAAGATGTTTTATTAGTAAAAACTAATATGGAGGATGCGAATGAATAGAAAAGGATTTTCATTTATAGAACTATTAGCCGTTATAGTACTATTAGGAATATTGTCATCAATGGCAATTTTTGGTGTGTCAAGATATTTAGATAACTCTCGAAAGGACGTCTATTTAGCTGCTGTAAATGCACAAGTAGAAGCAGTTAAATTGATTATTAATTCAGAAGATTATTATGTCTATGATGAAAATACAACATATATTTTTGATGTAAATATTTTAAAACAATCTGATAATATTAAAAGTCCATATGGTGAATGGAAAGATGCATATATATATGTAGTTTATGACAATGACAAATTGTATTTTTATTGGACAGGTATTGATGAAAAAGGTTGGAAAATTGATTTAGATAAGGAAACTCAGTATTTAAAAAGATCAGATATATACCAAACAAAAGACAAAGAAGTTGAAAAAAGAAAAATAATAGGAGATAGGAATAATATAGTATATTATGAAGCAACGAAAGAGTAATTCTAATAAAAAAAATTAGTAAAATGAAAAAATGTCATGAACTGTAGAAAGCAGAAAAAACTGCTTTTTATTTGACTAATTTAATTTTTTTTAGTATAATAAGCCCTGTTTTAGGGGTGAGTGGATATGTCAAATAAAAAATTTGTAATTGATATGTCTATAATTCTTTTATTAGTTTCTATAGGTTTACAGTGTAAAGATTTATTTATAAAAGATGATAATTATACTGTAAATTATGAATATGTAAACATAAAAGATATGTCAAAGGCTAATGTGACTACTAAAGAAAATAGTAAAATAATAACTGATAATTTATTATCTGGAAATAATAATTTAGGTTCTGTTGAAGAAACGACTCTAAATAATCAAGAACAATTAGAAGAAGTAGAACTTCCAGTTCAAAATGAATCAGTTGCTACAGTAGTTAATAAACAAATTTGGTATTTACCTGTAGAAATGGGACGAATTAGTCAAGCTCCAAGATATGGACATAATGCATATGATATAACAAGTCCAAGAGGAACAGGAGAGACAATACATCCAGTTGCAAATGGAGTAATATCAGGAATATATACTGACTCTGCTGGAGCTTTAATAGTAACGGTTTTACATGATATAAATGGTGTAAAATATACATCTCAATATGTTCATTTATCAAGTTATAGAGAAGGTATATATGTAGGTATGCCAGTTACCATAAATGATGCTTTAGGACAAATGGGAACAACAGGAAATTCAACAGGAGTTCATTTACATATAACAGTACTTGATTGTGCATTATTTGATCCCAATGATCCAAATTGTAGTGATTTAGGTGCTTGGTACAATTATTCTAATATAAGACTTTCACAAGAATTTATTGGATTAGGTTCAGTAATATATGTTCCTTATGAATGGTATAGTAGATAATAATTAATTGTGATATACTAAATGTAAGGAGATAATAATATGTCTAATAAATCTTTAAATAAAATTAATAATGAAATAAAAGGATACATAAATGAAGCAAGTGGAATTTCAGATAAATGTAAAATGAAATTAATTACTCTTGTAGAAAAACATTTCTTTGTAGATTTACCTAATGATAATTATTTAAATATTGATATTACTCTTCTAGAAAATGGTAATATTATTATGAGAGATGAAGAATATAAAACAACAAAAAAAATATCCACTTCAAGTGATTTAGTAAATAGATATTCAGAGTTTCAAAGAGACATTGAAGAATTATTAGAAAAGAATGAAATAAATTTTGAAGTCAAACAAAGAAATAATGAAATTATAAATCTATTAGTTATTTTATTTATAATAATTGTATCAATAGTAATAATTATTATAGGAATAAGAAGATTATTAATTGGAGATTTATTTGGAGTTTTATGGTTAGTTATTATTGTTTCTTATTACATTATTCCAGCTAGTGGTAATAGAATAAGAAATAGATTTGTTAGAGCAAAAAATTATCTAACAAAAAAATTTACAAAAAAGTAAAAAAGTGTTATATTACATATAAATACATTGACAAAGGACAAGATATATTAATGTAGTTTTAAGAGAGTTCATGGTAGGTGAGAATGAACAACAAGTTAATATATTACTACCTTTAGAGTAGAATTATAAAAAGTAATTCCGGCAAAAGTCGTTAAATGGTTAAGTTAAATAAAGGATGGTACCGTGCATGAGCACTCCTAGGGTATCATTCTTTTTATTTTTAGGAGGGATAAAATGAAATATGAAGTAATACATCATGCATCAATAAAGTTTACTGGAAACAAAATTATTTATTTTGATCCATATAAAATAGAAGATGAATTACATGATGCTGACTATATATTTATAACTCATGATCACTATGATCATTATGACTTAGATTCAATTAATAATATAAGAAAAGAAACAACAAAGATAATATTACCAAAATGCTTAAAAAACGAAGATAATTATTTGGTTGTTGAACCTAATAAGGAATATGAAGTAGATGGAATAAAATTTAATACAATTAGCTCATATAATACTAATAAAAGTTTTCATCCTAGAGAAAAAGAATATGTTGGATATAATATTTTATTAGATGATAAGTATTACTATATTATGGGAGATACAGACCGAACCCCAGAAGCAGAAAATGTAAAAACTGATGTCTGTTTCGTTCCAATAGGTGGAGTATATACTATGACAGTTGATGAAGCAGTAAATTATATTAATGATATAAAACCATCAAAAGCAATTCCAATCCATTATGGATTAATTGTAGGTGAGAAAAATCTTGGAGATATATTTAAAGAAAATATAAAAGATGTTATAGTAGAAATATTTATTTAGGAGGTATACATGTTTAGTAGAGAAAAAAATCAATTTGAAGGAATGACAAAAAGTGAATTAAAAGAAAGATTACACATAATTGACTATGAAATTGCTTCAACAAAAAACAAGAGACAATTAAAAAAGTTCTATAAAGAAATAGAATCAATTAATAAACAATTAATAAAAATAAAAGAAGAAGAACATAATCAAATGAAAAGAGGTAGATAAAATGATAAATATAAAAGAAAATGAAAGATTAGATAAATTAAACCATTCATGTGCCCATTTACTTGCACAAGCAATACAACACTTATATCCACATGCTAAATTTTGGGTAGGTCCATCAATAGAAGAAGGATTCTATTATGATATTGATTTAGGTGATGATGTAATATCAGAAGAAGACTTACCTAAAATAGAAAAAGAAATGAAAAAATGCTCAAAGAGCGCTAAATATATTGTAAGAAATGAAATAAGTAAAAAAGAAGCTTTAGAAAAATTTAAAGATGATCCATATAAGATAGATTTAATATCTAGAATGGATGACAAAGATACAGTAATTTCTTGTTATACACAAGGAGATTTTACAGATTTATGTAGAGGACCTCATGTTGATAATACAAAAGAAATTAAATATTTTAAATTATTAAAAGTTGCTGGTGCATATTGGAAAGGTGACTCTAAAAATAAAATGCTTCAAAGAATCTATGGTATTTGTTTTGATAATCCTGAGGATTTAGAAGAACATTTAAAAATGTTAGAAGAAGCAAAACAAAGAGATCATAGAAAAATAGGTAAAGAACTAGGTATCTATATGATGAGTGATCTAGTAGGTAGAGGACTTCCAATGTACTTACCAAAAGGATTTACTCTATGGAATTTATTAGAAACATATATTAGAAACAAAGAAATTAAAAGAGGATACTTACATGTTCAAACTCCACCTCTTGGAAATGTAGAATTATATAAAACTAGTGGACATCTAGATCACTATAAAGATTCAATGTTTCCAATTATGCAAGTAGAAGATGAAGAATATGTATTACGTCCAATGAACTGTCCACATCATATGGTAATGTATGGAAATGATATTCATTCATATAGAGATTTACCACTTAGAATTGCAGAAATCGCAAGAGACTGCCGTTATGAAACATCAGGTTCTCTAAAAGGAATAGAAAGAGTAAGAACATTTTGTCAAAATGATTCTCATATATTCTGTACACCAGATCAAATAGAGTCAGAATTTAAAGATGTAGTTAATTTAATATTAGAATGTTATAAGGATTTAAATATAACAGATTATAAATTTGAACTAGCATTAAGAGATCCAGAAGATAAAGTAAAATATTATCCAGATGATGAGATGTGGGATAAAGCAGAAAATGCTTTAAGAAAAATATTAGATGATATTGGAATTCCATATAAAGAAATGGTAGGAGATGCTGCATTCTATGGACCAAAACTAGATGTTCAAGTACGTCCTGCAGTTGGAAATGAATTTTCTCTATCAACTTGTCAAATAGATTTCTGTCTACCAATGAAATTTAATTTATCATATATAGATTCAAATGGAGAAAAACAAACTCCAGTGGTTCTACATAGAGCAGTATTTGGTTCACTAGATAGAACAATAGCATATTACTTAGAAGAGACTAAAGGAAATCTACCAGTATGGTTAGCTCCAGTCCAAGCAGTAGTTATACCAGTAAACTCTGAATTCCAAGGAGAATATGCAAAAGAAATATATAATAAACTAAGAGATAAAAATATTAGAGTAGAATTAGATGATAGAAATGAAAAATTAGGATACAGACTAAGAGAAGCTCAAACATCTAAAATACCATATACACTTATCTTAGGAGATAATGAAAAAGAAAATAACACAGTAAGTTATAGATTATTTGGATCAAAAGAAACAACAACAGTATCACTAGATGAATTTATAAAACTAATAGAAGAAGAACAAAAAGATAAATTTTAATTATTAAAACTTGATTCCGTATAGGATAATGACATTGTATTAAATACTAGTCTATGTTATAATGTATATGAATGAAGGAAACTTCATAAAATAAAAAAGGATACGTTTGATTGTGGGAATCAGACGTAATCCCTTAATGGATTCATCTGAAATCAACTAAGTTGATTTCAGATGTTTTTTTCTATTTAAAAAATAAAGTATACATTAGTATAAATATTATAATAAATAGAAGGATTATTATGAAACTCAAGATTTCTCTCTTTCAGTCATAATATCACCTTCCTTCTTTCAAGGGAAAACATCTGATATATTTCAAACGTATCCAATTGCTTATTGTATCAAACAAGTGTTTTATATCAATGTTTTTTATAAAAAAAATTTACTTGTAAAAAACTCGGTGCTATAATATAAAAATATAGGTGATTTAGTATGAAATCAGAAGATGAAATAGAAGATGAGTATAATTCATTTAAAATAAAAACTACATTTGTAAATACATATAAAGAATTTATTTCATTTATGTATTTAGGTATAAAAGAAACACATGAAATTGAAAAAGATTTTAAAAGAGAAATAAGAAAAAATAATATAGATGAAGTAAAAGCAAAACTAAAAAATACCTTATTATCTCAAAATAATGATGTCAGTTTTTATGAATATGATAATAATTTAATGTTTGAGTTAATAACTATGATTTTAAATTACAGAGAAATATATATAAATATTATTCGTATCGCAACAGAAGATAACTATAGAGAATTATTAAAAGTTATGGATTTCTTAACTAAATATTATAAAGATCATATAAATTATTTTGAACATAAAAGAGATAAACTAGAAATGTATATAAAAGGAATAAGTTATAATGATTCAAGATATGAAGATAATCAAGATGTATTATATAAATTTATTGATAAAAAATTAACAGAAATATATACAAATAATAGTAGTAAAATACTAGTAAAGAAAAACAATGAAAAGTAGAAATATATATTAAAATATGATAGAATAATTTTTGTTTATAAGGTGGTGGTTTAATGGATAATACTCTTACAAATCAAATTAGAAATAGAGTTGATATTGTAGATATTATTGGAGAAAGAATCCCACTAACCGCAAAGGGCAAGAACTTTTTTGGAGTATGTCCTTTTCATGATGATACAAATCCATCTATGAGTGTATCCAGAGAAAAACAAATATATACATGTTTTTCATGTCATGCAACTGGAAATGTATTTACATTTTTAATGAACTATGAACACATGGAATTTAAAGATGTATTAAAATACTTAGGTGATAGAGTAGGAATAGATACTGGTAGTATTAAGGTTACAAAGAAGAATACAAAATATGATAAATTATATAAAGCATATAACTTATCTTTAAAATATTACCAAAACAATTTAAATAGTAGTTTTGGAAAAATTGCGAAAGATTATTTATTAAAAAGAAAAATAGATGAAAAAATAATAAAAGAGTTTGAAATAGGATTATCCCTTGATAAAAGAGATGATTTAACTAAATTACTTCAAGCAAAAGAATATGATTTAGTAACTTTAAATAGAATTGGTCTATCTTCAGATGATCACGATGTATATAGTAATAGAATAATGTTTCCACTATATGATACTAATGGAAGAGTAGTAGGGTTTAGTGGAAGAATTTATAAGGATAAAGATCAAAGTAAATATGTAAATACAAAAGAAACTGATATCTTTAAAAAAGGTGAATTATTATATCATTATCATATAGCACGAGAAGAATGTAGAAAATCATCTTCTGTTATTGTAATGGAAGGATTCATGGATGTTATAAGAGCATCCACAATAGGTATAAAAAATACAGTTGCATTAATGGGAACTGCACTAACGAATGAACAAATTAATTTATTAAAAAGATTATCAAACAATATTATACTTTGTTTAGACGGAGATGATCCAGGACAAAATGCAACACTAAAAATAGGAAATATTCTTCTAGAACAAGGAATAGAGACTAAAGTAATAAAATTACCTAATCCAGATGATCCAGATACATATATTTTAAATAATGGTAAAGAAAGGTTTATTGGTCTAATTGACTCTGCAATAAACTTTTCGGACTATAAATTTCAAAGGTTAAAAGAAAATGTTGATTTTAGAAGTGATGAAGAAACCGCTAACTATATTAATGAAGTATTAAAAGAAACAGCAAAAATAGAAGACCCAATAAGAGTAGAAGTAGTATTAAAAAGACTTGCAAAAGAATTCAATATAGGTTATAATACACTGGAAATGCGTATAAATAGCTACATCAAGGAAAAACCTAAAAAAGAAAAAGAATTTATACCGCAGAAAAAGACTACAAGAAAAGATAAGTATACAAAAGCATATGAACAAATAATATATTTTATGCTTAATAATGATTGGGTAATCACACAAGTTGAAAAAGAAAGAATAATATTCCCTACGGAAGTAATGAGAGAACTTTGTAGTGAAATATCTTATTATTATAAAAAGTACGGAAATATAAATATTGCGGATTTTTATACTTATATTCAAGATAGAGAAAATATTCTAATATTATTAAATAATATCTTAGCAGATTCATACATGGAAAAAACCACAAAGGATGAGCTATTCTTATATTTTTCTGTCACAAGAGAGTATTGCGAAAAACAGGAAATAAAAAGACTCACAAATTTAATGAAAAAAGAAATGGACCCGATTGAACAAGCTAAGATAGTAGAAAAGATTAGAAAGTTAAGGTTAGGAGATAGTTAATATGGAAGTAATTAAAACTCTTGATGAAAGAAAAACAAAATTAATATCACTTGGAAAGCAACAAGGTTATATTACATATGAACAACTAGCAGAACAATTAAAAGGGTTAGATATTGATAGTGACACGCTAGATGAATTATATAATTCATTAGTAGAAGAAAATATTGAAATAGTTTCAGAAGATGGTAGTGATGATGCATCAGGAGAAGAAATAACTCAAGATATGTCTGTAGAAAATTTAACACTTTCTAAGGATGTTAAAATAAATGATCCTGTTAGAATGTACTTAAAAGAAATTGGACGTATTAACTTACTTACTTCTGATGAAGAATTTGAATATGCTAAAAGAGCAGAAGAAGGAGACGAAGAAGCTAAGAGATTATTAGCTGAATCAAACCTTCGTTTAGTTGTTAGTATTGCTAAAAGATATGTTGGACGTGGAATGCTATTCTTAGACTTAATTCAAGAAGGAAACATTGGTCTAATGAAAGCAGTTGATAAATTTGATCCAACCAAAGGATATAAATTTTCAACATATGCAACATGGTGGATAAGACAAGCTATAACAAGAGCAATTGCTGATCAAGCAAGAACAATTCGTGTACCAGTTCATATGGTTGAAACAATTAACAAATTAGCAAGAGTACAAAGACAATTAACACAAGAATTAAATAGAGAACCAACTGATGAGGAAATAGCAAAAAAACTTGGTATCACAGTTGAAAAAGTTAGAGAAGTATATAAAATATCTCAAGATCCTGTATCACTTGAAACACCAATAGGTGAAGAAGATGATTCACATTTAGGAGATTTCATTAAAGACGAGCGAACAATGGGTCCAGAAGAATATGCAACAGTAGAAATGTTAAAAGAAGAACTAAGTGGAGTACTAGCAACACTTACAGAAAGAGAAGAAAAAGTACTTAGACTTAGATTCGGTCTAGATGATGGACAATGTAGAACACTTGAAGAAGTTGGACAAATCTTCGGTGTAACAAGAGAAAGAATTAGACAAATTGAAGCAAAAGCATTAAGAAAATTAAGACATCCATCACGTTCTCGTAAATTAAAGGACTTCCTAACAGATTAATGAAAATTAATGCAAGACTTAAAAAAATAGGAGATTTAGTTGAGGCTAACTCCTTTTGTTTAGATGTAGGATGTGATCATGCACTTCTAGATATCTATCTAGTTCATAGAAATAAAAATATTAAAGCAGTCGCATCAGATATAGCAGAAGGCCCATTAGAACAAGCAAAAAAAAATATAAAAAGAGAACGATTAGATGATAAAATAGAAACTAGATTAGGAAATGGCCTATCTACTTATACAGATGAAATAGATACAGTAATTATCTCAGGTATGGGTGGAAGAAATATTATAGGTATATGTAAAGAAAATTTAAAAGTACTAAAAAAAATAAAAACATTAATAATAAGTCCAAATAATTATCAAATAGATGTAAAAAGATTTCTAACATCAAATGGTTTTTACATAGACAATGAAGAATTTGTAAAAGATAAAAACTTTATATATCAAATAATAATTTTAAAAAGAGGTAAAAAGAAATATACAAAGAAAGAATATTTCTTTGGACCAAAATTCTTAGAAAAAAAAGGTCCATTATTTAGAGAGTATTATTTGAGAGAATTAAAATCAAAAGAAATACTTAAGTCTATGCTTCCAAGTAAATATAGATTAAAGAGATATCAATTGAAAAAGGAAATAGAACTAATAAAAAATGAAATAGAAGACTAGTATTTAGTCTTTTTTTGTTTTATAATTGTTTTGTATATTAAATGAGGTGTACAAATGAAAAAAGTAGTAGTAATGATTATAGGTGTAATAACTTTATTAACCTGTAATCAAAAGGTATTCGCAAAAGATACTTTTAAAACAATAAATAAATATGACGAAGAATCACTAGAATATATTATAAAAGGATATAATGAGGAAAATAAAAGTAGTGGCTTAATAGTTGCTGGAACATATAATGAAAAAAAAGAAGAAGAAAATACACAAATATTATTACAAAAATATAGTGATGATGAAAAAGAACTATGGAATTATAATTATGGTAATACAATAGATGATAAATTATATTATTTAACATATTCATATAGTGAAAATAATACAATTAATGGATATCTCATAGCAGTAGAAGAAACAAAAGATAAAAATGATTCAAAAGAAACATCTCCATTGTTTATAAAAATAGATTTAGATGGAAAACCAGTTGAAGAAAAACTAATGAATCTTCCATCAAATACAGTAATAAATAAAATAATTGAAACATACGACAGTGAATCAAAAATTGATGGGTATGTTGTGGCAGGATACACAATAAAAGATAATAAAAAAATATCTGTAGTTGCCAAATACAATTTAGGTCTTGATATGTTATGGCAAAAAGAAATAACAGATGAATCATATGATACAGAATTATTAGATATTGTTTATCAAAAAGATAATTCATATAGAATGATTATTTCATACAGTAATTCAACAGAAAATAAATATAAATTATTAAATGGTGATAGTGAATGTAATATTACAAGTACTATAAAAGAAGACTTTGATTCTAATGATACACCTAAACTATTAGAGATAGATGATTATTACTTAGTATATGGATATAATCATAATGTAAAACTAAAGAATGATAAATCCACTTCATATTATATAATTAAATATAATAGAGATAATCAAGAAGAATGGGAAACTATAGGAAATACTCCAGTTAATGATGAAAAAAGTATAGAACTTCAACCATTTAAAGAAAATAAAAAGGTAGTTAGTTATCTAATTATGACAACAAATGATAGTGATTTAAGTATAGAAATAACAAAGATAAACCTAGATGGAATTATTGAAAATAAAGTAAAAAAAATTAATAATGAATATTATAAAATTAATAAGTTCATCTCATATAATGATATTTTATATTTTGTTGGACAAATAAGCTGTCCTGAAGATGATAATTGTGATTATGATATGAAATCATTATTATTAATTAGTACAGAAGATAAAGTAATAGAAGTAAAAGAAGAAGATAATAAAGCTATAATTGTAATAGCTGTATCAATACTTATATTCTCAGTATTACTATACATACTTAGAAAATATCAAAAAAAGAAGAAAAATTAAATTTTTTTCTTCTTTTTATATATAAAACTACCAAGTAAATTAGAAAAACAAATAATAGTAATATAAATAAGTATTTTATAATCAAACTTAGAACAAATAATATTAATACTAATTAGTAATAAAGATAATATAAAACAAAATAATAAAACAAAATTTTTAATCTTAGATATTTTACTGATTTTATATCCATTAATAATAAAAATAATAATTAAAAATAATACTTTCATAATTTTAAAAAGATTATTATTAATAATATTATAATAATTTAAAACAGATATAACACTTATTGAAAGAATAATATATATTAAAGTATATCCAATAGCTTTTAATAATTTCATAATTCACCTCTCTAATATATATGATAAGTATAAAAAAATAATAACTGGTAAAAATAATAATGGTGATTAAATGAAATATCTTATTATATCTTTTAGAAGTTTTTTATTTTATATAATGATTGTATTAGTATATAAAGTAATGGGAAAAAGAGAAATAGGGGAATTATCCATAATAGATTTAATAGTATCTTTATTTATCGCAGAATTAGTCGCAATATCAATTGAAAATTATAATGAATCATCATTAGTTACAATAATTCCAATAATTATTATTGTATTTCTCCAATTATTAACATCAAAAATTTCTTTAAAAAATAAAAAAGTAAGGGATATTTTAGATGGAAAACCATCAGTAATTGTTAATAGAGGAAAAGTTAATTTTAAAGAAATGTTAAAACAAAGATATAATTTAGATGATCTATTAATTCAATTAAGAAATCAATCTATAAAATCTATAGAAGAAATAGATTATGCTATTTTAGAAACAAATGGAAAACTATCAGTATTTAAAAAAGATAACAATAATAAATATCCATTACCAATCATTATAAATGGAATTATAGATGAAGATACACTTATACAAATTAATAAGAATAAAAAATGGATAGATAAAGAACTATCAGAAAAAAATATTAAATTAGAAAATATCTTTTATAGTTTTTTTCAAAATAATAGTTTATATATAATTGAAAAAGATAAGATAAAGTGACATATTATTTAATTTATATTAAATAAAATAGTATCGGTGATAATATGAAAAAGATACTATTTTTTTTGTTTTTATTTTTAATAATTATAATATTTATCCCAACAGAAAAAGAAGCACAGGAAGAGTTAAGGGGAATATATTTTAGTTATATAGAAATAAGTAAATACTTAAAAGATAAAGATGAAGCAACAAGCAAAAAAAATATAAAAGAAATAATAGAAAATATAAAAAATATGAACTTAAATACTATAGTTATTCAAGTAAGGCCATCAAATGATGCAATATACTACTCTAAAATATTTCCAATTAGTAAATATTTATCAGATAATAATACATACCCATATGATGTCCTAGACTATATTATAGAAGAATCACATAAAAAAAATATAAAAGTCTATGCTTGGATTAATCCATACAGAATAAGTACAAAACCTGATATTAGTGAGATTACTGAAAATAATCCTGCATATAAGTACTTAAATACAGATACTATATATATTAATAATGGAATATATTTTAATCCTTCAAAAAAAGAAGTAAATGAAATAATAATAAAAGGGATAGAAGAAGTTACTAAATATGATGTAGATGCAATATTATTTGATGATTATTTTTACCCAAATGATGAAATAGATATTGCAGACTACAATAAAACATCAAAAGACAAATCACTAGAAGAATACCATTTAAATATTGTAAACAATTTAATAGAACAAGTACATAGTACATGTAAAAAGTATAATAAACCATTTGGAATAGCCCCTGAGGGAAATATAGAAAATAACTATCATAAGAATTATGCAGATGTAAAAAGATGGTTAGATAATGAAAAATATATAGATTTTATTGCTCCACAAATATATTATGGTTTCAATAATAGTAATAAGCCATTTGTTAATACATTAAATGAATGGACAAATATAAATAAAAGAAATATTGATTTTTATGTTTCACTTGCTTTTTATAAAGTAGGTAAGGAAGATAATTATGCCCAACTTGGAAAAAATGAATGGTTGGAAAACGATAACATAATTATGAAAGAAATAATATATTCAAGGACTGTTAAAGGATATAAAGGATTTATATTATATAGATATGATAATGTTTTTAATGAAGAAAATTATACAAATACAAGTAAAAATGAAGTAAATAATATAAAAAAAATATTAAAATAGTTCAAAAATAAATATAAATTAGTTATAATTTATATAAAGGTAGTGATAATATGAGAAAAAAGGGATTTACCTTAGTTGAATTATTAGTAATGTTGGTTGTTTTATCAATACTAATTGGTATATCAGTTCCAAATATTGCAGGTATTATTTCAAATAATAGAAAAAGTATGATGTTAGATGATGCCAACAGAATGCTTGATAATGCAAGAGTGAGATTAAATGTAAATGAAAGTGAGTATACTCCAAAAAATGATGAGTGTACATTATTAAGACTTAGTGCTCTAGAAAGAAATGATGATTTTAAAAGTGGACCTAATGGTGGAGTATATGATAAAAATGAGTCGTTCGTTCTAATTAGACGAGCTTGGTCTCCATCAGGGATTGAATATAAATATTATTTAAGATTAATAGAAGTCAAAGATGATAAAAAATATGGAATAAATTTAGCCTTATCTTCAGATGTAGAAAAAAGAAATAAAGAAATATTAGAGGAAAATATTGAACTAAATAATATAGGAAATAGAGATTATATAATAGAAGATTTTGAAAAATATAAATATAGTGATGAAATAAACTATTGCATTGGTATAAAAGATGTAAAATAGTATAGTGTAAAATATGTAAATGTGAACAAATTATATTGCATTAAAACATTTCATGTGTTATGATTAATTTATAAAAAATAGAAGGAGAGATAAAATGAAAAAATTAGGACAAAAAGGATTTACTTTAATAGAGTTACTTGCAGTTATAACAATTATGGGTATCTTGTTATTAGTTGCAATACCAGCTGTATCAAGAACAATTGAAAATTCAAGAAGGGATACATTTGCCACAGTTGCATCTGAATATTTAAATGCTGTTAGAAATGCGGTTTTAGCTGATAATGTTGAATGCTATACTGCCTCAAGATGGACAATTGCATCAGCAATTCCAGATGGAACATACTATTTCCCAATTTGTACTTCTGCATCTTCATGTTTAGATTCAAAAGCTTCAGACCCAGGTAAGTTTGATAAAACAGCAATTGTATCAAGTACAAAAGAGCTAATGGAATCTGGAGGAAGATCTTCATTTGGTAATGCAGAACTAGAAGGATATGTAACATGGACAAAAACAACATCAAATACTGATCCAAACAATCCAAAAACAACAACAACATACAAGATTCTATTAAATGATACTGGTAAACATGGGTTTAATGGTGAGAAAGAAGCAAGTGATTTAAAAAGAGCAAATGTACTTACAAACTTAGGTAGCGTTCAATCAAATGTAAAAACTGGTTCTACATATTGTAAAGTAAGATAATAAGATAAATTAAGAACTTCAAAAGAAGTTCTTTTTTCATGCTATAATAAATATGGAGGTATAAAGATGTTATATATAGGAAGTCATGTAGGATTTAAAAAAGATACACAACTACTAGGAAGTTTAGAAGAAGCACTTTCATATGATGCTAATACATTTATGTTTTATACAGGAGCACCTCAAAATACAAAAAGAAATAAAATTGAGGATGGACTTACATTACAAGCTTTAAATATTATGAAAGAAAAAAATATTGACTATTCAAAAGTAGTAGTTCATGCACCATATATTATAAATTTATGTAATGAAAATAACTTTGAATTTTCAGTAAACTTTTTAACAGAAGAAATAGAAAGAGTAAATCAATTAGGAGTAAAATATCTTGTCCTTCATCCAGGAAGTCATGTAGGATTAGGCCAAAAACAAGGAATAGAAAATATAATTAAAGGAATTAACCTTGCACAAGAAAATGTAAAAGATACATCAAATGTAACGATACTACTAGAAACAATGGCTGGTAAAGGTAGTGAAGTTGGAAAAACAATAGAAGAAATAGAAGAAATAATTGAAGGTATATCCGATAAAAAACATATAGGAGTTTGTCTAGATACATGTCATTTAAATGATGCAGGATATGATATGTCTAAATTTGATGAATATTTAGATTTATTTGATAAAAAAATTGGTTTAGATAAAATAGGTTGTATTCATATAAATGATTCAAAAAATGAAATTAATTCTCATAAAGATAGACATGAAAATATTGGGTTTGGAACAATAGGGTTCAATAATTTAATAAATATTATATATAATTCAAGATTAGAAAATATTCCTAAGATATTAGAAACACCATATGTAGATAAGAAATATCCACCATATAAATATGAAATAGAAATGATCAAAAGCAAAGAGTTTGATAAAAATATAATTGAAAAAATAAGAAAATAAATATATAATCATTATAGGAGAGACTATATGAATATTAAGAAAAATGGATTTACAATGGTTGAATTATTAGCTGTTATAACAATAATGGGATTATTACTACTAATAACAATACCATCAGTATCAAGAATTATTGAAAATGCAAGAAAAGATAGTTTTGTATCAACAGCATCAGATTATCTTGAAGCAGTTGAGAATAATGTTACAGGTGATAATCTAGTATGTTATAACAATGGTAAATGGATACCTATATCAGTTACAAAAGATGGTAAATATTTCTTTTCTATCTGTACTAGTACTAGTAGTAAAAATTGCTATTTAGTAGGTGGAGCTGGAATAGGAGAAATAATGAATAGAGATGAGATAGTAGATGGTACAAGTAATTTGTTTGATAATATAAAAAAGTCCCCATATGGTGATGCTGAACTACAAGGATATGTAGTTTGGGAAAAGAAAACAACAGGTACTGGCAAAGATAAAATGACAAGTATAAACTATAAAATTAAACTACAAGATGTAGCGTGGAGAGGGTTTGAAAATGAATATACAAAAGATCAATTAAAAAGATCAAATATTGCAACAAGAGAAGTTGAATCAGATACCAAGTATAGACCAACAAATAACATAATGAGCAAGGGATATAAGCCTTGTAAATTTAAATAATTATTAAAGAAGGAGAAAAAATATGAAAAAAGTAAATAATAATAATAAAAGTAAACTAGGATTTACTTTAATCGAATTATTAGCAGTAATAACTATTATGGGTATTTTGTTACTAGTTGCAATACCAGCAGTATCAAGAACAATAGAAAACTCAAGAAGGGATACTTTTGCAACAGTTGCTTCAGAATATCTTAATGCCGTAAAAAAAGCAGTAATTGCTGATGAATTGGATTGTATGGTATTAAATCCTTCATACCAAAAAGTTTCTGTATCTGGAACACCAACTGGAAAGTATTTCTTTCCAATTTGTACTAATGCAGATGAATGTAGTGCAATTAGTTATGGCCAAGGAAATGTATTTAATGTTGATAGTTACATAAATGCAACAAAAGACCTAATGGAGTCAGGTGGAAAATCACCATTTGGAAATGCTGACTTAATAGGATATGTCATATGGGAAAAGAAAGATGTTACATCATCAGATAATAATGTAACTACAAAAACTGACTTTAAAATATTCTTACAGGATACTGGACAACATGGTTTTGATGGAGAAAAAACAGCAGATGAATTAAAAAGAGCTAATGTATTAACAAATTTAGAAAAATTAGATGATCCTGAAAGTAGAGTATATCCATCATATTTAACAAGAGATATAGGACTATGTACATTAAAATAATATAGAAGGAACTTTATTATAAGTTCCTTTTTTTATAAATATCTATTTTTATAATCAATATAAATATCAAGTAACTTTTTATAAAGTACAGGATTGATTTTATCTTTTAACTCATCAAAAACCTTTATATTCTTATCTAATAATTCATTGTAATTATACTTAATAAAATTATAAACAGTAATTAGTTCATCTTGTGAATAATTAAAATGATAATCATCAGCTATCTTTTTTAAATCATTAATATCAAGATTATTTACATAATTTCTAACTATACTTTTATAAATAATATCACCTCTAGTTAATTTATATGAATTATTATTATAAATATGTGATAAACTATTAATAGGTGAACAAAATGACTAAAAGAAAGAGAAACTATGAAATTATTATAAATAAAAGATTTGTATTATTAATGATTTTAATAATTTTTTTGTTTTCTTTAGTAGTAATAAAATATATAGATGTAATGCTTATAAATAATAAAAAATATAAAAATTCATTATCTGTTCTTAATTATTCAGAAGTAAATGGGACAAGTAGTCCAAGAGGAAGAATCTATGATAGAAATTATAATGTTATTGTAGATAATAAATCCTTGAAAATAATAACTTATCAAAAAAACAAAAAAACATCATCAAAAGAAATGATTGATTCAGCAAAAATATTATCAGAACATATATCACTTGACTACAATAAGTTAACAAATAGAAATAAAAAAGAATATTTATGTGCAAAAGAAAAAGATTATTGTTCGTCTCTAATTAATAAAAAAGATAAAGAGAAATTAGAACAAAGAAAAATAAATCAAAAAGATATATATGAGTTAAAAATGGAAAGAATACCTGATGAAAAGATAGCGTTTTCAGATGAAGAAAATAAAGTTGCATATATATATTATTTAATGAATAAAGGATATACATATGAAGAAAAGACAATAAAGTCTGATGTTACAGATGAAGAGTATGCTTATGTATCTGAAAATGTTAATTTACTACCAGGATTTAATACTAAAATAGATTGGGAAAGAGTATATCCATATGGAGATGTCTTTAAAACAATACTAGGAAAAGTATCATCGTCACAACAAGGAATTCCAAAAGAGGAAAAAGAATATTATTTGTCAAAAGGATATAGCCTAAATGATAGAGTAGGTATAAGTTATTTAGAAAAAGAATATGAAGAATATTTACATGGAGAAAAAGCAAAATATGAAGTAGTTAATTCTCATGAAATGAAATTAGTAAAAGAAGGTTCTAGAGGAAAAGATATAGTACTAAGTATTGATATTAATCTCCAAAAGGATATAGAAGAAATAATATCTGAATATGTAAGAAATACTAAAGGAGAACCAAATACAGAATATTATGATCATTCAACAGTTGTAATTCAAGATCCAAATACAGGAGAAGTACTTGCGATGGCAAGTAAAAGACTTGTAAATGGAGAAATAGTTGATAATACAACAAGTATTTTAACATCACCAATCATGCCAGGATCAGTAGTAAAAGGTGCCTCTATGTTAGTTGGATATAATACAGGTGCTGTTCATATAGGAGAAACAATGCTAGATGAATGTGTAAAAGTTGCAGGGGTTCAAGAAAAATGTTCATCAGTAGATAACTTGGGAGTTATTAATGATATAACAGCTCTTGCCAAAAGTAGTAATGTTTATCAATTTAAAATAGCAATTAGAGTAAATGGTCAAGAGTATAGTAGAGGTATGAAAATGAACTTTAATCAAAAATCATTTGATACGTATAGAAAAATGTATCGCTCATTTGGTTTAGGTGTAAAAACAGGAATAGATCTTCCAGTTGAAAGTAATGGATATACATCAAAAGATAAAGCAGCAGGAAACTTGCTAGACTATGTAATGGGACAATATGAAACATATACACCAATTCAATTATCTCAGTATATTTCAACAATTGCTAATGGAGGAGAAAGATTAGAACCACACTTATTAAAGGAAATACACTCATCAAGTCAAACAGATGAAATAGGTGCTCTAGAGAAAAAAATAGAAAGAAAACAACTAAATGATATAGAAACAGAAGGAAAGTTCATGAATAGAGTAAAAGAAGGATTCATAGCAGTAACAAATTCACCTGGAGGATATGGAGTAGGCTATATGGATAGTTGGATGAAACCTGCTGGAAAAACAGGAACATCCCAAAGTTTCATTGATACAGATGGAAATGGAGTAATAGATACTGAAACAATAACAAGTACTTTTATTGGATATGCTCCATATGACAATCCAAAAATGAGTATTGTAGTAACATCGCCTAACTCTTCACACCCAAGTTCAATTGAATATAATAGTTTAGTAACATATCATTTAACTCAAGCAATCACAAGAAAATATGGTGATTTATATGGGTATTAATAAAATCTTGTAATTAAAAAGAATATGTGATATAATTATGGCGTTATTTGGAGGGAGAAATATGATTAAAATGAAAATAATAATTCCAACAGTATTAGCTTTTGCATTAATCGCATCATATACAGTATCAAGAGAAATAAAACAAAGAAAAGATGAAAAAAGCAAAAGTTACTCATCAAGAATATCTAAAATGAATTTTGATAATTTATTTGATAAAAAAGAAGATATTGATATAGATTTATCTCCAAAAGGAAAAAAATAACCTAAATATATTATATTTAAAAGATAAATAGTAAAATTTCTTTTGCAAAATATAAAAATTTTGGTATAATACCTATAGGCGTGTAAGGAGGGAAGAAAAATGGCTAAAGTAGGAAATAGACAATATAAAACTCTAGTATGTAGTGAATGTAAAGAAGAAAATTATAGAGTACAAAAAAATGTTAGAAATACAACTGAACGTCTTGAAATGAACAGATATTGTTCTAGATGTAGAAAACACACTGTACACAAAGAAAAGAAGTAAAATAAGTTAACTACTTATTTTTTAATTTAGGAGTGATAAAATGATTAGTACAAATGATTTAAAAAATGGAATTACTATTGAATATGAAGGAAATATATATGTAGTAATGGAAACTCAACATGTTAAACCTGGAAAAGGTGCTGCAATTGTAAAAGCAAAATTAAAAAATTTAAGAACAGGAGCAATCTTTGAACAAACATTTAATGCTGGAGTAAAAGTCGCAACTGCTCATATTACAAAACAATTAATGCAATATTTATATAATATGAATGATATCTATTATTTTATGAATATGGAATCATATGAACAATTAGAAGTTCCAGCAGATAAAATTGGAAATCAATCAAAATTATTAAAGGAAAACTTAGAAGTATACATTACTAGTTATGAAGGAGAAATACTAGGAATAGACTTACCAGATAAAGTTGAATTAGTAATTACTCATACAGAACCAGCTGTTAAAGGAAATACTACAACAAATGCCTTAAAAGATGCTGAATGTGAAACAGGATTAATGGTAAGAGTTCCATTATTTATTGAAGAAGGAGAAACAATCATAGTTTCAACATCAGATGGTAAATATGTTTCTCGTGCATAAGGATTTATATGAAAAAGTGCAGTGAATGTAATATTGATATGATAGAAAATATCGAGATAGAAGGGCAACATCCATTTGAATTAGGAATGGATGGACAAAGCAAATTAAGAGTATTAATTCCAAGAAAAGTATTCAGTAAAATGATACCAATAAAAAGTAGAATATGTCCACAATGTGGAAAAGTAGAACTATACATAAATCCAGAAGAATTACAAAAGAAGTAATATAAAAGACAATTATAGTGTAAACTTAATTGCCTTTTTAATTGTCAAAAAATATAGATAATGATATTATAAAACTAGGTGATAATATGAGTAAAATAAACATAGGTCTATTTGTAGATACATTCTATCCAATGATAGATGGTGTTATTATGGTAGTTGATAACTATGCTAAAAGACTTAGCAAATATGCTAATGTATATGTCTTTGCACCAGCTTCCCCAGGAGAAGTGTATGATGATACAAAGTTTAATTATAATGTTATTAGATGTAAATCTTTAGGATTATCATTTATTGATTATAGTTTGCCAATACCAGATTTAGACTCTACATTTAAAAATGAATTAAGAGGAATAAAACTAGATATAGTACATATTCATTCACCATTTACTGTAGGTAGAATGGGTATAAATTATGCAGTTAAACATAATATCCCACTTGTCGCAACATTTCATAGTCAATATCGTCAGGATTTCTATAGAGCAACTAAAACAAACTTTCTTTCAAATCACATGACTAGAGCAATAATAAAAATGTTTAATAAATGTGATGAATGTTGGACAATGAATAAAGCAATGGCAGACATATTTTATAAAGAATATGGTTATAAGAAAATGCCTAAAATAATTAATAACGCAACAGATATGGAACCAATAAAAGATATAAAAGAATCAAATAAAAAAATAGATAAAGAATATGATATTAAAAAAGATGAAAAAGTTTTATTATATATAGGAAGAATAAATAAATTAAAAAATATTGATTTAATAATAGAATCATTAACTCATATTAAAAATACAAAATATAAAATGTTACTTGTTGGTAGTGGTCAAGATGAAAGATACTTTAATAATTTAATTAATAAATATAAATTAAATGATAAAGTAATTATGTGTGGAAAAATACTTAATAGAAAGATGCTTGCTGAATATTATGCAAGAGCAGATTTATTTTTATTTCCATCAATGTATGATTCAAATTCACTAGTACAAATAGAAGCTGCATCTCAAAAAACACCTACATTATTTGTAAAAGATTCCGCAACATCATATTATATAAAAGACAATATAAATGGTTATATTGAAGAAAATAATTCAATAAAATATGCAAAAAGAATAGAAGAAATACTTGCTGATGAAAAAAAATTAAAAGAAGTATCAGAAAATGCATTTAAAGAATTATACATAAGTTGGGATGAAGAAGTTAAAAATATATATAATGAATATTTAAGATTAATAGAAAGTAGGAAAATATAATGGGATTATTTACTAAAAAAAGACGCGATGCAAAATGGATAAAACCAAAAGATACAATTCAGGCTATTGTACCATTTATAATGCCAAAAAGGACTGATGCTGAAGTTTCCAGTACAGTAGATATTGATATTACTAAACTAGTAGAATTTGTTGATAAACAAAATGAAAAAGATTTAGGTTATAAAATGACATACTTTCATGCATTATCATCATGTTTTGCTAAAACTGTTTTTAATAGACCAGCTCTAAATAGATTTGTTAAAAACAAAAGATTATATGAAAGAAATAAAATAACATTTGCTTTTATCGCAAAAGATAAATTAAGTGATTCAGGAGAAGAAAGAATAATATGTATTGATATTGATCCAAAAGATAATATAATGACCTATAGTAAAAAAGTTGCAGTAGATGTTTTTAAAGTTAGAAAAGAAGGATCAAATGAGATGGATGGTATTCTTAGTTTTTTCACATCTCTTCCAAAGTTAATATTATCAATAATTGTAAGAATAGTAATGTTTATGGATAATCATGGAATAAGTCCTAAAGCTCTAACAGAAGGAGATACCAATTATGCAACAATTCTTTTAAGTAATTTAGGAAGTATTAAGACCAATTCTGTATATCATCATTTGAATGAATATGGAACAAATTCAGTAGTAATAACAATAGGAACAATTAGAGAAGAAAAAGGTAAGAAAAAAATAGATATAACAGCAACACTAGATGAGAGAATTGCAGATGGATTCTATTTTGCAAAATCAATTCAATTAGCAGAATATATTGCAAAAAATCCAGAATTATTATTAGAAGACTTTCAAACAAAAGTTGAAATAGAAGATAAAATAAAGTAAAAATATACATCTATTTATTTAGATGTTTTTTTAATTGTTAAATAATATAATTATGACAAATTTATGTATTTAAATAGTCAAAAATATATTTTATGTAGTATAATGAATACAAAGGTAGGAATTAGATATGGCAAAGAGAAAAAAAAGAAAAACAGCAAAAAAACAAAAATTAGAATTAAAAGTAGAAGTATATGCTGTATTACTTATAATTATATCAATAATGGGATTAGGTAAACTTGGACCAGTTGGAAGATTTATTGCATCATTTTCATTATTTGTATCTGGCTCTGCATATATGATTACTTTAGTTTTATTTTTAATAATGGGAATATATACATTCTTTAAAGGAGATTGGCCTGATTTTATTTCAACCAAATTCCTAGGCTTTTATATGCTAGCAATAGGTTTTTTAACATTTATGCATTGGGATTTTATCTCTTTAAATAATGGAAATACAAGCCTAATATTTAGAGAAACATTAAATGAACTATCAAAAGGCTTTAATAGTATTATAGAAACAGGAACAGTTAGTGAATCAATCACCGTAGGTGGAGGATTTATTGGAGGGGTATTTGCTTTATTATTCTCAAAACTATTCTCTCTTTTAGGAATGAAAATTGTATCAATTACATTAGTAGTAATAGGTTTATGCCTATTTACAGGATTCTCAATAAGTGAATTTGTAAATAATAGATTATCTACAGTAAAAGAAAAAAGAGAAAAGAATAAAAAAGATAAAGAAAATGGAGAAGAATATGATCCAGGAGAAGAAAATCACTTATTTAAAAAACAAGTTAAAATTAGTAATGGTAATGAAATAGAAGCAATAGATAAACCAACTATTAAAAATATTGATGAATTAAAGAAAATTAATACAGAAGAAAATAAAGAATCTGAACAAAAAGAAGAAAGTGGACAAAAAAATCAAAATATTATAAATCCAGCATATAAATTACCTCCACTAGATATTTTAAATAAACCAAAAAATCAAAATAATAAAATGGATAATTCCGCAATTGAAGCAAATATTGACAAGTTAGAAAAAGTTTTATCTAGTTTCGGAGTATCTGCAAAAGTAGTTGAGGTACATATTGGACCAACTGTTGCTCAATATGAACTTGAAATTGCAAGTGGAACAAGAGTTAATAAAATAACAACTCTAAGTAGAGAAATAGCACTTGCATTATCAAAAAAAGATGTAAGAATTGAAGCACCAATTCCAGGAAAGAGTACTGTTGGAGTTGAGTTTGCCAATGATAAACCAACTGCTGTTAGTTTCTATGAAATAATGGCAAGTAAAATAATGCTTCAAAATCAAGATAAAAAACTTATGGTTCCATTAGGTAAATCAATCATGGGAGATATCGGAGTATGTGAAATTAACAAAATGCCACATATGTTAATCGCAGGTACTACAGGTTCAGGTAAATCAGTATGTGTAAATGGAATTATATGTTCAATTCTAATGCGTGCAAAGCCAGATGAAGTAAAACTTGCTATGGTAGATCCTAAAGTAGTTGAATTATCAGTATATAATGGAATACCACATTTAATGTGTCCAGTTGTATCAGATCCTAAACAAGCAGCAATTCTATTACAAAAAACTGTTGCAGAAATGGAAAAAAGATATCATCAATTTGCTGATAGCGGTACAAAGAAAATTGAAGGATACAATGAATATGTTGAAAAATGGAATAAACAACATCCAGATGCTAAAAAAGAAAAAATGCCTTTTATAGTAGTTATTATAGATGAGTTGGCAGACTTGATGATGGTAGCAGCAAAAGAAGTAGAAGATTCAATACTTAGAATTACACAAAAAGCCCGTGCTGCCGGAATACATTTAATTGTCGCAACACAAAGACCATCAACAGAAGTTATTACAGGACTTATCAAAGCAAATATTCCATCACGTATAGCATTTGCAGTTGGATCAGGAATAGATTCAAGAACCATACTAGATCAAGTAGGAGCAGAAAAACTATTAGGAAAAGGAGATATGTTCTTTATGCCAATAGGAATGAATTCTCCAATTCGTATTCAAGGTTCATTTATTACAGATGATGAAATTGCGAAAATAATAGAGTATACAAAACAACAACAACAAGCACAATATGATGAAATATTTACAAATCTAGAAGTCCAAAAAGAAGAAATATCAAATGATGATACAGATTCAAAAGAAGCATCAGGAGATAATCTATACGATGAAATAACTGATTTTGTTATTAAGACACAAAAAGCCTCAGCTTCACTATTACAAAGAAAGTTTAAAATTGGTTATAATAAGGCAGCAACAATGATAGATAAATTAGAAGAAGATGGAATAATAGGTCCCGCAACTGGAAATTCAAAGCCAAGAGAAGTATTAATTAAGTATAGTGAATCTGAAGAAGATGAATAGAGTAATTGTATTAAAATAAGAAATGTCTGTATAGATATTTCTTTTTCTATGGTATAATTTAATAAAAGAAGAAAGAAGGTTGAAAATATGCCAACACCACATATTGGATGTGAAAAAAATGAAATAGCAGAAAATGTTTTGATGCCAGGAGATCCACTAAGAGCAAAATATATCGCAGAACATTATTTAGAAGACTATAAACTAGTAAATGAAGTTAGAAATATGCTAGGTTATACAGGAACATATAAAGGAAAAAAAGTAACAGTATTCGCATCAGGCATGGGAATACCAAGTATTGGAATTTATTCATATGAATTGTATAAATACTATGATGTAAAGAATATAATAAGAATAGGAACATGCGGTTCATTTCATAAAGATATAAAAATGTTAGATGTAATATTATCAAATAGTGCATACTGTAAAAGTTATTTTGATGAATTATTAGATGGAATAGATATTGATTTTATTCAATCATCAAATACTTTAAATAGAAAAATTATTAATACTGCAAAAGTAAAAGGAATAGATTTAAAAATAGGTAAAACTATAACAAGTGATGTTTTTGATCTATATTGTGACGATAAAGTTAAATTTAGAAATCACTTTCCAGATATGGAATTTTTAGCAGTAGAGATGGAAGCATTTGGCTTATTCTATATTGCAAATAAATTAGGAAAAGAAGCAACTTGTCTAATGACAGTAGTAGATTCACTATTTGATAAAAGAAGTTTATCCAGTGAAGAAAGAGAAAAATCTTTAAATGAAATGATAGAATTAGCACTTGATTCAATAATTGAGTAAAAATTGGACATAATAATATAAGAGGTGAAAAAATGAAATATACAAAGAAAGACTTAGGATCATATAACTTACATATAATAAAAACAGATAAATTTAAAACAGTAACAGTAAAAGTAATATTTCATAGCCCGATTGTAAAAAAAGAAATTACAATGAGAAATGTATTGTCAGATATATTACTACAATCTAGTAAAAATTATCCCTCTAAAAGAGATTTAATAATTGAATCAGAAGAATTATATGCTGCAGATTTATATAATAGTACTGATAGAATAGGTAACTATATAATGACAAGTTTTACACTTCAAGTATTAAATGATAAATACACAGAAGAAGGAAATTTAAATAAAGCAGTAGAATTTTTAAAAGAAATACTATTTAATCCTGATATTGAAAATAATAGTTTTAAAGAAGAAAACTTATCACTAGTAAAAAATAATTGTGAAGTAGCTTTATCAACAATAAAAGAAGATCCAGTAGATTATACAATCATAAGATTAAATGAAGCTTATGATAAAGATAGTCCAATATCTTATAGACTAGTTGGATATAAAGAAGATTTAGATAATTTTAATACATCGGATTTATATAATTATTATAATAAAATGATTGAAAAAGATTATGTAGATATATTTGTTGTAGGAGATATAGATGAAAAAGAAATATTATCTACAATAAAAGCAAACTTTAAATTTAGAAAAATAAAAAAACAAGGAATTCCTTATGAATTACCAATTAAACAACCAAGAAAGAGAAGACTAATCGCTAGAGAAAAAGTACCCGCATCACAATCAAAACTCGCAATAGCTTGTCCTCTGAAAAAGATGACTAAATTTGAAAAAGATTATCCACTAGTACTCGCAAATATCATATTTGGAGGAACAAGTGATTCTAAATTATTTAAAGAAGTAAGAGAAAAGAATTCTCTATGTTATGCAATTTATTCAACACTAAGTAAATTAGATAACATAGTAGTAATAAAAGCTGGTATTGATAAAGAAAATTTTGAAAAAACAGTAAAAATAATTACAGAAGTTCTTCATCAAGTAAAAAAAGGTAAATTTACAGATAAAGAAATAAGTATGGCAAAAGAAATATATAATACATCTATAGAAAATATAGAAGAAAACCCACATAGAATAATAAGTGAATATCTATCAGAAGAAATAACAGGATTAGACCCTTATAAAGATAGATTAGAAAAAATGAATAATGTTACAAAAAAAGATATTAAAAAAGTACTTAATAAAATAAATATGGATACAATATTCTTGTTAGAAGGTGATTTAAAATGAAAGAAATAGAATTATCTTCATTAGATATGAAAATATATAGTGAAACATTACCAAATGGTTTAGAAATATATATGATACCATATGAAAATAAGAAGAATTATTATATAAGTTATGCAACTAAATTCGGAAGTGATGTTTTAAAATTTGATTATGAAGGAAAAGCATATACACCTCCACTTGGAATAGCACATTACTTAGAACATAAAATGTTTGAAACAGAATCAGGAGAAGATCCATTCACCTTCTTCTCAGAAAGTGGTACAGGAAGTAATGCTATGACATCATATGATAATACAAAATATATTTGCTATGGTACTAAAAAATTTGAAGAAAATCTAAGATACTTATTAGATTTTGTTAATAAACCATATTTTACAGATGAAAATGTAGAAAAAGAAAAAGGTATAATCGCTGAAGAAATAAAAATGTATGATGACCTACCAGATTATAAAATCGAAATGAAACTAAGACAAAATATCTATAAAAATCATCCAAGAAAATATGATATAGCAGGAACAGTAGAAGAAATAAACAAAATAACAAAAGAAGATTTATATAAGTGTTATAATTCATTTTATACACCAAATAATATGTTTGTCTTAATAGTTGGAAACTTTAATATAAAAAAAGCAGAAAAAATTATTAAAGAAGAATTCAAAGATAAAAAAGAAGTTAAACTTCCAAAGATATACAACATAGATGAAAAAAAAGAAGTAGTAAAAAAAGAAGATGTAATTTATGAAGAAATAGAAGTGCCTAAAATAGGTATAGGAGTAAAAATACCAAAATCAACATTAAAAATGTCTGATACAGAACTTGATTTATATTTGAATATGTTAACGACAATTATATTCGGTTCATCATCAGAATTTAGAGAAAGAGTAAGACTAAATAAATTACTAAATGATATTTATACTGAATGGGAATCATCTAAAGATTATAAAGTATTCTACCTCTTCGCAACAACAACTAAACCAGATAGTTTAATGAATAAAATAGAAGAAGAATTAGATAACATATCAATATCAGAAAAATCATTCGAAAGAATAAAAAAAGTATGGATTGCTAACGAAGTAAAAATTGCAGATGACATTAATAGAATGCAAAGAAGTGTTTATTATGATATTATCTTCTATAATAAAGTTATTCCAAATAGAATTGATCAAATAAGAAAAATGAATATAAATAAATTAAATAAATTAATCAAAAATATTAACTTTTCAAATAGATCAAAACTAATTGCGTTAAGTAAAAACAAATAGAGTATTAATATTAATACTCTATTTTATTTGATAAAAAATAGATAATATGATATTATATGGAGCCAAAGAGGTGTGAGTAGTATGATACTAGAAAGAAAAAAAGAAACTCTATGTGAAGATTTACTTCAAAATTATGGAATTAAAGAAGAAGAAAAATTAATAGAAGAATTTCGTAATAAATTAAAAGATAAAGTACAAATAGTAAAACAATTAGTAGAAAAAAACTATGAACAATTCACAAACGAAGAACTTTTTAGTATTCTATGTAAATTCTATAATATAACTATAGAAGAGAATGATATATTAGGTTTTATATCACATAAAAATAATAGAGAATATCAATCTTTAGGTACAATACCAACGACAATGTCAATATCAGTAGATATGAATGATTCAAGTAGAATAGTAGATTATTGGAAGGAAAAATACCAAATATTTTTAGAAGTTGCTCTAGCAAAAGGACTATATCTTCATAAAAAAAAGAATCTATCAAAAATGGAATTAAAAGAGTTAATTGATAAAAAAACAATTGTAGTAATTGATTATGATAAATTTAGAGTAACCGACGTTATTAGAGATGAAGAAGTTTTTGATAAAGATATAATTAAATTTCTAGATATTTGTAAAAGACTAGATCCAAATAGTGAAGTATATAAAGAAGAATTTAATTATTACATGGAAATATTAAAGAAAATTCTTCCAAAGAAATCACTATTAAAAGATTTAGCTATCTATATTAAAGAATTAGAACAAAATATTTATGATTTATTTATGTACTCATCAATTAGATATGCATATGAAAATGTATCAAATAGTTGTAAAGAATGGTATAAAAACTCAGATATAAAAAATGATATGAATATTTTAACTAAAAGAATTAATAGTATTAAAGAGAGTTAATCTCTTTTTTATTTTAAAATAAAAAAAATTATTGTATAATACACTATATAAGATAAAAAATGTTTTTAGGAGAGATAAAATGAATGATTTTAAAATAGGAGACAATATAGAAGAACAAACCCCTGAACAACTTACAATCAAAAGAAATAAAAGTAGAAAATTCGCAGTTATAATAGTAGTAATTATATCACTTTTAATAGGTATCACAACATTTTTAGTTAGTAATGCTATATTTAATAGAAAAGAACCAGAACAAGAAATAGATTATTCAGTAGATATAAAAGATGAAAACGTCCAAATATTATATAAATATGTAACTTACGGAACAAGAGGAATAAGAAATGATAAATATACAAAAGAAAAAGAAGTTACTATAGATTCATTTAATAATGATGAAAAATTCTTTTATGCACTACAATTTGCTCAACCAGGAGATTTTGAATATACAGGAGAAGTAAATAGTGAAAAGAAAAAAATCTATTTAATAACAGATAAAACAATAAAAAAATATATGCAATTATATTTTGGACCAAATATAAAATATAAAAATGATACAGTTTTATCATATCCATTCTCATTTAAAATAAATGGAATGAATGTAGGTAATATGAAATATAGTGATAGTAAAGGTGGTTTTGAAACAACATTCACATCATTTCAAGATGAATTAAAGAAAGAAGAAATAAAAAATGATGTTGTAGGTAAGTTAGAAAGCGCAAAAACAGATAAAAATAATAAATTAATATTAACAGAAAAAGTTGTTTATATAACAATAAATAAAAATGAAGATAAAACATATAAAATAGAAATATATAAAGATTACAATAAAGAAATAAGACTAGATCAAAAAACAGTAACTAATTTAGATGATAAAATAGATATATCTAATCTAGAAAATACCTCAACAATAGAATATACTTTTGCTCTAAATGGTACTACATATTATTTTGAAAGTAGTAGAATCATAGTCTAATCTTTACAAAAACCCCATTTTGTGGTATAATATTGAACTATTAATGGGGTGTTATTATGAATAAAAAATTAAATAAAGTATTAAATATTACTGAAATGTTATTAGTATTATTAATAATCTTATCAATGTTTATTCTATCAAGAATATCTATAAATGGATTAAGTACAAATTTATATGTATTAAGAAAAGTATTACTATATACATCAGTATTATCAGAAATAATAATTATTGGAACAGAATTACTATTATTCATGGTTTATAAAAAGAATATTAAATATTTATATATTGCATACATAATAGGAGAATTCTCCCTAGCACTATTAATAAACTTATATATACCATTTTCAGGATTAATAGTAATAGGTCTATTATCAATCACAAAAGGTATTTTAAGACTTAATTATATTACAAAAATATATAATAAAAGATTATTTAATAAATACTGTAAATTATTTAATATTAAATTAACAACAGTTTCAACAAGAAAAACAACAAAGAAAAGAAAAACAACTCGTAAGAGAGTCACAACTACTACAAGAAAACAAGTTAAAAGTTATGCCTAATGCATAACTTTTTTTATTGTAAAAAAGTAATATTCCTGATACAATAAATACATAATAAAGGAGACGATAAATATGAAGAAAAATAAAAAATGGGGGGGGGTCATTTAAGTATCTAATCCCCGGAATAATAGCAGTAATACTATTATCAGCAGTACTTTTAAGTAATAAATTTATAACGAAACAGAATCTAGGAAGCATCTACAATATAGATGAAGCAGGAGATAACTTTGATAATATCCAAATAGGAGATTCAATTAACTATGAAGTGAATGGTTACTCAGATTGGCAAGTAATAGGAAAAGACGAATACAATGGAACAATAGACGTAGTATCAAAAACCAATACAGAAGATTTAACACTAGAATTTGGCCAAAGCAAAGACTATTATGAAAATAAATTCCAAGAAACAGCCAATAAATATATAGTTGGTAATGCCATAAGTGCTAGAACTGTAAAATCTAGTGACTTAGATTACTTTAATTATGACAATAATTTCTGGTTAAATAATGTAACTGAAGAAAAAATTATAACATCACAAGGGACATGGGAATTAAAAAATTACAAAATGTATTTTATACCATATGTAGATATATATTTTGAAAATTATAATGAATATAATGTAGGAGATACAATAGAATATTCAAATAATGGAGTAGATAGATGGATAGTAGTAGAAAAAAGGATTTATTATCTAGGTTTAATTCCAAAAAAGCCAATAGAAATTGAGCCAAGCGATATAGTTAATAGTACATCTGCATATGATTACATGGAACAATTAAATGAATCTTTTAGACAAGAAGATGTTAATTATTGTAGTAACTTTGTTAATATCCAAGAAAGACGCATGTCAGAATTACCTAATTTCATAGGGGACTTTTTAAGTCAACAAACAGAAAAAATATGGTTTATAAATGGATGTGCTCATAGTGAAAATAACTATATAACATGTAATTTTTGTGGTGGCACTGAATGGTATTATGAAAACGGTTCTATGAAAACGTATAAAGAAAAAGATGGACGTTTATGGCAAGGACCAGATTCTAATAGAACTCTTGGATATAGACCAGTAGTTACATTAAAAACAAATATATTTAAAGAAGAAACTATAAATGAAAAGGATAAGAAAGAAATATCTTCTAAATTAAAAGTAGGAGATAATGTTAAGTATGAAGCAAAGGAATATAAGAATTGGAAAGTATTGAGAGTAGATAATGATTTAGGAACGGTGGATATAATAAGTGGAGGAATAGTAAAAAATTTAACATTATCAGGAAAAGAAGATTGGGAAAATTTTGAAGATATAATCCAAAGAGAAGTAGATGAATATAAAAATGGAAACCAAGCAAAAAAAGCTACAATACCTACATCAAAAGAATTAAAAATATTAAATGAAGTAGATAAAAACGTGATGGCAAGATATTGGATATTATCTAAAAATTCTTTTGTAAAAAATGATTATTCTTATGGAAATGAGACTGCCAAATTCGTATATTATTGTGTTGGAGCAGTAAAAAATTCTAATAATAATAGTACGGATGAATCTGTATTAAGAAATATTGCAATATATGCAGATTTAAAAGGGGATAAAGGTGCTGTTGATTACTATAACAATGATTCAAATTTTAATTACTATAGAGATGAAATAAATTCATCTTCATATACTGCAGGACTTCGTCCAGTAATCACATTGAAATTAGATAATATAGAAAAATTACCTGAAGAAGAAGCTAAAAGAATAGAAGAATCTACTGAGAAACAAGAAAAAGTATTTATAAAAGAACAAGAATCTAAGAATAAAAATTATAAAGGACCTAAGACTGTAGATAATTCTACTAGTAGTACAGGTAATAATAATGAAGTAAAATCAAATGATAATGATAATACAAAAGATAATATTACAGATAATAATACAAGTAATGTAGAAAAGATAGTTTATAAAGATAAACCATTCTATAAATATGGATTTATAATCGCAACAATACTTTGTATAATAGAACCTGTGATAACAATATTAATTTATAAAAAAATAAAAGAAAGATAAAATAAAAGCACTAGTGATAGTGCTTTTATTGTGATATAATATCTTTGTTTAGGAGGTCTAGTATGAAAGAAGAAAACATCAGAAATTTTTGTATAATTGCTCATATAGATCATGGTAAAAGTACTCTTGCTGATAGAATACTAGAACTTACTGGTGCTATTGATAAAAGAGAATTAAAGAGTCAAATGCTAGACTCAATGGATTTAGAAAGAGAAAGAGGTATTACTATTAAGTTAAATGCAGTACAACTTTCTTATAAATATAATAATGATGAATATCAATTAAATTTAATAGATACTCCAGGACATGTAGATTTTTCATATGAAGTATCAAGATCTCTTGCAGCATGTGAAGGAGCAATCCTTGTTGTTGATGCTGCTCAAGGAGTAGAAGCTCAAACTTTAGCTAATCTATACTTAGCTCTTGATAATAATCTAACAGTAATACCTGTTATTAATAAAATAGATTTACCTTCAGCAGACCCTGATAAAGTAATAACTGAATTAGAAAATATTGGTTTTGATAAGAAAGATATTATTCTAACTAGTGCTAAGACTGGAGTAGGTGTAGAAGAATTACTTCATAAAATAATAGAAGTAATTCCGTCACCTAAAGGAGATAGAAAATCAAAATTAAAAGCTTTAATATTTGATAGTTTATTTGATTCATATAGAGGAGTAATCACAAGTATTAGAGTAGTAGATGGAGAAGTACATAAAGGTGATATCATTAAAATGATGGAGACTAATGCAGTATATGATGTAGTAGGTCTATCAATAAATAATCCAAAAGAAAAAGAAGTAGATGTACTTCGTGCTGGAGAAGTTGGATATTTATTCGCATCAATTAAAAGCATAAGTGATGTTCATGTAGGAGATACAATTACTTTAGAGTCTAATCCTGCGGATATTGCTCTTCCAGGATATAAACCAATGAAACCAACAGTATACTGTGGACTATATCCAATTGAATCAAATAAGTTTGAAGATTTAAGAGAAGCATTAAATAAATTAAAATTAAATGATGCAGCTTTAACATTTGAACCAGAAACATCTAAAGCTTTAGGATTTGGATTTAGATGTGGTTTCTTAGGACTATTACATATGGAAATAGTAGAAGAGAGAATTGAAAGAGAATTTGGAATTAATTTAATTGCTACATCTCCATCAGTTGTTTACGAAGTAGAACTTACAGACAAAACTAAAATACAAGTAGATAGTCCAACTAAAATGCCTAAAAGAGAACTTATTTCAAAAACATATGAACCTTATGTTAAATGTAGTATTTTTACACCTAGTGAATATATTGGACCATTAATGGAATTATGCCAAGATAAAAGAGGTACATTTTTAAACATAGATTATTTAGATACTGAAAGAGTAACAATTAACTATGAATTACCTTTATCAGAAATAGTTTATGATTTCTTTGACAGATTAAAATCATCAACTAAAGGATATGCATCATTTGATTATGAAGTAATAGGGTATAAAGAAAGTAATTTAGTAAAGATGGATATCTTACTAAATGGAGAAGTAGTAGATGCCTTAAGTGTTATAGTACATAAAGATTTTGCTTATAAAAGAGGTAGACTAGTTACAGAGAAATTAAAAGAAATAATTCCAAGACAATTATTTGAAGTTCCAATTCAAGCAGCAATAGGAATGCATGTAATTGCAAGAGAAACAGTAAGAGCACTTAGGAAAGATGTTTTAGCAAAGTGTTATGGAGGAGACGTAACACGTAAGAAAAAATTATTAGAAAAACAAAAAGAAGGAAAGAAAAGAATGAAACAAATAGGAAGTGTAGAAGTTCCACAAGAAGCATTCTTATCAATCCTTTCTACAAAGGAGTAATATATGAAAGTAGATAACAATGTAATAATTCATGAAGCAGAAGAATATATAAATAATAATTTAACAGTAAAAGAAACTGCAGCAGTATTAGGAGTATCAAAAAGAACACTTCAAATACATTTTAAAAGATTAGAATTAATTGATAAGAATTTATATGACAAAGTAAGAACAAAACAAGAACAAAATCAACAAGCAGGTAGAATAAAAGGAGGACAAACTGGAAAAGCAACTTCAAGTTTTGATCCTAAACTACCAGAAATTATTGCGAAACATATGATAAAATATGAACTTACTTATGAAAGTGCATCAGAAAAGTTTGAAATTCCAAAATCAACATTATATGAAATGACTCATAATCCTAAGTATGTAAATCCTGATTTAATAAGAAGATTAGACCTTCTCGCAATCGCAAATCAACATAATATGACAGTAGAATCATATGAAGAAAAGAATCGTAAAAAATGATAAAGAATTGTTATATACATATTCCATTCTGTGATAATATTTGTTCATACTGTGACTTTTGTAAAATGTATTATAAAGAAGATTTAGTAGATAAATATTTAACCTTCCTAGAACAAGAAATAGAAAGTATTTATAAAGGAGAAGAATTAGAAACAATTTATATTGGAGGAGGAACTCCTTCATCTCTAAATATAAAACAATTAGAAAGATTATTTAAAATAATAAATAAATTAAATAAATCAAATAAAATAGAATATACAATTGAAGGAAACTTCTCATCAACTACAAAAGATAAATTATTATTATATAAAAAGTATGGAATAAATAGATTAAGTCTTGGATTAGAATCAATTAATAAAAATAATTTAAAAATATTAGAAAGAGATAATAATAAAGAAGAAATAAAAGAAAAAATAAAATTAATGAAAGAGATTGGTTTTAATAATATAAATATAGATTTAATATACGCAATACCAAATGAAACATTAGAAGTATTAAGAAAAGACATAGATTTTATTCTATCTTTAGATATAGAACATATCTCAACATATTCTCTTATAATTGAAGAAAATACAAAACTATATATTAATAAAAATAAAAATATAGATGAAGATCTTGATTTAGAAATGTATAATGAAATAACTAATACTTTAAAGAATAACAATTATATTCATTATGAAATAAGTAACTTTTCTAAAGTTGGTTATGAGTCAAATCATAATAAATGTTATTGGTTAAATAATAATTATTATGGATTTGGTTTAGGAGCAAGTTCATATATAGATAATAAAAGAATAACTAATACAAGATCAATATCTAAATATTTAAATAATAATTATATTTATGAAAAAGAAGAGTTGAATATAGAAGATACAATTGAATATGAAATAATATTAGGATTAAGACTAATAAAAGGAATTAATCTAAATTTATTTAAAGAAAAGTATCATAAAGATTTAATTAATATATATAATTATAATGAACTAATTAATAATAATTTACTTATTTTAAAAGATAATTATTTATCAATTCCAGAAGATAAAATATATATTAGTAATGAGATAATAGTAAAATTACTTCAAAGCAAAATATAATTATGATAAAATGATTATAGAAAGTAGTGGTAAAATGAATGAAGAAAAAGAAGAAATGTTTTTAGATGAATTAAGTTATATAAAAGATGATAATTATCAAGAAGCATTACTTAATATAATTAATATGCTACCTGAATATTGGTTTCATGAAGCAGCTTCATCAACAGGAAAATATCATCCAGAATATGCATTAGGAGAAGGAGGTCTTTTAAGACACTCTAAAGCTGCGATGAGAATTGGTTTTGAATTATTAGAAAACCCTGCAATAGGAAACAAATATACAGATAGAGAAAAAGATTTAATGCTTATGTCTTTGCTAGTACATGATGGCCTAAAATTAGGATTACCCCAAGAGAAATATACTAGATTTGATCATCCAATATTAATGGGGAAATTTATAGTTGATAAAAGAGAAGAAATAGGCTTATCAGAAGAAGATGCTAAATTTATGAATGATGTTATAAAAACACATATGGGTGTTTGGACAAAAGATTATAATGGAAATGAAGTATTAGAACCACCAAAAACTAAGTATCAAAACTTTGTTCATATGTGTGATTTTCTAGCATCACGTAAAAGCATTTTACTTCCATTTGATGAAGACAATAAAATAAGTGTATAACCACTTATTTTTTATTGTATGATTTTAAAAAATTTGTTAGAATAAAAGTAGAAGGTGATAATTTGACAAAGAAAAAGAAAAAAACAAAAAAACCAAAATATAAATTAGTACCAATCACAATCATCTTAGTATTGTTTGTATTTTTCTTTGGCTATATTATACTTGGAACAGATTATCTCCAACCTGGAATAGATGAACTAACCGCAAGTTATATATCATTTAATAATGCAAAATCAACTGATATTTTGAAAATTACAAATATCAAAAAAATGAATGATAAAAAAGGAAAAACAATCTATAATGACAATAATATTTCATTTGAAGTAACTGGTGATAAAGATAAATCATTTGAAATATTATTATATTCTGTCGGAAATAATATAGATGAAAATAATATTAAATTCTATCTAGAAAATAAAGATAATACTAAAGAGGGAAAATTAGTAGACTTTGAAACAGATATAGATAATGGAAAAATTATTTATAAAGGTAAAATAACAAATAATAATAAATATAAATTATATATTTGGATAGATGATAATTATAAAGGAAATACTAAAAATATTTCTTATGAAATAAAAATTAAATCAAGATAGGAGTTTATTATGGAAAAAGGAAAAGTTATAGTAATAGAAGGAACAGATTGTTCTGGAAAAGAAACTCAATCAAAACTTTTAGAAAAGAATTTAAAGAAATTAGGAATGAAATGTAAAAGATTTGATTTTCCAATGTATGATACTCCAACAGGAAAAATAGTAGGTGGAGCATATTTAGGAAAACCAGAAATATTCCCTTCATTTTTTAAAGAAGGAGCTGTTAATGTAGATTCACATGTCGCGAGTCTATACTATGCAGCAGATAGAAAATATAATATCCCAAAGATTGAAGAGTACATTGATAAAGGTTATTATGTAATACTAGATAGATATACATCATCTAATCAAGCTCATCAAGGAAGTAAAATCCTAGATGATGATGATAGATTTGATATGTATCAATGGATTGATAAATTAGAGTACTGGCTATTAAAATTACCAAAACCAGATATTACAATATTCCTTCATGTTCCTTTTGAAAATACTATAGAATTGAGAAAGAATAGAGAGTTTATTGATGAACATGAAAAATCTGAGGAACATCTTAAAAATGCAGAAAAGGCATATTTAGAATTATCAGGATTATATGGTTGGAAAAAAATAGAGTGTATTAGAAATAATGAATTAAGATCAATAGATGATATTTCAAATGAAATATTATCAATTATTAAAAAAATAAAATAAGCATTTAAATGCTTATTTTTTTTATTCATAAGGAAAGTGCGTTTTCATAGAATACTTGACAAACGAACAAATGTATTATATATTGAGATTGGGTGGTTCATGACTATGTATAAATCTTATAGATTTCGCTTGTATCCAGATACTCATCAAAAAGTTCTTATTCATAAGACTTTAGACTGTTATAGATTTGTTTATAATTACTTTTTAGATAAATGTAAGAGTAATGGTTTTATTAATGCATTTGATATGTGTAAATTACTAAAAGAATTGTATGTAGAATATCCATGGTTAAGGGAAGTTGACTCATGTAGTTTAAGATGCGCTATTTTTAACTTAGAAGATGCTTATAAAAACTTCTTTTCAAAAAGAAGTAACTATCCAACATTTAAAAGTAAATATAAAAGACAAACTTATAGAACAAACTGTATGAGAAGTACATACAAAGGGAAAAATTATTCAAGCATTGATCTTGATTTAGAAAAAAGACAGATTAAATTACCTAAATTAGGATTAATAAATATAAGAGGATATAGAAATCTAAAAGTAATAGATGGAAATATTATTAATGCCACAATAAGTTATGAAACAACAGGAAAATACTATGTTAGCGTAGTTGTAGAAGAAAAAGAAATAGTAAAAAATAAGATAAATCCTAAAAGTATAGTAGGAATAGATTTAGGAATAAAGGACTTAGTAGTAACATCAAGTGGAGAAAAATATAAAAATCCAAAAGAAATAAAGAAGTATGAAAAGAGAATAAAAAGATTCATGCGAAAATTATCAAGGCAAAAAAAAGAAAGTAATAATTATCAAAAAACCAAAATAAAAATATCAAGAATATATGAGAAACTAAAAAATTCGAGAAAACATAATATAATAAAAATAGTTAACAAACTAATAGAAGAATATGATATAGTTGTATCTGAAAAACTAAATGTTAATAGTATGATGAAAAATCACAATCTCGCAAAAGCAGTATCAGACACTTGTTTTTCTAAAATATGTGATATACTTAAATGGAAAAGTAAAATAAAAGGAAAATATTATTATCAAATAGATACATATTTTCCAAGTAGTAAGATATGTTCACATTGTGGGAATAAAACAGAGAAGTTAAACAGTTTAAGTATAAGAAAATGGGAATGTGAAAAATGCGGAGCAGAAAATGATAGAGATATAAATGCGAGTATAAATATTATGTTTGAAGGATTAAAATCATATTATAGATAGAATAAAGTAAAGGAAAAGAATACGGTAGCGACTATCGGAATTTAAGCCTGTGGAGAAGGGAGGGTACTTCCTCTAAGAAGCAGGAATTTGGATGCGGAAACGACCAAAGCGATTTAAGTTTACTTAAATCTTTTGTTCTAACTTAGGAATTGAATTATCAAGAATTTGTTGTTGATTTATACCATTATATGGATTTGAATTAATTTGTTGAACTTGAGTTTGTGGAGTATTTAATTCAGGAATAACAGCTTGAATTTGTTTAGAATCATCATGTTTAGTAGGAAGCTTCATTTGATAGTAATAATTTTGTTGTTGTGCTTGTGTATTTGGAACTTGCGCTTGTTGATAATTAACAGGATAAACTGAAGGTGTAGGAGCAACACTAGCTACTTGCTGAACTTGTTGTGTCTGTGGTTGTATCTGAGCTTGAACCTGTGTTGGTTGTGCCTGTACCTGTGCTTGTTGTGTTTGTGGTTGTACCTGTTGTTGAACTTGGGTTTGTTGAGCTTGAGGATTAAAATCTGCGGCACTAAATGTTTGAGGCGTATAGACATTTGATACTTGTTTAGAAACAGGAGTTTCTAATAAGTCATTACTAACCTCAGCATGTGTCTCAACAGGAACAGACTCTTTTATTTCATTTGCCATCTCACTCTCATAATTATCTCCGTCTTCATTTTCAATTTCAATATTTCTATATACTTCTTCAAAAGAGGTCTTACCTTCAAGACATTTGATTAAAGCATCTTGAAGCATTGAAATAGTATTACCAGAATAAACCATCTTAGCAAGCTCTTTTTTATCAAGATTTTCATTACTTAAAGCAATTCTAATGTCTTCATCAATTTCTAAAACTTCATGTAGAGCAATTCTTCCTTTATATCCATTTCTACAGTTATCGCAACCTTTAGGATTTGCATCCCAAACTTTTTGGACATCCATATTCATAAATTTTTTAAATATTTTTTTCTCATACTTAGTAGTATCTCTTTGATATCTACACTCTGGGCATAACATTTTAGCTAGTCTTTGAGAAATAATTCCAGATAGGGCAGTAGATAACAAATATCTTTCAACATTCATATCAAGTAAACGTTCAACAGTAGAAAGAGCACTATTGGTGTGGATTGTAGATAAAACTAAGTGCCCTGTAATTGAAGCTCTAACAGCAATTTGTGCAGTTTCAGAATCTCTAATCTCTCCAATAAGAATGATATTAGGATCTTGACGTAAGATAGATCTAAGTGCAGCCGCAAAGGTCATACCAATTTCAGAATTAACTTGAACTTGATTTATACCTTCAATATTCATTTCTATTGGGTCTTCAACAGTAATAATATTTGTCTCAGGTTTATTAAGCCCTTGTAAAATAGAGTATGTAGTTGTTGATTTACCAGAACCAGTCGCACCTGTTGTTAAAATAATACCATTAGGTAATTCCATCATTCTTTTAATTTTTTCAAGGTTTTTAGGATGGAATCCAAGAGTATCGATACCTTCCAAACTCCTTGAATAATCTAAAATACGAATAACTATTTTTTCTCCTTCATTTAAAGGCAATGAAGAAACACGCATATCTAAATACTGATCACCAAATGTACCCTTGATTGAACCATCTTGAGGCAATCTAGATTCAGTAATATTCATATTAGCCATTAATTTTAATCTCGTCGTTAAATTCTTTTCATAAGCTTTAGGAACAAATGTATAATCTTGACAATCTCCATCAATCCTAAATCTTACCATCATTCCGTTATCTCTAGGATCGAAATGAATATCTGAAGAACCATGTTTAGATGCCGCAATAATAATGTAGTCTGCAATTTGAGTAACAGGAGTCTTAGTAAAATCAAAAGACACCATAAAACTCTCGGTTCCTTTTTGTACGCGCTTGACATCAAATTGAACCATCATTTCAACCCCTTTGTCTTCTTTAACTACCAATGTAAAGAGTAAATATAGACACACTTTTCTATGGTAATTTACTATAAATTATTATATAATACTTTTATAAGAATATCAAGGAGAGGAAGCTCTAAAAAATGAAAAAATTATCAAATAAAGGATTTGTTCTAGCAGAGACACTCATAGTAACAATTTTTGTCTTAACGATATTTACAATGATATATACAAATTATTATCCTATCATTGGAGTCTATGAAGAGAGAGAAACATATGATGATGTTGAAGGAAAATATACTGCATATTGGATAAAAAAATTAATTGAGAATGAAAGTTATAATATTGGAAAAATAGATGAAACATTATCAGAAGTAGAGTATAAAAGAAATACTCATAATAAATTAATGATGGATAACTATGGTTATATAAGATTTGAATGTCGAGATATGCCTACTGATAATAATAAAAGATCACTATGTATTAATCTATTAAAAGACTTAGAAATATCAAATTGTGATATTTATGGAAATGGTTGTGATATATTTTTAACTCACTATAAAATAGGAAGTCCCACAAATAAAACATTATCACCAAATTTTAAAAAGACTGTAAATGGATCAATTCCTAGTTCTGAATTATCAACTCCGGAAAATATAAATGGGTACTCAAATCATATTTTAAAAAGATATGAAGAATATTCATATGATGGAATTCACTTATGTACTTCAGCAACAGATAATAATCAAAAATTTGAATGTAAAAAAAATGCTTTTAAAGATTGTATTACTGGAAGAGGATATTCAGTAGATAATGTTACTTTAGTTGAGAATGGAGAAGAATTATCATATGATTTTATTTCTCAAGAAAGTGCAAATGATGCAGAAAAAGAAGTTGCTGAATATTGTGTTGAAAAGATACAAAAAAATGTCTTTCCATCATATTTAATTGATTATATAAATTATTTACCTGATTATTCTTTAATGAATAATTCAACTAATGCTAAATATCGTGTTATAGTTGTATCTCATCATAAAAAAGCACTTAATAATTATTATTCATTTGCGACAATGGAGGTGAATAAATAATGTTAAATAACAAAGGTGTAACAACAATAGAAGTATTAATATGTTTTGTATTAGTAACAATAATAGCGTCTTCTTTGTTTTCTACAGTATCCATGTTTAATGACAAACGAATGGAAGAAACAAATAAATCAAAAATATTGTTATATAGTAATATGCTTTCTCGTAAAATTCAAAATGACTTTGTAAAATATGGTCTTAACTATGTAGAAGTAAAAGAAAATGTTGAAAAGACAGATAGAGGTGGAACAAAGAAAGTATATATCATCAACTGTAACCTAAATAATGAAGAAAAAAGAATTATAAAAATATCTCAACAATTTACACGTAGTAATATTCATCTAGATGGATCTCCAAATGTAGATGATGAATTTATGATAGAATATGGTACTGAAAGTGAACTTATTAAATATCCAATACCAGAATTAGGAGAAGTAAAAGGAGTTTATGACGATAATCTAAAAACATTTACTCCTTGTAATAAACTATCTGAATCAGAACAATCTAACTGTAGAATATTAAAAGATTTAGAAATTAATAATGTAATAATAAAAGTATCAAATGAACAAAATATATATGAAACAGGAAGCAATGTATTAAGTTTATATATAGGTTTCTATCATCCAGAATTAGGAAATAGATATGCAATTAATATTATAAGTCCAATAAATTTCCCATTAGTATATTCAAATAAAACAGTTAAATTTGATTATAAAATAATAGAAAAAGATGCATAAAAAAGAAATAATACAAGCAATCATTCTTCCAAATAAATATTTATTATAACTAATAGAAGTATTCATTAGAATACTTTTTATTTGAAAATGAATAGATAAAGATCCAAAAGAAATAAAAAATATAATAAAAATAATTTTAATAAATTCATAATTAATAATACTAGTACTATAAACACCATTAGTTAAATCAAATAATCCATTAATAAATACATATAAATAATTATTAGTAACATATCTTGATAATAAAAAAGATATTAAATAGAAAAATAAACTTATCCCATAAATCATTATTATATTTTTAAATGATTTATATATACACTTAGATAAAGTATTAGAAAAATCAATATTATTATTAAAACTACTATAAGAAGAAATTCTCTTTTTACTACAAAATAAAAGTATTATAAAATTACTAATAATAATTGATAATAAAATTATAAAAGAAAGTATTTTATTATTTAAAATTAACCCAATAGAATTAATAACAAATAAAGGATTAGGAAAATGACAAAACATAATTATTTTATTCGCATCACTAATACTAATTATATCCTTCTCAAGTAACTCCTTTGTATAAATAGCCCCAGAAGGAAAACCACTAATAAGAGAAAGTATAAAAACATAAATATAGGGTGACTTTATTTTAAATAATCTTTGAAGTATTTGAATAAAATTATATTCAATTAACATATTTGAAAGTGTAAAGAAAATAAAACTTACAGGGAAAATTCTTTTTATAAATAGTTCTGTATACTCAACTATTTTATTAACTATTATATCTACTGAAAATATATTTACAACTAAAATAGATAATAATATGACAACTATAAGTATATTTTTATATTTTTTTTTCATATTTTCTCCATTCTTTGTTATAATTTTAATAAGGTGATAAAATGTTTAAAAAAGTATTTAACTATATAATAGATACTATTAAAGAAGAATATAAATTCATAATAGTTTTATTACTTGCTACTATTATATTAAACATCCCTCTAAATTATTATATAAATGTTGGTGGAGGTATAAGTGATGCTTCTAAAAGAATTGAGGTTTATAAGAAAAATAGTAGTAAAGGAAGTTTTAATATTAGTTATGTAACTCAACTAGAAGGATCAATTCTAACAGTTGGATTAAGTTATATAATTCCATCTTGGGAAAGAGAAAGTGCTGATTTATATAAGTATGATGTAAAAGAAAGTATAGAAGACATTGAATTTAGAAGTGAATTAAGTTTAGAAGGTGCTAATTCAACGGCTACATATTGGGCATATACTTTAGCAAATAAAGAAATAAAAGAAAAAGATAAAAAGATTTATGTGATAGCTGCTATATCAGATGAATTTAAAACAAATCTAAAAGTAGGAGACCAAATACTAAGTATTGATAATAATACCTTTAAAAATGCCCTGGATTATAGCAAGTATATTCAAACTAAAAATGTAGGTGAAGATTTAGAAATAAAAGTATTAAGAAAAAATAAAGAAAAAATAATAAAATCAAAAGTATATGAACATGAAGAAACTAAAATAATAGGTGTATATCTTCAAAATACTGTAGAGTATGAAACTAATCCTCCAGTAAATATTAAATTTAAAGACAGAGAGTCTGGTCCATCAGGAGGACTTATCACAACACTAGAAATGTATAATCAATTGACTAAAAAAGATTTAACGGGAGGAAAAATAATTGCAGGTACTGGAACCATAGAACCTGATGGCACGATAGGTGAGATTGGTGGAATAGAACATAAAATAAAAGGAGCAACTCATGCTAAAGCAGATATATTTTTATCCCCAGGTGGAGATAATTACAAAGATGCTAAAAAATATATAAAAGATAATAATCTAAAAATAAAATTAATAAAAGTAGATACAATAGAAGATGCAATTAAAAAATTAAAAGAATTAAATAAGTGAGGTAGGTAATATGAAAAAAATAATAAATATATTAAGTATAATAGTAATAGTGGTACTAACAATTACAACAAAAGAAGTCTTCGCAGATAACTATAAAATGATGGAATTAATTCCACATGATAAGAAAGTAACAATAAGAGGAGATAACTTTCTTTATAAAGATATTGAATTTAAAAATGCAAGAATAAATATTGGACAAATAAAAAATATCTCAGATGAAGATAAGAAAATCACAATTTCTTTAGCCTTCTTTGATGAAGATAAAAATAATATTACTATAATTAATTATTGTTCAAATGATGAAGTTCTTGCACCAAAACAGACAAAAGATAATTATGAAATATCTATAGATGTATCAAAACTAGCAGAAAATAAGAAAATAAAAGATATTAAATATTACGCAGTATTAAGTGAAAATAAAAGCTGTAGATTAGGTGGAGAAAAAGAATTTGTTGGTAGAAAAATAGATCAAATAAATAAAATTGGTGATTCAGAACTACCTACAGGAGCAAAACTATTATTAAATGTAATAAAAGTGTTAATTGGACTTTTAGTAGTATTCTTCTTATATAAATTACTATTCACATCATCTTATGATAATATGAATGGAGATGATGTAAGAAAAGAGTTTAAATACATCAATAAAGAAAAAGAACGTGAAAGAAATAAAAAAACATTTATCAATCAAAATGTCAAAGAAGAAAAGAAACCAACTAAGTCAGAAAAAGTATTGGCTCAAGAAAAAGAAGAAAACAATAAAGAAAAAAACGAAGATTCTGATCTTCAAAATATGTATAAATAAAAAGACTTTAAAGTCTTTTTTTTAATCCCATAATTTCCCATAAATCTATTATATTTCTTACACATTTAAAATATAGAATTAAATCAGAAAGGAGGAAAAATAAAAAATATACAAAAAGAATAAATCCCATAATTTCCCATTTTTTTTAGATAATTCTAACACAATTGGGAGTTATGATATAAATATAAAAGGAGGGATGATAATAAGAAAAAGCAATATAAACCAAGTCGTAATATATGATAAATATATTTATATATAAAGGAGGTAATAATAAGAAGATAATTAAAAACATGTTATAATAGTGATGGGTGATGAATATGTATACAATATGTTTAGTAGAAGACGAAAAAGATCTTTCTAATATAGTTAAAATATATTTAGAAAGAGCAGGATATAAAGTCATATGCTTTACAAAAGGAAGTGAAGCAATATCATATATTGGTAATGAAGTACATTTATGGATATTAGATATAATGTTAGGAGATGATATAAATGGATATGATGTAATCAAACAAATCCGAGAACACGATGAAGAAATACCAGTTATATTTACATCAGCAAGAGATCAAGAACTAGATAAAATATTTGGTCTTGAATTAGGAAGCGATGATTACATTACAAAACCTTATTCCAGTAAAGAACTTGTATTAAGAGTAAATAAAATAATTAAAAGAGTATATAAAGGAACAGAAAATAATATTATTAATTATGAAAATTACATAATTGATCAAAATAAGAGATTAGTACAAATAAATAATAAGGAATTAAAACTAACAACATTAGAATTTGACTTATTATTACTATTTGTAAAAAATAAAGGAAGATGTTTTTCTAGAGAAGAAATTATTAAAAGCATTTGGGGAAATGATTATTATGGTACAGATAGAGCAGTAGATGATTTAGTAAGAAGATTAAGAAAAAAATTAAAAGAATTAAGAATTGAGGCCGTATATGGATACGGGTATCGCTTATCATGAAATTAGGAAAGAATAAACTTAGTAAACAGCTACTATTCGTCGTAGGACTTGCCTTTATTTTACTTTTCATTTCCCTAGGAGCAATTTTACCTAGACTACTAATTCCTGTTACAGAATCAAATATCTATAATTACTTAAGAGAACCATTAAGAGTATATGACAATAACGAAATAAAAATAGAAAATACTGAAATTGCATACATATACATATCGGATAATAATATTATGACAAGCCATAATATAGATGCTGTTGTTAAATATGATAATATTGACAATTTAATATCAAAAATGAATAATGAATATGGAAAATTTACGATTAAACATAAAACATACTACTACTATACTATAAAAGAAGATAATATAACTAAAATAGCTATTACAAATGATAGTTATATAAATAAAACAAAAGCATCAATTTTATCCGCAATATTCCCTTTATTATTAGGAACATTTTTACTAATATGGTTGATGATAGTTTTATGGTCAACAATTGTAGTAAAAAAAATAGAAAAATTAAAAAATAAAATAGATAACATTGATAATCCAGATTATAATCATAAAATAGATTTTATTATAGATGATGAAATTAGATCTCTATCTTTGGCAATAGAAGATATGCGACTTTCTTTAATAAATCAAGAAGAATATCGCAATCAAATGTATCAAAATATTTCACATGATTTTAAAACTCCTCTTACCGTAATAAAATCATATGTTGAAGCCGTAGAAGACGGTGTAGAAAGTGAATCTACCGCGCTATCTACAATTAAAATACAAACTAATAAATTAGAACAAAAAGTACACTCACTTCTTTACTTAAATAAACTTGACTATCTCAAAAATTCAAAAATTGATTCTAATGAACTAGTAGATATGGAAAAAATAATAAAAGAAGAAGTTGAAAAGTTTAAATTCTTAAGAAAAGAAATTACATTCAACACATATATAGATGAAAAGTCCAAATATTATGGTTCAATAGAAAACTGGGAAACTATCCTAGATAACTTATTAAGTAATTTTATGAGATATGCAAAAAAAGAAATCAAAATCACAGCGAAACAAAATAAAATTATTTTATACAATGATGGAGATAATATTGATAACGATTTTCTTGAAGTAATTTTTACCCCCTTCAGAAAAGGTATTAAAGGTGAATTTGGATTAGGATTATCTATTGTTAAAAAAACCCTTAACATAATGGGTTATGATATATCTATAAAAAATGAAAAAAAAGGTGTATCATTTATTATAACGAGTAAAAGGAAGGCTAAAAAATAGCTTTCTTTTATTTTAAAATATGTTATAATATAAACCACGTGAAAGAGGGAATGACATGAAAATAGATTACTGGAATTCGGTTGAAAGAAAAAAGATTGATGTATTAAGACATTTTAATCCTGAAAAAGCTATACAATTATATGAACTTTATCTTGAAAGATATCCTAATGATTATGAAACCAAAATTTTTTATGCCACAACTTTAATGATTATAAGAGAGTTTGATCTAGCTCATGAAATACTTCAAGAAGTAAAAGATGAATATCTATCAAATAGAAAAATAACAAAAGATAGTGATACAAGACAAATACTAGATAAATGGATGTTCGCAGCAGAAGCAAAATATTTGTATTATACGTACAAGTATAAAGAATTACATGAACACCTTAAAAACACTCTAGAAGAATTAAAAAGTGAATTAGATATTCCAAGATTTTGTTGTCAGTTAAAACTAGGGTATTTGACAAAAGATGATATTTCATATTTAAAGTCATATACAAAAAAACAAATTTATTCATACAGTGAAGAAGAATTTAAAAATCATTTAAGTAAACATCTATATGAGAATAATATAGATGTTCCTGAAGAAGAAAAATGTGATAAAATTTTCGCAGAAAACTTCCCAATAGATAAAGTATTAGAGGAAGTAAAAAAGACATTAGATATTGAAAATTCGTTATGTGGTGGCGGCTATAATGATATTTATATATTTAGGTATGATTCATGTGGTAAAGATCATGGTTTAACTCAAAACTTTTTTAGAGTAGTATGTCTTCATAATTCATACAAAATAATAGCTATGGCTCCAGCAGCAGGATATAATAATACAAGATATGTAGACCTAAATTATTTAAAAGAAGATGAAAAAGTAGAAAGAGAATCTCAAATAGATAGATTCTATAAAAGATATGCAAAAACTAAGTTTACAAAGTAGGTGTAAAGACTCGCTTTTTTCGTTGAATTTTGCACCTGGGGGGGGGTATAATTAATTCATAAAGTAGAAAAGGAGAGAGTATAATGCAAAATTCACAAAATAAAAAGACATTACAAATAGTATTAATAGTACTAGTCGCAGTACTAACACTAGGTATTGGATATGCATCTATTAGCGCAATAAACTTAATAATAGATGGTAACGCAACAGCTAATCCAAGTGATACAAATTTCAAAGTAAAATTTTTAAATGAGGATGGAGTAACACCTATGATAGAAGGTTCACCAACTAATACAGTTCAGGTAGACTCTGACACAACAGCCTCATTTAATGTATCAACACTAAATGGAGCAGGACAAAGTGTTACCGCAACATATAGAGTAAAAAATGAATCACCAGGTATTGGAGCAAGTATAGGATTACAATTAACTAATTCAAATCCAGATTACTTTCAAGTAACACAAAAAATATTAGATAATAAACTACAAGCAGGAGAAGAGACAACAGTAACAGTAAAAGTAGAGATGTTAAAAACACCAGTAACTGCAGCTACCTCAACAAGTATAACGGCAACACTAATTGCAACACCAATAGAAGATGCAGAAGCAAGTGGAGGAGATCCACAAGAAATAGTAAATCCTGTACCATATTTGTATATAGCTAGTGGATACAATGAGACATATATGAATGCAAATAACAAGTTTAATACAAATATAAGAACATATAGTAATTTTGCAGCAATTAAGTCGGAATATGGACATCCAGCAGCAATTGCAATAAAATTAGATAATGATACTGTAATAGAATCATATGTTGTTTTTGAAAAAAACGATAAATTATATTATTTAATAAGACCAGTGGAAAATGAAACAACAATCTATAATAAAAATGTATCAATACTGGAAGAAGCATTTGAATCAGAATTACAATCAAAATGTAATTACAATGAAAATGGTTCGGTTAGCTGTCATACTGATGATTATTATGTTGAAGTTAGCAAATCTGGAACAGTTGTAAGTGGACATGCTTCATGGACCTGTACAGCATGGACTGATGGACGAATAGGGTGTTGGAATTATTGATAATAATATTGCAAATCTAAAAAATAGATATGGAGATGACTATTCATCTCTTTTTAGTTGAATAATTTTATTTTATTTAATATAATTAAACTAGAGGATGATGTATATGAGTAAGATAAAGAATAATTCATTGAAGAGGATAATTACATTTATAATGCTTATTGTTGGTAGCATAATTGCAGCTGCTGCACTTGAATGTTTCTTAATACCTAATACTATACTTGATGGAGGTATTACTGGTATTTCTATTATTTTATTTAAATTATTTAAAATACCATTATGGTTATTAGTAGTTGTTTTAAATATACCATTTTTATATATTGGTTTTAGAAATATGGGATATAATTTCTTAATAAGAGCATTAACATCAATGATATCATTTGCTTTATTCTTATCATTCTTTGAACTTGTTCAACCATTTACTGAAGAAATTTTACTCGCAACAATCTTTGGAGGAGCACTTCTTGGGTTAGGAGTAGGTATAGTAATTCACTTTGGTGGATGTGTAGACGGAACTGAAAGTGTTGCAATTGTCATAAGTAAAAAAACATCCCTTAGTGTTGGCCAAGTAGTTTTATTCTTCAATTTAATAATTTTCGGAATAGCAGGATTTATATTTGGATTTGATAGAGCAATGTATTCACTTCTTACATATGTAATAACATTTAAAGTAATAGATTTTGTATCAGAAGGATTAGAACAAGCAAAAGCTGCGATGATTATCACATCAAAAGGAACAGATTTATCAAAAGAAATATATAAGAAATTAGGTAGAACAACCACAACTATTAAAGGTAAAGGACTAATAAGTGGAGAAAAAGAAGTGTTATATTGTGTATTAACCAGAATTGAAATATTTGAACTAAGACATTTAGTAGAAGAAATGGACGAAAGTGCTTTTGTAACAATCTTAGATGTTTCTGATATAATTGGAAATCACATTAAATCAAGTAATAAAATAAGAACCGTTAATAAATCATTAAAGAGGTGATATAGTGATATATACAGAAATGACTAAGAAAGCAATTAAATTAATGTTTGAAAAACATAAAGATCAAGTTGATAAATCAGGTATGCCATATGTATTTCATCCATTTCATCTTGCAGAACAAATGGATGATGAAGAAACTACAATAACAGCATTACTACATGATATAGTAGAAGATACCGATACTACATTTGAAGATTTAAGAAAGTTAGGTTTTTCAGATAATGTAATTAATGCTTTAAAGTTAATGACACATGATAAAAACATAGATTACTTTGAATATGTAAAGAATATTAGTAAAAATCCTATCGCAAGAAAAGTAAAGATAAAAGATCTAGAACATAATATGGATACATCTAGATTAGATGAAGTGACAGATAAAGATTTAGAAAGAGTAAAAAAATATAAAAAATGTCACATATATTTATTAAAAAACAGTTGAAAATAAAAGAGTTTTAAAACTCTTTTTAATTTTTTGTTAAAAACACTTGACAAGTTCATATGTTATTAATATAATGTTAATAACAACCGATAATTATGCAAAGAAAGAAGGTATGACATATGAACATAAAATTTGGAAAAAAAGACATTATAGAAATGGTTGAAAAATACTATAAAGAAATATTGGATATTACTGGAAAAGTCTCGATAACATGTAGTAAACAACTTGTTGGATATGGTATGGGAGAACATGATGACTGTGTAGTTACTTTCAAATTGAAAGGTCAAATGTCTATCCTTGATAAAAAAAGAGATATTGAAATTGATGTTTCAGAGGATGAAGTTATGGCAGCAATTAAATATTATGTAGAAAAAGAAGGATATAAATACACAGGATATAGAATACTTAGAGGAATGAATCCAAAAGTAACTGGATACCTAACAAATGAAAGAACAGTATACACACCTTACTTCAATGGAATTGAAGTTGGCGTTACAAATGAAAACTTCAAAAAATTAATAAATAAATAAGGAGAGATTAAAATGAAAAATATTAATAGTAATGTAAAAGATTTAAAATTATATAATGGATGTTTAATTGTAGTAGATATGATAAATGGATTTGTAAATGAAGGAATGCTACATGATAAAAAAATTGGAGAAAGACTAGAAAGACAAATTGAGCTTGTTAAAGAAGCTAAGTCAGAAGGTAAATTGATTGTATTTATCAAAGATACACATGATAAAGATTCTGCTGAATTTGAAAGATTTGGTAATTTACCTCATTGTTTGAGAGGAACAAGGGAAGCTGATTTAGTTAATGAATTAAAAGTATATGAAAATAAGAAAGATACTATTAGTATTGAAAAGAATTGCACAAACTTTATGGAAGCGCCTGATTTTAGATTATTAATAGAACTTCAACAAAATATGAATGAGTTTGATATTGTAGGATGTTGTAGTGATATTTGTGTATTTGATGGTGCTATGGGACTTGCTGGTTACTTAGATCAATGGAATAGAAGACATGTAATTAGAGTTCATGAAGATGCAATCGCAACATATGATGAAGAAAATAGAAAAAATTATGTAGAAGCAGCAAAATTACTTGGAGAACAACATGGAATACAATATGTAAAGAAAGCTGCTTAATATAAATAGAAAGAAGGGAATATAGATGAAAAATATTGAAGGAAAATTTGAAGTAAAAATACCAAATATGGATCCAATGATGGATAGAAAAATAAAAGAGGCAATTGCTAAAGCAATCAAGGAAAATATTTCTCCTGATGCAACAGTAGAATATGATTCTCATAATATGACTATGATGACTGACTTTTATGAAATGACAATGGGTCAAGTAAATCATATGAATGGTGAAGAAAATGTTATTGAGTTCTTTGATGAATTTTTTAGAAAAGAACCATTAAATGCAGGATATGGAATAGCTGCTGGTCTTGATCAAATAATAGATTATATTGAACATTTACATTTTACTGATGAAGATATTGAATATTTAAGAGGCTTAGGAAAGTTTAGCGAAGAATACTTAGATTATTTAAGACATTTCGAGTTTACTGGAGATTTATATGCTATAACTGATGGAACTGCTGTATTTAGAAATGAACCAATTTTAACAGTAGTTGCTCCAGCAATTGAATGTAAAATAATGGAAACAGCATTACTAGCAATTACAAATGGGCATGTTGCATATGCAACAAGTGCTAGAAAAATAGTAAACTCTGCTGATGGAGTACCAGTAATGGAATTTGGTGCAAGACGTGCTTATGGTCCACAAGCTGCAATTGATGCAAGTAAAACAGCTGTAATGGTAGGATGTGCAGGAACATCTAATGTAAAGGCAGCAAAAGATTATGGACTAACTCCAATGGGAACAATGGCACACTCTGCAGTAATGGAAGCAAATGATGAACATGAAGCATTTGAAAAATATGCTAAAGCATTTCCAAACAAACCATTATTTTTAGCAGATACTTATGATACAATAAAAAGCGGAACACCTAATGCCGTAAAAGTATGTAAAGAATTAGGAATAGAATTAGGCGGAATCAGAATAGATTCAGGGGACTTAGCATACTTATCAAAAGAAGCAAAAAAGATAATGGCAAAAGATTTTCCTAATGCAAAAATTTGTCTATCTAATGGATTAACTGCAGAAACTATAGAATCACTTAGAAGACAAGGTGCTGTAATGGATTCACTAGGAGTTGGAGATAATATTTCTTCACCAGATAAAAGAGTAGGAGCAGTATATAAAAATAGTGCAGTTATTAAAGATGGTAAAGTAGATCCAAGAATTAAAGTAAGTGGAGATACAATTAAAACAACTAACCCTGGATTTAAGAAAATATATAGATTTTATGATAATGAAACAGGTTATGCTTTAGGTGATGTTTTAGCTCTTGCAGATGAAGTAATCCCAACAGATGAATTTACTTTAGTACATGAACAAGAACCATGGAAGAGAAAAACTATTAGAAACTATACTGTAAAAGAAGTACAAACTCAAATATATAAAGATGGTAAATTAATTTATCAAGAACCTACATTAGAAGAAAAAATCAATCATTGTGAAGAAGAAATGGCATCTCTTTATCCAGAAGTTAAACGTAATGAAAAACCTCATGAATACTATGTAGATTTAACAGACAAATTAAGGGCATTAAAACAAGAATTAATAAGAACACATACAGAAGAATTAGATAAACCTGCTGTATTAAAGAAGGAGTATAAATGAGAAAAGAAAAATTAGATGAATTAAATTCATACATTGAAGAACTAAAAACTGTTAAAAGAATTATTTCAATGGAGCCAAATAAGTTTTTATCAACAGAAAGATATAATTGTTATCTAAATAATGGAAAAGTAATTTCAAGAGAAAGATTATTAAAAAATAAGGATAATGGTAATGCTGCTATTATCCTTCCTATCACAAAAGATAATAATACTATTGTTACAGTACAACCTAGAGTATTTACAGAATCAACTGTAGGAGTAGCTCTTCCTGCAGGATATGTAGAAAAAGGAGAGTCATATGAGACTGCCGCAAAAAGAGAATTACTAGAAGAAACAGGTTATTTATCAAAAGATTTCATTGAAGTATGTAGCTTTAATCAAGATGAAGGATGTAGTGCATCATTAAATAAAGGGTTTATTGCTAAAGATTGTGTTAAAATTGGTGATCAAAATTTAGATGAATCTGAGTTCATTAAATACTTTGAATGTACATTAGATGAATTATTTTATCTAGCAGATAATGGATATATAAAAGGTGCCAATAGCTTATTAACTATAGAAAAAGCAAAAAATTATTTAAAGAAAAGAGGTTAAAATATGTTTGATGCTAAAAAAGAAAAAGACAAAATAGTAAAATTTATAAGAGACTATTATAAAACTAATAATTTAGGGGGAGTTGTAATTGGTATCAGTGGAGGAAAAGACTCAGGAGTAGTTGCAGGATTATTTTCAGAAGCAATTGGTCCTGAAAATATAATTGGAATAACTCTACCTTGTCATTCTAAAGAAGAAGATAAAACTGATGCATTAAGAGTAAGTAATTATTATGGATTTGAAATGATCGATATAGATCTAACAGATACATTTGATACCTTTAAAAAACAAATTGATAACTTAGGAAACTTCACTGAAGAAGAATTAAAAAACAGTGATATTAATGTAAAACCAAGACTTAGAATGACTTCACTTTATTATATTGCAGCTCTATATTCTGCAATTAAAGGAAAAACATATATAGTTGCTGGAACAGGTAATAAATGTGAAGAATTTGTAGGATACTTCACTAAAGGAGGAGATTCAGTATCAGACATAAAAGTACTTGCAGACTTAACTGTAGAAGAAGTTATTAAAATAGGTGAAGTATTAAATGTACCAAAAGAAGTATTATATAAAACACCTAATGATGGATTAAGTAATTCATCAGATGAAGAAAAACTTGGAGTTAAATATAATGATATTGCAAAATACATGAATAATGAAGAATTAGATGAAGAAACAAAAAAGAAAATAAAAAGATTACATGATGGAAGTCTTCATAAATTCAATATTCCAACATATAGAAAATAAAAGTTCAAAGGGGGAAAATAGAATATGAAAAAAGTTAAAAATATTTTTGGAGAAGGAATTCTTTATGATAAAAATGATTTAGGGAATAAAATATATGCAACTTCTGCAGCTTGTATGTCAGTTTGGAGTGATATGTTATCTTTTGCCAATAAAGAAAAAGAAAGATTTATTGATAATCCAAAAGATGCGGATTCAATTGTTGTTTTAGGATGTCAAGTAACAGACTTAGCAGTTTTAAATGATTTAGAAGTAGCAAAAAAACTACATGAAGAAACTAGAAAAGGCATTTATATGGGAGGATGTATTGCTCAAAGAATGGATATACCTCTTCCAGATTATATTAAAAGATTAGATGTAGTAAGAGAATATAATATTGATTTAGTTGATAGAAACTTAGTACACTATGAAAAACCATTTTGGGTACCTGATTTTAAAGAAAGTGATGATAATCTAAAAGATGGTAATTTATTTAGAAATTATTATCCATTAAAAATAGGTGCAGGATGTCATGGTAAATGTAAATACTGTACAATAGTTCATACTAGAGGTGGCTATTATGAAGCAGTACCAGAAAATCAAATAGATGAATTTCTAAATCATGAAAATGTTGTATTAATATCAGACAGTCCAACACCATCTCAAATAAAATCTTGGTGTAAAATAGCATCTGATACAAATAAAGATATTTCAATTAGAAATATTGAACCTCAAAATCTTATTCAATGTAGAGAAGAACTATTAGATCTTGCAGATAAAAAACTATTAAAAGTAGTTCATTGTCCAGTACAAAGCTTTGATGAAGAACTACTACGTGCCATGAATAGAAGCGTAACCGCAACAAATAAAGCAATTGAATTATTAAAGGAATTAAAAACAAAAGGAGTTGTAACCGCAACAAATATAATTATTGACTATACAGTAGGAGATAAATTATATGAAAATCATGATAAAGAAAAATTAAATGAAACATTTGATTATTATTCATGGAATCCATACTTTGATGGTAACTTCGATATGGAAAGAGCAAAACAGAGGTTTAAAAAATACATTAAATAATATATAATAATATTTAGATATTCTTATTAGTTATAATTATCATTATTAATAGTAATTATTTATTTAATACTTAATGATGTATAATATCAAGACATATGGAAAGGAAAATATTATGAGATTGGGAATATATATTGGTAGTTTTAATCCTCCGCATTTAGGACATAAAAAAGTAATTGATTTTCTACTTGAAAATAATTATGTTGATAATGTATTAATTGTCCCAACAGGTAATTATTGGAATAAAACAAATATTATTGATATAAATAAAAGAATTGAAATGTTAAAATTTTATGAAAGTAACAATATAAAAATTGATACCTATCATAATAATTATCCTTATACATATGAACTATTAAATGCTTTAAAAGAATCTTATCCAAAAGATGAATTATATCTTATAATTGGTTCAGATAACTTGGAAGAACTACATAAATGGAAGAATATAAATGAAATTTTAAAGAATAAAATAATAGTTCTAAGAAGAAATAATATAATGAAAAATCCATATATAGATGATACTAATATTATTTATGTAGATGATTTTGATAATATAGATATTTCATCAACAGAAATAAGAAAAGGTGATTATAAATATCTAGATTCAAATATTAAAGATTATATTATAAAAAATAATTTATACAAGGAGAATGAATAATGAATTTTAAAAAAATAGTTGATAAACTAATTGAGGATAATAAAACAATATCTACTATGGAGTCTTGTACTGGTGGTGGAGTTGCGAATGCAATAACAAATATTGAAGGAGCAAGTTCTGTACTAAAATTTAGTGCAGTAACTTACTCTAATGAATATAAGATGAAAATGGGTGTTTCTAAAGCTGTAATTGATGAATACAGTGTCTACAGTATGGAAACAGCTCATGAAATGGCTTTTAATATTTCTAGATTTACTAATTCAGATTACGGAATAGGTATAACTGGAAAACTTAATAGAGCAGATGAAAATAATAATTATGGAGAAGATAATGAAGTGTTTATAAGCATTTTTGATAAAGAGAATCAAATGTTTATTGATTCAGATGTAAAAGTATATGAAAAAACACGTGAATTAAATAAAAATATTGTACTTAATGAAATTATATCTTCGCTATCAAACATTTTAGGTATTGAAATAGAGTCTAAAAGACAAAAATAAAAAAGTAGGTGATGTAGATGAAATCTTATAATTCTGAAGAAGAATTTTTAAAAAACTACAACTCGGATGAATTTGAAAAACTTTCTATGACTGCAGATATATTAGTAGTAAGTGTATCTAGTGAAGATAGTACTAATTATCGTAAAACTGATAAAAAAATGATGAGTATCTTACTTGCAAAAAGAGATGATTATCCTTTTAAAGATAAATGGTGTTTACCAGGAGGTTTTTTAAATCCCAAGACTGAAACACTAGAAGATTGTGCAAGAAGAATATTAAAAAGAGAAACAAATCTTTCAGATATCTATTTAGAACAACTATATACATTTGATGGAATTGATAGAGATCCAAGAATGAGAATAGTCTCAACTGCATATGTTGCTTTAGTAGATAAGAATAAATTAAAATCTCATATAGAACATGCTTCATGGTTTGATGTTATTTCTATTGAAGAAAAAAATAATATTGTAAAAATTACATTAACTAATAAAGAAGAAGTAATTATATTATCTATAAAGAAGAAATTAAGAAAAGGATCAACTGATAGATATGATTTTATATCTATGGATAATAAAGACATTGCGTTTGATCATGACAAGGTTATATTATCAGGATTAGAAAGAATTAAAAATAAGGTTAATTACACTGATATTGTATTTAATATGATGCCTGAATATTTTACATTAGGAGAACTACAACAAGTATATGAAGTTATTTTAAATAAAAAATTACTTGATCCTGCATTCAGAAGAATTATTGCTAACAAAGTAGAAAAAACAGATAAAATGAAAAAAGGAGAGGGACACCGTCCATCATACTTATTTAGGTATAAAAAATGAAAATAAATAAGATAAAGTTATTTGTTAATAATAATATAAAATCTAAAAATGCAGAAAAAATAGTAAAAGAATCTCTTTTAAAAGAAGGTTTTAAAATAACTGAAGAAGATAACTTTGATTTAGGTATTGCAGTAGGTGGAGATGGTTCATTCTTAAGAATGATTAGAAAAAGTAAATTTAAAGAAGACTGTCTTTTCGTAGGAATAAACACAGGTACACTAGGTTTTGCTCAAGATATATGTCTAGATAATTTAAATGAATTCATAAAAGAAATTAAAACAAATAAATATCATTCAGAAGATATAGGATATGCATCAATAGAAATAGAAACAAAAACAAAAACCGAGGCAATTGAATCACTAAATGAAATTGTAATAAGAGATGAGGGATTAAATACTCTTCATTGTAACGTATATATAAATGATGATTTACTTGAAAATTATGTTGGTGATGGATTGCTTATATCTACATCATTTGGATCAACTGCTTATAATTTAAGCTTTGGAGGAAGTATTGTATATAATACATTTGATACTCTTCAATTAACACCTATTGCTCCTCTAAATAATAAGAGTTATGGTACACTTACAAACTCTCTAATAATTCCAACTGATAAAACAATTAATCTGAAAACAAAAACAAATCAAAGAGGAATATTAGTAACTGTAGATGGAAATAATATTTTCTATAATGATGTAATTGCAATAAGAATTAAAGTAAACAGTAAAGTCAAAATAATAAGAAAAAGTAATTACAATTTTATTGAAAAGATTAATGATAAATTTTTAAAGTAAAAGGGAGATTCTATGAAAGGATATAATAGATATTATTTTCTATTATCAAGAAAATAATAAAGATATTCCTGAAAAACAATATTCCATAGGAAATAATAAAAAGGCATCTCGTTAAATCAAACTAAAGTGCACAAATAAGTGCAATTGGCCATAAAATGTGTGTTTTCATTAGAAAATGCACATTTTTTGCTTGTTTTATTATTAAAAAGTTTAAAAAATGGTAAAAATATGATAT
>Ga0256405_10001010_pt1 | contig 83975 bp, 95 predicted proteins | sample RumenRJG_02DNA_FD_189096 | JGI IMG/M metagenome (GOLD analysis project Ga0256405, IMG submission 189096) | Bovine rumen microbial communities from Lethbridge, Alberta, Canada - RJG_02 | ecosystem: Host-associated > Mammals > Digestive system > Stomach > Rumen | place: Canada: Alberta... | reverse complement strand
CTTTACGATCTTCTTCAGCTGATCATCTACCGTCGCCGTCGAAAACAGAAGCCGGCCTTTGCAGGAATTCAAGGCAATGTTCATCAATGTCTCATCCCCCTTCAAAGGAAAGGCATCCACTTCATCAAGCACCAGCAGATCGAAGCTCTTGTGATATCGATATAGCTGATGACAGGTACAGACGATCAGATCCCCTTTCAGGCACTCGTGATGGCCGCCATAGACGGCCTGTATCCGCGCTTTCGGGAAGATGGTCTGAAAGCGGTCGGAAAGTTCGATGACCACTTCCTTGCGCGGGATCGCATACGCCACCTTGCATCCTTTGGAAAGATAATGAGCGATGCTTTGGATCGCGATCTCCGTCTTGCCGGCACCGCACACGCAATGAAGAAGCACATCGCCGTTTTCCAAAGCCCTTAGGCATCTGTCCGAGGCTTCTTTCTGATCTTTGGACAGTTCATAGGAAAACGCATACTCGCTCGCCTCAGGATCCACCTCGTAGTCAAAGCCTTCCAGCTCTTCTTTCAACAGCACACGGGAAAAGCGTATGCATTTCCGGCAGTAGTAGCCTTTCGATCCCTTATAGAAATATGCGGGATCGGTATTGCTGCATCTTGGACATTTCATCTGGTCCTCCTACTCATTATTCGTAAAAAAGAAGACCGATTCCTAAAATTATTTTAAAAATTTACAATTTTGTTACACTTATGATATGAATAAGCTTCCCGAAGATTATCTCGCTTTGATGAAAGACCTTCTGAAGGATTCCTATGATTCTTACCTGCAGAGTTTTTCGAAGGAGCGCAGTTACGGATTGCGGGTCAATACTTCCAAGATCTCGGTGGAAGACTTTTTGAAGATCTGTCCGTTTTCCTTGGAAAAGATCCCCTGGTGTGAGGATGGCTTTTATTATAAGGAAGAAGACAGGCCTGCCAAACATCCCTACTACTTTGCCGGACTCTATTACCTGCAGGAGCCCAGTGCGATGTTACCGGCGCAGGTCCTGCCGGTAAAACAAGGCGAGTTTGTCTTGGATGCCTGCGCTGCCCCGGGAGGCAAATCTTCAAAGCTTTCCAATAAGTTACAGGGTGAGGGCATCCTTGTCAGCAACGACATCTCGATCAGCCGTGCCCAGGTCTTACTATCCACCCTGGAAAAACAAGGAAGCACCGTCTCTTATGTCATGGCCGAAGACATCAGCACCCTGAAAGGATTTAAAGCCACCTTCGACAAGATCCTGATCGATGCCCCCTGCTCGGGACAGGGGATGTTCCGCAAGCAGAGCGAACTGATCGCCTCCTTCAAGGAAAGAGGAAGCGAATACTATGTTCCGATACAAAGACAGATCATCGTTGCAGCGGTGCGCATGCTCAAACCGGGCGGAATGATGGTCTATTCCACCTGCACTTTCGATCCCAGGGAAGATGAAGAGATCATCGAATATGTCCTGAAAGAAAACAAAGACCTCAAAGTCCTTCCTATATATAAATATGAAGGTTTCAAAGACGGCATCACGGAAAATACCAAAGGCTGTGTCAGGCTTTACCCCCACCTCATCAAAGGCGAAGGCCACTTCGTTGCCCTCTTGCAGAAAGAAGGAACGCTCACTTCAAACAAAGTCCATGCGCCTTTCGCAGATAAGAAAGCTCTCGAGCTTCTTCCCAAAGCCTTACATCCATTCATTCAGGGAAAAGACCTCATACGCCGGGATGATCGGCTCTATCTTCTTCCGGCCTACGATCTTGATCTGAATAAGGCAAGGATACTTCGCTCCGGCCTTCTGCTTGGCGAGATCCGTCACGATCGCTTCAAGCCCTCACAGGCTCTGGCCATGGCCTTACATTATGAAGACTATGAAAACAGGCTCGATTTATCGATCGATGATGAACGGGTCTTGCGCTATCTGAAATGTGAAACGCTGAAGATCGAAGATACGAAGATGCAAGGCCTCGTGCTCGTGTGTGTCGATCGTTTCCCGTTAGGATTCGGCGAAGTGAAAAACGGCATCCTGAAAAACAAATATCCTGCCAATTACCGCTATCAGTAAAAAGAAAAAAGCACCCCAGCAATGGAGTGCTTTTTGAAACGCAATTCGGTAAATTAACGTTTTGAGTACTGAGGTCTTCTACGAGCTCCTCTTAAACCGTACTTCTTACGTTCTTTCACTCTGGAATCACGAGTTAAGAAGCCTGCTTTCTTAAGGACGCCTCTGAAGTCTTCGCCGACTTCCAGCAATGCACGGGCGATACCGTGTCTCATTGCACCGGCCTGTCCTGTCATACCGCCGCCGTAAACATTGATGAAGACATCATACTGGCCTTCAGTTCCTGTTTCGACTAATGGCGATTTGACGACCATTCTTAAGATCTCCTGCGGCAGATATTCTTCGAGAGTCTTTTCACCGACCATGATCTTGCCGGTACCCGGAGTCATATAGACACGGGCAACGGAAGATTTACGTCTTCCTGTTCCAAGGTAACTAACATTTGATTTCTTTTTAGGCATTGATTTTCTCCTTATTTAAGCTCAATTGGTTTTTGAGCAGTATGAGGATGCTCAGCACCTTCATAGACGTACAGATGGGTTCTCATACGATCGCCCAGTTTGTTGTGTGGAAGCATACCTTGGACTGCTTTTTCCACTAACTCAACAGGATATTCTCTCTTCATCTTACCGATCGATCTTGCTTTCAATCCTCCCGGATACATGGAATGGTGATAGTAGATCTTCTTGTTTTCCTGATCGCCTGTGTAGACGACCTTTGCAGCATTCGTGATGATCACGTAATCGCCGCAATCGACATTCGGTGTGTAAGTCGGCTTGTGCTTTCCTCTTAAGATAGCAGCACACTGTGTTGCCAGTCTGCCAAGAGTCTTGCCAGTCGCATCAACTACATACCAGTCTTTCTTAACTTCTGCTGGTTTCAGCATAGTCGTTTGACGCATATTTTTCTCTCCTTTGAAGTTTCCGGGGCTTCAATTTAAAAAATAAGGCAGTTATTATTATATGGGATTTCCCCATATCTTGCAATAACAATCGCCTTATTTTTCGGGTATTTTTTCTGTTTTTAAGCTTCTTTTCTGAAAAGCTCCTGCATGACACGCTTCCTGGTGACGATGCCCATCAGCACATTGCGGTCATCGACGACCGGAACGAAGTTCTGATTGATGATCATGTCGGCCAGCTCGCCGGCATCGGCATCGACTTTGACCGCCGGGACTTTGTTTGCTTTCAGCAGCTGGGTGATCGGGACATCTTCCAGACCCTCCATCCTGATGTCTTCATCCTGAACGATATGCCAGAGCAGATCACCTTCCGATATCGTGCCCAGATATCTGCCGTCTTCTGCAATAAGCGGGATCGCCGAATAGCCATGGGCCCGCATCTTCTCTAATGCCTGACGCACATTCATCGACTCTGTCAGACATGCGACCTTGGTCTTGGGCGTCAGCAGGAACAATACATTCGTCTTTTCCATACTTTTATTGTAAGACCTCAGTATGAAAAAATTGTGATATTTGCCTAAGCGAGCTCTGCGTCCTCTTCCTCAAGATGACCGCCGTAAAGATAGTACTTCGTATCTTTTTCGATCTGCTTTCTCAAAAGCAGGACGGCGATGACGTTGGGGATGCACATTGCGGCATTCAGGATATCGGCCAAAGTCCAGATGGCACCTTCCGATACGATCGCACCGATAAAGATGACGATGATCCATAAGATCCGATAATAACGTATGGCGGCATCATTGAACAAATAGCGGATGCAGTTTTCCCCATAGTAGCTCCAGCCAAGGATCGTTGAATAGGCAAAGGTCAGGATGCCGAACGTCAGTAACGGCTTTCCGAAAAGAGGGATCTGTGAGAAACAAGCTGAAACGAGTCCCGAACCGGAAATGATCGATCCGTTTTCCAGAATGCAGGAGATCGAATCATTGGCGATGATGCTTGAAACCAGCACAAGTCCGCTCATCAGACAGACGACGACCGTATCCCAGAAGACACCGGTCGAAGCCACCAGTGCCGGCTTGACCGCATTGCCGGCGACCGAAGCTGCCGAAGCCTGCGGGGCCGAACCCATACCGGCTTCGTTGGAAAATAAGCCTCTGGCGATACCTGCTCTGGCTGCCGCCATGATACCGGTGCCGATGAAACCGCCCATCGCTGCGCGGGTCGTGAATGCGCTCGACAGGATCAAAGCGATCGTTTCCGGCAGATAGCGGATGTTGACGATCAGGATGACAAGACAGCCGATCACATAGACGATCGACATGAACGGGACCAGCCTTTCGCAGACTCTGGCGATCGAATGCAGACCGCCGAATACGACTAATGCCGTCAATACGCAAAGAAAGATGCCGGTCACAAGCGCATTTATCCCGTAATTTCCGGAAATGACGTCGACGATCGCCTTGGATTGCGAAGAACAGCCGATACCGAATGCGCCAAGTGCGCAGCATATGGCGAATATCTTTGCCATGAGCGGCATATGCAGGTGTTCAAAGGCCGTCATCGCACCGCCCATATAGGAACCGTCCTTCTTTTTCTGACGGTATTTGACAGCGATGAAAGATTTCGCATACTTCGTGGCGATGCCGAAGATCCCGCCGATCCACGTCCAGAAGACTGCGCCGGCGCCGCCGATCGTGATGGCCGTACCGACGCCGATGATGTTTCCGGTGCCGATCGTTGAAGAAAGTGCCGTCATCAGAGAACCGAAGACCGAAAGATCGCCCTTGTCGGAAGAGTCCTTGCGCAAGGAGATGCCGATCCCTTTGAATACTTCCTTCTGTACGAAACCGGTCTTATATGTCAGATAGATGTGTGTTCCTAACAGGAAAAGGATCATTGCAGGTCCCCACATGATGTTGCTGTCGATCCAGTTTAGTATCTCATTCATAGTTTTTCCACATGACCAATCGGGTAGGGACTAACTCTCAAGGCTAGTCCCTCCCACACCACCGTACGTGCCGTTCGGCATACGGCGGTTTGGTCATCAAAAGGTACAATCATATGTTTTGTATCTTTTCTTTTTATCATGTCATTCATGCTCGCAGGATAATGTCCATGTCTTAATACTTCCCTGTGTGGCAAGCAGATAAGTTTACCATCATAATTACGTTTCAGGCTCTTATCTGTTCAGACTTCATATGACATATCACAATGCATACTCGCTGATAAGATGACCATTTGGCCCTTTGGTGTGTACACGCCTACTATGGCCTCTGCTGACTTCTTGCGATAAACCGTTTTCGACCATCTTACTGATCGCTGATTTTAAAGCTTTCAGACTTGATGTCCGCAAGATCTCACGGGATAAGCTGTACCTCTTTCCTCGTTTACTCTCCTGATTTACCTATACAGGTTACGATTGCCCTTTCAGACTTTACTGTGTTTCGCCAGCTTGTCTTCCTGTATCCGCCTTATATCAGGTTTCTGTTCGTAGAGCCACGATTTCGCTATGTCTTCCTTTCACCGCCCCTCACGGAAGTCAGCTTTGACAGTCGCTATAGAGTTCACCGGCAACAGGTGCCTCAGGGGAATTGCACCCCAGATGTACAACATGCCCGTCGTACGAAAAAGAATGGTTTGACCCATTCTTTTAAATGACGATATTGACGACTCTGCCGCGGATGACGAAGTGTTTCCTGACTTCGTTTCCTTCCAGGTATTTCTTAACGTTCTCCTGCTGCAGTGCCGTTTCGTAAAGTTCATCATCGCTCGCATCGGCGGAAATATTGAATTTCGCCCTTACCTTGCCATTGACCTGGACGGCGATCTCTTTTTCTTCGACGACCAGTTTGGATTCGTCATAGGATGGCCATTCACGGTAGTCAAGATCTGTCTTGCCGGTAAGCATCTCGTACATCTCACAGCCAAGGTGCGGTGCGAATACCGACAGCATCTGGATGAAGTTCACGGCATACTCTTTGAAGACTTTTCCTTCCTTGTAGCAGTCGTTGATGAAGATCATCATCTGCGAGATCGCAGTATTCAGACGCAGGTTCTCGATATCTTCCGAGACTTTTTTGACGGTGAAGTTGTATGAATAATCGAGCTTTCCGTCATTGGTCTCAGTGAGCTTTTCTTTATCGGTCATCAGACGGTAGACTCTCTCCAGCCATCTGTGGGCACCTTCGATGCCCTGTGTCGACCAAGGCTTGTCTGCCTCAAGCGGACCCATGAACATCTCGTAAAGACGCAGCGTATCGGCTCCGTATCTTTCTACGATGTCACTCGGATTGACGACATATTCCGGGAAACGTTTGCCCATCTTGATGCCGTTGGAACCCAGGATATATCCCTGGTGGACCAGTTTCTGGAACGGTTCTGCGCAAGGGACCAGACCCTTGTCATAGAGATAGTTGTTCCACATCCTCGAATACAGAAGATGACCGACCGCATGTTCCGGACCGCCGATATACAGATCGACCGGCATCCAGTGTTCCAGCAGTCTGTAATCCGCAAATTCCTTGTCGTTGTGCGGATCGATATAACGTAAGAAGTACCAGGAGGAACCGGCGGAACCCGGCATCGTCGAAGTCTCTCTCTTGCCTTTCTTGCCATGGTATTCCACATTCACCCAATCGGTCGCCTTATCCAAAGGCGCACCTGTCTTGGAAGGACCGTAGTCGTCGAGCTCCGGCAGGATCAAAGGCAGATCCTCATCATCGAGAACGCCGACCGTGCCGTCTTCATAGTGGATGACCGGGATCGGTTCGCCCCAGTAACGCTGTCTGGCGAAGATCCATTCTCTCAGTTTGTAGTTGACTTTCTTCTTGCCGATGCCTTTTTCTTCCAGCCATGCCAGCATGGCATTGATCGCATCTTCCTTGTTGAGTCCGTCCATGAAACCGGAGTTGATATGAACACCGTCTTTCGTCCAGGCTTCCTTGGAGATATCGCCGCCTTCTAATACCTGAATGATATCGATACCGAATTTCTTTGCGAATTCATAGTCTCTTTCATCATGTGCCGGAACGGCCATGATGGCACCTGTACCATAGGTCATCAGGACATAGTCGGAGATCCAGATCGGGATCTTCTTTTCATTGACCGGATTGATCGCATAAGCGCCGATGAACACACCGGTCTTATCCTTATTGAGCTCCGTTCTTTCCATTTCGGACTTGGAAGCACATTCCTTCTTATAGGCTTCGACTTCCGCCTTCCTGTCTTCGCTTGTGATCTTGTCGACCAATGGATGTTCTGGCGAAAGTACGCAATAGGTCGCACCGAACAATGTATCGCAGCGCGTCGTAAAGACAGTGAAGCTCTCATCTGTTCCGTCGATCCTGAAATCGACTTCCGCACCGATCGATTTGCCGATCCAGTTGCGCTGTATCTCTTTGGTCGATTCCGGCCAGTCGATCGTTTCCAGATTGGCCAGCAGTTTTTCCGCATACGCCGGGATATCGATGATCCACTGTTTCATGTTCTTGCGGATGACCGGATAGCCGCCTCTTTCCGACTTGCCGTCGATGACTTCATCGTTTGCCAGCACACAGCCGAGTTCCTCACACCAGTTGACCGGCATTTCGATGCATCTTGCATAACCGTCATTGAACAGCTGTTTGAAGATCCATTGCGTCCACTTGTAGTAGGCCGGATCGGAAGTCGAAACGACTCTCGACCAGTCATAGGAGAAGCCAAGACCTTTGAGCTGCTCAGTGAAATGATCGATGTTCTTCTGCGTGAAGCCGGCCGGATGATTGCCGGTCTGGATCGCATACTGTTCTGCCGGCAGACCGAAGGAGTCGAAACCCATCGGATGTAAGACGTTGAATCCCTTCATCCTCTTGTAACGGCTGACGACATCCGTTGCCGTATAGCCTTCCGGATGTCCGGCATGAAGACCGACGCCCGAAGGATACGGGAACATGTCCAGTGCATAGAATTTCGGCTTGGAAAAATCATTCACATCCGTCTTGAACGTTTCATTCTCTTCCCAGAACTTCTGCCATTTCTTTTCGATCGTTTTGTAATCAAATACGCTCATCTTGACCTCCATAAAATAAAAAGGTGATAACAAAGGGCGCATTTGCGCGGTACCACCTTAATTTCTAACTTTAGCGTCCTTAACGCAGAACTACGATTAATCATTCCATCAGATGAGTTCACCATTCTCTTCCGCCGCTTCGCACCATCCAGCGGCTCTCTTTGCGAACAGAAATGACTACTGTTTCTGAAGATTACTCCTTAATCTTAATATTTTAAACAGCTATTTTCAATACGAAACATCACTCAGTGACAGCCGCATCGGAAATGATGCAGTAGGAATGTTTTCCTTCTTCAAACAGTTCAAGAACACCGGAGATCTTGATCATCTCCCCTTCCGGCGGCAGCTTGTCCAGATCACCTTCCTCTTTCATGATGAATTCGATCCCCTGCGCGCAGCACTGCGTGTTGTCCTGTATGGTCACCGTGTAATTGTACTGGTGCGAGAAACCGTTGAACGGAGCCGTGTAGATCCCCTTGACGATGATCGGCGTGCCCAGATATTCATCCGGTTCCTTGATGATATTGATCAGCTGCGAATAGGCCATCGTGTCATTCAAAAGAGAAAGGTCGAGCGTTTCCTTTTCTTCCTCTTTCTTCGAACAGCCGCTTAACATCGCAAGCAGCAGCAAAATGACCGATATCCTTCTTTTCATCTTTTTCAATATACCTTATATGCCGCATCCTTGAGATATGCGTACCAGTAATCTCCTTCCGGATAGACATCGACGATGCCTTCAAGGATGATCTGCTGACCATCCAGCGGCAGAGAGCATTCATCTTTCAGTTTGAATTCCATCCCCTGCTGACAGCACGCCGTGGCATCCGTTACCATACATACATAATAGGCCGTATCACAGGTCTTTGAATAAAACTGCTTATATGATCCAAGCATCTTTACCCGTTGTCCCATATATTCTTCAGGATCCTCCAGGATGTTGGAGATCGTGGCATAGGCGATCGTCTCCGAGCCGAAACTCAGATCGATGTCCGCTTCTTCCTGTTTCACTTCCATTTTTTCAGTTTCTTTGTTTTCCGTTACGGCAGGTCTTGTTTCATCCTGTACTTTTAAAGAACAGCCGCACAGTATCAGCAGAAGGAATAGGATAAATATCTTTTTCAACGTTTTCTCCCGAATATGCTGCACAAGACAAAGACCAGCGTGTCGGCAGCGACGATCGTCGAGCCGACAGGGGTCGAGGCAAGGATCGAAACGAGTATGCCGGCAACGGCGCAAAGCACCGAGATCAGTGCCGCAAACAAGGATACGTTTCGGAAACTGTTGAACAGGCGCATCGCCGACAGTACCGGGAAGACCAGCAGTGCCGATATCAGAAGAGAGCCCACCAGATTCATCGCCAGAACGATGACGATCGCAATGACGATGGCGATCACAAGATTGTAACGGTCGGTATCCACACCGGTCGCCCTGGCAAATTCCTCATCGAAGGTGATCGCAAAGATCTTCTCGTAGAAGAGCACATAGATCAATAAGACCAGGACAGACAGCACCAGGCAAAGGATGACATCGCTTTTCTTAAGCGTCAGTATGGAAGTCGAACCAAACAAGGTGGTACAGACATCGCCCGAAATATTGCCCGATGTCGGAAACAGATTCATCAGCAGATAGCCGAACGCCAGTGCGCCAGTCGAAAGTATCGCGATCGCCGCATCGCCTTTGATCATGCCGCGCTTCCCGTTTTTCAAAAGGAAGACCGCCGTCAGTATCGTGATCGGCAGCACGACAGCCATATCGTTCTTCAATCCGAAGACCGATGCCGCTGCCATGGCACCAAACGCCACATGTGACAGGCCATCGCCAAGATGCGAGAACCTGCGTAAGACCAGGATCACGCCCAGCAGCGAAGAACATAAGGCGATCAGGATCGAGACGATCAGGGCATAGCGCACAAAAGGAAAACTGAGATACAGCGATAATTCAGCCAGCATAGTTTTCCTCCTTGCGCATCTTTTTGAATGTTTTTATATCCATGAAACGGTTGTAGTGACCGATCTGTAAGACATGGGTGGCATCATCGATCACATCCTCGATATCGTGGGTGATCATCAGGATCGTCATGCCTTCTTTGTTGAGCCGGCGGATCAGTTCATACATTGCAGCGCTCGATTGACTATCAAGACCTGCGACCGGTTCATCAAGAAGCAGGACCTTTTCCGTCGCACAAAGTGCTCTGGCCAGAAGGACTCTCTGCTGCTGGCCGCCGGAGAGATCGGAAAAAGAAGAATTGTTGAGATTTGCGACTTTCATCTTCTCCATATTCTCTTTTGCCTTTTCTTTCTGCGCCGCATCATGAAAGAATCTTCTGCTGTTTTTGCCTGCAAAACCGGACATCACGATCTCAAAGACCGTTGCCGGAAAATCTCTCTGCACATTGGACTGCTGAGGAAGATAGCCGATCTCGTTTCGTTTCAGACCGTCCGAAAAGACGATACTCCCCTGTATCGGATCGTTGAGCGATAAAAGCGTCTTCAGCAATGTCGTCTTTCCCGAACCGTTCTCGCCGATGATGCAAAGGTAGTCCCCTTGCCGGACGGCGAAGTTCAGATCTTTTACAACGACCTGTTTCTCATAACCGAGATACAGATCTTTCACTTCTATGGAAATCATTCTTTCTCCTATTGAAGAGCCTGTTTCAGGACCTCAAGATTCTTCTCCATCAGGCTGAGGTAATCATCATTTTCCGTCAACCCTGACTGCATGGAGTTCATACTCAGTATAACAATATCTTCATTACCCGCATTATCTTTGACTGTTTCCGCGATCTTGACGTTTCCGTCTTCGATCGTCAGGATGACGTTCAAAGAATGTTCCTTCGTCTTTTCAGCCAGGAAACGGATCGTCTCAAAAGAAGCTTCCGTCTCTGCCGAACAGCCGTTGAATGCCGCATAATAATCCAGTCCGTAATCCTTGCACAGATATAAGAACGGGAAACGATCGGCAAACAGCAGGATATCCTTGTTTTTGGAAGCGGCTGCTTCCGCAAAGGAAACATCTAGATCGGAGAGCTTCTTCAGATATGCATCGCGATTGTTTTCATAGACCGCCTTGTTTTCCGGATCCTTCTCACAAAGCGCCGTACAGATCTTCTCCACGAAGAGCCCGGCATTCTTCAAAGACAGCCAGACGTGTTCGTCGTATTCGCCCTCTTCATGTTCATGTTCTTCTTCGTGTTCATGATCATGATCGGCTTCCATGCCTTCCTTGATCTCTTCTTCAAGTGCTGAGGAACCCAGTTCCTCCAGAAGATTCATAGAAAGAAGCGTTTCGTTTCCGGACCGGTCAACTACGTCTTCCGCCCACTTGTCCGATTCGCCGCCGCCATAGATGAAGATATCGGCTTCCGCGATGGACATGATGTCTTTGGCCGTAGGCTGGTAGCTGTGCAGATCGCTGCTTGAGGAAACGACTTGCGTCAAAACGATATTCTCCGCTCCCGCAGTCAGCTGTCTGCACCAGTCATAAAAGGGAAAGATCGTCGTAACGACAGAGATCTTTCTGTCTTCCTCCTGTTTCTTTTTCTCACCGCACGCGGTAAACAAGACCAGGATCATCAGTATTGTTATGATCTTTTTTATATATCTCATTGTTCTGCCTCCTTGTATTCATCAAAAAGAAAACAAAAGACAGTCAATCGTTCATCCGGACATGGACCAGAGCTCTTTGGGTAAGATCCGTCTTCTTCGGGCAGAGAAAGACCGCTCCCGAAAAGAGAAAAACAAATGCCATCGCAAACGTTCCGATCTGTAACGGCAGTGCCCGTCTGTTTTCCCTGTTCAGGGAAAAAGAGATCGACTGACAGATCGAACAGTGCTCGTGATTGCATTCGTGATCGGCATGCCTGGCCGCATAGGCATAAGAAAACAAAGCCCCCAGCAGGATCAGGCCGATACAGAAGATCTTGAACAGGTCTCTTACAAAGTGCTTTTCCATTCTATTCATTATCATAACACGGCAGTCAACAGGAATATTTTGCCTGGTTCAAAGAAAAACGATACCTTCGTATCGTCATCCTTGTTTCATGATCTGTTTTGCCGTTTCAAACTGCGGATCCCTCAAAGGATCGGCCAGCTGTCTTCTGGTCTCGGAAATGATGCTGGAAAAGACATCCTGGTCAAGGACATCTTCGCCCCCGAGTTCATGATCGGCTTTATAGGCCTTTAAGGCATTCAAAGTCGTCTCATCGAAGTAGCCGTCAGTCCGTCCGACATCATAGCCAAGATATGTCAGGGCTTTCTGGGCGATCGCCGCAGCTTCCGATACGGAATCATAGACATAAGACTCATCTTCTTCCATATCATAATAATATTCGTAATAGATATCCGGCATCCTCACTTCGACATCCGGTTTGATACCGGTCTTATCGATCGAGACACCGTCCGGTGAATACCAGTAATAAGACGTCAGTTTCAATACGCCTCCGTTGGAAAGGATGCGGTTGGTCTGGATGACGCCCTTGCCATAGGTCGTATCGCCGACTAAGATCGCATCGCATCTTTCGCGTAAGACGATCGCCAGCACCTCCGCTGCCGAAGCCGTATCTTCCGAAGTCAGAACGACGATCTTTTTCAGATTGTCGTATTTCTTTATCGAAGAAGGTGTGACATCGACCATCTCGACGCCATCCACGCCTTTCTGACGCAGATAGACTTCATCCGGTCCGATGAACAGACCCGAGATGTCCCTTACCGCCGTCTGATAGCCGCCGGAATCGGCACGCAGATCGATGATGATCTTTTCATAATCGGAGAACTCATCCAGATACTTCTGCACTTCTTCCGCCGTCGTTTCACCGAAACTGTCAAGTTCCATGATGATATAGTCATCTTCCGTATAGGCATAGACCGTAGAGTTGACGACCCCACGGATCACTTCGACATCGTTAGTCTCGCCATCCCGTTCGATGCCCAGAGTGACGATCGTCCCCTCTTCCCCGAGGACCAGTTCACGGATCGCTTCCGTATCGAGTCCGGCAACGGATGTCCCTTCGACCGAAACGATGATGTCACCGGCTTTGAGTCCTGCTTTTTCGGCAGGCGAGGATTTGAAGACGCGGACGATCAAAGCCGCATCATTGACATAGGAATACTCGACACCGATGCCCACATAGGAACGGTTGATCGAGTCGGAAAAAGAATTCATCTCTTCCGCCGACATATAGGAAGTATACGGATCGAAATCGAACGCCGTCATCCCGTACTGGGCCTTATCTTCCAGTTCCTGATGAAGGTCTTCGTACTGATCGCCGTACAGCCAGTATCTTTCCATGATCTGTTCGATCTCCGTCACGCCGGATGCATCATAGCCGTTATAGATGATGCTCTGGGCAGGGAAGAAGATCCTTGTCAGCAATGCCCCCAACAAAAAGAAGAAAAGGCAGACCAAAACGATCAGGAATCCCTTCTTTCTTTTTTGCGCGATCTCTTTCCGCTCTGAAGCCAGAGGGACTTTCTTGAGATCGATCAGTACTTTTTCATCTCTTTCTTCGTTGTTTTCCATCGTTTAGTTTGCCGGCAGATAGTATTCCGGATTGAGGATACAAGGTGCCGGAGTTCCGTTTTCGCAGCGATTGTTGTAAGCGGTACGGCCGCGTCCGACCGAGAAGGTCGCATTCCAGCCCATGGACAGGTAATCGAGAAGTTCGCCGTCACCGAGATAATACATTTCGATATGGCAGTGCGGACCGGTCGAAGAACCGGAAGAACCGACCAGACCGATCACATCGTCCTGTAACAGGTAATCGCCATAGGAGACATAGACCTGGTTGAGGTGGAAGAAGATGAAGCCGTAGATGCTTCCGTCGACTTCGCACATCATGTAGACCTGGCTGCCGCCGCCTGAGATCCAGGCTCCGCAGGAAGATCCCAGATAGCCCGGGTCGGAACAGCTGTCATCCGCACGGATGACCACACCGCCCGCCGGCGCATGGATCTCTCTTCCTCTGGAAGCGGCATAGTCGACACCGAGGTGCCATGCCCCGCCCAGGAAGTCATTGTCGTAGTTCCAGACACTTGCCGAGATCCACGAGTTATGAACAGCCGGCACGAATCCGTCGGAAACGGTCACACCGGTCGCCTTCAGAGCTTCACGCAGATCATCGAAGGTGTTGTAGATGTTGTCCCTTGCCTCGGTCATCGCATCGAGTTCTTCGGAGATCCTGAGGGCTTCTTCCTCATAGAATTCCTGCATTGCGATGAGTTCCGCCTGCTTGGCAACGATCTCTTCATATTTCTCATCCAGTTCTTTCTTGGATGCATCAAGTTCCGCCTTGTCTTTGTTCAGCTGTTCGATGACGCTCAATAAAGATTCACGGTCTGCCTTATCCTTGGAGACGATGGCTTCCACGCCATAGACTCTTGAAAGCATATCGGTGAACGACTTGGAACCGAGTATGAATTCCAGATAGCCGTTGAAATGCATGGTCTTCTGCGTCTCGACCATACGATTCTTGACGCGGGTATTCAGCGCTTCGACCTTTGCCTCGTTTTCTGCGATCTGCACCGTGAGCTCCTCGATACGGGTTTCCAGATCATCGATCTGGATCTTCAGAGTATCGATCTCGCCCTGGTAGGCTTCCGCCTTGGTCGCATATTCATTGGCCAGGGCCGCTGCCGCTTCCCTGTCATCCTGGGCTGCCGCGATCTGATCTTCGATCTCTTTTAAGGAAGACTGGGCGTTCTTGGCGATGGCCCGGCAGGCTGCCTTATCCTTGTCGTAGACGCACTTTTCGTAGTCCGTCTTTTCTTCTTCCTCTTCTTCGTAAGTCTCTTCTTCGTAGACTTCCTCATCGGCATAAATAAAACTCGTCTTAACGCAAAGCGGTAAGACTAAAAGAAGGACAAGGATGATGTTCATCAGTTTTTTAAACATCATCTTGTCAACCTCAGATACTTGCATACGGAAATATAGGAACCCATGAAACCGACGAAAATGCCGATCGCCAGAAGTCCCGCAGCAATATAGATGATGAACGGAACGACCGGGATCAGGGTGATGACGCCTGCCAGCACGCCGCCGGTCATCTTGTATAACTCATAGTAGCCGTAAACGATCAGCCCGATCGGTAAGATCGAACCGATGATGGCGATGATGACACCTTCCACTAAGAAAGGCGCACGGATGTAGGAGTTCTTCGCTCCGACATTCCGCATGATCCAGATCTCATCTTTTCTGGTCGCGATCGTGATCTTGATCGTATTGTAGATCAGATAGACCGCTAAGGCGATCAGAGCCAGGATCAGGATACCGCCGGCATTCCTTACGGTATGTAAGATATTGATCAGAGTATAGGTGTTGTTGCCGCCATCCTGGACGGAATCGATGCCGTTCATTGCCGCAACGGCATTCTTGACGGTCTCCATATTCATGCCGTCTTTGACATAGATCAGAAACGTATCATGGAAAGGATTCTCGGCACGGTAGTTTTCGGAGAACTCCACCATGTCCGGATATTCCTTGTTATAGAAATCGAATTCTTCGTCTTTCGTACGATAGATGACATGGTCCACTTCTTCCATGGACTCGATGTCGTTTTTCATATTGGTGATCCTTGAAGGATCGTTCACTTCATAGTCGATCAAAGCGACCAGAGAGATGGAAGATTCGATCTCCTGGGTCAGATAGGCCATGTTGATGGCAAAGACACCGAAGACACCGACAAGAAGCAGAGTGATGGTGACTGCCGAAGATGCTGAAAAGGCCATACCGAAATGGCGTTTGACACCGATGAAGCCTTCTCTGAGGTGTCTGAAGAAACGGCGGAAGAATACCATTATTCCCTTCCTCCTTCCGAGATCTCTTTGATCGCATCAAGCTGCATCGTGATCTCGTTGATCATCTCATCCTGGGCTTCTTCCTTGGAAAGATGTCTTTCTTTGATCGGACGCTCGTCATAAGGGATCGAACCGTCAGAGCGCACATGTTTCGGTTTGTCGCGGTCGCGGTGGAGCTCCGTCTGTACGGAAGAAGGCTGCACAGCCGCTTCCTGTTCGGGAACATTCGAAACGGAAGCTTCTGTTACAGGAGCTTCATTTTTCACTTCTTCCTGTATGGTCTGCTGAGGCACATTTTCCTCAGTAACTGTTTCTTCTTTCTTCGTCTCGCCTTTGACCTGCGTGAGGTTCTGTTTATAGAAGCTCAGGGTGCGGCTTCCGTCATTGACGATGTGGCCGGAATCGATGCGGATCGTACGCTTCGGATGGTATTCGACCATGACGTCGTTATGCGTGACGACTAAAAGCGTCGTCTTTTCTTCGGTGTTGATCTTTTCCAGCAGGCGGATCATTTCATCGGTCATCGAAGGGTCGAGGTTTCCTGTCGGCTCGTCGGCGATCAGGATGGTCGGACGCTTGGCGATGGCACGGGCGATGGCGACACGCTGCTGCTGGCCGCCTGAAAGTTCTCTCGGTTTGACGTTGGCCTTGTCAGCCAGATCGACGAGTTTGAGAACTTCCCTGGTGCGCTTGCGGATCTTGTCATTTGGCAGATCGAGGACTTCCAAAGCATAGGCGACATTTTCAAAAACGGTCTTCTCCGGAAGCAGACGGTAGTCCTGGAAAACGACACCGATCTTGCGGCGGTACAGATAGACCTTGGATTTGCGCAGTCTTCCGACATTGACGCCGTTGACGATGACGCTGCCGCCGGTCGGCACTTCTTCGCCATCCAGCAGTTTGATCAGGGTCGATTTGCCTGAACCTGTCGGACCCATGATATAGACAAATTCGCCGTCATTGACTTTGAGATTGATGTCCTCTAATGCGTGTGTACCATTCTTATATTTCTTTGAAACGTTCTTGAATTCTATCATACTTTTATCATTGTACCACTATTGAATTAGCCCCACAAACAAAGGGATACTGATTTTTCCCTAAATCCGCAGATTGATGTTAAAATAATTTTATAGAGGAGGCAGACTTATGAAACTTATTCTTGCTATAATCTCGACTGACGATACTAAGGCTTGTATTTCCGCTTTAAACAGAGCTTCTTTTCATGTGACACGTCTGGCCACGACCGGTGGTTTCCTCTCCTCGGGAAACACGACACTGATCATCGGTTGCGAAGACAAAGAAGTTGAAAAAGCCATAGAGATTCTCGGAAGCGAATCACAGAGAAGAAAAGAAGCTGTCCCAACGACCATCTCTACCGATATGTCTTCCCTGGTGTCCTACCCGATCGAAGTGGAAGTCGGAGGTGCCACCATCTTCGTACTGAATGTCGAGGATTTCAGAAAACTCTAATCTTGAAGAACCAGTCCCCTGGTTCTTTTTTAAAAACAAATTATGAGCGCATTCTCTAAAGGATTGAAAACCGGCATTCCCATCGGACTGGGTTACTTCGCAGTCGCCTTTTCTCTTGGCATCGCCGCCGCATCGGCAGGTCTCACCCCTTTTCAGGGCTTTCTGACTTCTGCTGTCATGAATGCTTCAGCCGGTGAGAATGCGGCATTCATCGCCATGAAAGAATCCGTCCCCTATCTGCAGATGGCATTGATCACGGTCGTCTCCAACATCCGCTATGTCCTGATGTCCTTTGCCCTCTCACAGAAGATCGACCCGAAGGCAAAGATGATACACCGCTTCCTGCTGGGTTTCTTTCTGACCGACGAATACTTTGCCCTGGCCATCAGCCAGGACCCGTATTGCGATCCGTATTTTTCCTACGGAGCGATCAGCTTTGCGGCACCCTGCTGGGCACTTGGCACGGCGCTGGGCATATTGATGGGCAATATCCTGCCGCCAAGAGCCGTATCGGCGCTCTCGGTCGCCTTATTCGGCATGTTTCTGGCGATCATCATCCCGCCTGCCAAGACATCAAGACCCATCCTGATCCTGATCATCCTGAGCTTTGTTTCAAGCTTTCTCCTGTCAAGATTCACGTCTTTATCGCAATCCACCATCACCATCATCCTGACCATAGTGATCTCAAGCCTCGGTGCCTTGCTTTTCCCGGTGAAAGGAGGAGATCATGGATCGTAATTTCTACATCTACCTCCTGGTCATGGGCGTCACTGTCTTTGCGGTACGCGTGCTTCCTCTGACTCTGATACGAAGACCGATCAGAAACCGCTTCATCCGCGATTTTCTATACTACGTCCCATACGTGACCTTGTCCATCATGACCTTCCCGGCCATCATCGATGCCACATCCAATCCACTTGCCGGCTTGTTCGCCTTAATGGCAGGGATCATTGCCGCATATAAGGAAATGGGCTTATTCAAGGTCACACTGGTATGCTGCTTCAGCGTACTGATCCTGGAATTCCTCTTATAGTTTTCACTTACTTTTTCTCCTTGTCACTTATAATGTAGATAAGGAGAATTTTTAATTATGGAAATCACCAATACGATCAAATATGTAGGTGTCAATGACCACCGGATCGACCTTTTCGAAGGTCAGTACAAGGTCCCGAACGGCATGTCCTACAATTCCTACGTCATCCTTGATGAAAAGATCGCCGTCATGGATACGGTCGACCGCAATTTCACCCACGAATGGCTCGACAACATTCAGAATGTATTAGGCGGCAGGCAGCCAGACTATCTGATCGTCCAGCATATGGAACCCGATCATTCCGCCAACATCGCCAACTTCATGAAGATCTATGACAAAGCAATCATCGTCGCTTCCGACAAGGCGTTCACGATGATGAACAATTATTTCGGCACGGCTTACGAAGAGCGCCGTCAGATCATCAGGGAAGGCGACGAGCTCGTTTTAGGAAAACACGTATTACATTTCATCGCAGCACCGATGGTCCACTGGCCGGAAGTCATGATGACTTACGATTCTTATGAAAGAGCTCTGTTCTCTGCCGATGGTTTCGGTAAATTCGGCGCACTGGATGTCGAAGAAGACTGGGTCGATGAGGCAAGACGCTATTACATCGGCATCGTCGGCAAATACGGCAGACAAGTCCAGGCCGTCTTGAAAAAGGCTGCGGATCTGCACATCCAGATGATACTTCCGTTACACGGACCGTTCCTTTACAAGAATCTTCCGTACTACCTGAACTTATACAACACCTGGTCTTCCTACGACGTGGAGAAAGACGGCGTCGTCATCTGCTACACCTCCGTTTACGGTCACACCAAAGCGGCGGTCGAGAAGCTTGCGGAAGAACTGAAAGCCTGCAACGCTCCGGAAGTCAAGGTCTATGACCTTGCCAGATGCGATATGTCGCAAGCCGTTGCCGACGCCTTCGCCTATGGAAAACTGGTACTGGCAACGACGACTTACAATGCCGACATCTATCCGTTCATGAAGGAATTCATCCATCATCTCACGGAACGCGGCTTCACCAAACGCAAGATCGGTCTCATCGAAAACGGCTCCTGGGCACCTTTGGCAGCCAAGACGATGAAAGACATGTTTGCCAAGTCTGTCGATCTGACCTTCATCGACCCTGTCGTTTCCATCAAGTCGGCAATGAACGATGACAACAAGAAACAGATCGAAGAGCTTGCGGCCCAGCTTTGTGCAGACTATATGGCAAGGGATGAGAAGAAAGCCAACAAGTCCGATATGAAGGCCTTGTTCTCCATCGGCTATGGCTTATATGTGGTCACCTCCAATGACGGCAAGAAGGATAACGGTCTGATCGTCAACACCGTCGTTCAGCTCACCGACAATCCGTTCAGGGTCATGGTCTCCATCAACAAGAACAACTATTCCCATCATGTCATCCAGCAGACCGGCATCATGAATGTCAACTGTCTGAGCGTCGAAGCACCGTTCAAGGTCTTCGAACAGTTCGGTTTCCAGTCCGGACGCAATGTCGACAAGTTCAAGGGTGAAACGATACTCCGTTCCGACAACGGACTCGCCTTCCTGTCCCGCTACATCAACGCCTTCTTCTCACTGAAGGTGGAAGATTACAAGGATCTCGGAACGCATGGCATGTTCATCTGCTCAGTCACCGAAGCGCGCGTCATCTCCAATGCGGAAACCATGACCTACACCTACTATCAGAAAAACGTCAAACCGAAACCTCAGACCGAAGGCAAGAAAGGCTTTGTCTGCAAGGTCTGCGGATACGTCTATGAAGGTGACACTCTGCCGGAAGACTTCATCTGTCCGTTATGCAAACACGGCGCAAGTGATTTCGAAGAGATCAAATAACAAAGCTAAGGGGCTGTAAGGCCTCTTTTCTTATACAATGAAGGTATGAAGAGATATTTCATCATCTACAAAGGGATCGTCCAAGGCGTAGGTTTTAGGGGCAAGGCCATCCAATGTGCCAGAAGACATCAGCTGACAGGCTACGTACGAAACACGCTTGCGGGCGATGCCGAATGTGAAGTTCAGGGAGAAGAAGTCGACCTCTTTGTAAAAGAAACGATCGCCGGCGATCGTTTCATCAAGGTCTTTGATTATTCCATAAAACAGATCCCTCTCAAGGAAGATGAGAGGAATTTTACCGTCAGATTCTGAACCGATACATGATGATCGAGGCAGCCATACCGACATTCAGAGAGTCGATATTGCGCATGTCGATCTTCATGATGCAGTCGGAAACATCCATCAATTCTTTCAAGACGCCGCTTCCTTCGTTTCCCAGTATGAAAGCCATCTTTTCTTTCGGCTCAACTTCATGCATCTCATAGGTGTTGTCGCGTAGTCCCGTCGCACAGACATAGAAGCCCTCTTTCTTCAGACGATCCACTTCTTCCAGAAGATCGCCATGGCAGATCTTCAGCTCATAGATGCCGCCTTTACATGCGGAAAGGCATTTCTCATTGTAGATCTCCGCACATTCCTTCGATAAGATCAGCGAGTCGAAGCCAAACAGCTGTGCCGCCTCCATGATGCGGCCGATGTTCAACGGATCCTGTAATCTGTCTAACAGGATGACCCGCTTTCCGGGATCCCGCACTTCTTCGATCATTCCGGAAACGCCGATATAGGAATGTCCTTCTTCATCGGCGATCTTATCCAATACTTCCTGGCTCACTTCTAACACATCATCGTGTTCAAATGGCTGTTCTCCGGTATAGACGAGCTTTTTCAGAAAGCCTTTTTCTTTTGCCTTCAGGATCAGCTGTTCATCGCACAGCAGAAAACTGTCTTCACGATACTTCTTCATGTGAAGCTTGCACAGGTTCTTGACTGTCTTGTTTTCCAAGGAAGTGATCATCTTCTCTGACTCCTTAATAAAGTCACCACGACATCAAGCGCCGCGCAGGCATTTAAGGCATTGCGGAAATCCGAACCGTAGGAGATATACAGGTGCTCATCGCAAAGTTCGAGCAGTTCGCTTGAAATGCCCCTTTTCTCTCCTCCCAGCATAAACAGAGCCTTTGGCGCAAAGTTCACGTCAAAGACATCTTTCGACTCATCTCCCCGATACAGGCCATAGAGATGATAGCCTTCTTTTTTATATTCCTTCATCTGCTCCACAGGATCGTTCAGTATCCTGATATGGATCATGTCATAAGCACCGGCGGAAGACTTCAGAAGCTGGGCTTCCATCGATGAATAATCGCGTTTGGAAAGAAGGACGTTCTTCACGCCTAAGGCATATAGACTGCGTAAAGAATAGCCCAGGTTGAACGGGTCTTCGATCCCATCGAGATAGAAGATATCGCCTTCTTCAAATTCATCTTCTTTCCTTGCGGAAACATCCGCGCCGATACCGCCGTGGCTCTTTCCGCTGAGCACATTCAAAAGCTCACTTTTTTCAAGTTCCTTCACTTCGACCCCCTGCAAGCGGGCGATCTTTCTGATGAAATTGAAATCCTTGGTCTTTTTATCCTTATCGATATAGATGGAAAAGATCTCTCTTTTTTTATTCAATAAAGCGGCCTTGACCGAGATCGCACCTTCGATGATCATCGTACAGCCGCCTTTCGTATCATATCGCCTCTTTCTACCGCAAAAGGCATCCGCAGCATCAGCAGCTGCGTCGGCTTGTTGGCAAGTTCCACCGGATCGTAGTTCTGGTCGAACATCACCTCCGCCTTGAAGTGCAGATTGTCGATCTTCGGACCGAAGACTTCGAGTTCATCGCCTTTCGCAAAGACGTTCTTTACCTCGACGAAGGCGATGTTTCTTCTTGCGTCAAAGTCATGGACGAAAGCCACGTAGTCGTGGGTCACACCGGCACCGTTGATGCCGTACAGGTGCTTGGTATTGTCGCAATCCCCCGAGAGGAAACCGTCGTCGCTCGGACGGTTCTCGGCTTTGGAAAGCTCATTGTCGTAGTAATCGAGACGTTCCTTGGAAAGTCTGCCCTTTTCATAGATCTCATCGATCATCTTGCGGTAGGTCTTTACGACCTGGCCAATATAGTATTCCGACTTCATGCGTCCTTCGATCTTCAAAGAAGCGATATTGGAATGGATCATCCTTTCCACATAAGCGGAAGCCCGTAAGTCCTTGGAAGACATCGACAGCAGACACTCCGGATCGGAGATCTCCGTATCCTTGTCGTATAAGCGGTATTTCCAACGGCAGGAATGGGCGCAGCCGCCTCTGTTGGCATCACGCAAAGTCATGCGGTTGGATAAAACACATCTTCCCGAATAGTTGGAACACATACCGCCATGGATGAAGACCTCCAAAGGAACGGAGACTTTTCTGGCGATCTGTTCGATCTGTGCCATCGAAGCCTCTCTGGCCAGGACGATACGGTCGGCGCCGAACTCCTTCAAAGTGCGGACTGCCGAAGAATTCAGAGAAGACAGCTGGGTCGAGATGTGACATTCGATATGCGGCGCTTCCTGCCTGACCACCGGGATCAGGGCAAGCGAAGAGATGATCACGGCATCGATGCCGATCTTTTCCAGATAGCGCAGATATTCTCTGATCCCGTAATAATCATCATCGTGGAAGACGATGTTGACCGTCACAAAGACTCTGGCTCCATATTTTTTGGCAAATGCAGAAAGCTCCTTGAGATCTTCCAGAGAAAAGTTGGAAGCCCGCGAACGGAGTGAGTAAAACTTACCGCCCACATAGACGGCATCCGCTCCGTACATGATCGCGATCTTGGCCTTTTCCAGGTCCTTCGCAGGTGCTAATAATTCGATCTTATTCATTCTTTAGAGATATTGGTCTTCTGATACAGGTAACCGGAAGAATAATTCCCCGGATGATTGTGTAAGAAAGAGTCGCGGATGAACTTTCCGTTGGTCGCCGAGACCCGCTTGTAGTCGCGAAGTACCTGCGCGATCAGAGCGTCATCTTCAATGAACAGCGTATCCACGATGCCCCTCTTGAGATCGTTTTTCAGTTCACTGATCTCCGAGAACATTTCAAAAACATAATCCGAATAGATATAGGTGCCGTCCTCATCTTCCACGATCGGCATCTTGTATTCCCGCTGTTCTTCCACCAGAGACAGCGTCTCTTTTCCCTTGAAGTCATAGTCCTTTCCGATCTGACGGAAGTAATTGGACAGGAAATTGCGCTTGGAATAAGACATACGTAAATGACCGAAGATCTGCATGTTGACTCGGCCGCTGAGATTCTTTACGATCTCTTTGACTTCTTCAAAGGTCAGTTCCCTGGAGAACATGACGGAGTCGATGCCCTGGTCTAACAGAAAGGCCGAATCCAGGGAATTGCACAGAACGGTCTTTCCGTCATAGATGAGCTTTGACAGCATGCCGTAGGACTTGGCGGCATTGTAGACGCCCAGGTCATGGAAAAAGATCCCGTCGACATCGATGGAATCGATAAAGTCCAGGTAGTCGTACATCAGCATCTTTTCATCTTCGGAAATGAAATCATCCATGACGATGTAGAACTTTTTATGGAAGGTCTTGCAGAAACGGGAAGCCTGTCTGATCTCATCAAGAGACAGATGATAACCGGTCGTAAAATACCTGCCGGTGACGATGCCATCGGCAAACGGCAGCAGTTTTTCGAGAGGTTCCAGCCTGCGCAGAGTAAAAAGCAATTCCATCCTATTTTTATTTTACTTTAAAATCCTTATAAAAAAAATTAATACAGACACCCGGTCTTTTCAAATGCCCTTTTTAACGTAAATCCGAAGAAGTCCCCGCCTTCCTACGGAGTGTAAAGACGGGAATGAATTCGGAATTTCTCTGGTGGAACATTTTTTGCCGCTCAAAATCGCAATAATATAGATAAGTTCATGTTGGAATATCACAGTAAGCAAAAGGAAAACAATGAAACGTAATATCGCATACCGCTATCGTGCATATCCAAGTGAGACACAGGCAGTTCTTCTTGCCAAGACATTCGGCTGTGCCCGTTTCCTGTGGAATCAGATGCTTGCGGATATCATGGCATATTACGAGAAAGAGCACAAAGCATTGTATCCTACTCCGGCACAGTATAAGAGTGACTATGAATGGCTCAGGGAAGTGGATTCCCTGGCGCTGGCAAATGTGCAGCTTCAACTGAAAAAGGCGTTTCGCCGCTTCTTCAAAGATAAGAAGACCGGGTATCCCAACTTCAAGACAAAACATCACAGTAAGAGAAGTTATACCACGAATCTGGTAAACGGAAATATCATGGTCCTTGATCATTCTATCCGTTTGCCGAAACTGAAAGAGATAAAGATAAAGAAACACCGCAACGCACCATAAGGCTATAAACTGAAATCCGTTACTGTCACGCAAGAGCCAAGCGGCAAATACTATGTATCTGTTCTCTACGAATACGAAAGCCAAGTGATCGGACAGAATGACACAGGAAAGACGATCGGTCTTGATTTTGCCATGAACGGACTGTATGTGGATAGTGAAGGAAGCTGCGCTGAGATGCCGCATTTCCTCAGATGCAGTGAGAAACGGCTTAAGAAAGCACAGCAGAAGCTTTCGAAGATGTATGTGAAGGGTAAGGAAAAACAGTCGAACCGGTATTACAGGCAGAAACACAGAGTCGCGATCCTTCACGAGAAAGTACGGCACCAGAGAGCAGACTGGCTGCACAAGGAAAGCAGGAATCTGATTGACCGGTATGACTATATCGGGATTGAAGACCTTGATATGAAAAGCATGAGCCAGTCCCTGCATTTTGGAAAGAGTGTCAGTGACAATGGCTGGGGGATGTTTACTTATATGCTTTCCTACAAAGCACAGATGGCTGACAAACATGTGATCAAGGCGGATCGAACGTTCCCGTCAAGCCAGATATGCCATGTCTGCGGATATCGAAATCCATTGACAAAGGATCTCGCTGTTCGTGAATGGGTCTGTCCGGTATGCGGAAGTCATCATGACAGAGATCACAATGCGGCAATCAATCTGAAAACAGAAGCACTCAGAATCGCGCTTCTGTAAGGTACTGAAGTAAACAATGGTACCCTGGGGCACAGGGGATCCGATAAGCTCGGGTGATCTGAACACACCGGTGTTCTTGACCGAGAAGCCCCCACCTCTAAGCGTCAGCGTAGGCAGTGGGAGTATGTCACAGAAAGACCGCTTCATTAAGAAGCAGTCGGTTTGCGTTTTATAGAAGGACGCCGTTCGCTATCCCTAAGGATGCCTATAGAAAGATGACGATTCGATAGTCCTTCTTCAAGGAAGACCGGTATCCGACATTCAGATGGCGATCCGCTTATCAAAACTGTTTACTATAAGAATGATGCAATCAGACTGATACATCCGCATGTCAGCATGACCAGCATCGGATTGACTTTGTATCGTTTCAGAACATAGAAGGACGCAATGACCATCAGCAGCGAAAGGATATTGATATCACCAAGAGATCCGAGACCTGACGGGAATACAGCATTCATGAACATCTTGATCAGCACCGAAAAGATCAGCGCGACCGACATGCATTTCAAAACTTTTATGGCTTCCGAGATCACGGGGATCTCTTTGTACTTGCGATACAGGCGGATCAGGATCAAAGCAATGATGCAGCCCGGCACCACACAGCCAAACGTTGCGGCGATCGCGCCAAAGACGCCGGAGAGTTTCATGCCGATGAACGTGGATGCATTGACGATGATCGGACCCGGCGTAAGCTCATCGATCGCCAGAAGGTCGGAGAACTCAGCAAAGGTCATCCATTTGGTATTGGTGACCATCTGTTCCTCGATCAGAGGGATGACCGCATATGCTCCGCCGAAGGCAAAGACACCGATCTTCAGGAAGTTCAGAAAGATATCGAGTATGCTGATCATAATTTGGCCCCCACTTGTTTCTGAAACAAAAACGTTTTGATCACGGCGACAGCGATGCAGATCAGTGCCAGGAAGAAGATCGAATACGGCGTGAGTCGGACATATAAGAAGGAAAGGACCACCATCACATAATAGAAGACTTTATTCATCTTCCGCACGCCGGCAAAAAGTCCCAATACGACATCCAGAAGCATCGCACATACCCCTGCCTGCATGCCGGTGATGAAGATCCGGACATAAGTGTTGGTCGAAATGAAGGTATAGAAGAACGTGACCAGGACCATCATGAGGAATGGCGGCAGGATGACGCCAAACACCGCAGCCAGAGCACCGATGATGCCGCAGGACTGGTAGCCGATGATCATCGTCGAGGAACAGGCCACCGGACCCGGACAGCTCTGTGCCAGAGCGATATAGTCTTCCATCTCTTCTTTGGTGAACCAGCCGTACTTATCGACGAAACGGTTCTTGATGACGCCCAGCATCGCATAGCCGGAATTGGCAGTCATCGAGATGGAAAAGGTATTGATGAATAATAACCAGACTTTCTGAAACATTAGTACTCCTTTATCAGTAACAGGCGATGTTGGAATCGGTCCGCGATTCGCAAGCCCCTATCAGAACTCCATTATCCAGACGCCAGATGATCTGCCCTCTGCCAAATCCCGAAACGTCTTTGGTAAATGAGATATCATGGCCTTTTTCTTTGAGCTCTTCCGCCATCTTTTTATCGAAAGATGGCTCAACGCTCACCTTCATCCCATCCATCCATTGCCACCTTGGCGCATCGAGCGCCATCTGCGGATTGAGACCGAAGTCGATCATGTTCATCAAGACCTGCACATGACCCTGCGGCTGCATGTAGCCGCCCATGACACCAAAGGGTCCGATCGGCTTGCCATCTTTTGATAAGAATCCCGGGATGATCGTATGATAGGACTTCTTGCGCGGTCCCAAGGCGTTGGCATCTTCCTCATTCAGTGAGAAGTCGGCACCCCGATTCTGCAAGGCGACACCATAGCCTTTGAGCACGATCCCGGAACCGAAACCCATGTAGTTACTCTGGATATAGGAGACCATGTTGCCTTCACCATCCGCCGTGCACAGATAGACCGTACCGCTCTTAGGCAGATCGGCCGCTTCGGGAAGTATCGCCTCCTCTTTGATGAGTCTGCTTCTCATCGCTCCGAAATCCGGCTCGAGCAGTCTTTCATAATCGATCTTCATGTGTTCAGGGTCGGTCACGTACTTTTTCGCATCCGCAAAAGCGATCTTGATCGCTTCGATCTGCTTATGATAAGTATCGATATCTTCCTTATTTCTGAATTCAAATTCTTTCAGGATATTCAAAGCCATGAGAGCGACGATGCCCTGACCGTTTGGCGGGATCTCGTGCACATCATAGCCGCGATACTTCACCGTGATCGGATCGACCCAGGTGACATCGTAATTTTCCAGATCTTCCATGCAGAAAAAACCGCCCTCGTCTTCAGACTGTTTCACGAACTGCTCGGCGATCTCTCCCTTATAAAAGGCGTCGGTATTGGTCTCAGCGATCAGTTTCAATGTCTTGGCGTGGTCTTTCAGAGTGACGATCTCACCGAAATGATAGGGTTCGCCATCTTTGGTAAAGACTTCGAACCATTCCTCATATTCTTTCTTCCCATCGAAGCGGGAATGATAGATCTTCGCTGCCGACTCCCACATCTTCGCCAGCATCGGCGAAAGCGGATAGCCTTCTTCCGCATAGCGGATGGCCGGTTCCAAGACTTCTTTCAAGCTGAGTCTGCCGAAACGTTCGATGAGTCTGCCCCAGGACTTGACGGCACCCGGCACCATGACCGGCGTCCAGCCGAAACACGGCATCTTTCCGTCTTCAGAGATCGCCTTCACTTTTTCGATCGAAATGTTTTTCGGCGAATAGCCCGAACCGTTGAGACCATACAATCTATCCTTGATCCAGACCAAGGCAAAGGCATCGGAACCAAGCCCGTTGGCCGTCGGTTCCACAACGGTCAGAGCTGCCGCTGTCGCGACTGCAGCATCGACGGCATTGCCGCCTTTCTTCAGGATCTCCAGTCCGGCTGCCGTAGCCAGATTGGAACCGCTGGCAACGATGCCGTTTTTCGCGGTGACGCAATAGCGGTTGGAATGATAAGGCTGATAAAGCGGATCGAACATGAAGATCTCCTTTCTTTAAAACATTACTATCACTCTAACACAGAATCGAAAAGATACGTCGGAATCTGCCTTGATAAAGAAAACAGGACCGAAAGTATCAGTCCTGCTTGTTAGCTTCTTTTGCGACCTCACGCATGTGTCTGCGGCGGTCGAGATTTGTGAGATATCTCTTTCTCAGACGGATGGCATCCGGAGTGATCTCGACGAGCTCGTCGTCATTGATGAATTCCAGAGCTTCCTCCAGAGAGAAGACTCTTGCCGGAACGAGTTTCATCGCTTCATCGTTGCCGGTCGAACGGATGGCCGTCATCTTCTTGTTGACGGTCGGATTGACTTCGATATCCTGTGTCTTGGAAGAGACACCGATGATCATGCCTTCGTAGACTTCCGTCTGCGGCGTCACGAACAGCTGGCCTCTTTCCTGCAGGTTCCAAAGCGCATACGTCATCGCCTTGCCTGAAGCCATGGAGATCAAAGCACCGTTTGTTCTCTGCGGGATCTCACCTACGAACGGTTCATACTGGATGAACTTTCTGACCATGACACCTTCGCCCTTGGTATCGTTGATGAATTCGCTTCGATAGCCCAGCAAGCCTCTGGTGGAGACATGGTAGATGATCTTGGTATAGGAACCTTCGTCCTGGATATCGATCATCTGGCCTTTTCGCAGATTGAGCTTATTGATGACCGTTCCCGAGTATTCGTTCGGAACGGAACAGATGACTTCTTCGATCGGTTCATTGAGCCTGCCGTCGATCTTCTTGAAGATGACTTCCGGACGGCTGACTGCGATCTCATAGCCTTCTCTGCGCATGTTTTCCAATAAGATCGACAGATGGAGCTCACCTCTTCCGGAAACTTTGAAGGTATCGGTCGTTGCGGTCGTTTCGACACGCAGACCGACGTTGGTCTCAAGTTCTCTTTCCAGACGTTCCTTGATGTTGCGGCTGGTCACATATTTGCCGGACTTGCCCTGGAACGGGGAGGTGTTGACCATGAAGTTCATGGACAGTGTCGGCTCTTCGATGTCGATCTGCGGAAGCGGTTCAAAGACGCCTTCCGGACCGATCGTATCACCGATCTCGATGTTTTCGATACCGGAGATCATGACGATATCACCGCACTGCGCTTCGGCAACGGCGGTACGTTTCAGACCCTGGTAATTGTATAAGTTTGCGATCTTGCGGTTTTCTTTCTTGCCGGAGTTGTTGCATACCGAGATCATCAAGTTCTGTCTGATGATACCGGAATAGACTCTTCCGACACCGATCCTGCCGATGTAGTCATCATAAGCCAGTGCCGATACCTGCATGACGAGCTTTTCGTCCATCTTATTCGGATATGGCTTGACGTGATTGACGATCGTTTCAAACAGCGGATTGATGTCATCGTTGGAATCCGACGGATTGTATCTGACGATGCCGCTTCTTGCGATACCGTAAAGGATCGGGAAATCCAGCTGGTCATCATTTGCGCTGAGATCCAGGAACAGATCATAGACCTCATCGATGACTTCATTGATACGGGCATCTTTCTTGTCGATCTTGTTGATCAGAAGGATCGGACGAAGTCCGGCTTCCAGCGATTTCTTCAAGACGAATCTTGTCTGAGGCATCGGGCCTTCGGAAGAATCGACTAAAAGGATGACAGTATCGACGGTCTTGATGATACGCTCGACCTCACTTGAGAAATCAGCGTGTCCCGGCGTATCGACGATATTGATCTTGTAATCCTGATAAATGATCGAACAGTTCTTGGAATAGATCGTAATGCCTCTTTCTCTTTCCAGATCATTGGAATCCATGACCTGAGAGACGACCTCCTCATGTTCGGAGAAGACGTGTGATTGTGCCAAAAAAGCATCGACCAACGTCGATTTACCTGCATCTACATGGGCGATCACCGCCACATTAATAATCTTTTTAAATTCCATACTGTATTATTTTAACATTACTTGTTTGAGTTTCAAGATTTTTGTGTTAGAATATTCATATGCACCGATGGCGGAATTGGCAGACGCGTATGATTCAGGTTCATATGGGGCGACTCGTGCAGGTTCAAGTCCTGTTCGGTGCACCACTTCAAAGATAAAAGTTCCCGAAGGGAGCTTTTTTTCTGCCTTTTGTTAAAAAACATATATAGTATAATGGATTCGTGAAAATCAAAGATTTCAAAGGAGGAAGACGATGAAAAAGTTTCTTACCCTTCTGCTTGTCATAGGAATCCTGTCGGGCTGCGGCGCCAAGACCATTTCCTGGGAAGATGCGCAAGCCAGATATGAGCAAGCATACGATCAGATGGTCGAAACGGCAGCCGCTTATGACAGCTATTCGATCGAAGAATTCAAAACCCTGACTTCAGATGTCATCAACAAAGCGGCGGATGTTACTTCCGGCGTGAAGGAAGAAGATGAAGAAGGACTCCTATCCTTATATAAAGATGCGATCCTATTGCAGCAGCTCTCAGGTCAGTCCAACAGTATCGAGGCCAACTCCCTCAACCTCTTATGTGAGGATGTACAGGCGCTGATCAAAGCGGCGTATGAAAAAGAAAAGCTCGAAGACCTCAAAGACGCCGTTGCGAAAAAAGCTGCGGAAATCGAATCATGGAGCGATACCAACTGGGCCCTGGTCGAAAAGAAGAAAAAACTCACCTGGTCTGAGGTCGCATCGCATTATGAGGAACTGAAGACCGTTACGATCGATTCCCTGCCATACGCATCCGAACTTACCGAAACCGATCTGGAAGGATACAAGAACACCATATTGAACAATTATCCTCTGATCAAGGACGGTGTCCTGGAAGAGAATCAGGCGAATGCCGATGCGGTCTATGAAGCCGGCCTTGCCTTGCGGTATTACATGGGAGGCCTGGATTCGGAAGATGCCGTAAAGGTCTATGATCTTGGCGAACAGGCGATCGAATATGTAAAGAGCTGTTACGGCGAGCCGATCACGCTTCCTGACTACCGCTTTGAACAGATCGCGGCAGGTGCGGAAAAGTGGACGCTGTCACTGTGGAACGAACTGATCAAGCTCCTGAATCTGTAAATCAAGCTCCTGAATCTGTAAATCATAGCCTTATATCCTATATAATAAAGATATAAGGCTTTTTTAATACATTCATCAAAATGAAAGGAGGTTTTGTGACAACAGAAAAACTGGTTCTTTTACATTCCAATGATATGCACGGCGATTTCCTGGCAGAACCCAAAGAGGGTTTTCACGAAGGCGGTGTGTCTCTTTTATCCGGATTCATCAAAAAAGTCCGGAACGAAGAGAAAAACGTCCTCTATGCCATCGCCGGTGATATGTTCAGAGGCTCGATCATCGACTCGGAATACAAAGGTTTCTCTACGATCGAACTCATGAACTTCTTATCTCCCGATGTAGTCACCTTGGGCAACCACGAAGTCGACTACGGGCTGGCCCATCTGCTTTTTCTGGAAAGATGCGCAAAATTCCCTGTCGTCAACGCCAACATGTACATCAAGTCCAATCACGCAAGGCTCTTTGAGCCTTACAAGATCATCGATGTCAACGGACTCAAGGTCATGTTTATCGGCATCATCACCGAAGAAGTGCTGGCTTCCACAAAAAGTGAAGAGATCATCGGCTCCTTCATCGACGTCTGGCAGGCCGCCAGGCAGGTCGGTGTCATCATCGATAACTATAAGACGACAAGAGTCGATCTGACGGTCTTACTGACACACATCGGTTTTGAACAGGACAAGAAACTCGCCGAACTTCTCGATCCCAACTGGGGCGTCGACCTCATCATCGGCGGACATACGCACACGCTTCTGGAAGAACCGTGTATCGTCAACGGCGTCCCGATCGTACAGGTCGGCATGGGTACCGACCAGATCGGCCGCTTCGACATTCAGATCGATACCGATGAACATAAGATGCTTTCCTATGACTGGAGCTGCATCCCCATCACCTCGAAAGTCTGTCAGTCCGATCCGATACTGGAAGAAGTGCTCAAGTCCTACAAGTCAAGGACCGATCAGAAATACATGCGCATCGTCACCAATTTCAAAAGGACCCTCACCCATCCTGACCGCTATCGGGAAACGGAGCTCGGAAACCTGTTTGCCGATCTCTTGCAGGTGGATTCCTCCTTTGAAGTGATGTTGATGGGATCGGGATCGATACGTCTGAAACAGATGGGACCGATCGTACAGTATCAGGAACTCAAAGAATGTCTTCCGTTCAATGCGCCGGTCTGGATGCTGGAAGTTACCGGCAAACAGTTCCGCCATATGATCCGTTTCATGCTGAGAGATGAGGCATTTGATGAAAATGCCCACAGCGAATTCTACCAGGTCTCCAAAGGCACGAAGATCGTCTATTCCCGCTCGCGCCATGAACTTCTGGAATTCTCGCTCAACGGCACAGAGATCAAAGACGATCGGATCATCCGCATCGCTTTGCAGGATTATCACTACAAGAACTTCTCGGAATTCTTCGATCTGCCGGTCGAAGAGGTCATCGCCAATAAAAAACCGCGCATGGTCATTACCGAAGACTTCTCGATCTTTGAAGAGCTCTTATCCTCCATGAACAACGTCGACTCCCATGTGGAAGGAAGGATCACGATCCTGGACTAGATCATAAACAACACAAAACGGTATGCCTCTGTGCATACCGTTTTTTCTGATCGATTTGGATCGTTATTATTCATCCGTCTGTTCAAACAAGGCATCGACATCTGTTTTCAATGCCATTGAAAGGACGGCGATCTCATAAGGCCGGATGATCTTCTTATTCTTCAGCAGGCGATACAGGTCCTCTGTATGAATGCCGCTTCTTCTGCTCAATTCGTCAATACTGATTCCTTTGGCTTCCATCACCTTCAAAATGTTCTCGACGACCGGATGATTTCTTTCTCGGATCGTTGCCATAACCTGAACCCTTGAAATTTCATATTTCGGAATTTCATTACTATAATATCACGATTTATAAAATATTCATGCGGATTCCCGTTGAATCCTCGCATTGCCAGTACCCAATTGCAATTTAACTTTGCTATCATCAAATAAAAGGTAGTGCAAATGAAAATCGGTGAAAGAATCAGAGAAGCCCGTGAGAAGAAAGGGATCGCGCAAAAAGAACTGGCTGCCATGATCGGAAAAAGTCCGACGGCAATGAACAATTATGAGAAATATTCCAAGGGTCTGGATCCCGACATCATTGCCAAACTGGTGAAGATCCTGGATGTCTCTCCTAATTATCTTTTTCAGGATTTCTTCGATGAAGAAAAATACAGTTACAACGAAGAAGAAAACGAACTGGTATTTGATTATCGCGCTCTGGACTATTCCGGCAAATGCGTCGTAAGAAACAATCTCGATGCCGAGATGGCCAGAGTCAATGATCAGCTCTTACGGGAAAGGAAGATCTCGCGTCCGTATTTCAGAGATCTGACTTCCTACAAGGACAACAATACTCTGGAAGCCAGTGTTCAGAGGCTGAAAGACACCGCAAACAATCAGAAAGCGGATTGTCTGGTCAGGATGTATGACGATTCGATGGAGCCTTTCTATCCGAAAGGATCCCGGCTGCTCGTACAGAATTCCAGCACCATATCGATCCATGAGACAGGCGTGTTCATCGTGGGCGATCAGATGATCATCCGCACCAAAGGAAAAGACTGTCTGAAGGCGCGAAACAGCGCTTATCCTGATATCCCGTTAAGTGATTCCGTGATCGCCTTGGGCAGGGTCTTAGGCCGATACAAACCGTGATAAAAGGACGGCATTCAGAAGCCGTCCTTTTTCGATTATTTCTTTTCTTTTTCCTGTTTGCGCTTGTCGTTGATGATCTTGACGTGTTCTTCCGTGATCAGCGTGACGTTGTTTTCTTTTGCCCAGGCAACGCAGCCGTTGAGTACCGTCTTCAAGAACGGACGAGGAACTTTGACGAAATTCTTCAAAGCTTCATCAGTGAACTTGATATCGGGATCGCAGCGGTCTGCCGCATAACGGATGGAACCGAGATCGACTTCTTTCGGTGCCGGGATCGGTTCGGCGATCGGCTTGGCGATGAAACGCGGGAACTGTGTGTACCAGAAATTGGTGGAATCACGATATCCGTAATCGACCGGAACGTTCGGGAAATCGTTTTTGGTGACACCATTGACGATGGCATCATAATAACGCGGCTTCATCAGGATCTTATCGATGTACAGGATGAAGTGTGCACCATACTTGGATGTGATGCCGTTGAAATCATTGTAAGGACCCGGATGGCCGTCATCGATGTCTTCGACATTGAAACGATCGGCATTCTCAAGCTGGCTTGCCCAGGTACATTCGAATACCTGATAGGCATCGGCAATGACCTGCGGTCTTTGTTTGTCACTTGGATCGGCAAGACCGTCTTCCATCGTGAAAAGCAGAGGCTCTTTCATCTTCTCTTCACTCGGTCCCGGGAAACCGAGACGTACGGCTTCTTTGAAATACTTCCTTTCGTCGGTGATGAAGTTGATCGCACACTTGTGCGTCCTCATGATATTCTGGCAGGTATTGGAAGTGTTCCTGCATTCCAGGACCATCGCATATCTGTCTTTTCCGGCAATGTAATAAGGGAAACACAGGGAATAGGATCCGATATTAAGGCTTCCGTCCGGGTTTACCGTAGAGATACATACGGTCGGCATCGGAAAGAACGAGGAAGTCTGATAAAAGTTATCTACGATCCTAAGATCTTTAAATGAGCTCATTGTAAATCTCCTTTATAAACTAACACATATAATTTTACAAAATTATTTTTATTTCAGCACAAAATATTCTATAATAGAGATACGCACCAGTGGCGGAATAGGTAGACGCGCACGTTTGAGGGGCGTGTGGGAAATCCCATGCGAGTTCAAGTCTCACCTGGTGCACCATTTGAAAAAGAAACAGCTCAGTGATGAGCTGTTTTTATTTTTCCATGATCTCTTTAAGCTTTTCTTTCAGAAGCAGATAGCGCTGCTGTTTCTCCTCTTTGGCAAAATGCGTCTTTCTTTCCTGCGGGACTGCCGAAGAATAATCGAGTTCTTCTTTGAACTGTTCGCTGGTCAGATCGAAGGCTTTCTGGCCGATCACATTGAAACAGTGGTAGTTTCCATCCTTCAGTTTGATTCCGTACACTTCCCCGCCGATGAGATCCTGTACCAGGAAGGAAGTGATCGAGCACTGACCAAGGGTCTTATTGTCTTCGTTCCAGTCATCCGCCATGCGCGGCGCACAGGTCTGTCTGCACCAGGCCTTTGAAAACACCTCATAGAGTTTTTCCGGTGTATCCAGGTCTTCGTATTGCCTGTTGACAAAGCGGATATCCTGCCCCGCTCCGTAAAAACGATATTCCATCCTAGTCCTTTCTGTGCATCGACTTTTCTGCCTCAAATCCGTTGGGAAAACGGTCTTTGAGCTTTGCGATGTTTTTCTCAAGCACTTCGCTCAGATCGACATCCAGGCTGTAGGAAGCTTCCGCCAGATACCATGCGACATCGCCAAGTTCCTTGATCAGGTCTTCCTTGTTCAGTTCATGTCCCTGGAACAGATGTTTCTTCAAAAGATCCAAAGCCTCTCCGGACTCCGCGCTCAATCCCATCAGGGCATTGAGCAGGACATCCTTTTCTTCGATCCCGGGATTCAGAAAGGCCATCGCCTCTTTCTGATACTTATCGGCATCCATCACTTGTTTCCTTCTTTCAGATATGCCTGATACAGCTGATTCTTGGAAACTTCATATTTTTCCGAGACCGTCTTTGCCGCATCCTTGGCCCGCTGCCCATCTTCGATCAGAAGATCCATCTCTTTGAGAAGGTCTTCCATGGAGACTTCTTTTTCACTTGTGTCGCCTTCAACGATCACGACCATCTCGCCTTTCAGGTCATGAAGTCCGCAAAGTTCTTTCAATGTTCCGCGGTGGTATTCTTCATGAAGCTTGGTCAGTTCCCTGGCCAGGCAGGCTTTGCGGTCGCCCAGGACCTCATGCATCAGTTTCAATGTCTTTTCGATGCGGTGAGGCGCTTCATAAAAGATGAGCGTATAAGGAAATCCCTTCAAAGATTCCAGTTCTTTCTTTGCCTGGGATTGTTTGGCATTCAGAAAACCGTAGAAAAGATAATGGTTGGTCGGAAGTCCCGATGCCACCAGCGCATTCAAAGCGGCATTCGGTCCGGACACGGTGACGATCTTATATCCCGCATCGATGACTTCATTGACCAGAAGATAGCCCGGATCGGATATGAGAGGATAGCCGGCATCCGAGATCAGAGCCACATCTTCCCCTTTTTCCAGAAGCGACAGGATCCCTTTGGAAGACTGGCGTTCATTGAAATTGTGATAGGTGATCGTTCTGGTGTGGATGTCAAAGTGCGACAGCAGCTTCTGGGAATTGCGCGTATCTTCGCAGGCGATGACACTGACATTCCGCAAAACATCCAGGCAGCGCCCGGATACTTCGTTCAGATTGCCGATCGGAGTCGCTACAAGAAAAAGTGTAGCCTTATTGCTTGGCTCCACTTTGTTCTCCTTTTTCGTCTTTCTTGACCGGTTTATTATATTTTCCTTTGGCGATCAGATCATCCAGCGTGATGAAGATCGCATGTTCCGGATTCTCCAGCTTGCAGTTTTTGGCGATGACGTTCATCGACGTAATGCGGTATCTCTCCCCTTCGTATTCGACTTGCGAATTGAGCTTCGGCAGGTCTTTGCGAAGTGCCTTATAGGCATCGTCTTCAAAGCGCAGGCAGCACATCAGGTTGCCGCACTGGCCGGAGAGTTTCTGTATATTGAGCGCCAGAAGCTGATTCTTGGCCATGTTGATCGAGATACGGTCGAAATCACCGATGAATCGAGCACAGCACAATTCTCTTCCGCAGACACCGATACCGGATACCATCTTGGCCTTGTCTCTGGTGCCCACCTGGCGCAGGTCGATGCGGCAGTGGAAGATCGATGCCAGAACTTTCAGAAGTTCACGGAAATCGACGCGGTCGTCTGCCAGATACGTGAACGTGATCTTGGCACGGTCGAGCGTATATTCGGCAGAGATGACGTTCATCTTCAGATCGAGATTGTCGGACTCTTCCTGACAGATCTTTTTCGCTTCCGCGGAATCCGCCTTATTGCGGTCAAACTGTTTCTTATCCTTTTCGTTGGCTTTGCGGATGATCTCCTTGATCTCAAGAGACACGTTCGGTTTTTCAAACGGATCGGAAACGACATGGCCGTATTCCATACCGCGCTGTGTCTCTACGACGACCGCGTCGCCGTTTTTTATCGTCGGATCAGTCGTTGAAAAGGTATAGGTCTTATTCGTTGTTTCAAATCGGACTGATATATATTTCTTGTTTTCTTCCATAATTCACCTTCAAATATATGATATTATCTCATAACTTATCGCGTCAAACAGCAGTTTTCGCTCCGCATTGAGCATGGCTTTGTCTGATGCCCTGACGAAAATATCGAGCAGTTTTCCCGGCTGATGCTGCCTGATGGTGCTCAGATGCCGGTTGTAAAGATCATCGTCGCTTTCCTTATTTTTCAAAGCGTCATCGATCATGACGATCATGACAGACAGATACATGTCGACGCATCTGCGGAATTCCTCACGGTCCTTGAATTCCGTATAGAATTCCTGGGAAAACATCACCGGCAGAAATTCCTTCTTATCGAAAAGCTCGATGGTCTTGTATACGTAGTCCCTGGCGGCCAGATAGATCGGATCGTTGAGATCAAGATCGGGATCGTAGCGGTGCAGGATGTTGGAAAGCAGGTAGGCATCGATCCTGTCAAAGCCCTTTTCCTCATATCTATCGATCAGGAAAGAAAAATCCCTGGTCAGAAAAGGAACTTCCTGACAGCGTGAGACGATGGTCGGAAGCAGATCCTCCTTGTGATCGGAGATGAAGATACCGTAGGTATTGGAACTGCTTGGTTCCTCCATGAACTTGAGGATCATGTTGAGGACCTTGGTCGAAGCGTTGTTGATGTTGGCGAGGATGTAGACCTTCTTGCCCGAAGACTCCAGGGAAGTCCTGGAGAATTCATCAAGGATCATTTCGATATCATCCTTTTTGATGCTGGAGGCATAGCCGTCGACATAGATCACATCAAAATAGCTGTTGTTCCTGATACGCTTGCATACATCGCAGGTCTCGCAGGCGAAATCATCTTTGCCTTCCACGATCGACTGCGCCAGAAGATAAGCCGCTTCGATCTTCAAAGGGTTGTATTCACCTGAAAAAAGGTAGCTGTGCGCTACTTTTCTGCTTTTCAGAGAGTTTTCAAGACTCTGATACGCGATCGGTTCAGAATCTTTAAGCTGCGTTTTGATCATTGATCAGTTTTAAGATCTCCTTCATGGAAGCTTCAATGACCTCTTGTTTCGTCTTTGAAGCATCGATGACCGTGATGCGGTCTTTGAAACGCCTCAGCACTTCCCGATAGCCTTGAGAGACCCGATGATGGAATTCCAGCGATTCCTGATCGAGGCGGTCCTTGAAGCTGCGGTCCTGCAGGCGGTCGAGCCCGACCTGTTCATCGACATCAAGATAGATCGTCATATCCGGATAGGTATTGTCGATCGCAAACAGATTGATCGATAATACTTCATCAAAACCAAGATTCCTGCCATAGCCCTGGTAAGCCAGCGAGGAATCCAGAAAGCGTTCGCAGATGACGATCTTGCCTTCTTTCACCGCCGGAAAGACCTTCTCAACAAGGTGCTGACGGCGGGAGGCAGCATAAAGAAGCGCCTCTGTCTTGGCATCCATCATCGTATTTTTCGGATCAAGGATGATATTGCGGATGTCTTCGGAAATGCCGATACCGCCCGGTTCTCTGGTATGGATGACATCGTATCCGAGTTCAGTGAGCCGTTTGCAGACTTCCGTGGCAACGGTCGTCTTGCCGGAACCGTCCGGTCCTTCGAATGTAATAAAATAACCCTTCATCAGTTCAGTTTCTCCGGTTTAGGCATGAAAGTCTTTTCCACAGCATCCATGATCTGCTTCTTGATCCTTTCGTATTCGTCATAGCTGAGATCGAGATCCTGGGAGGAAGCGATCTTCACCGTCATCGCATCCGGATCGTTCAGCATCATCATCAGATCTTCCATGGAATCATAAAGCTCGATCGGCAGGATCACATATCTTGCCTTTCCGTCTTCATCGATAAACAAAACATCATTCTCTTTCATGGAATGAAGCTCATCTTTGATCTGTTCGATTTCTTTGATATTGATATTCATATTACAACCATTATAGCACTTATCGTTCTACAAGGCTTCTTCCTGGACCTGACCGATAAAAGAGAAGAAATCCGGAACGGCACAGATCGTATCATAAAGCTCGTCGATCGCCGAAAGGAATTCTTTCTGTTTCGCATCGTTTTCATCGATGTCCCACATATGATCGAGATACCCGGCGTATTCGATGTTTTTAAACATATCCAGTGTCACTTCCCTGGCTCTGAGCCTGTCTTCGTGCTTGAGCAGCGTCACGATCAGAAGGATATAGTCATAGATATCGAACTTCGCATCCAGATACAGACGGTAGAAATCATCCGCCTCTTCGATCACGCTGTACATGAAAGACAGCCTGCTGACGTTTTCCTTGGAAAGTTCACCGGAAAGACGTATGACCTGCCTTTGGACCTTGATGGCCTTGGTGAAGTTTCGGATATCCATCAGAAAATCAGAGTAGAAGCGAAGTATGGTGAGAAAACAATGTTTCTGATAGGAAGAAAGATCGCCATATTCGCTCAGATGTTCGTAGTATGCGACAAAACGCTGGTCCACATAGACGTCTTCCGACAGCATGAACCAGACGAAAAAGGCTTCCACGCATAAGGGATCATAGGAAAACGCCTGTTCGCAGCGTTCGATCAGTTCTCTGGAAGAGAAAAACATCTCCTTGATCGCTTTCCGGGCGATCCTGTCCGCTTCTGTGGGGATCTGATACGTCTTGAATGCGGAACGCGTGAAAAAGGAAGTGAAATACTCTTTGGGATCCTTGTCTTTTAAGTCAGCGACCAGTGCAGCAAAATCAGCCATCGATACCTTCCATCTTTATGTAATACATCAGCGCGATCGTCTTGGCATCATCGATCTGACCGTTCAGGATCATCTCATTGATCTGTGAGAACGAATAGAGCTTGAGGTCGATCCTTTCATCCGGATCGAAGTGCTGGCCAAGCCTTTCATCCGCTTCGCCATAGTATAAATGGATCCTTTCCGAACAATAGCCGCAGGTCGGGATGATGCTTCCCATCTTGCGGATGTTCTTTACGGAATAGCCGGTCTCCTCGACCGCTTCACGCAGTATCGTCTCATCGGGGTCTTCCCCTTTTTCGATCTTGCCGGCCGGAAATTCCAGCATCTCCTTGCCCAGGGAATAGCGGTACTGAGAGACCATGAAATACAGTCCGTCTTTCTTTAAGGCAATGCAGGCACCGCCATTATGTAAGACGACCTCACGATAGGCTCTTGAACCGTCGTCCAGTGCGACTTCATCCTTCACCACATGGATGACTTTCCCGTTATAGATCTCTTCTCTGTTCACTTGTTTTTCCATTTTCGATCATCCTTCTCAATTCTTTCGGAACGTACAGTTCTATTGTACTATCCTCTTTCCCGTTTTTCTCCATCACCAGCGCACAATCGAGCCGATGCCGCTTCACCAGGATCGCATACAGACCGCTTTCCGGATCCTCATAATTGAGTGCCTCCCTCAAGTCACGCATATTGACATGGATCGGCTTCAAAAGCTTCCCCAATATCGAAAGGGTCCTTCGCATCTCGTTCGCCGTCATCTTCTGCGCCAGAAGGCAGTAATAGAAACTGCAGCAGTAGCCTTCGATCGTTTTGTCCTGACAATCGTTGAGGAAGCGTCTGATCTCCATGGAACGGCTTCCGTTTTCCAGGACCTCATCAAGCACGGTATTGGCAAACAATACTTTCATCCCTGTGATATCCTTTCAGTTCATCCGAGATATAGGACGGCGATCTTTCGATCGCGATCAGCTTGGCGATGATGATCCCGTGCCTTTCGATATAGACTTCGCCGTTCTTCAGCGCCTGGTCAAGATACTTTCCGAAACTGTTTTTCATTTGTGTTGCCGTAGCTATCAGCATAATATACCTCCACTACATTATTCGTAAGAAAAACAGCGGATTCCTAACCCGAAATGAAAAAAATGCGGATTCTTCCGCATTTTCTCTCATCTTTTCTTTTGATTCTGCTAATCACCCGGCAGATAGAAGACTTTTTCATCGCCCTTGGAGAACATATATTCGCCTCTGGCGTAAGTCTGCACATAGTCGGGATCCTCCAGCTTTTCCTTGGTCGAAGTCAGAGAAGCATTTTCATCGCGCAGTGCTTCGAGCTCCGCTTCCACGACCTTGGCCTGCTGTTGCAGGGTGAACATATTGTAGATCTTTTCCAAGACACCCGAAAGGATGGCGATCGCAGCGACGATCAGAACGATCGAGATCAGTTTGGAAACGATCGGATTCTTTTTCTTCTTACCCTTTTTAGCCATACAATCATTATACTACATTCTTATTTTCAATAGAATCATCCGATGCTTCTGAGGCAGGCTTAAGCTCCTCCTTGATCTCTTCAAGAACTTCATACATCGAGAAAGCCTGTTCCTTGGAAGCGGAGTCTCTGACCTCCAATACTTTCAATAAGATCTGCCGATGTCCGAAGACGATACGGATCTCATCGCCCGCATTCACTTCCGAAGAAGGCTTTGCCGCCTTGCCGTTGATGAAAAGACGCTCGTTGAGAGCCAGCTGTTTCCCTACTTCTCTTCGTTTCAGGATCCTTGCGACTTTAAGATATTTATCGATCCTCATTGTTTCTCCAGTTTATCCAAATTATCTACCAGTTTCAACATCTTCGAAATGTTTTCCTTCTGGTTGTCCAGCGAAATGGCCAGACGGTTGTTCTTATAGGAGATCTCCATGTCTCTGGAGATCGTGTTGACATATTCAAACAGCTTCAGCCCGTCGATCTTATCGGAATAGTCCTTCGACAGGATGATCGTAAAGCGTCCCTTGAAATTCGATACCTTATCGATCAGATTCAGATTGCACAGCAGTTCCAGCTTCTTCTTATCGAAAAGAGCTTCCACTTCCTTCGGCAGTTTGCCGTACTCATCGGTGATCTTGAGATAGTAATCGAATAAGTCTTCCTTATTGTCGATATCATAGAGCTCATGATACAGCGACAGCTTGTCATAGTCGTTGTCGGAGAAAGACTCCGGGATATAGCTCGAGATCGGGATATTGACGTTGACCTTGACTTCCTCTTCCTCGACCTCTTCTCCCTTGGCCTTCAGTATGGCCTTGTTGAGCATCGCCAGATATAAGTCAAGACCGACGTTGTCGATGAAGCCGGATTGTTTTTCACCCAGAAGATCGCCTGCCCCTCGTATCGTAAGGTCACGCATCGCGATCTTGTAGCCGGAGCCTAGCGAAGTGAATTCCTTGATCGCATCGAGGCGCTTGTTGGAATTCTCAGTCAGCTGTTTCTTTTCCGGGATCATCAGATAGGCATAGGCGATGCGGTCCGATCTGCCGACTCTGCCCTTGATCTGGTAGAGCTGGGAAAGACCGAAGTTCTGCGCATCTTCCACGATGATCGTGTTGGCATTGGGGATATCAAGGCCCGTTTCAATGATCGTCGTACAGATCAGCACGTTGATCTCGTTGGCATAGAAACGATACATGATGTCCTCGATCTGTTTCCTGTCCATCTGCCCGTGGGCCACACCGATCCTGGCATAAGGCAGAGCCTTTTCCAGTTTCCTGGCCAGGGAATAGATCAGCTCGACATTGTTGAACAGATAAAAGACCTGACCGTTCCTTTCCAGTTCACGCATGATGACTTCTTCGACAAGATTCTGATTCTTGTGGACGACATAGGTCTGTACCGGATAGCGGTTGTTTGGCGGAGTGTCGAGTGTCGAAAGGCCGCGCAATCCGACAAGCGACATCTGTAAAGTACGAGGGATCGGCGTCGCCGAAAGAGAAAGGACATCGATGGAATTTTTCATCGTCTTGATCTTTTCTTTGTGTTCGACACCGAAACGCTGTTCCTCATCGATGATCAATAAGCCCAGATCCTTATACTCGATATCCTTGGAAAGGATGCGGTGTGTACCGATCAGGATGTCCACCCTTCCTTCCTTGAGATCTTTGAGTATTGCTCTCTGTTTTTCTTCCGTGACATAGCGGTTGAGCAGTTCCACCCGGACCGGGAAGTCTTCAAAACGTCTCTTGAACGTATCAAAATGCTGGAAGGAAAGCACGGTCGTCGGACAGAGATAAGCGACCTGCTTGTCATCATTGACCGCCTTGAAGGCGGCACGTATGGCCACCTCGGTCTTGCCGAAACCGACATCGCCGCAAAGCAGTCTGTCCATCGGCTTGGGACTTTCCATATCCGCCTTGACTTCTTCGATGGCGGTGATCTGATCGTCCGTCAGTTCATATTCGAAGGTATCTTCAAATTCCTTCTGCATCGGTGTATCCTTCGAGAAGGCAAAACCGATGTTGGTGTCACGCACGCTGTAAAGCTCGATCAGCTTGCCGGCGATATCATTGACGCTTTCTTCGACCCGCTGCTTGGTCTGTGCCCACTCTTTGGATCCGAGTTTATGAAGTTTTGGTACGACGCCTTCCTTGGAGACATACTTTCTGACAAGCGAAAACTGTGACAGCGGAACGAGAAGTTCGTCGTTGCCCTTGTAGATGATCTTGAGATAGTCACACTTGATCCCGTTGATGATACGCGATTCGATCGCAACATACTGGCCGATGCCGTACTGGTCATGGACCACGTAGTCACCGGGTTTGAGTTCCTCATAGGAATTGAGCGTACGCGCTTCGGCATAACGGCTGGCATAGCGTCCGTGATGCGGCGCTTTCTTGAACAGTTCGCGGATCGAATAGATCGAAAGATCGAGGTCCTCGACCCGGAATCCTCCGTAAAGATCGCCATAACTCAGATTGATGCCTTGTTTGAGATCATCATTGGCGATGACATAAGGGATATCGAGTTTTATAAGAGAATCGACGAGCTCTGCGAAATGTTTCTCATCGAGGATGACGAACTTGTAAGTGCTCTTTTCATTGGCCAGGACATTGGCGACATAATCCGTCGTCCCGTAAGGGAAATCGATCTCTGCGATCTTGGGGATCTCGGAAAACGGCTTGCCATACAGCAGGTCCGCCTTGGCGATCTCCCTGGGGAATTCCGCAAAGACATAGAAACGAAGCGGCAGCCTCTTCTCCTCATGCATCTCCTGGATGTAGGTGATCGTTTCCTGCGACAGCATGTTCAGATGCGAATCGATCTTCTCCTTGTCGGAAAGATAGACCAGAGGATCATCGAAGTAGTCGATCAGATGAGACTTGGCAAAATAACAGTAATAGAAATACTGGGACTGTCTGTAAACATCATTAAAGATGTACTCGAGGTCGAGTTCCATCTGCCCGCTTTCTGCCGTGACGCTCTTCTTCAGATACTCTTTTTCTTCTTGCGAAAAGAAGACGTCCTTGGCAAAGATGATCTTCACTTCATCGACTTTCTCCAAGGTACGCTGCGAATCGTTGTCGAAAAAGCGGATCGAATCGATGACATCATCGAAAAACTCGATCCTGACCGGCTTGTCGTAATTGACGGAAAAGACATCGACGATGAAACCTCTGGTCGCAAAAGTCATCGGCGTTTCGACGTGACTTGTCTTTTCGTATCCCAGAGAGATGAGCTTTCTGATCAGCTCTTCCTTGTTCAGGATATCGTCTTTGCGGATATCGATGACCTTATCTGAAAGCTCTTCCTTGGAAGGAAGATGACGTATCAGCCCGTAAGGCGATACCAGGATGACCTTGAGCTTTTCCGAGCTCATCATCTTATATAAGGCATTGAGTCTGGCTGCCCGGTTTTCAAAAGAAGAGGCGATCTCTTCCGCCCGCAGTGATTCTTCCGGCAGATACGAGACGAGTTCATCCTCATCAAAATAGGAGACCAGGATGTCTTTCAGACGGTTTGCCAGATACGCGTTCTCCTTGACGACGATCAGAGGTCTCTTGGACTCTTTTGCCCGAAAGACGATCTTGATCGCTTCTTCCGTCAGAGAATTGTAACTTAAAAAAGAATGAGACTGCTCATTGATTACCGGTCCGATTCTTTCCAATAGATCCAAAAACTTCATCCGTTATATTTTGACATGACCAGATCATAATCGTGGTCAAAGGCATAGATCAAAGCGTCTGCCCCCTTCTCGAAGACTTCATCGAGGATCTTGAACTCTTCTTTCGAAAAAGAAGACAGGACATAATCCTTCGTGTCGATCTTCTTATCGTTGGAGATCCCGATGCGCATGCGGTCGATCTTCGAAGTTCCGAGCAGGTCGATGATGTTTCCCATCCCCTTCTGTCCGCCGCTGGAGCCCTGCGCACGTAAGCGCAGCTTTCCCACCGGCAGATCGAGATCATCGTGGACGACGATCAGGTCATTTACATCGATATCATAGAAATGCATCAGGGAAACGACAGCCTGTCCGGAAAGGTTCATGTAGGTCTGCGGCTTGGCGATGATGATCTTTCCCCCGTTGTGGCGATAGATCCCGTATAGGGCCTTACACTTGGACTTATCGAGTTTCAGTCCGATCTTTTCGCACAGTCTGTCAATCAGTAAAAAACCCGCGTTATGACGAGTTTTTTCATATTCGATTCCCGGATTTCCCAGACCGACGATCAGCTTCATCGATCGTTTTCGCCTTCCTTAGTTTCCTCTTGAGAAACTTCTTTCGGCTCTTCTTCCTGTTTTGTCTCTTCTTCCTGTTCTTTCCTAGGCGGATACTTTTCCAGGATCTCGAGATCTCTCATATAAGTCTTGCCGATCTGTGTAGCAGCGAAGCTGTGCAGATCTTCCTTGTAATAATCTTCCATCGGTTCGCCTGAATAGGCCAGCGTTGCCGAAGCAAATCTCTTGAACAGACCGATCAGATTCTTTTCATATTCATACTTGGCGAAATTGCCATCCAGCATCGATGACAGCATCTCGACACCGGCATCTTCCTTTTCGCAAAGGGCATTGTAGATGGCGTAGAAGAGCTGATACTCGACACGGTTGGCCATCACGGAGAGTCCGTCGAACTTCTCTTTCAGGCTGTCGAGCACATCGAACTTCGACATCCTTCTCGCCTTGGCCATATCCATATACAGCCAGACGAAAACATCGGTATTCGTCGTCACCTGCTGACGGGAATACTTGCCGTTTCTCGTGAAGATCTTTGACAGATCAAGACTGTTCAATGTCTCGGAGACATCTTCCGGTCTGTCCATCTGTACGTAGAGTTTGAGGATCCTGCCCTTGTTTTTGAACTCTTCCTCGTTCTCGTTATTGATGTAGCTGCAGATACGGTCATATGCGGTATCGGCCTCCGCGAGAAGTTCCTTATAACACTCGATATATTCCTTGTTGTGTCTGTAGCGGGCGATCATCACCGCATTGCGGTATGTCACATATGCCACCAGAAGGAACATTGCGATAAAAAATATCATTTCCATATTGATTCATTCTCCTGATCTATTCACTATTATAGCGTAAACAGCGAATGATAATTTTCATTCAGCTGTCTTTTGAATTCCTCTTCTTCCGCACCAAGTTCTTCGGCGATCTTTTTTCCGGTATAGACGACAAAGGATGGTTCGTTGCGCTTTCCGCGCATCGGTGACGGGGCAAGATACGGACAATCCGTCTCGATCAGAAGCCTGTCAAGCGGTACGGTATGGATGACCGCAAGTTCCTTCTTCGCCTTTTTCCAGGTGACCGGCCCGGCGATCGAAATGTAAAAGCCCAGTTCCACAAAGCGCATCGCCCACTTTTCATCATCACCATAGCAGTGCATGACGCCTTTCACTGAAGCATCCTTCAGTATCTCGTAGGTATCCTCGATCGCATCGCGGCTGTGAACGATGATCGGCTTGCCCAGCTTTTCCGCAAGTTCTATCTGCCGTTTGAAGATCGCTTTCTGTTTTTCCTTATTGTCGCTTGTCCAATGATAATCCAGGCCGATCTCACCGATCGCGTTACATTCCTTTTCTTCAAACAGTGCCGCAAATCTTTCAAACAGAATTTCATCGACATCATCGACATCCCCCGGATAGATGCCAAGGGAACGCTTGAAGGCGATCTTCGGATGGACTATCGTCTTAGCGAAGTCATAGTCTTCGATATAGGAAGAGATGATCATCGCCTTGAGGACATCGTTTTCTTCCATGCGCTTCAAAACTTCATCCAGGTCCTCCCGGAAAGAAGAGTCATTGATATGACAGTGTGAATCCAGCCAGTTCATCATTTGCCCAGACAGAAGTTTCTGAACATATGATCGATCAGATCCTCCTGATATTCCTTTCCCAAGATCTGACACAGGTCATGGAAGGCGGCATCAAGGTCGGTGACGATGACATCCGTCGTTACATAGCCGATGTGATCTTTTGCGGTCTTCAGTTCCTGTAAACACATCTTCATCAAAGCGATCTGTCTTTCGTTGTTGAGGATATCCTCATCCGCCAGAGAGATGTCTTCCTTATAACGTTCGTTGAGATAGTCTGTCAGAGAAGATATGTCGCTGTTCTTTGCGCTGATCGAGATCTCTCCTTTTTTCACCAGATCGGATTTGTTGTATATGACGATCGTATTGCGGTCTTTGTAGGCATTCAATAGGCGTTCATCTTCTTCATCGATGTCGGAAGCGTCGATCACCAGCAGGATCAGATCCGCTTCCTCCAGTGCCTGCAGCGTCTTTTCGATGCCGATCTTTTCGATCTCTTCGCTGGTCTGTCTGATACCGGCGGTATCGATCAGATTGAGCGTGACGTTTTTAAGGGCGACCTTCCCCTCCACGAGGTCTCTGGTCGTTCCGGCAATATCGGTGACGATCGCCTTGTCTTTCTGAAGCAGCGCATTGAGCAGAGAAGATTTTCCGACGTTGGGCTTGCCGATGATGACGGTATTGAGCCCGTCCTTCACCAGACGGAAACGCTCCGCCTTGTCGATCATGTCTTCCGCCATCGCGATCCATTTATCGATATACGGCGCAATGACTTCATTGGACATCTGTACCTCATCTTCGTATTCCGGATAATCGATATTGACTTCGATCATCGAGATGACATCTTTCATCTGCTGACACAGCGGATCGATCAGTCTCTCCACCGAACCGTTCATTCCCCGGATGGCCGACTTTGCCTGCAGCATGCTTTCGGCTTTGATCAGATCATTGATGGAATCCGCTTCCGAGAGGTCGATCCTGCCGTTGAGATAGGCACGCTTGGTAAACTCACCCGGTTCCGCCAGACGGCAGCCGTTCTTTAAAAGAAGGTTGAGTATGAGCCTTGTGACATAGACTCCGCCATGACAGTTGATCTCCACCATGTCTTCTTTCGTATACGATCTTCCTGCAGCAAAAAAGGAGACCAGTACCTCGTCGATGATCTGCCCCTCATCATAGATGTGGGAGTAGACGATGGTGTTGGCTTTGATCTTTTTCACATCGGAGATCTTCCGGATGATGTCAAAAGACTCGTCACCGGACATCCGGACGATGGAGATCGCTCCGTCTTTCAAAGCTGTGGAGATCGCACAGATCGTATCATTCAACATACACTACCATTCTATACGAAAAACAGAAAATCTTATAATAATTATTCAGGTGCCCCGTTTCTTTTGACGCACATAACAAAAAGGTACCGATATCATGAAAGATATAACGTAAATCTTGAAAATGGGGATTTCGCATTTTAAAATTAAAGTAGTAAGAGCTTTATTTAATCATAATAATAAAAGGAGGAAAAGTATGAGTAAGTATGTAATTACATTAAGTCCATCCGGCAAGTATCATTTCAATCTTGTTGCAAGCAATGGTGAACCGATCCTTCATTCTCAGATGTATGCTGCAAGAAAAGGCGCGGTCAAAGGCATCAGAAGCGTTGCCAAGAATGCACCGGAAGCACCGGTCGTTGACCTGACTGCCAAGGAAGTCGAACCTGCAAAGAATCCGAAATTCGAGATCTACCAGGGCAAAGATGAAAAGTACTATTTCAGACTCATTGCCGCAAACGCAAAATCCATCGGCAGATCCGAAGGCTACAATTCGATGGCATCCTGCAAGAACGGCATCAAATCCGTAAAGAAGAACGCAGAAGCAGAGATCGAAAAGAAAGCTCCTGCCAAGAAATAACGATCCATATCCAAGAAAAATGCTCCGGAGATCTCCGGAGCATTTTTTGTTTCTGATTAATGCTTTGTTTAAGCGAGGATCTTCGCGATCAGACCTTCGATGATACCGAACAGCGAGAAGTCCTGGCCGCCATAGACCAGCATCCAAGGCTGAATGGTATTGTTGAAGAAGTAAGCGCCAAAGCCTACCAGTAAGACCATGATGACACCGTTAAGTGCACAGGCAATGATCGTACCTCTGATACCGCCCTTGGCATTTGCGATGATCGCAGCACAGCCGTTCTCGAAGAAGCAGGTGAAGATCAAAGGAATGATGACCGTCGGGAACATGCCTCTTGTGACCAGGATCGTGATCGTTGAAGTGATGACGGCAACGATGAAGCCGATCAGCAAGGAATTCGGACCGTAACCGAAGATGACCGGGCAGTCCAGTGCAGGAATAGCACCCGGGACCAGTTTTTCGGCAACGCCCTTGAACGCCGGAACGATCTCCGCGATCAGCATTCTGACACCCTGAAGCATGACGGTGACACCGACACCGAAGTAGACGGAATGTGTGAACCAGTAAGAGAAGAAGCTGCCGCCGTAGCCGAAGACTTCAGCCGGAGAAAGGCCGGCACCGGAAACGACGAAGTACATGATGATGTAGACAACGGCGATCGCGATGGAGCCGGTGATGGATACTTCTCTTAAGAAGCCTAAGGATTTCGGAAGCTTGAGGTCTTCACAGCTCTTGGACTTGTCACCGACTAACGGTGCGACAAGACCTGCGATGACGGAAAGCGTCGTCGTCGGGTGACCGATCGTGAAGTCGTCTTTACCCGTAACATCTTTGACCAGCGGTCTCATCAGGTTTGGCGCAACGATCATGTACAAAGCTGTAAATACTGCAGCCAGACCGATCAGTTTGCCGCCAGTCAGACCGGCATCGACACCGGCTGCGATGAAGACGTATGGGAACCAGTATAACATATGGCCTGTGAGGAATACGGATTTCCATTTGGTGAATCTGGCAACGACCAGGTTGATGGCGAATGCCAGGATCATAACGATACCGATCTGGGTACCATACTGACCGCCGATATCGATCGAAGCCGGAGCTGCGGCATTGCCCGGCATCAGCGTGTTGAACGCCGTGATGATGCCGTCGATCGAATTGCCGGTGATCAATCCGGTACCGGTATTCAGTACGAAGAAACCGATCGCAGTCATCAGAGTGCCTCTGACGACTTCAGAACCCGATTTCTTCTGCAGGATCAGGCCGACCATTGCGACTAAAGACAAGAAGATCGCACCCTGACCAAAGATCTCATTGATGATAAAGTTGAGAATTGACATAAGTAGCCTCCTTTTTCTTTTTACTTATTTCTCCCCAAATAATTGATTAATTCAGACCCTTCATATACGTGAGTACTTTTTCTTCCACTTCCGAAGAATCCATGAAATTCTCGATGATGACGACCGGTACATCGGCACGGTCGACGATCCTTTCAGCGAGTTCCCGGGAAATGAAGATCACATCGCACGGATTGGAAAGACAGGTGCCGACATCGCCGCAGAACGTATCTGCTTCCAGATCATGTTTCTTCAGGATGTCATCGATCGCCATACGCAACATGAGTGACGATCCGCAGCCGAATCCGCATACGCATTGGATTTTTGGTACTTTCATATCATTCATTCTCCTTCTTTATTGAACACTTCGTATAATTCTTCTTTTGTCTTGCATGCGGCAAGATCATCGATCATGCCCTCTTTCATCAGCTGCGAGGCGATCTTCTGTATCTTTTCCATGTGGGACTGCCTGTCCTTGCAGGCAAGACACATCACGACTTTGACCGGGTCGTTCTTGCTGCCGAAATCGATACCGTTCTTCAGATTGATCAGGGACACCGCATTACGCAATACCGCTTCGCAAGGTGCCGCATGTGCCAGGGCAAAGCCCTTGGCGATCACCATATAGGGACCGAGCGTATTGACGCTTTCGATCATGTCATCGATATATGATCCCTTGATATCTCCGTTTCGGACCAGGATATCTCCTGCCTTATGAATGGCATCTTTCCAATCCAAAACTTCTGCTTCAGCTTCAATATTGTTTAATCCGACCAGTTCTTCCATAGGGATGACGGGTACCTCTCTTTCTTCCATTATAAGCTTTCTTCCTTTGCCAATTCAATCTTTCTAACCAAAAAAAGTGACAGTATCCTGCCACCTGTCTGTTGCCTTTTTCAAAAATAAAGGTCTTCTTTCGAAGACCTCAGTTCTTTCCGGAGAATTTGTTTTCGCTCAGATTGAAGTCGCATCTTTCCAGAACGTTCATCTGTGCATCCGGGTTTTCCAGAAGACGCTTGGACTGATTGAGTATGGCATCTTCCACCAGGTTTCTGGCCAGACGGCCGTTGCCGGAGTTCGGATCGTTGCGGCTTTGGATTAGGGTGAAGTAATCCTGCAAAGGACGAAGCGCATCCTCGGCGATCACATAGTCCTTGCCTTTGGCGATCGACTTGGATATCAGCATCAGTTCTTCGCCTGTGTAATCGGAGAATTCGATGACGTTGGCAAATCTCGACTTCAGGCCGGAGTTTGCCTCCAAGAACGTCTGCATCTCCTTGGTATAACCGGCCAGGATGACGATCAGGTCGTCACGATGGTCTTCCATCGCCTTGACCAGTGTATCGATCGCCTCCAGACCAAAGGAATCATCTTTGCCTCTGTATAAAGAGTACGCCTCATCGATGAATAAGACGCCGCCCAAAGCCGACTGAATGACCGACATCGTAAGCGGTGCGGTATGACCGACATACTTGCCGACCAGGTCTGCCCTGGTAACTTCGACCAGCTGTCCCTGTTTCAGGATGCCGCAGGCCTTCATCATGCGCGAGACGAGTCTTGCGATCGTCGTCTTACCGGTGCCCGGGTTACCGGTAAAGATCATATGTTTGGAGATCTCATTGGTCTTGAGACCCTTCTGTTTACGGATCTGGTTGATCTTGATCAGGTTCTCTAAGGATAAGAGATAATTCTTGACGTCATCGAGACCGACGATCTCATCAAGTTCCTTCTGTATCTCTTCTCTTTCCGCTCTGGAATCATCGACGATGTTGAGGTCCAGAGAGATCTCATTGAAGACGGCTTTGATCGTCTCATCGTAATAGATCTTCACCTTTTCACACTCGTCATGCTTCAAAGCGATGTCGACCATCTCGTTGTAGATCTTCTTGACGCTCGGTGAGATCGAATCGATACCGTCATTCGGTTCATAGATCGACTTGAGATAAGCGTTGATCGAAGGATCGACCTCCAGAGCGATCTCAAGCTGGTTGGTGCATCTGCTGATCAAAGATTCGACCAGCTGATCGATGATCTTCACCAAAGATGCCTCATCGAGCTTTTCCGTCTTGACCTTGTCATCGATCTTCTCGATGAAAGATTTGCCGAAGACATCCATGAGCTTGGTCGGGTTCTTCTCCGTAACGAAGACCAGGACCTTGTCGTTGCCGTTGAGTCTGTCGATGATGTCACCGGACAGCGTATTGGTAGCTTCCACCAGCTGATTGTTTTTCAAAGTATAGCGCTTGTTTAAGACGCAGTTTCCTTCCATGACCAGTTCCGACAGCATTCTGTTGAAGATCGGCGAAGCCTCTTCGAAGTTCTCGATCAGGATGATCGGATTCTTGCCGGTCAGGGCAACATAGATGTCCTGTAAGAACAGCACTTCCTGCGAAGAAGACTGGTATCTTGACATATCCAGTTCGATGACCTCATTGGAAACCGTGAGACCGTAGCGCTTGAGCAGTTCACCCATCGTATAGACCATCTGATGCCTGCCGGTACCGTTGGTACCGTAAAGGATGATGGAGTTGCGGATCTTCTTGGGATCGGAACCGACGACATACGGCCTGCGGAATGCCGTTGTGAAAGCTTTGCAGGCTTCATCTTCGCCGATGATCGTCTCAGAGAGATCCTTATAGATGTTGTCGAAGACTTCCTTGGAAGCCTTGCCTAAAACGACGGTCTCCGGCGTTTCGATCGAGATGTTGAAATCCTTTTCGATATCCGCCTTGAGCTTCTTGAGATCGTCATCGGAGTAATTGAACTTCCTGGTCATCTCTTCGATGTCCTTCTGGTTCTGTAAAAGGATCTGGTTGAGTTCGCTTTCCGTATCCTTCAGGATATCGACCGAGTCATTGTAGATATTCGAAAAACTGCTTCTCCTTTTGGAGAAGAGTTCTTCCATCATTTTTTCTTTTTCTTCGTGTCTTGACATATTTTACAGATGTTTCAGTATCTCACGGTTGATCGTTGCCAGCAGCAGCTCCTTGGATTTCTTGAGCGCTTTGTATACATAAGAAAGTCCGTCGTAATATCCCTTGTCATACAAGGCGGAATGCGCATTGTTGCGGTTGAGTTCATCGGAAACTCTCGCTTCGATGACATAGAGATCCTTGCGGTTCTGGTAGGCATCGGAATAATACTTTTCCAGTGCATCCTTATGGCCTTCGACATAGGCATTGACGTTCTGTGTGCCATAGGAAACATGTTCGATGATGCGACGGAAACATTCAAACCGCGTCGTATAGTTTCCGATCTCATCGGGAATGCGCGGTCTGCTGATCAAAGAAGGATCGTTGGAGGAGACATAGGTCTGTCTTTTTTCTTCCTCCTTCTTCACTTCTTCGTTTTTTACGGAATCCAGGTTCGAGAAGATATCATCGATATCCATCTTTTTCTTCTTCTCGACCTGTTCCACGAGTTTGAACATATCGATCTTTTTATCCGTCATTGCGACCTCCGTCGAACGGGCTTCCGACAAGACCGTCCTGTTTCAAAAGAGACTGCAGCGTGTTGATGTCTGCGTTCAGGTTCATATAGTCAGATTCGTGCAGCGAATTATAAATCGTCTTGAGCGCTTCGTTGATCAGCTTGATCGTCTTGACCAGCTGTACCTCACACTTCTTGAACTCATCGCCTTTGACGGCTGAATCGGAAAGGTGCTTGTAGTTCTCCAGGATACCGATCAGGATCGGCAGATAGTATTCATAAAGCTTGTTGAGCTTCGGATCGACCGTTCCGTCTTCCTTATCGACGATGTCGATCTGTTTGAGCAGTTCGCATGTCTGATACAAGCCATTCGTGACTTCCTCGTTGGACAGGCCTTTGTTGAGCTCATTGATCTGATCGATGAACTTCTCTGCCTGTGAAAGAGGTCCTGCCTTCTTCTGGGACTCCGGTTTCTTCTCTTCTTCCTTTTTAACACTGCCGCCCTGTTTTGCCAGCTGGGCAAGCGCGGAAATGACTTTCTCATAGGCTTCCGGATAGTAGGAACGGAACTCCTTGAGCTGAGCGACCTTTTCATCCTTATAAGAGATGTAAAGGTTGTCTACCGTCGTATAGGCGCCGCTGTGCGGGGAGATCGAAATGTCATCGAACAGGATCAAAGAAACATTGTCCTTGAAATATTCCGAAAGCACTTTGTCGATCTGCGCATTGCGGGAATTTTTCACGTAGCTGGTCGATTTCTTCTGATGGACATTGGAACTTCTGCGGTATGCCGAGCTTCTGCCCGTCTCGCTTTCTCCGAAGATATATCGCATGAATTTGAAAATGCCATAGAAGGCCAGAGCCGTCACAACCCCCGGGATCACCAGACCAAACAGTATCAGACCGCCGCTTTCAAACAAAAAGTCCAGTATCGTCATAATGATGATAAAACCGAAAATACCGATTCCGCCTCTTCTTCTTCTCATAACAAAATAATTATAACATCATTGAAATAGAATTCGATACAATGCAAAGATTCATGTACTGTTATCCGCATCTCTTCGCATTTATAAAGGACTCCCGCAGGAGTCCTCATCTATGGTCTGATCTTCTCTCTTACATCTTCACGGTTCATGATCGTTCTCTCCGTTCTGTTATTCAAACACTTCTCTTCTTTTTTTTACAAAAAAGGCTTCGTCAAAACCATTTTACATACCATTCTATGTCACTATATGCAACGCAAACGCAACATAAAGCAGGTACGCCTTTACAAGCTCATGATATGGCTTTTCAAAGCCTTTTTGAGCGATAAAAGAGTGATAAAACGTGTATAAGTATTGCATACCGGTTCCTGTTTTTTTATATAATAGATTTGAAGGAGGTATTCTGATATGACAAAATTTGAGGATACTGTAAAAGAAATGGAATCTCAGGTCGAAGATCTCGAAAACGATCTCGCGGAAAAAGAAACACAGCTTGACGACGCTGGAAGAGAAAAAGCAAGATTGCTTGTCGAAAAGACTGAAGAAGCTATCAAGTCTTCTATAGAAAAAGTAAAAGGCATCATCAACGATGTCCAGGAAGATGAAAAGCTCGATGAATTCCTTGATAAGGTAAAAGCAAAATCCATGGAAGCTGTTGATTTCACAAAGGAAAAAGTTGCTGAACTGACAAAGAAAGCTGACAACGACAACAGACTCGAAAAGCTCGGCAATGACATCATGGCGGAATTCGACAAGCTGAAAGAATCAGATGCTTTCAAAAAGACTGCTGACTTCTTAAGCGACATCTCGACGAAGGTCAACGATTACTTCAACAAACCGGAAGTCAAGGAAGTCATCAACAAGGCTAAGACTACGACGATCAACATCGCTGAAAAAGGCGTTGAAGGTCTCAAGAAAGCTTTGGAACCAAAAGAAGCTCCGGTCGAAGAAGCTAAGACAGAAGCCTGCGAATGCAAGGAAGATGTCTGTGAGTGCGATGCTCCGGCTGAAGAAAAACCTGAAGAATAATTCAAAGATTCCATCATAAAACCCGATCTGCCGATCGGGTTTTTTTATATCTTCAGGAGTCTTTCGTAGACCTCATCCGGGTCGATCTTCTTGCCGTCGATGTAACGTTCAGCGATATTCCTTTCATCGCCGATGTAGCAGAACCTTTCCAGGGCATCCGCTAACGAAGTGTGATATTCCTTATCGAGCATGTCATCGACCACCAGGGCATTGAAGCGATAGCCCCTTTCCAGTTTTCCGACTCTGTCAAAGATGCTTCCGCCGTTGACCGTCGCCATATAGAAGGCATTGGCCAGTTCGATCTTTTTATTGTCCGGTTCATAGAACTCCTTCATCTTGGAGATCTGGGCAGCTCTGGCGATCTGACGGTAGATGCCTAAGAAGTGGCCGCCGCCGACATCGGAACCAAGGGCGATCTTCAAGCCCTTTTCTTTCATCTTTGCGGCAGGCATGATCCCGGCGATGATGTTTGAGGTCGCATCCGGACAGTGCACGGAAATGCCGTCATATTCCTTCAATATCCTTTCTTCCGTTTCCGTCGGGAAGATGACATGGGCGAAGATCTTCGGGCCGCTTCCTTTCAGCAGGCCAAGTGCCTCATAGATCTCACCGTCCGAGGCATATTCCGGATACAGCTCCTTCGCCCAGGCGGCTTCCGCTTTCGATTCGACGAGGTGAGTCTGTACGCCAACATCATATTTTTCCGCCAGCCTCCCGAGACCTTCCATGAGTTTCCTGGAACAGGTCGGGGCAAAGCGCGGCGTCAGGATCGGCTTCACCTTTTCATCGCCAAGATGTTCCTTTATGAACTTCTCGGTCTTTTCAAGAGAGACCTCCGTGTCGTCGACATAGTAGTCCGGTGAATTCCTATCCATATTGACAAGGCCTGTGTAGGCATAAAGCCCCGCTTCCTTCAGCATCTTATACAGCAGATCACAGGCATCATAATGGATCGTCGTGAACAAAGAAAGATGGAAGCTTCCCTGTCTTAAGAATTCCCTTACGAGTCTGGCATAAACGGACCTGGCATAGTTCATATCTTTATAGTTGGATTCCTGCGGAAAGGTATAGTCATTCAGCCAGTCGAACAGCAGGCAGTCCATGCCGATGCCTCTTTGCGGATATTGCGGGGCATGCATATGCAGATCGGAAAATGCCGGTAAGATCAGCTTTTCTTTATGATCGATCAGCGTCTCATTCTCATATTCCGGTCTCAAGGTTTCCGATACATCTGCAATGAAACCGTCTTTGACGGCGATGTATCCCTGCTCGATGATCCTTAATTCGTCGTAGGAAGCTGAAGTGATGATGTTGCCTTTATGGATCTGCATGTAAAGTCCTCTTTCTTTCTATGCCAACATTATACAAGAAAAGGAAGGCTTCGCCTTCCCTGTCTTATCATCATAATTCGTTGAGTTTGCCGTCTTTCAACAGGACTCTTAAGTCGGACATCTCCGAAACGGTATTGGAATGGGTGACGACGATGATCGTCTTACCGAATTCCTGGGACAGTTCCTTGAAGATGGCGATGATCTCACGTTCCGTCGCCGTATCCAGGTTTCCTGTCGGCTCATCGGCAAAGATCAGATCGACGTTGGATGCCAGAGATCTGGCGATCGCCACACGCTGCTGTTCACCGCCGGAGAGCTGGTTGACCATACGGTCCGCCTTGGAACGCACGATACCGAATCTTTCCAGAAGGTTGTAGGCGACGTTCTTCCTGTCCTTCGGCAGCTTGTTGTCGGTCTCCGACATCGCCAGCATGACGTTTTCCAAACCTGTCAGATAGGAGATCAGATTGTACTGCTGGAAGACGATGGAGATCGCATTCCTTCTGTATTTGTGAAGACCGATCTCTTTGATGTTCTTGCCTTCAAAGTAGATCTCGCCGCTTTTGGCGGTATCCAGGCCCGCGATGATCGACAATAAGGTCGTCTTACCGGAACCGGAAGGACCTAAGATCGTGTAGAACTTTCCTTTCTCAAACGTGTAGGAAAGATCTTTCAGGATCTGTCTTTCATAGCCGCCATCGATATAAGAATAATTGATGTTTTCTAGTCTCAGTATTTCTTCTGCCATATGCCCTCCTAGTTCTGATTCATCAGGATCTTCTTCGGATTGTATCGCATGATCATGAAGGAAGGTATGATGACGGAGATCAGAACGATGCCTAAGCCCATGACGTAGATCTCAGCTATGATCAACGGGGAGATCTTCACTTCATATTCCGAGATCAGATCATCCAATGAGATCTCCGTGGAGTAATCCGTGTTCCAGATATCGATGTAATCGTAGCCGAAGTCTTCTTCGTTTGCGACATCAGAAGTGGCGATCTGCGCCTCTAAGACCGTATTGCCGATCTTCTTGGCGATCAGGGAACCCGATATGACCGAAAGAGTGAAACCGATGATCGCAACAAGCGCCAGCTCGACGAAGAACTGGGCGATGACTTTGACCTTGGAAGCACCGACTGACAGCAGGACACCGATCTCATATTCCCTGGTCTTCAAAGTCAGAGCGGTGACTAAGGTGATGATGACGATCGCATTGATGACGACCAGCCACACGATGAAGTTGGCATACATCGACAGCGTATCCAGCGGTTTGGACAGTCTGTTGAATTCGTCGTTGTTGGCATCCAGGGATGTGAACTGCGAGATGGAATTGGAATAATCTTCAACAAACTGCTCGACATTGAGCGGATCATCCAGCAGCAGTGTCACATTTTCCATGTACATGTTGCGTTCCATGGTCTCCATCGAAGGACGGTTCTCCTCGTTGGAATAGTATTCCTCTTCCGGATTCTGGGCCGCATAGTAGTCAAAGGTCTTCTGCTGTATAGGCAGCTGTGCTTTATAGACCGTAGTCGTCGGCATGAAGATCATGTTGTCCGGATTTTCGTATGGGGAAGCATAATCCCAGTTGGATGCATCCGGAAGCAGAGGGTTGTGATGGTCATAGATACCGATGACCTGCAATTCGACATTGTAATCTTCCGGCAGGACCCCCTGTCTTCTCATATAGGAAGAATCATTGCCGGTCGCCAACGTGATCGTATCACCGACACCGACACCGTTCGTCGCTGCCAGATTGACCGAGATCAGACAGACCGATTCGGCATTTCTGATCTCTTCCTGGGTATAGAATCTTCCTTCGGTGATCTCATAACCGCCGTCTTCGAATTCGATCATGCCCGGGAACATGTTGGACTTGATGAAGAAGTAAGGCTCCTTGTAGGTCTCACACTGCATCACGCCGTCCTCGTCGTAAAAACAGGACTGGCCGCCGCTCTCATCCATGTTCTGTTCCCTGCTGTTGCCCAGATGGACGAAATCCAAAGAACCTTCCGCATCGGAATACCACATGTTGGAAGAGACCGCATTGGCGATCCTGACACGCGGATCATCCAAGAAGCCGGCAACATCTTCCACTTTGACACGCGGATAGTTCTCATAGAACTTGTTGATCTCATCTTCGTCGGTCAAAGACTCGACATAGCGGTTGACCTTGTCGTAGTCGACCATATAGGTAACGACGGCCCGCATCTTCTTGCGGGTGAGGATCTTCGCGCTTTCGGCAGCCGAAGAGACACCCAGGCCGATGATGACCAGGTTACCGATCAGAAAAAACGTCAGGACCAGGAGTATCGTTTTTGACAGCCTCCTGGTGACATTTTTGAATGCTCTGTTTATAAAATTCATATTCGCTCCTATTCTTTATAGCTGTCATCACAGATCGTGATATATACCGTGATGCTTTCCGGCAGATAGGTACCGGCTGCGATCGGCTTGTCATCCCAGCGCCTGACCGAGATCATCTCGCCGTTCGCCTTACCCGGTGCATAGGCATAGGAAACTTCATAAGTGATGTTTGCCCAGTCGCAGAGCGCCCTTGCGTCATCTTCCACGAGCTTGCAGTTATACAGATCCGCCCAGGTCACAGGCGTGACACCGTCTTCCTTCTTGAACAGGTCCTTCGGATCTTCCAGAAGGATGTTCCTTCCCTTGGAGATCCAGACGTTCATCGAAGAACCGACGTAGACGCCGTTGTCATAACGGATGATCTTGTTGACCGGGATATCGTCGGAGAATTCATAGATCCTGTTGATGGTGATATTGGCACCTAATTCGTTCTGTTGATCCTTCCAGTCGTGCAGACCGCCGCGGTCGTGGTATTCGCCGCCGATGAAGTTGCCCGGGATATCGACGATATTGCCAAGCGACATCGTCAGTTCGATCAGACTGCTCGGATCGATCAGAGAGCCTGCGGAAAGTGACTGGCTGAGTACGACGTCCTTTGCTTCGGAAGAATAGATGCCCTTTTCGGTATCGATATAGGCTGTCGGATTCTTGCGCATCCAGGCATCGACCTGTTTCTTGGTCCAGCCGACCATGTTCGGCATATAGACGGCAACGCCCTTGGAGACGACGACCGTCATCGTATCGCCTTCCTTGATGGTCTTGCCGGAAGCGATGGATTGGGAGATGACATAGTCCTGATCGATCTTGTCGGAATACTGTTCGACTTTGATCAGTTCGATCTTGTTGTTCTTGGCCCAGGCTTCCACGGTCGCAAAAGGCTTCTTTTCAAAGTCTTCGACTGACACCTTGCCGGCCGGTGCCGCACCCTTGGAGACATTGATCTTCAAAGTACAGCCTCTGGTGAAGTTATCTTCTTCGCATCCCGAGAAGGAATAGTCGATGACTTCGTTCTCCGGAACTTCCGTATTGTACGCTGTGACCGTCTTGGTCTTTAATAATTTATTGGAAGATATCCATTCCTGGATCTCATCCTTGGTCATTGCAGAGAGGTTCGGCACACTGATCTTTTCCTCCGGATCCGGTCCCAAAGACAATGTGAAGTTGAGCTTGACATCTTTTCTGACCTTCCTTCCGGCTTCGACGCTCTGTTTCAGGATCGTACCTTCGGCAGAATCGAAATCGTAGGTATCATCAAAGATGACACCGCTGGCTTCGATACCCTGCTGCTTGACCCAGGCTGCGACATCGCTCCTGGTCTTGCCGGCAAAGTCCGGCATCTCGATCTTCGGCGCGAAGAAAAGGAAATATGAGAGGATCCCCAGCACTGCCAGAACGATCGCCGCAATGATCAGTGCTTTGACATTCAGCGGTTTTCTTTCTCTTTGTACCGGTATCCTTTCTTCCTCCTGGAAACTGGCCGGTTTCCCCTGATCGGAGAACTGGTCCAGAAAGTTTTTATCATCAGGCATATGCGCTTACCCCCTTATTCAATCTCTTTCATTATATGCCTATCTGAAAGCATATTTTCTTAATATCTACTAACAAGTCCTTAAGGTTTCGTCACATCAGGTACATAAGAATGATAGATACGCAATGTTCCATCCGTACCGATGCGATACTCTCCCTCTTCGGTCGTTACCGTGATCCTGACCGAAGGATCCTTCGCCAGAGCGATCAGATCCTTCAAGGCGATCGCCTCATTGCAGGTATACTGACTATAGGAAAAACCTCCGTCCGGAACGATCGTGATGTGAGAGGAAGCCTCATATTCTGCGTATTCCCCTTCATAGAAGTCATCGATCGCCTTCTTGCGGTAGCGCTCGATGATATCGGAAGTCTCTTCGCTCATAAGAGATACCTGATTCGCGGTCTTATCGCCGTTGACCTGAACAAAGACACCGACGTATCCGCTCCTTTTGCCCTGCTGTTCATATATATAATCGTTCATCTCATTGTCGGCATCCGCAAACCAGATATCGATGTTTGCGATATCGGGACCTTTCGCCTTTTCATATCTGTCGGAAAGGCCGAATCCCCGGCTGCTTCTGGCAGAAGAAACGAATAAAAGCGAGATCAGCACGACGATCAGATAGAATGCCGGCAGTCTGAAGCTGAAATAAAACTTGCGGCGGTAGAGGAAGTAAGCAGCCACGAATGCTGCAAATAACAGGATATACAGGACGAAATGATCGCCAAGGAATTCGCCAAGTCCTTTGTATCTCATACCGTATAATGTTGCGATCGCAAAGACGCAGACGGTCAGATACAGATTGATCACCAACGGATACGAGAACAGAGAAGTCGAACGCGAATTCGCCCTCTCCGCTTTGCGAAGGACATAGGAGCGATGAAGCAGATATGCCGATAAAAGCGCAGCGATACATAGACCGATCAAAGAAGACCAGTATACTTTGCCCTGTTCGGCGATCATCAGCAGCAGTTCCGCTGACATGTAGATCGGTGAAAAGAAACGGATCACCGAAAGGTCGGGATTGTTTCCTCCCGCCACGAAGGAATAAAAGAAGCTGTTGATGACGATGTAGATCGCAAGCGGAAGGCAGGTATAGGCACCCATCATGATGACACCGTCGATCAGATCGTTGCCGATCAGATATAAGGCCGTGTTGAACATGACCAAGGCCAGACAGGTCGGAACCATTACGGCCAGGGCAAGCAGCACATTGAAAGGCTGCGAAGGGCTCGGAAGCGAAGAACCGATGACATCGACCGGGTACTGTCCCTTGATGCCGAAAGCGATACAGCCGATGGCGATCATCAGATAGACGCCAAGGAAGCAGAAGACGATCCCCGTCACCAGCATCGCCTTGCGCGATACCGGCAAGGACAGATAGGAATCGACTGCCTTTTTATCGTGGACGTGGTAAAAGACGATCATCGGCAGGATGAAACTGCAGCCTACCGCAAAGACGCCCTGTAATATCAGATCAAGACCGCGTATCGTATTGCCCAATGCGTTGAGCATGCCTACCAGCAGCAGAAGGATCAGCAGATAGCGGTTGGAAGAAAGCAGATATCTGAAATATTCTTTGGAAAACATTATCTGTCACCTCCCTCGTGTTCATAGATGAACAGTTCTTCAAAGTTGACCGGAAGCGTGTCCAAGATCAAAGGATGAAGACTTCTGAGTTTTTCTTCGATCTCGCTTCTTTCTCCCTTGATGACAAAGGAATAGACCGAACCTTCCCTGTGGGAATGCAGGATCTCAAACTGTCTCAAGAAGCTCTCATCGACCGGTGTATTGAAAGCCAGCTGGTATTTGTTGATGTTGGCCTTGGATTCCAGAAGATCGCCATAGGAAGAGATCTTCCCGTTCTCTAAGATGCCATAGGAATCGCAGATATCCTCAAGTTCCTTCAGGTTGTGGGAAGAGATGATGATGGTCGAGCCGTCTTCCTCGATGAACTCATAAAGAAGTTTCTTGAGTTCATGGCGCACGATCGGATCGAGCCCGTCAAATGCCTCATCCAATAATAAGAGCTTCGGACGGATCGACAGTGCGAACAATAACATCGTCTGCCGTTTCATGCCCTTGGAAAAAGAAGAGACCGGCTTGTTTTCACTTAACGCAAACAGCTTCAGCAGTTTTTCGTACGCCTCTTCATTCAGATCGTAGAAAGACACATAGAAGTCTTTCAAAGAACGTATCGTGGCAGCCGGCGGATAATAAGGATCATCGCTCACGAAAAAGATCTGTCTTCTGATCTTTTCATCTTCATATGTGTTTTTCTCATTAAAGTACACGGCCCCTTCATCCGTATCGTAGATGCCGGACACGCATCTTAAAAGCGTCGATTTGCCCGCACCATTGACACCGACCAGACCGAATATGGAACCTTCATTCACGATAAGGTTCAGGCCATCAAGGACTTTCTTATCTTTGAAAGCCTTGGACAAACGTTCTATCCTTAACATGTTTCCTCCTCGTATACCCTCTCCAAAAGAGCGATCACTTCCTGCTTTGTGAAACCTTCCTCCTTCAGAGTCATCAGGATCTTCATCGCATCAGAGGTATCTTTTTCGCTTTTTCCTTCCTTTGAACCGGAAACGAAAACACCCTTTTTGTTCAAAGTGTAGATGTAGCCATTCTTCTCAAGCTCCTGGTAGGCCTTCATGACCGTATTGGGATTGATGCCTAACTCCATCGCCAGACTTCTCACGGAAGGAAGTCTGTCATCCGGCCTGAGGATACCGGCTTGAATGAATCTGACGATCTGTGAACGGATCTGTTCATAGATCGATTCTTTTCCTTGTAAGTTGATCAGGAACATCCGCTGCCTCCAATCTGTATTAACTGTATTAATTGTATTATCTGTATTATGCGATGTCAAATCGGAACGCCTCTTTCGCCCGAAGAACTTCAAGTCCGTATCTTTTCCTATGTTATGATGAAAGAAAAAGGGCACATTATGAAAACGATCAGGATCATTCTGGGAATACTTCTTTCGCTTTTGCTTATCACCGAAATTTTATGTGCAGGAACGCTTTTCGCATCTTCAAAGGTATTTGAAGAAGAATCACTGAATACGATCCTTTCGCATATCGATACCGGAAAGAAGATCATGGATTATGAATACATGTCGGAAGAGATCGATTCGACAGACATCTATGAACAGCTTGCCCAAGCCATCCCGGCGCAAGTCGCTTTGTCTGTCAATGTCTCAGGACAGGAAGCTGTCATCTGTCAAGACGGTGCCTTGCAGCAGATCGCGCAGCTGGAAGAAGAGAAATACGCCTACACTTCCTTCGATTCTGTGGCTGAAGATCTTGCTGAAGCTTATGTACAGACAGCGATCGCGCAGAAGATCATCAGCCCCGGAAAGACGATCAGCTACAAAGACTCACGGAATCAGCGGGTCTATGCCAGAAGCGATACGCTGTTACAGGAAACCATCGTTCTCAAATACAAAACGATCCTTGAAAAGCTGAAGGAAGAAGGCTTCTTCTGCAGTCTGGACATCGACGGGAAAAACGCGATCGTCTATCTGATGCGATGCGGCAAGAAGGCGGCTGAAGCAAAAAACGGATTGTATCGTTCCATCGAAAACAAGATCTCTGAGATCTTCAACGCTCATTTTGTGGATTATATCCGCTGTCTGAAAGACCGGGATCCTTCCTACGCTCTGATCGCTCAGCAGGACCTCAACGGGATCTTACTGAGCGAAGTCTATTCCTACATTCACAGTCTTGACATTTCTCAAGAGAAGCTGCGCACCGACAGGGTGAATGCATCCATCCTTCAAGGCATTTTCCAGCACATCGCTCCTAAGCTCTATACATGTCTGCCATCCTATAAGGATACGCTCACAACGCTGGGTGAGACCGGCATGTCTTTGGCCGCATTCGCCTTAAACGGCAGGATGTTTTCTATCTGTCTGGCCGCTGCCGTTATGACCATGATCTTGCTGCTGCTGATCGGAAAAGGGAAAGCCTTATTCTATATCGGAATCGCCTTCCTCTTATCGGGGGCAGCTGCCTTATCAGGCAGATCCGCTTCCGTTAGGCTGCCGGATATCATGAGTACATCTTTAGCCGCTGAGAGAAATGATCTTTCCTTTCTGATGCCCGATCTTGTCAAAGCTGTCCTGGAACGCCTCTTTTCCCTTGGGATCTATATCGCAGCTTTCGGCATCCTCTTGCTTGCCGCATCTTTTCTGTTCAAAAAGAAAAAGGCTTGATCAAGCCTTCTTAAACCCGATATAAAACCGTAAACTTTTCTGATCAGCCCAGTTTGTCGAAATCGAAGTCTTTCAATGCTTCAAACAGAGCCAGAGCTTCCTCTCTGTTTAAAGTGATGCCCTTTTGCATCTTATCCTCCGCTCTGTTCCATTTACGGATATCGAGCTTCGGTCTGCCGGTACCGTAGGTGATGATGTTCGCCTCACAGGTGAAGTCACCGTTTTCCGATAAGACAGCGACTTCTTCATTGATCTCGTATTTGAATTCTGCCATATTTTCCTCCTTATCTTTCAAAGTGTTTTTAAAACGCAGTTCTGCGCACTTTTCTTCTTTTTGTGTCGATCATAACAGACATACGGCATATCTGATCACTCGAAATCTTTGCCTTTGTTACGATGCATTCCTGATGAAATCGACGATCGCATCCGCCGTAAGGTCCTGCTGCTCCTCTTCCCGGATCAAAGCTTCGCCATCGCCCTTCTGAGGACCGTAGGAACCAAACCGCGCATGGTTTCCTCCCTTGATCACAAGCTGCCGGAAATCGGAAGGAAGATATTTCAAAGCTTCCTCATGTTTTTCCTTGTTCAGAACTTCATCCCTGTCCCCATAGATGTCAAGGACTTCAAGATCAGACGAAGACAGATCCCTGTTGGAATAGGAAGCAAGCAAGATGAGACCTTCATAGTCTGAGGGATGCCTGCTTATATACATCGATGCGCAAGCCCCACCCAAAGAATGACCGCCAAGAAAATACCGTTTTCCCTGCGGATAGAGTTTTACCAGGGCATCGGCTGCATTGACATCCAGCAGCGCAAAATGCAATGGCGGCTTTACGATCAGACATAACACGCCCTTTTCTGCGCACCTTTTTAATAACGGCACATAGGCTTCAGCCTCCACTTTGGCCCCGGGATAAAAGATGAAGACATCTTCATATGCCTTGGGGATCAGAGCGATATGATCGTCTTCTTCCCTGATCGTAACGCTTCGATCCGATGTTTCATATGTCTTCGCCTTGTAATAAACGGAAAAATAGGAGACAAAGCCCAGCCCTGTTACAAGCAGCAGCGCCAGAAACAGGACGAGGATCTTTTTCAATACTTTTTTCATATGCTTAATTTCGTATCAGAGCGATGCTCAGATCATTGACATTGGTACCGGTCGGACCCGTTTTGATCAGAGAATCGCATAATTGCAAGCCATGGTAGGAATCGTTGTCCTCCAGGACCTTTTCATATTCACCGCCGGCCTTTACAAACTTCTCATAGGATGACCCGTCGATATAGCCGCCTGCCGCATCCGTCGGCCCGTCGGTCCCGTCCGATCCGATCGAAAGGATGCAGACGCCATCCATTCCGGAGATCTTTTTCATCTGTGAAAAGACGAGTTCCTGGTTCCTGCCGCCAAGACCTTTGCCTCTTACATGGACCACGGTCTCCCCGGCCAGGATCAATGCGGTATCTTTGCCGTCATTTCGATGTTTTTCGATCTCTTCAAAAAGAAGATCACCGGCATCCTTGGCTTCGATGTCGATCTGATCATCGATCAGTATCGGCCGATAGCCGAGCTTTTCCGCTTCTTCCATCGCCTTTTGCGCCAGGATCTTCACCGAACCGATGACGATGTTCGTACAGTTGTCAGCCTTCCCGCTCTTTGAACACAGGATGATGCCTCTTGTTTTCTCATCGATCTTGATGTCTTTTTCTTCCAGCAGGGAAAGTGCCTTTCGCCCGTTCGTCTCATCTTTGACCGTCGGCCCCGAACCGATCGAATCCAGACGGTCGGAAAGGACATCGGACAGGATGATCGAATAGACTTTCGCCGGCTTGCATAAGTCGGCAAACCTGCCGCCTTTTACCTTTGAAAGCTTCTTGCGGATGGTGTTGATCGAAACGATATCGAGTCCCTTGTTCAATAACTGTCTGTTGAGCCCCTGCAGATCTTCGAGCGGTATCAAAGGCGCTTCAAACAAGGCGCTTGCCCCACCCGATAAGAGGAATACGACGATATCCTCTTCTGACAGTCGGCTGCACATCTTTATGGCTTCTTCACTTGCCCGGATCGAATTTTCATCGACCAAGGGGTGGCCGGCTTCATAGCAGGCCACATGGTCGATCTGTCCTTCAATGTGGCCGTACTTTGTGATGAGTATCCCTTCTTTGATCGAAAGGACCTCGCTTGCCGCTTTGGCCATGGAAAAAGCTGCCTTGCCGACAGCGACAAGACAGACTTCTTTTTTCAGATCCAGATCCCTTAACGCCTTTTTCACTCCTTCTTCGGGAAGACAGGAGCGTATGGCGTTCATTGCGATCTGCTGTGCATCATTCCACATAGATCTCGACATGATCGAGTTTATCCTGGTCTACCGCAAAGATGTCGCCATAAAGTATGACGATATTGTTTTTCTTTCCCGTCTTTTTCCCGAACGCGCAGGCATAGCCGTTTCGCTCGATGTATTCACCGCCGAACTTCTCACAGTTTTCTTTTACCGAAGAACTCAGCTCGATATCATCGATCTTATAGACGACATCCGGGAAATTGCTGAGATAAAAGACGAATCTTGTGACCTTGGCCTTATCGGCCACGATCTGTTTCTCGCTGTCATTGGCGATATCGATGTCTGCCAGGTATCTGTTCCAGAAATACACCTTGTTGTCTTTTAAGACCTGTTTTGCTTCCAGGGTCTCCGGAAGATCGAGGTCGAAGATGACGCGCGTATATTCCACATCATCGTAGCCCGGAGCGATCGTATAATCACCAAAAGAGAAGATATAATGATCTTCCCTTTCAATGGTACAGCCGCTTAGCAGCAGCAGACTTATCGCCAGTAACAGCAGTTTTTTCATTTCGTTATGCTTTTTGAAGCGATCATATCGATGCCAAGTCCAAGCACATTTTCAAGGACGACATCGCCCATATGGACAGGCGCCTTGGCTTTGACGCCTTTGAGTTCTTTCATGACATCCATGATCTTCCCTTTCGGAAGCGGAGCGGAAGAGATGACGGGCAGGCGCCTGTAATCATCCGATTCCACTTCGATCGTGGAAGTCAGAGTGCGCAGCGGATTGGTCATCTCGTTATATGCATAAGTATAACCGCGCGGGCAGGCATTGCCGCTCACTTTGATCTTGTCCCCGTCTTTTTCCACCTGCAGGTGGCAGCCTCTCGGGCAGTTGATACAGATCAGATTCATTCGACTACCTCCCAGTGAAGCTCTCCCTGAAGATCCTTGAGATCATCCTTCTTCAGCATGACCTTCTGCATCTCGCTTGGCACGATGCCGAGCTTTTTGATCTTCTTATCCAGGCCGTTGCCATAGATATGGATATACGATTCCTTATAAACACGGCTGACCCTGAACATGAATTCGAGGTCTCTCCCCTTATGGAAAGACTGCGGGACCATGTAGGAGACACCGTTGCTGACGATGTTTTTCACTTCCTCGCCTTCGCTCACCATGCCTAAGACATAATCTGCAGCCGCTTTGCCGGCTTTCTTGCCTTCCTGCGATACATAGTCGACCAGGTCATGGACATGCAAGGCATTGCCGCAGGCAAAGATGCCTTCGATCGAAGTCATGTAGCGGTCATCGACGATCGCGCCTTTGGTACGCGGATGTATCTTTACGCCAAGCTCTTCGATCAGCGTGTTTTCCGGAATGAGTCCGACGGAAAGCAGCAGGCAGTCGCATTCGATCTCCTGCTCGGAACCTTCGATCTTCTTTAACTTGTCATCGACCTGTATCAATGTGATCGATTCCAGTCTGGAGGAACCATGGACCGCTTCCACGGTATGGGAAAGATAGAGCGGGATATCGAAGTCTTCCAGACACTGTTTGATATTTCTGGCCAGGCCGTTGGAGTACGGCTGCAGTTCGGCGACGCCGATGACCTTCGCCCCTTCCAGAGTCATCCTTCTGGCCATGATCAGGCCGATGTCGCCCGATCCCAGGATGAAGACTCTCTTGCCGACAAGATAGCCTTCCTTGTTCAGATATTTCTGTGCCGTTCCGGCGGTATAGACGCCCTGACAGCGGTTGCCTTTCATGCCGATGGCACCGGCAGGCCTTTCTCTGCAGCCTGTCGAAATGACGATGGCATCCGCTTCGATATGACGTATGCCTTGCGGACACTGCACGGTGAGGAGTTTTCCTTCGATCTTCGTGACGGCCGCATCATAAAGGATGGAAATGCACTCGTTGTCCTTGATCAGATCGAAGTAGCGTTCCGCATATGCAGGACCGGAAAGTTCTTCGTTGAAGGTATGTAAACCGAAACCGTTGTGGATGCACTGCTGAAGGATGCCGCCATACTCGCTTTCTCTTTCGATCAGCAGGATGTCTTCCAATCCGTTTTCATAGGCGCCTAAGGCAGCCGCAAGACCGGCGGAGCCTGCACCGACGATGACCAGCTGATGTCTCTCCATTACAGTTCCTCCTTTGCTTCAGCGACCAGCACATTGGAACCCGGACGGTCGAGACAGACCTCTGTCTTTTCTTCGTGAAGCTCCTTCGCCAGGATCTTCAATACTTCCGGTTCGCAGAAACCTCCCTGGCATCTTCCCATGCCCGGACGGCAGCGCATCTTGACGCCTTTGATCGATCTGGCGCCGCAGTTTCTGTTGATGACGTCTTTGATCTGTCCCATCGAGATCTTCTCGCAGCGGCAGATGATCCTTCCGAAATCCGGATCCTTTTCGATAAGTGCGGACTTTTCCTCATCCGACATCTTATCCATGTTGATGAAAGGTTTGCGGTGATTGTAAGTTTCTTTGACTTTGTATCCTTCAAATTTCGGCAGTACGATATTTTCGACCACGTCTTTGGCGATCGCCGGAGCGGCAGATAAGCCCGGTGACTCGATGCCGGCAACATGGATGAAGTTTTCGATAAGATCATCTTCCTGTATATAGAAATCCTTGAGATCGATATGCGGACGAAGACCCGCAAAGGTATGGATCATCTTGTGATACGGGATGTTCTTCATGGTCTTGTTTATCTCGCTTCGGATATAGTCAAGACCGCTTCCCGTGGAATCATCTTCCACATCTTCACAGTCATCGGAATTCGGACCGAGAAGAACGTTGCCGTGTACCGTCGGTATGGCAAGGACGCCCTTGCCCTTGGCGGACGGTGTCGGATAGATGACATGGTTGACAAAAGTCCCGTTAAGATGGTCCAGCACGAAATACTCGCCTTTTCTTGCGAGGACCTTGTACGGACTTTCTCTCAACATGTTCGTGATGTCATCGCAATGTGCGCCGGCACAGTTGATCAGGACTTTCGTACAGATCTCATCATTGATCACAAAGTGATCTTCCTTCTTTTCGATCGATGAGACTTCATAATTCAGTTTCACTTCCACACCGTTCAGCATCGCCTCTTCCATGGCGGCAAAAACCACTTCCCATGGCGTGACGATACCGGTCGTAGGAAGAGACAGGACTTTTGTGATGCGGTCTGCAAGATTCGGCTCAGTCTTTCTTGCCGTATCCCCGTCCATCACTTCATAAGGAACGTTTCTTTCTTCACATTGGGCGATCAGCTGATCGAGTTTTTCTTCCTCTTCTTCTCCGCCTGCAGCAACATAGGCGCCGATCGGCACATAAGATACCTGCAGTTCCTTGCAAAGTTCAGGATACATGCGGTTTCCCAGAAGATTGTACCTGCATTTCAAAGTGCCGGGTTTTGGATCGTGTCCAGAGTGGACCATGGCGGAATTCGCCCCGGTCGCACCTTCAGCAACATCATTCTCCTTTTCCAGAACCAAAACTTTCAGATCGAGCTTGCTCAGACGGTGAGCGATCAGGGAACCGGTGATACCGGCTCCGATTATAGTAATATCAAACATCAACTTTATTATAAAATGAAAACTCTTTATAAAAGACATCATCATTCATTTTCATCCTGTCAGTCAATGGTAAAATACAGATGTGGAGGATAATCAATCGTATGAAACAATTTCGCTGTACTGTAGAAAATCCGATCGGCATCCATGCCAGACCGGCCGCTTTGATCGCACAGCTGTGTGTGGGCTTGAAAAGCGCTGTTTCCATCTCGTGCAACGGCAAACATGCCAACGCTTCCGACGTCCTGCAGATTCTCTCGCTCAACGCAAAAAAGGGCGATGTCCTGGAAGTGAGCGTCGAAGGCATCAATGAGGAAGCCGATGCCGAAAAAGTCAAAAAGATCATCTGCACCGACTGCATCGAAGAAAGAGAAAGCGGCATACTGAAGATCGCCTTCTTCGGAACGAAAGACTATGACCGTATCTTCTTCTCCAGACTGGCTGATGAAAAAGGTCCGGGAACGTATAATGCCGATATCACTTATCTCGAATCAAGACTCACTCTGGAAACGGCTTCTTTGGCCAAGGGCCATGATGCCGTATGTATCTTCGTCAACGATGAAGCACCAAGAGAAGTCGTCGATGTGCTGCACAATGAAGGCATCAGACTGATCCTTCTTCGCTGCGCGGGTTTCAACAATGTCGATCTTGATGCCTGCAAGGAATATGGCATCAAAGTTGCCAGAGTTCCGGCCTATTCGCCATATGCGGTCGCCGAACACGCGATGGCAATATTACAGGAAGCCAACCGCCGTTTACACAAAGCGGACCGCAAAGTCAGGGAAAACAACTTCGCCTTATCCGGCTTGTTAGGCGTCGACCTGCACAACAAGGTCTGCGGTGTCATGGGCACCGGAAAGATCGGGCAGTGCTTCGCCAGGATCGCCAAAGGCTATGGCATGACCGTTATCGGCTGGGATGCTTATCCGAATAAGCAGCTCGAAGAGGAAGGCCTTCTGACATACGTCTCCAAGGAAGAACTTCTTTCCAAGGCGGATCTGATCTCCTTACATGCGCCGCTCATCATGGGAGAAGGCGGCACCTACCATCTGATCGATGAACATGCCATCTCACTCATGAAGGACAGCGTCATGCTGGTGAACACCGCCAGAGGACCGCTTATCGATGTCGAAGCTCTCATCGCCGCTTTGAAAAACGGCAAATTCCAGGCCGTCGCGCTGGATGTCTATGAAGGCGAAGATGAAAACGTCTATACCGACAGGTCTGATGAACCATTGCCGCATTCGATCACCGCAAGACTGCAGATGTTCCCGCAGCTGGTATTGACTTCCCACCAGGCTTTCTTCACCAGAGAAGCCATGCAGGCGATCGCCGTCCAGACGATGGAAAATGCCCGCAACTTCAACGAAGGAAACGACCTCGGTATCGCCGAAGTAAAGGCACAGTAATTCAAAAACCAACACAAAAGAAAAAATGCGTATCCGATATAAATCCGGATACGCATTTTATTATCATCAATCAGATCCTCTTGGACAGAGAATCGTAGTTCACACAGGATACCAGTGCCTCTTCTCTGGAGATCTTGCCCTGTTTGTAGAGGTCTGCCAGATAGGAATCCATCGTGAACATGCCTTCGGCCTGCGATGTGGCCATCGTGTTGTTGAGCTGCGGCAGCTTGTCATCGCGGATCATATTGGAAACTGCCGAATTGACTTTCAATACCTCAAATGCCGGTATAAGTTCGCCATTGACGCCTGTGACCAGCTGCTGGCAGATGATGCCTTTCAGGATCTGGGATAACTGCAGCTTGATCTGGTGCTGCTGTGATGCCGGGAAGACATCGACGATCCTGTTGATCGTGTTGACGGCAGAGCTGGTATGCAAGGTCGAGATCAGAAGCGTTCCGGTCTCCGCTGCCGTGATGGCCGCCGAGATCGTATCGTAGTCACGCATCTCACCTAACAGGATGACATCCGGACTCTCTCTCAAAGCGGAACGCAAAGATTCCAGATAGCCCGGCGTATCGATGAAGATCTCACGCTGGGTGACGATCGACTTGTCATGGCGATGCACGTATTCGATCGGATCTTCCATCGTGATGATGTGGCAGGATCGGTTCCTGTTGATCCTGTCGATCATGCAGGCCAGAGTCGTCGACTTGCCCGAACCGGCCGAACCGGTGACAAGGACCAGGCCTTTTTTATTGTCTGCCAGAGATAAGACGCTCTCGGGGATGTTCATCTTGACGGGATCCGGGATACCGAATTTGATGACACGGATGACGGCAGCTAGAGAACCGCGCTGTCTGAAGACGTTGACACGGAATCTTCCCAATCCCGAGATCGCGAAAGAGAAATCATCATCGACCTTCTTGTCGAGATTGACCGTTTCCCTTTTTGAGACGACATAGACTTCCCTGACCAGTTCTTCGATCTCGGCAGGCAGCAGCATCTTCTCACTGACCCGGTTGAGGAAACCGTTGCACTTGTATGTCAGAGGAAGGCCTGCGATCAGAAAGATGTCTGACGCATCCGCTTCCATTGCGTTTCTCAATACTTCTTCAATACTCATCTCAGTTGCCTCCCCACAGATCGCCGACACTTTCATCTTCCTGCCAGATCTTCCGCACAGACCAGGTATCGATGACAGTCTCACCGTTTTCTTTGTTTGCCTTGATGTTCAGTTTATAACCTTCGAGCTGTATCTCTGTCTCTATTATAGAGCCTTCGCCCGCTTCATTTAAAAGCTGTCTGCCTTCCTTTTCAAGCTCATAACGTATCCTCACCGTATTGGCGTAGCGCTGCGACAGACGAAGATCCGCCATCGACGTCGCATAGGACAGAAGGCAAAGCACGCTCATACAGATGACGATGACCGTCAATAAGATCGACAGCATCCCAAGTCTCAGTCTTCCCGTGTTCATGATCGAGCCTTCCTTCCCGTTTCGATGCTGTATATTTCTTCCTCATTGCGAAGTATTTCGATCACAGCCGTTTCAAAATCCCCTTGTTTCACGATATCGATGACCACTTTGAAAGGACCTTGTACAGATGGATCGAGGTCATCATCGAAATACGCGATGATCTGATCGCCTTTCGCTTCCCCGCCCAGGATCTTTGCGATATCTTCTTTTTCTTCACACGCCAGGAATACATCGGCACAGTCGGATGCCAGCGTGACGGCATCAGATAAAACAGAAGCCTGCGAAGATCGGACTCTTGCGGAAACAAAGGCCTTGGACAATACCAGGATGCAGCAGATGAAAGCTGCCAGGATCACGATGATCTCGATGCCGAGATTATTTCTTCTTTTCATCATCGGTCCTCCTTTTCAAAACGGCTGATGAAGACAGCTCCGTCTTCCGTCGTGATCTTGAGAAGATCATCCCGTACCTCTTCGATCTCGAAGACGGAAGTCTTTGCGATCCGCATCGCCGAATCGGCATGCAGTTCATCCTCCAGCATTCCGAAATCCTCAACAAGATACCCCTCATGCAGGTAGATGCGATTGCCAAACCCGGTCTCGCCGTCCTTGATGACCAGTACGAGTTTTCCTTCCTTGCTTTCCGTATAGATACCTGCCTCATTCATCTTGGAAGCGGTATGAAGATAGGAAGAAAGTGTCCTTGACAGGGAAGATTGTGCTTCATTCACCGAGATCGACTGGTAGATCTTCGTACCGAACAGTACGAGCAGCAGAAAACCGATGATGAAGAAAGCCATCATGATCATCAAAGACAGTTCGTTTTTATTCTCTTTCTTATTCATGGTCTTCTATTTCTTTACGATCCGGATGTCCGGAAGCTGATTCTCCGCAAAAGCGCGGTAGACGACATAATAGTTCCTCTCATTGATCTTGAGGCCGTAGTTCTCCTTGAGATAATCAAGGCCGACCGGATAGGCACCCTCTACGACATAGCATTGTAAGGCAGCCTTGCGGATCGCCTCTTCGATCGCTGCGAAAGATTCATCTTCAAGATCGCGGTCTGCCCGCGAATTGAAAGAATTGTATGCAAAAACAAGCAGTATACAGATAAGACATACCGATACGACCCTGATAAGGATGTGTTCTTTTCTGTCCTGGTACATAGTTTATCAACCTATCGAATTCATGATGCCGATCAAAGGAAGCATGACACATAACAAAGCTACAGCAACGGTGACCATCAGCACGCCGGAAAGGATCGATTCCAGAGAACCCAGCAGAGCATCGGAAGAAGTCATGACACTGGAAGAAAGCAGGTCGGAAAGTCTCTTCAAAGCCCCTTCCATATCGCCGCTTCTTTCCGCCGGTATCAGCATGCGCCCGTAGACCGGTTCATAAAGCTCCGCCTCATTGACGCTTCTGGCAAAGCCGTTTCCTTCATCCATCAAAGCCTTGGCCTTATCGATCTTTTCATTTACCTCAGGATGTTCGGACATCTCTCTGGCTTTGGCGATCGCATCATCCTGCAAGAAGCCGCTGGAAAGATAGACTTCGTAGGCCGAAGTGAAACGATATAAGGCAAGATTCTTCAAGATATTGCTGGCAGCCGGAATTCTGGATAACAGAGCCGAGATCTGTTTCCTGAAGCCATGCCCATACATGAACCAGCCGATCACAGTCAAAGCGACCAGGACTACCATCACGATCAGAGCGATGCGGCAGAAAGCGAATGCGTAAGTGATGTAGCTGTAGCTCGACTGGCTCAAAGAACCCGTCAGAGTCTCATAGACATTGGCAAATGCCGGAAGCACGAGCCGCAACATCAGGAAAAGCACGATGATGATCAGCACGATCATCGCCATCGGATAGATGATCGTCGAAGTGATCTTTTCCTTCAGGGAATGCTGGGAAGAATAATAGCCGGCCAGGCGCTTCAAAGCTTCTTCCGTCTTACCGGTCGCTTCGCCTGCCTCCACCATCTGCAAGGCATATTCCGGAAACATTCCGCTTTTTTCCATCGCATCCTTGAGCGTGGAACCTTCCTGCAGACTGGATTCGATCACCTGCAGCCCTTCGTTGAGCTGGCCGGCAGATCCTTTTTTCTGTTTCATCAAAGAAGCAGCTTCCGAGATCTCGATCCCGGCATCGAGCATCGACGCCATACTTTCGCAAAAAGCCGATACTCCCAATAAAGATAGTTTATTGCCTGCCATTTTCTTCCTCCTTAGTACTCATATACATCCGCATAATTGCTTCCGTCGCCAATGAATCTCTGATCCGAACCATTGGCCGAGAAGGTCAGATCCATGCGGGTCCATTCTTTCTCATTCACTTCAAATTTGACGGTCACCCAGCCCGATTCCTTTGTATAGAACATGTTCCAGGCGTGGTAGAGATCGTTTGGCGATACATAGCCGAAGATGACCTTGGTCGGTATGCCTTGTGACCTTAACATCGCCGCCGTCAGAGACGCATAATCGAAACAGATGCCTTTGCCGGTGGACAATGTCTCATCGGGATCGGGCAGATAGCCCGATTTGATGTTTTCCGCTTTCGGCTTGTCATAAGTGATATTTGCACAGACATGATCGTAGACTTTGGACACCACATCGAGTGCGCTCGACGAAGAAGCCGCAAAGGAATCCGCGAGCTTCACGCATTCCGAATCCTTCGTATACGCCACATAATCGCTGCTTCGAATGAAAGGCTGAAATTCATCTTCCAGAGTCACGTTTGCCGAGGTCTGAAACAATACCGCATACTTGTTGTCGGAGATGTTCTCCATGACCCGGAAGGTATATTCGCCATTCCCAGACTGTAGCGGGAAGATGGAGACTTCCCCTTCCTTGGACAGATCGTAATTGTAGGTATTCTCCGTCAGTACCTGAAACTTCAGACGTTTGTCGGAGACCGCCTTGACCGCGACATAACCCTTGGAGACGTTTGAGACATCGATATAGGCCCCATTCTTGGATTCGGCCGCCTCTTCATTGAACTCGGAGACCGCAAATTCAGGAACTTCATAGCGCTCTTCCGGTGCCAGGGGCTCAGGCTGTTTTATCTCTTCCGCCTGGCCTTGCGAAGAACAGCCGCATAGGCTCAGAAGCAGAAAGAAAACGATCATCATCTTAAACAGATCAGACATGGATGATCCTTTCTTTCACAGCGAAAAGGCCGGACTTTGCGCCGGTCGCAGGGGTGAGACTCTGTTTCTTTTCAAAACAAGTTCTATCGTTCATTTGAAATGCGATTTCTTAACTTCTATTTTATCATCCTTATATCGACTTTTCTTCTGCGATATGGAAAAGGCCGTGCCTGCGCACAGCCTTAACAGATGTTTCCTTTGGATTATTTTTCTTCCTTGAGTATGCGAAGACCTTCTCTTAAGTAATCGCCCGGATTCTCATAGCGGTATTCGCTCAGTCTTTCCTTCACGGAAGTCAGTTCATTCGCCTTGTAGCCAAGCTCCTTCAAAGCGGCGATCGCATCATCGATCAGTTCATTGGTCTGAAGTGCCGATTCCATCTCATAAGGCTTGACCGGCTTGAAATTATAGGACTCGGACATATTGATCCGGTTTTCAAACTGCAGGACGAACTTATAAGGATCATCGACTTCACTCAAATCGCTCTTTTCAAAGACCTCCCTGTCATACTTGACCGAGTACAGATACTGGTCGACCAGATCGCCGTTTTTGTCGCGTACGGAAGTGAAGCCAGACATGACGACCTGGCGGATATATGGTGAGATATTGAAATAGGAACCTGCCAGGAAGATGCCCACGGACAAAACGAGCCTTCCGTATTCTTCTTTCATCTGTGCGGAAGTCTTGCGTTTCGTGACGAGCTTTCCGTTATTGTAAGCCGGATACTCTCTGGAGAGTTCTTCGATCTCCGGCAGATCCAGGTCGACATACAGGATATCGTTTTCCAGTTCATAATTGGCACGGACGTCATACGCCAGTTCCAGAGAACTCATGAAGGAAGAGATCATGTTTTCAATGATGTCCTCATCACCCTCCAGGGCATATTTGAACAGTTCCTTTTTGGCCTCCGATTCCAGAGATGCCGCATACTCCTCGAATTCTTTCTTATCCATGATCGGAGCGGCATACTTGTGAAGATTGACGATCGCCTCGAGGTTGTTTTCATATTCCTCAACAGGATCGATCACATCTTCCTTCACTTCCTCATTCGCCGTTACCGGAAGCGTCGTTTCTTCCCTGACTTCTTCCTTCTTCTTCAAAGAGGAAGTCTTGTCTGTCTGCGAAGCCGGCACATAGGTCTTCTTCTTGGACACCGATTCACTCTTTTTCTTCTTGGAAGCGCCAAGTGAAAGGATCTTCTGCCGGTAGGAAAGCCCGGTACCGTTGACGCCGACGGCTGCCGGCGAAAGATTGAGATACGCTCCCTTGGTGCCGATATTGACGGATGCGCCTTTCTTGCCGATGGTCGCACTCAGACCGTTCTTGGTAAAGTTGATCCTGAGATAATTGCCGATCTTGATCGATTTCGCAAATCTGATCCCCATACTTCCTCCTTAATCTATGTAGTAAACTCTGCCGTCTTTGCGCGCTGCGGCAGGCGGCACTTCGCCATCGATATAACCGATCGCACAGTGACCGACACCTTCCCATTCCCCTTCGATCTTGAGATCTTCGAGGATCTTCTTGAATTCATCGGTCTCAAATTCCTGTCTGGCCCGGTTGATCCAGATGCTGCCAAGACCCAGAGAATGCGCCGCCAGCATCAGATTGCCCATCACCAGAGCACCGTCGTATCTGCAGTTGGGATTGTCTTTCCTCGACAGGACGACGATGAACATCGGTGCCCCGTAAAACGGATCAACATCGCCATAACCGCCGATCTGCGCATTGGCTTTGACGAATTTCTCGCGTAATTCCTTATTTCTGACGACGATCATCATCGTTGCCTGTAAGCCCTTGCCATTGGCCGCATAGAGACCGGCTTCCACGATCTGATCGATCAGTTCGTCTTCCGGCATCCTGTCCTTGAATCTGCGGATACTGCGTCTTTCTTTCAATGCCTTGAGCACTTCGTTCATAGGAATCTCTCCATGAGTTTTCTGACTCTGAGTCCCGCTTCTAGGATCGACTTTTCATCATCGATGTTGTGGGCGACCTGCGAGATGATCTTTCCGACTTCCTTGAATTCTTCTTCCTTGAAACCTCTGGTCGTCATGGCCGGCGTACCGACGCGGATGCCTGAGGTGTAAGCCGGTTTTTCTTCATCGAACGGGATCGCGTTCTTGTTTACCGTGATGTTGACTTCATCAAGTCTTGTCTCCAGCTGCTTGCCGGTGATGCCCAAAGGATGTTTGACATCGACCAGTACCATATGATTATCGGTATCGCCCGATACGATGCGGAAACCTTCTTCTTTCAGCGTCTCCATCAGCACCTTGGCATTTGTGACCACCTGTTTCTGGTATTCCTTGAATTCCGGCTGCATGGCTTCATAGAAGCAGACTGCCTTGCCGGCGATCACGTGGCACAAAGGACCGCCCTGTATGCCCGGAAAGACCGCTCTGTCCAAAGCCTTGGCATACTCTTTCTTACACAGTACCAGGCCGCCGCGGGGACCCCGGAGCGTCTTATGGGTCGTCGAAGTGACGAAGTCCGCATATGGCACGGGAGACGGATGAAGGCCTGCGGCGATCAGTCCCGCCACATGGGCCATATCCACCATCAGCAGCGCACCCGCCTTATCGGCGATCTTCTTGAATCGTTCATAATCGATGAAACGGGCATAGGCACTCGCTCCGGCAACGATCAGTTTCGGACGCACCTGCAAGGCAAGAGCTTCAACCTCGTCGTAATCGATCAGTTCGCTTTCTCTGTCCACGCCATAGGCAAACGTCTCATAATCGCTTCCCGAAAAACTCAGCTTATAGCCATGGGTCAGATGCCCTCCGGCATCAAGCGACATGCCCAATAGGCGATCGCCCGGCTTCAATACTGCCCTGTAGACCGCCATGTTGGCGGAAGAACCGCAATGAGGCTGCACATTGGCATATTCCGCACCGAAGAGCTCGCATACTCTTTCTTTGGCCAGGGATTCCGCCTCATCCACATTGACACAGCCGCCATAGTAGCGTTTTCCCGGATAGCCTTCCGCATATTTGTTGGTCAGACAGCTTCCGACTGCTTCCATCACGTCTTTCGAACAGTAGTTTTCCGAAGCGATCAGTTCGATATTGTGTCTTTGCCTGTCTTCTTCCTGTTCGATGATCTTTCTTATCCGTTCGTCTTTCATATCTCTTCCCTACTTTTTCAGATTCACCACGTAACCTACGCCGATCAATACCGCCAGACCCAGCAGGATGTATTCCGCCAGAACACTGCCGCTTTCAAAAAAGAATCTGCCAAAAAACGAAAGCGAACCTATCACAAAAACAAACCAAATCGCCCGATTCATTTTTCTTCTCCTTCTCTTATTCCATTTTTATTATACAGGAATCAGATTTCCCGTTGTCAGCCTGCCTTACGCATTATGGGAAATTACGTGAAATCCCTTAAAATGCTTGATTTATCACACTGTCACGCTAATATAGTAACAGGGCTTTTTGTCCATTCACTTTTTTCGGTCCGTCAGGATCTGTACATAAAAAGCACATCATTTCATATCTGCATTTTCCAAGGAGGTTTTTTATGTTGCGAAAATACAGCAGTCTGTTTTTTTCATTTTTTAAGATCGGACTTTTTACGTTCGGTTCGGGATATGCCATGATCACTCTTCTGAAAAAGGAGATCATCGAGAACAGGGGCTGGATGAGTGAAAGGAACATCGCCGACATCATCGCGATCGGCGAATCCACGCCGGGATCGATCTCGGTCTCTTCCGCCACCTTCATCGGCTATCGCGTCGGCGGATTTTTAGGTGCGATCATTGCCACCTTAGGCATCATTTCGCCATCCGTGATCATCATGTCGATCGTCTCTTTCTTCATGAAGGAGTTTGCAGCCAATGTCTATGTCGATTATGCCTTTGCGGGTGTACGCTGCGCGGTGCTGGTTTTGATCATCAACGCGACTGCCTTGCTGTTCAAGGAGATGGGCAAGTACTATCTCAACTACATCGTCATGGTCGTTTCGTTCTTACTTCTGGTGGTCTTCAAAGTCAATGTCATGACTTTACTTATGGCGGCAATGTTGGTCAGTGCCATCGCCTTCCGCTTTATTCCGGAGGATGAGAGATGAAACTGTACCTCGATCTTTTCACAGCCTTTATGAAAATGGGCTTTTTCGCGATCGGCGGCGGCTATGCGATGTTACCGCTCATACGGCAGGAAGTCCTCGGCCACGAGTGGATGAGCAATGCCGAGCTCATCAACTTTCTCGCAGTCAGTGAATCCACCCCAGGTTCGATGTCCGTCAACATGGCCACCTATATCGGCCTCAAGACCGGAAATATCCCGGGACTCATCGCCGCGGTGCTTGGCGTCAGCCTTCCTTCATTTGCGATCATGCTGCTGATCGCCATCTTTTATGACCGCTTCATCAAAAACAAAGCGATCGCCTATGTCTTGGAAGGCCTCAAGCCGGTCGTCGTCGGCATGATCGCTTCGGCCGTGATCTCGGTAGGCGAAGAAGTCTTTTTCCCGAAAGGTGAGGATGTCGTATTCGGACCGCTTTCTTCCTGTGTGCCGTTCTTTATCTTCCTGATCTGCCTGGGCATGAATCATTTCAAGAAAGGACCGATTGCCATCATCGGCGTCTCGGCACTTCTCGGTGTATTGGCCGGAGTCTTACTTCCTCATTGAACGATAACTGCTATAATGGATTTATGAAAAGTAAATTCAGATCATTGCTGCCGATCCTTGCGCTGGCAGTATTACTGGCCTTTGGCATCGGCTTTTTCTTTGGCAGGAATGCGCAGACTGTCGATTCGCCTCCTGTCGTTTCTGCACCGGAAACAGATCAGGTAAACGATCCGGTCGATACTCCCGCACAAAAGGAAGAGACCATCGATGAAAAAGGCTATTTCTATTCCAAGGAAGACGTTGCCTTATACATCCACACCTATGGAAAACTGCCGGACAACTTCATCACCAAATCGGAAGCCAAGGACTTGGGCTATTCCGCTTCCAAAAACAATCTCTGGAAGATGTGTGATGGCTGCTGCATCGGCGGTGACCGTTTCGGAAACCGGGAAGGCCTATTGCCGGAAAAAAGCGGCAGAAAATATTATGAATGCGACATCGACTACGACGGCAAAGACCGCAATGCCAAACGGATCGTCTTTTCCAACGACGGTCTGATCTACTATACCGATGACCACTATTCGAGCTTTACACTATTATATGGAGAACCTTGAAGATGAAAGTTATTCTGGACATTCAAAAGCTCAATGAAAAAGGATTTGAGTATCTGCGCGAGATATTCAAAGATCCCGCATACGAAGGCGATGATTTCGATTCCTTCTATGCCTATCTGTCCTACCTCGATGATTGCGAGGTATTGCTGGAAAACTATGGAGAGATGAACGATCTTTCCGCGTCGATCATCCGCCTGTTCAACGATGTCAACGAAGACTATGGAAACCTGTCCCTGGGCTTCAATGAAGAGACCAAAACAAAAAAGATCGTCATGGACATCAGCGAACTCAACAGACGCGGACATGAATATCTGAAGGAACTGTTCGACTTCCCGGAATACTATGGGGAGAATCTCGACGCCTTATATGACTGCCTGTGCGAGATGGAGGATACCGAGATCATCGTGATGAATTCCGACGATCTCAAGAAGTTCTCACTCAAGATCCTGGATGTCTTCGATGAAGTCGCCGACGAATACGGAAACATCAAGATCCGCTACGAATACGAGGAAGAAGAAAATGAAAATGAAGAGTGATCGCCACTCTTCATTTTTTAATCGTTGATCATAGACTCCAGAGTCTTTTTTTCATCCAGGATGCCTTGAAGCATCTTTGAATAATCCATCTGTGTATGGCTTCTTAACAGTTCGGTGATCTCGACCACCTTTTCATACAAAGGAGTCAGAGAAAGATTTCCCGAAACGCCCTTGAGGGCATGGGCAGCCCGGAAAGCAGCTTCCAGGTCATTTTCTTTGATCGCTTTTTCAAGATCGGAAAATGACTGTTCGGAAACGATCATCGATACCATTCGCAGATAGAAATCTTCCGAGTTCATGCACAGATTGAGTCCGGTCTTTACATCAGCGCCGTATTCTTTCAGCTTTTCGATACTAAGCATTCACTACCTCCATATCTCTTCCAATTCTATTCTACAACAAGCCGCTTCCCTTACCAAACAGGCAATCGGGTAGGGACTAATACCAAAGATTAGTCCCTCCCACACCACCGTACGTGCCGTTCGGCATACGGCGGTTTGGTCATCAAAAGGTACAATCATATGTTTTGTATCTTTTCTTTTTATCATGTCATTCATGATTGCAGGATAATGTCCATGT